>LFIK01000198.1_pt1 | contig 42619 bp, 40 predicted proteins | sample 643401 | NCBI WGS metagenome assembly LFIK01 (sample SAMN03777447, study PRJNA286221) | soda lake metagenome | biome: soda lake; feature: Kulunda steppe; material: water; isolation source: sample T5-Br brine of Lake Tanatar-5 | place: Russia: Kulunda steppe | collected 2010-07
GATACATCACCGCCACACGGTCCGCGATGTGCTTGACCATGCTCAGGTCGTGGCTGATGAACATGTAGGTCAGGCCGAATTCGTCCTGCAGCTTTTCCAGCAGGTTGACCACCTGCGCCTGGATCGAAACGTCCAGCGCCGCAATGGGTTCATCGCAGACGATGAACCGCGGATTGAGGGCCAGCGCGCGGGCGATGCCGATCCGCTGTCGCTGCCCGCCCGAAAACGCATGCGGATAGCGGTTGGCGAAATTGCGGTTCAGCCCCACCGCGTCCATCAGTTCCAGCACCCGCTCCAGCCGCGCCTTGCCCTTCAGCGTGCCATGCTCTTCCAGCGGTTCGGCGATGATGCCCGCCACGGTCATGCGCGGGTTCAGACAAGCCTGCGGATCCTGGAACACCATCTGCATCTTCGGGCGCATTCGGCGCAGGGCGGACTGGCCCATGGTGCCGATCTCGGTCCCGTCGATCTTGATGGAGCCTTCGGTGATGTCATAGAGCCGCAGCACCGCGCGCCCGCAGGTGGACTTGCCGCAGCCGGATTCGCCCACGATCCCCAGCGTTTCGCCCTCGTATATGTCGAAGGACACGCCATCCACCGCCTTGACCGCGCCCACCTGTCGGCGCAGCAGCCCGCCGGCGATGGGGAAATGCATCTTGAGGTCGCGCACCTCGAGCAGTTTCTTGCGCGGTTCGCTCATACAGGCTCTCCCGTGCGGTGGTCCCACCAGCAGGCGACATCATGGCCCGCACCGATTTCGCGCCGGGGCGGGTTTTCGCGGGCACAGCGGTCAAAGGCATGTGAGCATCGCGCCCGGAACGGACAGGCCGAGGGGTGCTTGCCCAGCATCGGCGGCTGCCCTTCGATCACGCGCAGCTTGTCGGCGCGCGGCTCACGCAGTTTCGGCACGGTCTTCAGCAGCGCGCGAGTGTAGGGATGCGCGGGGTTGGCGAAGACCTCGCGCACGGGGCCGTGTTCGGCCACCTGCCCGCCATACATGACCATCACCCGGTCGGCGATCCCGGCAATCACGCCCAGGTCATGGGTGATCCAGATGATCGCCATGCCCAGCTTCTCGCGCAGGTCCTTGACCAGTTCGATGATCTGCGCCTGGATGGTCACGTCCAGCGCAGTGGTCGGTTCGTCGGCGATCAGCACCTTTGGGTCACAGGCCAGCGCAATGGCGATCATTACCCGCTGGCGCATGCCGCCGGAAAACTGGTGCGGGAAATCCTTCAGCCGCCGCTCGGCATCGGGGATGCCGACCAGTTCAAGAAGCTCAACCGCGCGTTTCCGCGCCTTCGCCTTGTCCATGCCCATATGGCGGCGCAGCGGCTCCATGATCTGGAACCCAACGGTGAACACCGGATTGAGCGAGGTCATGGGGTCCTGAAACACAAAGCCCACATCACGCCCCCGGACGGCGCGCAGCTTCTCCTCGCCGATCTTCAGCAGGTCCTGGTTGCCCAGCATGACATGGCCGTCGCGCACCTCGGCCGGGGGCGAGGGCAGAAGCCCGATCAGCGACATCATGGTCACGGACTTGCCGGACCCGGATTCGCCCACAACGCCCAGCAATTCGCCGGGGCGCAACTCGAAGCTGACGGAGTTGACCGCATGAATTTCGCCCGCGCGGGTGCGAAACACGGTCTTCAAGTTCTTGACATCAAGAACAGGCAGAGCCCCATCGGGCATGCGTCCCTCCCCGGGAGATGGTGTTATTGGCCCCGGTCTTGCGCCGATGCTTCGGGCAAGGATTGCAGCTTTTTCACAAGTCTGACAAGGAATAATGTGAGCGCTCCCGGCAACTTCTGGCAGGGCTTTGAGACTGCACAAAAAAAGACCCCCGGCAATGCCGGGGGCCCGAAGATCAGCCGGAAAATCAGCCAGCGCTAATCAACAGCTATAGTACATCTGATACTCGATCGGATGGGGGGTGTGCTCGTAGTTGTAGACCTCTTCCCACTTCAGCGCGATATAGCCCTCCAGCTGGTCCTTGGTGAACACGTCACCGGCGAGCAGGAACTCGTGGTCGGCTTCCAGCGCACCTATGGCCTCGCGCAGCGAGCCGCAGACGGTCGGGATGTCGGCCAATTCCTCGGGCGGCAGGTCGTAAAGATCCTTGTCCGAGGCCTCGCCCGGATCGATCTTGTTCTTGATCCCGTCAATGCCCGCCATCAGCAGCGCCGAGAACGCCAGATAGGGGTTGCAAGACGGATCGGGGAAGCGGGCTTCAACGCGCTTGGCCTTGGGGCTTTCGGTCCACGGGATCCGGATCGAGGCCGAGCGGTTGCGCGCCGAATAGGCCAGCAGCACCGGAGCTTCAAAGCCCGGGATCAGGCGCTTGTAGCTGTTGGTCGAGGGGTTGGTGAAGGCGTTGAGTGCCTTGGCGTGCTTCAGGATGCCGCCGATGAACCACAGCGCTTCCTGGCTGAGGTCGGCATACTTGTCGCCCGCGAACAGCGGCTTGCCGTCCTTCCAGATCGACATGTTGCAGTGCATGCCCGTGCCGTTGTCGCCCTTGATGGGCTTCGGCATGAAGGTCGCGGTGCGCCCGTAGGCATGGGCCACGTTGTGGACCACATACTTGTATTTCTGCAGTTCGTCGCCCTGCTTGGTCAGCGAACTGAAGATCAGGCCAAGCTCGTGCTGACAGCTTGCGACCTCGTGGTGGTGCTTGTCCACCTTCATGCCCATTCCGGCCATGGTGGTCAGCATTTCGGACCTCAGGTCGGTGCCGATGTCGGTGGGGTTCACGGGGAAATAGCCCCCCTTGATTCCCGGACGGTGGCCCATGTTGCCGTTTTCGTATTCGGTATCGGTGTTCCACGACCCGTCCAGCGCGTCGACTTCATAGGCGACCTTGTTGGTGGAGGTCGAAAAGCGCACATCATCGAAGACGAAGAACTCGGCCTCGGGGCCGAAGAAGGCCGTATCGCCGATGCCCGAGGACTTCAGATAGGCCTCGGCCTTGACGGCGGTGCCGCGCGGGTCGCGGTCGTAGTGCTCGCCGGTGTCGGGCTCCAGGATGTTGCAGTGCAGGCAGATGGTCTTTTCCGCATAGAACGGGTCGACATAGGCGCTGTCCAGTTCCGGCATCAGCTTCATGTCCGACTGGTCGATGGATTTGAAGCCATTGATCGACGAGCCGTCGAACATCAGCCCTTCTTCCAGAAAATCCTCATCGACCTGATCGGCCATCATGGTGACATGATGCAGCCGCCCGCGCGGATCGGTGAATCGGATATCGACGAACTTGGCGTCCTCGTCCTTGATCATCTTCAGAACGTCAGCAGTGCTCATCTGGTGCTCATCCCTTTGCTTGGTTGGATAATCTTCCGCGTGGCAGAATGCCCACGCGTTGTCTCAGAGCGCATCCTCGCCGGACTCGCCGGTGCGGATGCGAATGGCTTGCTCGACCGGGGTGACGAAGATCTTGCCGTCGCCGATCTTGTCGGTGCGGGCGGCGGCGACGATCGCCTCGATAGCGGCCTCGACCTGGTCGTCAGGCAGGACCACGTCGATCTTCACCTTCGGCAGGAAATCGACCACATACTCGGCACCACGATAGAGTTCCGTATGGCCCTTCTGGCGCCCGAAGCCCTTGACCTCGATGACGGAAAGCCCCTGAACACCCACGTCCTGAAGCGCTTCCTTGACTTCATCGAGCTTGAAAGGCTTGATGATCGCCTCGATCTTCTTCATCTGCACCGCTCCCCCGGGCCGATTGCCTTAATGTCCTGAGTGACAGACCATCTTGAGCCAGCAACGACAATCCAGACCGCCCGGCGCCCCACCTGCCCGCTCTGAAATCGCATGGGTGAGCACGGAATTCGGGCAATAAGATTATTTTTTGTGCATAATGAAAACAGGTGACGCGAAACATGGCTGAAATCCTGACCTCTGCACAAATGCGCGCCATCGAAGGGGCTGCGATTGATTCCGGCGCGGTGACCGGGCTGGAGCTGATGGAGCGCGCGGGCGCGGGCGTCGTCGCGGCGCTGATCGAAGCGCACCCGGAGCTTGGCCAGGGCGCCCACAGGGCGGCGGTCCTGTGCGGTCCGGGCAACAACGGCGGCGATGGCTATGTGATCGCCCGGCTGCTGGCCGAGCGCGGCTGGGCGGTCGAGGTGCTGGCCTGGGGCGATCGCGCCCGCCTGCCGCCCGATGCCCGCGCGATGCGCGAGGCCTGGGACCGGCTCGGGCCCACCGCGCCCCTGCACGCGCTGGGCGATTTCGGCTTTGCCAAACCATGGCCCGAGGTGGTGGTCGATGCGCTGTTCGGCACCGGTCTGACCCGGCCGATGCCCGACGAGATCGCCAACGTGCTGACCGGGATCGACCACTGGCACTGCCGCGTGCGCGCGCCCTGCACCTTTGTGGCAGTCGATATCCCCTCGGGCCTGTGCGCCGATACGGGGCGCAATCTGGGCCGGGTCTTGCACGCCGACCTGACCGTGACGTTTCACGCCGAAAAGCACGGCCACCGGCTGGCGGACGGGCCAAAGCTCTGCGGGAAACGCGTGGTCGCCGATATCGGCCTGGCCCCCTGGGACCATCACCGCCATGACGCCTGAGCCCATGACCCCCGCGTCCGATCTGGCCCCGCTGATCGCGCAGCTGGCCAAGCGCGAGGATCAGCACAAATACGACCACGGCCACGCGGTGATCCTGTCGGGCGGGCCGGGCGAAGGGGGCGCCGCGCGGCTGGCCGCGCGCGGCGCGCTGCGCATCGGCGCCGGGCTGGTCACGCTGGCCTGCCCCCTGCCCGCGCTGGCGGAAAACGCGGCGCGCATGGATACGGTGCTGCTGCGCCCGCTCCATGACAGCCGGGCGCTTGCACGGATGCTCGAGGACCGGCGCTACAACGCGCTCTGCCTCGGCCCCGGCATGGGATTCGAGCGCGCGCGCGACATGGTGCCGGTGGCTCTGGGCTCCGGGCGCGGTGTTGTGGTGGATGCCGATGCGCTGTCGGCCCATGCCGCCGACCCCGAGGCGCTGTTCGCCCATTGCGGCCCGCACGCCGTGCTGACCCCCCACGGCGGCGAGTTTCGCCGCCTGTTCCCGGATCTGGCCGAGCGCGTGGCGGGCAACCCCGAGGCCGTGCTGCGTCAGGCCGCGGCACGCGCAGGCGCCGTGGTGCTGCTGAAGGGCGCGCGCACGGTGATCGCCGCCCCGGACGGCGCGCTGGCGGTGTCGGATGCCACCGGGCCGCGCGCCGCGCCGTGGCTGGCCACCGCCGGGTCGGGCGATGTGCTTTCGGGGATCATCACCGGCCTGCTGGCCCGGGGCTTCACGGCCTTCGATGCGGCACGCCTGGGCACCTTCCTGCATGTGGAGGCGGCGCGCGCCTTCGGCCCGGGGCTGATCGCCAGCGACCTGCACGAGTCGCTGCCACAGGTGCTGCGCAATCTGGCTGCAAACGGGGGCTGACGCCCGCCTTCGGTGCCGGAAATCGCGAAACCGGATTGCATTCGCACCGGATTTGCGCCCTACTCGCCGTAAATGTGGCTGGAAAGATGCGCATGAAGGACCCCCCCAACGAGGCCCCCGTCATCGAGATTCGCGGCCTGCACAAGAGCTTTGGCGCGCTGGAGGTGCTCAAGGGGGTCGATATCACCGCCCGGCGCGGCGATGTGGTCTCGCTCATCGGGTCCTCGGGGTCCGGCAAGTCCACGCTGCTGCGCTGCTGCAACCTGCTGGAAGACAGCCAGCAGGGCGAGATTCTTTTCGACGGCGAACCCGTCGCCTGGCGCGGGACCGGGCACTACCGCCAGCCCGCCGACCGCAATCAGGTGACGCGCATCCGCACCAACCTGTCGATGGTGTTCCAGAGCTTCAACCTGTGGTCCCATATGACCGTGCTGCAGAACGTGATGGAAGCCCCGCTGACGGTTCTGAGACAGGACCGTCCGACGGTCGAGGCCCGCGCCCGCGCGCTGCTGGACAAGGTCGGCATCGGCGACAAGGCCGATGTCTATCCCGCGCAGATGTCGGGCGGCCAGCAGCAGCGCGCCGCCATCGCCCGGGCGCTGTGCATGGAGCCGCGCGCGCTCTTGTTCGACGAGCCCACCTCGGCGCTCGACCCCGAACTGGAGCAGGAGGTGGTGCGCGTCATCAAGGCGCTGGCCGAAGAGGGACGGACCATGCTGATCGTCACCCATGACATGCGGCTGGCGGCGGATGTGTCCGACCATGTGGTGTTCCTGCACGCCGGACGGATCGAGGAGCAGGGCCCCCCCGATGCCGTTTTCGGCGCGCCCGCCTCGGCGCGCCTCAAGCAGTTCCTGAGGGCCACCGAACCGGCCTGACGGCAAGACCGACCCAAAGTCCAACCAAAGGGAGAAAAACATGAAGAAACTGTCACTCACCCTCGCCGCGCTGGCACTGAGCGCCTCGGGCGCGGCAGCGCAGGACGTGGTCCGCATGGGCACCGAAGGCGCCTACCCGCCGTTCAACTTCATCAACGACGCCAACGAGCTTGAAGGCTTCGAGATCGACCTCGGCAACGAGATGTGCGAACGCGCCGGGCTGACCTGCGAATGGGTCATCAACGACTGGGACACCATCATCCCCAACCTGGTGGCCGGCAACTATGATACCATCATCGCCGGGATGAGCATCACCGAAGCCCGGGCCGAGATCATCTCGTTCACCCAGAACTACAAGGAGCCGGACCCCTCGCGCTACGCCGCGCTGATCGGCACCGACCCGGAGGTGATCAACTCCGGCGTGATCGCCACGCAGTCGAACACCGTGCAGGCGGGCTATGTGGCCGAAACCGACGCCGACCTGATCGAATTCCCCACGCCGGATGAAACCATCGCCGCCGTGCGCGCGGGCGAGGCCGATGCCGTGCTGGCCGATGGCGACTTCCTGCGCCCGATCGTCGAGGAATCCTCGGATCTGGAATTCATCGGCGATCCGATGCACATCGGCGGCGGCGTCGGCATGGGGCTGCGCCAGTCCGACAACGAGCTGCGCGCGACCTTCGACGCGGTGATCGCCGAAATGAAGGAAGACGGCTCGCTCAACGAGTTGCTGATCCGCTGGTTCGGCGAGGACACGCCCACCTTCTGATCCTGAACACATGTGGCGGGGCCTGAGCGTCCCGCCACCTTCGCGGGTGCGCGATGTTCGAATTCTGCGCCGATCCCTCGATCCTGCCGGACTGGCAGTGGTTTGCCTGCTACCTGACCAGTGGCACGCATTGGGCGTTCTACCGTTCCTTTCTGGTCGTGATCCTGCTGCTGATCATCACGGCACCGATGGCGCTGGGCATGGGGATGCTGGGTGCGCTGGCGCTGCGCTCGGGTTTCGCGCCGGTGAACCTGCTGGGGCGCGGCTATGTGAACCTGATCCGGGGCGTGCCCGATATCGTCTTCTTCCTGTTCGTGCCCATCGCGCTGGGGCAGGGCATCGAATGGGTGCTCCATCAGATCAATTGCCCGGACTGGGATCAACCGATCCGCCAGGGCAATGATTTCATCGTCTGCCGCGAGGCCAAGATGCCCCCGGTCGACGCCAGCGCCTGGGCCCGCAACGTCTACGGCTTCACCATGGCGATCATCGCCTTCGCGCTGGTCTTCGGCGCCTTCGTCGCCAACACGCTTTACGGCGCCATGCAGGCGGTGCCGCGCGCGCAGGTGGAAACCGCCGAAAGCTACGGCATGACGCGTCGCCAGGCGTTCCGCCGCATCGTGCTGCCGCAGATGTGGGTCTTCGCGCTGCCGGGGCTGTCGAACATCTGGCAGATCCTGGTCAAGGCAACGCCGCTCCTGTTCCTGCTGGGCATTCAGGACGCGGTGTTCTGGGCCCGCGAACTCGGCGGGGCCAAGACCTCGCTCTACACCTATCCGCACCCGGACTGGCGGGTCTGGTATTTCCTGGCGCTGCTGGTCTTCTACCTGTTCCTGACCTGGGCCAGCGAACGCGGATTCGGCTGGCTGACGGTGCGCCTGTCGCGCGGGCAGGCCACCGCCGAAGGCGAACGCCTGCGCCGGAGGGCGGCATGACCCCCGCCGCCGCAGAACCCGCAACGACCGGCGCGCGCCGCAGCCACACCCGCGCCCCCGCCGCCCCCCTTCATCTTGCCCGAAGTACCCCGGGGGGAGGCGCGCTTGCGCGCCGGGGGGCAGCGCCCCCCTCCCGCGCCCGCCACCGCGGCCCGGCCCAGCCCGTGGGCGCGCCATGAGAACCTGCGCCGAGAGCTTCCAGGGCTATGTCCTGCGCCCGCTGGGGCGCGACTACGGCGAACGTCTGCTGCCGCGGGGCCTCGACATCACCTTCTGCGACCAGCTCTTCCTGATCGGCGGCGGGCTTCTTTGGAACATCTATTTCGCCGCGCTGGCGGTGGGCTTCGGCTTTTTCCTGGCCATCGGCGTGGCGCTGATGAAGTTCAGCGACAACCCGTGGCTCTGGCGCCCGGCCTCGGGTTTCGTGTTCCTGTTCCGGGGCTCGCCGCTGTTCATCCAGTTCTTCTTCTTCTATTCCGCCTTCATCCTGTTGCCGCGCACCGGCATCGACATTCCCCTGGGCTTCACCACGCTGACGGTGCAGACCTCGGCGCTGACCACGGCGCAGGTGGGCGGGCTCTTCGTGCTGATCCTCAACACCACTGCCTATTCGGCCGAGCTTTTCTACGGCGCGCTCCGGTCGGTGCCCAAGGGGGATCTGGAAGCCGCCGACGCCTACGGCATGAAGGGCTTCACCAAGTTCCGCCGGGTGATCTGGCCGAACATGCTGCGGCTCGCCTGGCCCAGCTACACCAACGAGGTGATCTTTCTCACCCATTCCACGACGCTGGTGTTCCTCTCGGCCTTCCCGGCGCGCCAGCAATCGGGCGAGGCGTTCTATTACGCGCGCTATTTCGTCGACCAGACCTTCAACCCTTTCGTCGCCTATCCGCTGGTGGCGGCGTATTTCATCGCGCTGACGCTGGCGATCATCGGGCTGTTCGGGCTGGCCAATCGGCGCCTGAACCGGCACCTTCCGCAGGCACGGCGTCAGCGTATCCGCTTCCGGCCGCAATACATCAGGTAGATCATGCTCGACTGGCTTGCCGCGCACCCCGAGGTGCGCAACATCCGCATCGCCGCCACCGACCTGAACGGGCAGGCGCGCGGCAAACGCATCCCCGTGGCCAATGCCGCCAAGATGGTCAAGGACGGCGCGCGGTTTCCTTTCTCGGCGCTCAACCTCGATGTCTGGGGCCATGACATCGAGGACAGCCCGCTGCTGTTCGACACCGGCGATGCCGACGGGGTGCTGCGCCCCACCGGGCGCGGGCCGCTGCCCATGCCGTGGATCGGGCCGCAGGCCGCGCTGCTCCCGATCTGGATGTTCCACGACGATGAACGCCCCTTCGCGGGCGACGCCCGCCACGCGCTGGACCGGGTGCTGGCGCGCTACCGCGCGCGCGGCATCACGCCGGTGATGGCGACCGAGCTGGAATTCTACCTGATCGACGATTCGGGCGAGAGCTTCCGCCCGCCGCCCTCGCCCGTTTCGGGGCGGCACTATCAGGGCGCCGACACGCTGGCGCTGCGCGCGCTCGATGCCTTCGACGATTTCTTCAACGACCTTTACGATGCCTGCGCCGCCATGGACATCGCCGCCGACACGGCGAGTTCCGAGGCCGGGCCAGGGCAGTTCGAGATCAACCTGATGCACGGCCCCGACGCGATGAAGATGGCCGACGACACCTGGCTGTTCAAGTTGCTGGTCAAGGGGCTGGCGCGGAAGCACGGCTTTGCGGGCTCGTTCATGGCCAAGCCCTATGTCGACCAGCCGGGCACCGGGCTGCACCTGCATTTCTCACTGCTGGACGAAGACGGGCGGAACCTGTTCGACGATGGCGGGCCGAAGGGCACCGACATGCTGCGCCACGCGGTGGCGGGCTGCATGGCGGCCATGCCCGGCAGCACCCTGGTCTTTGCCCCGCACGCCAATTCCTACGCCCGCATGGTGCCCGGCGCGCACGCGCCGACGGGTGTGTGCTGGGCGTATGAGAACCGGACCGCCTCGATCCGCGTGCCCTCGGGCAACCCCAAGGCACGGCGGATCGAACACCGGGTGGCGGCGGGGGATGTGAACCCGTATCTGATGATGGCCGCCGTGCTGGGCGCAGCGCTCAACGGGATCGAGGATGCCGAAGACCCGCCGGCGCCGATCACCGGCAACGCCTATGCGCAGGAGATGCCGCAGCTTCCGTGCGACTGGGCGGCGGCGGTGGACACCTTCGGCACCTGCCCGCAGGTCGCGCGGATTTTCGATGCGCACCTGATCGACAACATGCTGCGCACCAAGCGCCAGGAAATGCGCGACGCCGCCACGCTGGACGCCGACGCGCTGCGGGACCTGTACCTGGAAACCACCTGAAGTCGCGCGGGTTCGCAAGGGTCGCTCCCGCCCGTCTTCGCCCCTGACTGGGCTCATCCGGTTGGGCCGCGCTGCGGTTGTTCCGGGGCGGGGACGCTGTGTCGGTTTCGAGCGTTGGGCCTTGGGTATTTTGGGCAAGATGAAGCGAACAAGGCAGGGTCCGGATCCGGGCCTTGCGCGGTTTGCTGCGCGGGGTAGTGTGGCGCGACGTTGAACGGGAGGCGGACATGGCCGAGGCGCGGCGCAAGATCATCATCGACACCGATCCGGGGCAGGATGATGCGGTGGCGATCCTGCTGGCGCTGGCCAGCCCGGAGGAGATCGACCTGCTGGGGATCACCTGCGTGGCCGGGAACGTGCCGCTGGCGCTGACGGCGCGCAACGCGCGGGTGGTCTGCGAACTGGCCGGGCGAGGGGATGTGAAGGTGTTCGCGGGTTGCGACCGGCCGCTGCAGCGCCCGCTGGTCACGGCCGAGCATGTGCATGGCAAGACCGGGCTTGATGGGATCGACCTGCCGGACCCGGTGATGCCCTTGCAGGACGCCCATGCGGTCGATTTCATCATCGAGACCCTGCGCGCCGAGCCGCCGGGTAGTGTGACGCTGGTGCCCATCGGCCCCCTGACCAACATCGCGACCGCATTCGCCCGCGCGCCGGACATGGTGGGGCGGGTGGCCGAGATCGTACTGATGGGCGGGGCCTATTTCGAGGTCGGCAACATCACCCCGGCGGCGGAGTTCAACATCTACGTGGACCCCGAGGCGGCGGCGGCGGTGTTCGGTGCGGGCGTGCCGCTGGTGGTGATGCCGCTGGATGTCACGCACAAGGCGCTGACCACACGCCCGAGGGTCGAGGCGTTCCGCGCGCTGCCGGGGCGGCTGGGCCCGGCGGTGGCGGCCTGGACCGATTTCTTCGAACGCTTCGACAAGGAGAAATACGGCTCCGCAGGCGCGCCGCTGCATGATCCCTGCACGGTGGCGTACCTGCTGCGTCCCGATCTGTTCACCGGACGGCACATCAACGTGGAAATCGAGACCGAGGGCCGCTTCACCCTGGGCATGACGGTCGCCGACTGGTGGCGGGTGTCAGGTCGCGCGCCGAACGCGACCTTCATGGGCGATATGGATGCCGAGGGGTTCTTTACTCTGCTGACACAGCGACTGGCGCGGCTGTAGGGGCCGCCGCTTCCGCCGCCCCGCGCAGGCGCGTGTTCTGCGGGTCGTGCGGGCTGTCGGTGGTGACCGTGGCGTCCCAGAGCTGGTCCAGCATCCGGACCTTGAGCTTCGTGCCCTCCTCGGCCAGGTCGGGGCGGACGTAGCCCATGCCGATGGATTTGCCGAACACCACCGAATAGCCGCCCGAGGTCAGGCGACCGACCTTTTCACTGCCTGCGTAAAGCGCCTCGCGGCCCCAAGGGTCGGCGTCAGCGGGACCGTCGATCAGCAGCGTGCAGCATTTCGAGCGGATGCCGGTGGCGGCCATGGCGTCCTTGCCGTGGAAGTCCTTGGTCATGTCGACGAAGCGCGGCAGGTCGGCTTCCAGCGGGGTGGCGTCGCGGCCCAGTTCGTTGCCGAACGCGCGATAGCTCTTCTCCTGCCGGAGCCAGTTCTGCGCCCGGGCGCCGACGAGTTTGAGGCCCACGCCTTCCCCCGCCGCCATGAGCTGGTCGAAGAGGTAGTTCTGCATCTCGACGGGGTGGTGCAACTCCCAGCCCAACTCGCCCGTGTAGGCCACGCGGACGGCGCGGACCGGACACATGCCGAGTTCAATGTTGCGAGCCGAAAGCCACGGGAAGCGCTTGTTGCCCAGCACGGTGGACGGATCGGCGTCCTTGACCAGTTTGCCCAGCAGGTCGCGCGACTTCGGCCCGGCCACGGCGAAGACGCCCCATTGCGTGGTCACGTCATGGATGTCGATCCAGCCGAAATCGGCCATCCGGTCCTCGGCCGCCTTGCGCAGGAAATCGCCGTCATAGGCCGTGAGCGCACCGGAGGAGATCAGGTAATACTCGTTCTCGGCCAGCCGGACGATGGTGTATTCGGTGCGCGTGGTCCCGGCCTCTGTCAGCGCGTAGGTCAGGTTGATACGCCCGATCTTGGGCAGGCGATTGCAGGTGAACCAGTCGAGGAAGGCGGTGGCGCCGGGGCCGCGGACCAGATGCTTGGTGAAGGCGCTGGCGTCGATCATGCCGACGCCTTCGCGGATCGCCTTCGCCTCATCGACCGCATATTGCCACCAGCCGCCGCGGCGGAAGCTGCGGGCGTCATGGTCGAAGCTGTCGGGCGCGTCCAGCGGGCCGAAATAGTTGGGCCGTTCCCAGCCGTTCACCTGCCCGAACTGGGCGCCGCGCGCCTTCATCCGGTCGTAGCTGGGCGCTGTGCGCAGCGGGCGGCAGGCCGCGCGCTCCTCGTCCGGGTGGTGCAGGATGTAAACGTGCTCATACGCCTCCTCGTTCTTGCGAGCGGCGTATTCGGTGGTCATCCAGTCGCCGTAACGCTTGGGATCGAGGCTGGCCATGTCGATCTCGGCCTCGCCCTCGGTCATCATCTGGGCGAGGTAGTAGCCGGTGCCCCCGGCGGCGGTGATGCCGAAGCTGAATCCCTCGGCCAGCCACATGTTGCGCAGGCCCGGTGCGGGGCCGACCAGCGGATTGCCGTCCGGAGTGTAGCAGATCGGGCCGTTGTAGTCGTCCTTCAGCCCCACGGTTTCCGAGGACGGGAGCCGGTGGATCATGGACATGTATTCTTCCTCGATCCGCTCCAGGTCCAGCGGGAACAGATCGGCGCGGAAGCTTTCAGGCACGTCATAGAGGAACCGCGCGGGCGCATTGCGCTCGTAAGGCCCCAGTATCCAGCCGCCGCGCTCCTCGCGCACATACCATTTGGCGTCGGCGTCGCGCAGCACGGGGTGTTCGGGATTTCCCGCCGCACGGTAGTCGCGCAGCGCCGGGTCAGGTTCGGTGACGATATACTGGTGTTCGACCGGAATTGCCGGGATCTTGATCCCCAGAAGCCGCGCGGTGCGCTGGGCGTGGTTGCCGGTGGCGGTGACCACATGCTCGGCGGTGATCTCGAAGCTATCCTCCGAGGGGACCAGATTGCCGCCCCGCTCCACCATCCTGGTGCAGGAGACGATCCATTCGGACCCGGTCCAGTGGTAACCATCGACCTGCACACGGCGCATGACCTCGGCCCCATGCTGGCGCGCGCCCTTGGCCATGGCCTGCGTCACATCGGCCGGGTTGATGTAGCCGTCGGTCGGGTGGTAGATCGCGCCTTCCAGATCCTCGGTGCGGACCAGCGGCCAGCGCTCCTTGATCTGCGCGGGTGTCATCCACTCATAGGGGATGCCCACGGTTTCGGCGGTGGAGGCATAGAGCATGTATTCGTCCATGCGCGCGCGGGTCTGCGCCATGCGCAGGTTGCCGACCACGTAGAACCCCGCGTTCAGCCCGGTCTCGGCCTCGAGCTGCTTGTAGAACTTCACGCTGTAGTCATGGATGTGGCTGGTGGCATAGCCCATGTTGAACAGCGGCAAGAGCCCCGCCGCGTGCCAGGTGGAGCCCGAGGTCAGCTCGTCACGCTCCAGCAGGGTGCAGTCCCAGCCTGCGCGGGCCAGATGATAGGCGATGGAGGCGCCGACCGCGCCGCCACCGACGACAAGAGCCTTGACATGCGTTCTCATGATGCGCCTCCGGCATGGAATTCTGGCCCGTCATTGGCGCATTCCCGCGCCGTGCGCGAAGGCGGCCACGACGCATGGATGCGCGAAAGCGACAAGCGCATCCGGCAGGGTGGCGCGTGCGGGCGGGGCGGGGCAGCGCCAGGGGTTGTTTCGAGCCACCCGAAGAATCAATATATGGTGTCATTGCGCGCCGCGACACCAACATGCTTGATTTTGTTCCCCGCATGTTCTATATCTGGAACAGAGCGATGGAGGTTTGGCCATGTCGAAAGATCCGATAACGACCGAAGCGACCCTGCCCGCAACCGAAAAGCAGTTGGCCTATGCCCGCAAGCTGGCCCTGCGCAACGGCGTGGTGGTGCCGTGGAAGGTGCAGCAGGACCGGCGCGAGTTGAGCCGCTGGATCCGCACCCAGGCCGCGCTGCGCCCGGCGGAGCGCCCGGATACGCCCAGCGCGAAGCAGGTGGCCTTTGCCGAGCGGCTGGCCCGGATCAAACGCCGCCCGGTCCCCGAGGAGTGCTTTCGCGACCGGGGGCTGATGTCGCGCTGGATCGACAGCAACCTCTGAGGGGGCGACGCGGATATAGTGCTTCTCGGTCACGTTGACGCGTCGGCGGTGGGGTTGCGCGCCAACAAGATCGGATGTGCCCTTTCTTGCGGAGAAGCGAGCCTGACGGCCCGCTGCCTTCGGCGAGGGTATTTTGGGCAAGATGAAGACAGGGGTCAGGGTGGTGTCGGCTGGCGCAGGCTGATCGGCAAGCGGGTCTAGCGCTGGATCCGCGCCTGACGGCGCAGCATCCAGCCGACGATCAGTACCGCCACGGTCACGATGCCGATGATGATCGTGGCCAGCGCATTCACGTCGGGGCTGACCCCCAGCCGCACCTTGGAGAAGATCACCATCGGCAGCGTGCTGGCGCCGGGGCCGGAAACGAAGCTCGCGATCACCAGATCATCGAGTGACAGCGTGAAGGCCAGCAGCCACCCCGAGACCAGCGCCGGGGTGATCACCGGCAGGGTGATGTCGAAGAACACCCGCACCGGCCCCGCGCCCAGATCGCGCGCGGCCTCTTCCAGGCTTTCGTCCATGTCGCGCAGCCGCGACTGGGCGATCACGGCGACGAAGGCCGCGCAAAAGGTGGTGTGCGCGATGATGATGGTGATCAGCCCGCGCCCGGCGGGCCAGCCCAGCGTCAGTTCCATGGACACGAAGAGCAGCAGCAGCGACAGGCCGGTGATCACCTCGGGCATGACCAGCGGCGCGGTGATCATGCCGGTCAGCAGCAAGCGGCCAAAGAACCGCCCCATCCGCACCAGCACGAAGGCCCCCAGCGTGCCCACGATCACCGCCAGGTTCGCCGACCAGAATGCCACCTGCAAGCTGACCCAGGCCGAATTCAGGATCTGCCGGTCGCGCAGCAACTCGCCATACCAGCGGGTCGAAAACCCGCCCCAGACCGTGACCAGCCGACTTTCGTTGAAGGAAAACACCACCAGCGAAATGATCGGCGCATAGAGGAAGACGAACCCCAGAACCACCGCCAGCGGAAGCACCCAGCCGCGGCCGATCATTTGATCTCCCCCCGGTTCTGGACCGATTGCAGCCACATGATGGGGGCGACCACCAGCACCAGCATGACGATCGCCACCGCCGCGGCCACCGGCCAGTCGCGCGCCTGAAAGAACTCGTCCCACAACACCCGGCCGATCATCAGCGTGTCCGGACCGCCCAGCAGCGCAGGGATGACGTATTCGCCAATCGCCGGGATGAAGACCAGCATGGAGCCCGCCACGATCCCGGGCAGCGACAGCGGCAGCGTGACGGTGAAGAAGGTCACCATGGGCGAGGCGCCAAGGTCCGCCGCCGCCTCCAGATGCGCGTTATCGAGCTTGGTGAGGTTGGCGTAAAGCGGCAGGATCATGAACGGCAGATAGGTGTAGACGATGCCGATATAGACCGCGAAATCGGTCTGCAGCATCGTCAGCGGACTGTCGATCACCCCGGCCCAGATCAGGAAGTTGTTGATCACGCCTTCGCGCCGCAGGAACCCCATCCACGCATAGACCCGCAACAGGAAGCTGGTCCAGAACGGCAGGATCACCAGCAAAAGCAGGATCGACCGGCGCGGTTCCGGCGAGCGGGCGATGAAATAGGCCATGGGATAGCCGATCAGCAGCGCGAAGATGGTGGAAATCACGGCAATGCGGATCGAGGACAGATAGGCATTGGCGTAAAGCCGATCCTGCACCAGCCAGCGGTAGTTTTCCAGCGTGGCGATGATCTGCAGCGTCCCGTCGGCATCGCGCTCCCAGAGCGAGGTATAGGGCGGGCGGGCGATGATCGCCTCGGCCAGCGAAATCCGACCCAGCACGAAGAACGGCACCAGGAAGAAGACCAGCAGCCAGAGCATGGGGATGGCGATCACCAGCGTGCGCCCGCTGATGCCCAGCCAGCCGAACAGCCGCACCGTCCCACGCCAGGGCGCGCTGCGGGTCAGGGCGTTGCCCCCTGTGTCATCGCGGGGGGTGGCAGGATCGGCGCTCATTCGGTCAGCACCTTGAAGGCCTCGGGCCGGAAGCTGGCCCAGACGCGCTCATCCCAGCTTATCGGCTTGCCCTCGCGCAGGTTGTTGGGCTCGGTCACGCGCACCATGCGGCCGGTGTCCAGCACCACGCGGAACGTCGACATGTGACCCACGTAGCCCACATCCTCGACCGTGCCCTGCACCGCGTTCCGGGCGCTTTCGGGCCGTTCGCGGCTCAGCGTGATGCGCTCGGGCCGCAGCGCGCCCCAGACCGTCTGCCCGCGCTTGAGCCCATCCTGCGGCGGGACCAGCACCTTGCCGCCCGCATCCGGGCAGGCCAGCCGCATCATGTCCGGGGCGGCGGCCTCGACCGTGGCCTCGAACAGGTTCACGGAACCGATGAAATCGGCCACGAAGCGGGATTTCGGGGTCTCGTAGATCTCGCGCGGCTCGCCGATCTGCTCGATCACCCCGTCGCGCATGACGCCGATGCGGGTGGCCAGCGTCATCGCCTCGTCCTGATCGTGCGTGACGACGATGAAGGTCACACCCAGGGTTTCCTGAATGCGGATCAGTTCGAACTGGGTTTCCTCGCGCAGCTTCTTGTCCAGCGCGCCAAGGGGTTCGTCCAGCAGCAGCACCTTCGGCTGCTTGATCAGCGCGCGGGCCAGCGCCACCCGCTGGCGTTGCCCGCCCGAAAGCTGATGTGGCTTGCGCCGGGCGAAGGGCTCCAGCTTCACCAGCTTCAGCATCTCGGCCACGCGCGCATAAGCCTCGCGCTTCGGTTTCCCCTCACGCAGCAGCCCGTAGGCCACGTTCTTTTCCACCGTCATGTGCGGAAACAGCGCGTAGGACTGGAACATCATGTTGGTGGGGCGGCGGTCCGGGGGCACGCGGGCCATGTCCTGCCCGTCGATATCGATCGCGCCTTCGGTGGGGACCTCGAACCCGGCCAGCATCCGCAGCAGCGTGGACTTGCCGCAGCCCGACCCGCCGAGCAGGCAGAAGAGTTCACCCCGGTGGATGCCCAGCGACACGTCACTGACGGCGGTGAAATCGCCGAACCGCTTGGTGACGTTGCGGATTTCGATGAAAGGCCGCGCGGCTGGGTCGCGCCACGGGCGGGTATCGGCGGCGATCTGCGGCTGCGGCATGGCGGGGGCTTCGCGGCTGGAAGGAAAAGACCCGCCCGGGCAGTGCGCCGGGCGGGTCGGGTCGGTTACTGGCCGGTGCGGATCCGGGTCCAGAGCCGCGTCACGGTGCGGTCCGTGCGGGTGTCATAGGTGATGCCGGTGAACAGCGTCTCGGTCACCTCCTCGGTGGGGAAGATCGCGGGATCGGTGAAGATCTCTTCCTCCACCATCTCCCACGAGGCCGCGTTGGCGTTCGGAAACCACACGTAGTTGGTGATCATCGCGGTGATTTCCGGCTCCAGAATGAAGTTGATGAAGGCGTGCGCGTTTTCCGGGTTCGGCGCGTCCGCCGGGATGCCCATCATGTCGAACCACTGCATCGCGCCTTCACGCGGGATCGCATACCAGACGTTGACGCCGCGGTCGGCTTCCTCGGCCCGGTCGGCAGCCTGCAGCACATCGCCGGACCAGCCCACGGCGACGCAGATTTCCCCGTTCGCCAGGTCCGAGATATACTGCGAGTTATGAAAGTAACGGACATGGGGCCGCGCCTCCAGCATCATCTCGGTCGCGGCCTCGAAATCGGCGGGATCGGTGGACTGCGGGTCCAGCCCCATCCAGGCAAAGGCGGCGGGGAACATGTCGGTGGGGCTGTCCAGCCAGGTGATGCCGCAATCGGCCAGTTGCGCGGCGATTTCCGGGTCGAAGATCATGTCCCATGTGTCGACCTCGAAATCCTCGCCCAGCCGCTCAGCCACCATGTCGATGTTGTAGCCGATCCCGGTGGTGCCCCACATGTAGATCGGCCCGTGCGCGTTGTCCGGGTCATGGCTGGCGGCCGCCGCCATCAGCTCGGGGTCCAGGTTTTCCCAGTTGGGGATCATGTCGCGGTCGATGGGCTGATAGACCCCGGCGGCGATCTGGCGCTCCATGAAGGTGGCGGTGGGCACCACCACATCGAAACCCGAAGACCCCGCCAGCAACCGTGCCTCCAGCGTATCGTTGCTGTCGAACACGTCATAGTTCACGGTGATGCCGGTTTCGGCGGTGAAGCGTTCCAGAACCTCGTCGGTGATGTAGTCCGACCAGTTGAACACATTCACCGTATCGGCCTGTGCCGCGCCCGCCTGGGCGATGATGGCCGCGCAGGCGGCCATGACGAAACGGTTTTTCTGCATGGGTAAAGCTCCCTGACGTTGGTGGCCGCCGGTGTCTCCGGGGACACGGTCTCATTGGGGCGTTGTCCGCCTCTGGGGCAAAGTCTAAGGGGGGCTGGCGGCGTTTCACAAGCCAAAAGCTGCGTGAACGGGCGCCGGGGTGCGGAATTTGATCAAAAACCCGGCTCAGCCCAGCATGGAGCGGCGCAAGCGCACGGGCTCCTCGCCCTCGTCCAGCGCCACATCGGCCAAGGCCAGCACGTCGCCCGCTGTAACATCGCGCGTCAGCGCCACGCCATGCGCCAGCCCGATGGGCAGGAGCGCCCTTTCCCGCGACCGCGCCGCCGGCACCGCCTTGCCCCAGACGGTCCAGCCGCCCTCGCCGTCCAGCACCGCGCCCGCGCGCAGGTCGCGCTTGGCCACCGCCACCGCATCGCCGCGCCATTCCCGCGTTGCGCCCGTGGCTTCGCCGCGCAAGGCCGCCGAGAGGACCGAGACCGACAACTCCAGCCCGATCAGGTGGAAGGGCTTGTACATCGCCGCATAGCGCCCGGTGGCATCCGTTGGCAGGCCATACTGGCGAAAGCAGGCGGCGGCGTAGTCATTGGGCGCCTTCAGCACCACATAGACCCCCCAGCGCAGGTCCCGGAACACCGGGCGGCCGTCGCGTTCCAGGCTCGAGACCACCTCGACCATCCCGTCGCGGTCCAACTGCCCGCCCACCGCGCGGGGCCGCAATACATGCGCCAGATCATCCACCCCGCAGGGCGGAAAGCCCAACCCGTCCCCGGGCACATCCAGCCCGCAGGCATTGGCAATCGCCGCCATCTCGATCGCGGATTTGGTGCCGTCCAGAAAGCTGTTGAACATCTGCGGATTCATCCCCGCCGTCGCCGCTTCCTCGGCCGTCAGCCCGTAATGGGACCAGACATCATCGGGCGTCACGCCGTGATAGGCGGGCAGGTATTTCGTCCCCTTCCCCGCCGCCGCGACCTCGAACCCGGTGGCGCGCGCCCAGTCCACCATCTCGGCCACCAGTGCGGGCTGGTCGCCATAGGCCATGGAATAGACCACTCCCGCCGCCTTCGCGCGTTCGGCCAGCACCGGCCCGGCCAGCACATCGGCCTCCACGTTGACCATAACCACATGCGCGCCCGCCGCCATCGCCGCCATCGCATGGGCGATGCCTGGGCCGGGGGCGCCCGTGGCCTCGATCACCACGTCGGCGGCCGCCTGCGCGGCGGACACGCCGCTGTCCGTGAACGTGGTGGATGCGATCCGCGCATCGTCCCAGCCCACGGTGCGGCAGGCTGCGCGGGCGCGGTCAGGGTCCAGATCAGCGATATGCGTGACTTCCAGCCCGGCGATATGCGGCACCTGCGCCAGAAACATCGACCCGAACTTGCCCGCGCCGATCAACGCCGCGCGCACCGGGCGCCCTTCGGCGCCACGCTCCATGGCCAGCCGTGCCAGATTCATCGCCCCCTCCCCCTTGCGCGCCCTCGAAAGCGGGCGCCAACCGCGCGTAGCGTCAGCGAAGCGCCAGAAGGCTTGCGCGCGGAACGCGCGCTCCGCTTGGCAGACGCTATAGAAACACCATCGCCGCCGAAAGCGCCAGCAACAGCGCCATGATCCGCATGAACACCTGCCACCGGCGGGGCGAGCGCAGCAGCGTCGTCAGCAGCGCCCCGGCCGAGGTCCAGAACAGGCACACACCCAGGTTTACGCTGGAAAACGCCGTGGCCAGTCGCGCGGCCTCCCACGCCGGGGCCATGCCCGCGCCATATCCGGCCGAGGCCGCGAAAGCCACCGCCCAGACCTTGGGGTTGATCCACTGGAACAGCACCGCCTGCCACAGGGTCATGGGCGTGCCTTCATCCTCGACCATCCCCGCCGGGCTGCGCGTGGCCTTGTAGTAGTTCCACGCCATGTACAGGATCCACGCCGCCGCCAGCGCCCGCAGCACGTTGCCCAGCACCGGGCTTGCCAGCACCAGCGCCCCCACGCCCAGCGCCGTCACCGCGCCGATCACGCCCACGCCCAGCACCACGCCGAACAGATGCGGCAGGCTGGCCCGGAACCCGAACCGCGCGCCGGACGCGGTCAGCATGATCACGTTCGGCCCCGGCGAGAACAGGCCGAGAAACAGGAACGCATAGAGCAGCGGATCGAGGAACAAGCGCGGCACCCCCGGGAAAAAGGCCGACGGAAACCCCGCCGGCCAGCGCATCGGATCAGGCGTTCATTACCGCTAACCGCCCAGGATGACACTCGGGAACCACAGCACGATCGCCGGAAAGGCCACGCAAAGCGCCAGCCCGCAGACCTGCAGCGCCACGAAGGGGATTATCCCCTTGTAGATCTGCTGGATCTTCACCTCGGGCGGGGCGACCCCCTTCATGTAGAAGAGCGCAAAGCCGAAGGGCGGTGTCAGGAAACTGGTCTGCAGGTTCACCGCCACCAGAATCAGGAACCAGATGATGATCGGGTTGCCCACCCCGTCCCAGACGCCCACATGCCCGCCGAAATCCAAGAGCGCCACGATGGGGGCGAAGATCGGCAGCACGATCAGCGTGATCTCGATCCAGTCGAAGAAGAAGCCCAGAAGGAACACCATGGCCAGCAGCACGAACAGGATCGACCACGGCCCAACGCCGGTGTCGCGGATGAAATTGACGATCAGGGTCTCGCCGCCGATGGCCTTGAACACGAAGGCAAACGCCGTGGCGCCCACGAAAATGCCGAACAGCATCGCCACCGTCAGCGCCGAGCGCTTGCAGACCTCGAGGAAGTTCGCCCAGGTCAGGCGCCGGTTATACGCCGCCAGCAGGATAGAGCCGAAGGCGCCCACGCCCGCGGCTTCGGTGGGCGTGGCGAAGCCCAGGAAGATCGAGCCCAGCACCATGAAGATCAGGAAGATCGGCGGAATGAAGCTGGAAAAGATCATCTTCCAGAACTCGCCCCGCGTGGACGGGCCGATGTCATCAGCCATGGGTGGGGCCAGTTCGGGTCGGAAGCCGCAGAGCGCCAGGATATAGACGAAATAGAGCGCGGCCAGCAGCAACCCCGGCATCAGTGCGGCAATGAACACCGTGCCCACCGGCACCGACAGCAGGTCCGCCATGATCACCAGCATGATCGACGGCGGGATCAGGATGCCCAAGGTCCCCGAGGACGCGATGGTCCCCGTGGCCAGCGGCATGTTGTAGCCCGCCTTCATCATCACCGGCAGGGCCATCAGCGTGATCATCACCACCGAGGCCCCGATGATCCCCGTGGTCGCCGCCATGATGGTGCCCATGATGGTGACCGACAGCGCCAGCCCACCCGGCACGCGGCGCAACATCACCTGCAGCGCATAAAGCAGGTCGCGCGCGGCGCCGGATTTCTCCAGCATGGTGCCCATGAAGGTGAACATCGGGATCGCCACCAGCACCAGGCTTTCCATCGTACCGCCATAGATGCGCAACGGGATCAGCGTCAGTTGCTGCAGCCGGAAGGTGCCGAAGAAGTCGCCCAGCACCGCGAACAGAAGCGCCACGCCGCCCAGGATGAAGGCCACCGGGTAGCCAGTGAACAGCAAGATCGCCAACGTGGCGAACATCACCAGCGGCAGGTAGGTTACAAGAAATTCCATCGTGTGCGTCCCTCGTCCCGGCTGTCGTCACGTCTGCCATTCTGGCGGCAGGCTCAGCGCGCCTGCACTTGTGGCGGCAACTCGTCCTTTTCGGACGGCGCCGGGTTCTGGTGGCTGTGGGCGTAGTAGTTCGAGGCCGCTTTCAGCGACGGCGGGCCGAACAGATAGACCATGCATTTCAGCGCCACCGACATGCCCGCCAGCGCAATCAGCGCAAAGCCCAGCGGCAGCATCGCCTTGATGATGAAGCGATTGGGCAAGCCGGTCTGGGCTGCCGAGCCCTCGCCGATGTTCCAGGACCGCAGCGCGTTCTCGATCCCGTACTGCATGACGACATAGCAGTAGGGCACCATGAACAGGAGGCACCCGGCCAGTTCGATCCAGACACGCGTGCGCGGGCGCAGGCTGTCGCGCACCAGTTCGATCCGCACATGCGCGTCCTTCACATAGGCATAGCCCAGGCAGAACAGGAACAGCGCCGCATGCAGGTGCCATTCCATTTCCTGCACGCGGGTAGCGCTGAACATCCGGTACCAATCAGTCCGGGTCCACTGCGGATTGAAGCCCAGATACTGGCGCTGGATCACGTCATACATGATGGCGAAGATCAGCGCCGAGAGCAGCACCACCGCCGCTGTCACCCCCACACGGGTCAGGAAGGTCGCCAGTCCGTTGCTGGCGTCCAGCATGTTCTGGAAGATCGTCAGCCGCCCCCGCGCCATGCCATATACGAACATGCCCAGGATGATGACCGTCAGCGCCACCATCAGATAGGGCGCGACCGGGGTCATGGTTTCGTAATAGGCCAGCAGGCCTTCGGCCTGTTCGTCGCCGCGGTTGGCCAGCCGCCGCAGCGCGTTGATCTCGCGCGTGGTGAGCGCGAAAGGCTGCGAAAACATGACCGAGAACCAGCCCAGCACGCTGGCAGCGGCAAAGGTCGCCGGATTGCCGCGCAGAAAGCACGAAGCGGCAAGGCCCGCTACCAGAACCGCAAGCGTGCCGAAAATCTGATAGGAGTCCGAAGGAAGCACCACCAGCCAGAAGGCTGCGGCCAGCGCGATGACTCCGCCTGCGGTTCCAAGGGTCTCGCGCAGGGCCATGGAACGGTTCCTTTCGAGTCATGTGGAGACCGCGCGCGGCCAGAAGTCGCGCGCGGCATGGTCACGGTTACAGTGACGGGGCCAACCGATTAACGCAAGTAGCCGAGTTCACCCCAGATCGCGTAGTTCTCGCGGAAGGTGGAGTAGCTCTCGTAGACACGGGCGAAATCGGGATCGGCGGCCGATTCTTCCTCGATCACGTCCTGCCACGCGGCTTCGAGGGCTTCCAGGATCTCGTCGCTGAAGGTGTGTATCGTCACCCCGCGCTCCTCCAGTTCGGCCAGGGCATCGAACTGGATCGCCTCGCCTTCGACAAAACCGTGAAGCAGGTTGGCCTGGCAGACAGTTTCAATCTTGAACTGGGTTTCCTCGTCCAGGCTTTCCCACAGGTCGAGGTTGATCATCAGGTCAAACAGCGTGGACTGCTGGTGCCAGCCGGGCAGGTAATAGTGCTGCGCCACCTGATAGAAGCCGAGGTTGAGGTCGATGGCGGGCATGGAAAACTCGGCGGCATCAATCGTGCCAAGCTCCAGCGCCGGGAAGATGTCACCACCCGCCAGAAGCTGAGTCGAGGCGCCCATCTTCTCCATGACCTTGGCGCCCAGGCCAAAGAAGCGCATGGTCAGGCCCTGGAAGTCATCGACCGACTCGATCGGCTCGCGGAACCATCCGGCCCCCTCGGGGGCCAGAACGCCACACATGATCGATTTGATGTTGTGCGGCTCGTAGAGTTCGTCCATCAACTCCTGCCCGCCGCCGTAGAAGAACCACGCCAGGTATTCACCGGTTTCGGGGCCGAAGGGCACCGACCCCATGAACTGCAGCGCAGGGACGCGGCCAGCCCAGTAGCCAGGGGTGGACCAGGCCGCTTCCACGGCGCCGGTGCCCACGGCGTCGAACGCCTCAAGCGCAGGGACGATGCCCCCGGGCTCCTGGAACTGGACCGTTATCTCGCCGTCGGTGATTCGGGTGATCTGCTCGGCAATCCGCACGCCCAGCGTGCCAAGCTGCGTCAGCGACCCGGGATAGGTCGATTGCAGTTGCCAGGTTTCCTGTGCCTGCGCCGCAGGCGCCACCATGGCCATGCAGATTGCGCTTGTGGTCAGAAGTCTCTTCATGGGTTTCCCCCCTGATGTTGGTCCGGTCCGGCCATCGGCCGAAGTTTCCAGTTGCGCGTGCGAACACGCGCACAAACGTCGGAGGGTGGTTTTTCTTCTCTGGCGCCCATGCGACCGCCGCTCCCTTCCCCCCTGCAAAGGTGGTAAAAGTTTCTTACCAATATGTCCACGAAAAATTGAGGCCCGAACATTCCGGGCAGCTTCATGGATCATCGGTATTGCCACCATCGCTTGCGCCCGTGAACCGGGTGCGCGCGCAACATGCACCGGAACGCGGCCCCGGTCCATACCCCTTCGCGCAATTTTATTGCCGCGCAGTCCGGCTGAGCGAAACATTCCGGCGCGTGTAGAATTCCCCCATCAAGCCCAGCACCAGCACCGTCAGCGCAAAATAGACCGGATAGGCGAGCGAGGTGTTGAACGGGTTGTAGTTGATGAAGGTGAAACCGCGCGACTGGTCGATCAGGTGGAACAGCGGGTTCCAGGTGAAATAGGGCAGGAAACTGGCCGGAAGGGTGTTCGCCACCAGCATCTTGCCCGAGGCGATCATGTTGAACCGCGTGTAGATCTGGGTCACGAGCTTGACCGCATTCGGCGCCCAGGGCTTGATCGCCAGCATCACCATGCCGATGGCCACGCCCGCAAACCACGCCAGCAACAACACGCCAAAGGCCGCGGCGGGCTGGTGCACCTCCAGCGGTGTCCAGAGCGCGTGATACAGGAACAGCACCGCAAAGAGCGACAGCACCTGAATATACAACTCGCCCAGCGCCGCGCCGCCGATGGCGACGATGGTGTTCATAGGTGCGTGCTTCATCATCGGCGAGGTCGGCCCCTCGGAGCCCACCACCGCCGAGAGCGCCTTGACGTGGCACATGAACAGAAAGACGCCGGTCATCAGGAACAGCAGGAAATCGCCCCGCAGCCCCGCGCCGCGCAGCCCGATAAAGGCGAAAACCGCCCAGAACACCAGCACCAGCGCCAGGGTCTGGGCGATGTTGATCATCAGCCCGACCAGCGCGTTGCCATGCCCCTTGCGGATCGACCGCACCGCGGCGTGAAAGATCAGTTCCAGCAGGCCGATGGTGACCAGAAGGGCGGGTTCCCGGCGGGGTTGACCTGTCATGCGCGAAAGGGTCCGTTCCTTGCCAGCAGTCCAAGCCCGGAGCATAAGGCAACGGCTGCAGATTCTCAACGACAGCCACCATTGCCGCAGAAAGGTTTACCAGATGCCCTCCGACCAGATCGAAACCGTCTTCCGCGACCTTGCGCTGCAGGCCGGGGCCGCGATCATGGAGATCTATGACCGGTCCGATGTCGATGTGCACGTCAAGGCCGACGCCTCGCCGGTGACCGCCGCCGACCTGGCCGCCGACCGGATCATCGCCGAAGGGCTGGCGCGGGCGTTTCCGGATATCCCGCTGGTGACCGAAGAGCGCGCCGAGAGCCACCGGACCCGCGCCGCGCGTTTCATCATCGTGGACCCTCTGGACGGCACCAAGGAGTTCATCAGGCGTCGGGGCGATTTCACGGTGAACATTGCCCTGGTCGAGGACGGCGTGCCCGTGCGCGGCGTTGTCTACGCGCCGGCGCGCGCACGGCTGTTCCAGAGCCGCGCCGACGGCACCAGCGTCGAGGAGACCGGCCCCTTCGGCGCGGCGCCCGGGACGCTGAAGCCGCTGCAGGTGGCCACGCCTGATAACGCCGCGCTGCGGGTGGTGGCATCGAAATCCCACCGCGACGCGGCGACCGACGGCTATATCGCGCGCTACCGGGTCGCCGACATGGTCAGCGCGGGTTCGTCGCTGAAATTCTGCCTGGTGGCGGCGGGCGAGGCCGATCTTTACCCGCGTCTGGGGCGGACCATGGAATGGGACACCGCCGCCGGCCATGCGGTGCTGCGCGGGGCCGGGGGACATGTCCTGCGCCTCGACGACCACGCCCCCCTGAGCTACGGCAAGCCGGGGTTCGAAAACCCGTTCTTCATCGCCCATGCGCCGGGCGTTTCGCTCGTGTCCGGCTGACACGGCCACGCCGACGCTGCATTTCCTGCCTGCCTTCCGAAGGCTTCATCTTGCCCGAAATACCCCGGGGGAGTCGCCGCATTGCGGCGACGGGGGCAGCGCCCCCACCCTGCACGGCGCGGAACCGCGGGCTGCACGCTCAGGTTGCGGCGCTGCAAATGTGTTGGGCAGGCTGCGCATTTTCCCGGCAATTTGCAGGATCCGCGCCGGTTTTGCCGCGAATGCGCCCGGAACCGGGGCCAGTTGCTTGCCTTGTGGCGGGCGTGACCAAGCATCATGGGCACACGCGAACGCAGCAGATGAAATCATGTGGAGTTCACGATGAAACACAAGGTGACCAAGGCCGTCTTTCCCGTCGCAGGCATGGGTACCCGGTTCCTGCCGGCGACCAAATCCGTGCCCAAGGAGATCATGACGCTGGTCGACCGCCCGCTGATTCAATACGCCATCGACGAGGCCCGCGCCGCCGGGATCACCGAATTCATCTTCGTCACCTCGCGCGGGAAGGGCGCGCTGGAGGATTATTTCGACCGGGCACCGGAGCTTGAAGCCGCGCTCCGCGCCAAGGGCAAGACCGCGCTTCTGGAAACGCTGGAAGCCACCAACATGGATTCGGGCGCCATCGCCTATGTGCGCCAGCATCAGGCGCTGGGGCTGGGTCACGCGGTCTGGTGCGCGCGGCAGTTGATCGGGGATGAGCCCTTCGCCGTGCTGCTGCCCGATGACGTGATCGCCGCCGAAAAGCCGTGTCTGCAGCAGATGGTCGAAGCCTACGCCGACACCGGCGGCAGCATGGTCGCGGCGATGGAGGTCCCGCGCGACAAGGTCAGCGCCTACGGCGTGCTGGACGTGCACCCGGCGATCCGCTCGGTCCTGCCGGTCAAGGGGATGGTGGAAAAGCCAGCGCCGGGCACCGAGCCGTCGAACCTGGCGGTGATCGGCCGCTACATCCTGTCGCCCGAGGTGATGCGCAACCTGGACACCGCCACCCCCGGCGCGGGCGGCGAGATCCAATTGACCGATGCCATCGCCGCCCAGATCGCGGCCACCAACAACGTCTATGGCTACCGCTTCGACGGCCAGCGCTTCGACTGCGGGTCGAAGGCCGGGTTCCTGCAGGCAACGCTCGCCTTCGGGCTCGCACGGGATGACCTGCGAGACGAGCTGGAAGGCTACCTGCAAGAGATTCTGGCCCAGCGGCAGGCCGCCGAATAAGGCGGCGGGTGATTACGAACGACTGGCCGATGCGGCGCCAGGGCCGGAAACGGGGCGCTCCGTTTCCGGCCTTTTCTTGGGTATTTTTGGCAAGATGAAGCGGCAGGCGGGATGGCGCGCCGGTCAGATGTTGCCCACCTGCGGCATGCCCATGACGTGATAGCCGCCGTCCACATGCACGATCTCGCCGGTGGTGTGGCGGCCATAGTCCGAGGCGAGCCAGGCTGCCGTGCCGCCAATGGCGTCGAGAGCAGCATTGGTGCGCAGGGGCGCGTTTTCCTCGGCATGGCGGTAGGTCTTGCGCGCGCCGCCGATGGCCGCGCCCGCGAGTGTCTTCATGGGCCCCGGGCTGAGCGCGTTCACGCGGATGCCCTGCGGGCCGAGGTCATTGGCGAGGTAACGCACCGCCGATTCCAGCGCCGCCTTGGCCACGCCCATGACGTTGTAGAAGGGCGTGACCTTGTTCGAGCCCTGAAAGGTCACGGTCAGCAGCGCGCCGCCATCGGGCATGAGTTCCGAGGCCCGGCGCGCGGCATCGATGAAGCTGTAGCAGGAAATCTCCAGCGAATTGGCGAAATTGGCGCGGCTGGTGTGGATGAAGCGGCCGGTCAGTTCGGACTTGTCGGAAAACGCGATGGCGTGGACCAGGAAATCGAGCTTGCCCCAGCGCTCGGCTAGGGTGGCGAAGGCGGCGTCCATGGCGGTATCGTCGGACACGTCCACATCGAGCAGCAGGTCCGAGCCCACGCTTTCCGCGAGCGGTGCCAGGCGTTTGCCGAACGCCGCGCCCTGATGGGTGAACGCAAGCTCCGCGCCCTCGGCGGCGAGGACCTGCGCGATGCCCCAGGCGATGGAGCGTTCGTTGGCCACACCCATCACCAGGCCGCGTTTGCCGCGCATCAGATCGGCCATGGCCGTGCCCCCTTTGCTCAGCCGTCGAACCGGCTCATGACCAGCGTGGCGTTGGTGCCGCCGAAGCCGAAGCTGTTCGACAGCACGCTGTCGAACTCCACGCCATCGCGCATTTCGGTGGCCACTTCGCCGGGGCGGATGTCGGGGTCAAGCTCGGTCACATTGGCTGAGGCGGCGATGAACCCGCCCTGCATCATCAGGAGCGAATAGATCGCCTCGTGCACGCCGGTCGCGCCCAGGGAATGCCCGGTGAGCGACTTGGTGGAGGCGATGGGCGGCACGTTGCCCTCGCCGAAGATGCGGCGCACGGCATCGACCTCGGTCACGTCGCCTGCGGGAGTGGAGGTGCCGTGGGCGTTGATGTAGCTGATTTGCCGCCCCTCGGGCAGGGTGTCCAGCGCCAGCCGCATGGAGCGTTCGCCCCCCTCGCCCGAGGGCGCGACCATGTCATGCCCGTCCGAAGTGGCGCCGTAGCCGGTCAGTTCGGCGTAGATCTTCGCGCCGCGGGCTTTGGCGTGCTCCAGTTCCTCCATCACCAGCACGCCGCCGCCGCCGCCGATGACGAACCCGTCGCGCGAGGCGTCGAAGGGGCGCGAGGCGGTTTCCGGCGCGTCGTTGTATTTCGAGGACATGGCGCCCATGGCGTCGAAGAGACACGAGAGCGTCCAGTCCAGTTCCTCGCCGCCGCCGGCGAAGATGATGTCCTGCTTGCCCATCGCGATCAGTTCGGCGGCGTTGCCGATGCAATGGGCCGATGTGGAACAGGCCGAGGTGATGGAGTAGTTCACGCCCTTGATCCTGAACGGCGTGGCCAGGCACGCCGAGTTCGTGGACGACATGCAGCGCGTGACCATGAACGGACCCATCCGCTTGGGGCTGCCCTTCTCCACCACGATCTTGTGCGCGGAAAACAGGTTCGCCGTGGACGGCCCGCCCGAGCCCACCACCAGCCCGGTACGCGGGTTCGAGACGTCCCCGGGTTCGAGCCCGGCGTCTGCGATGGCCTGCTCCATGGCGATGAAGTTATAGGCCGCCCCCGCGCCCATGAAGCGCAGGTTGCGCTTGTCGATGTGGTCCTCGAGCGTGATCTGCGGCTGGCCGTGGACCTGGCTACGGAAGCCGTGTTCGGCGTATTCGGGGGCAAAGACGATCCCCGACCGCCCCGCGCGCAGGCTCTCGCTGACCTCGGCGGCGGTGTTGCCGATGGGCGAGACCACGCCCAGCCCGGTGATGACGACGCGACGCATGGCGCCTCCCTTCGCTTGTTCGCGCCCGTGTTTAGGGAAGATGCCGCCAAGGAGCAAGCGCGAAGCCCGGACGCGATGCCTGTAAGCCCCGCGCGAGAGGCGCCGCTAAATCTGTTGCGCAAGAAACGGCCCCTCGCTAGTCTCCGCTTCGGCGCGCGCAGGTCGCACCAAGGTGGCCGCGCGGCCCAAAATCGGAATCCAAGAGACCCGAATCCACTGGGAGGATATCAATGACCTACAGATTTGCGGCGCTCGCCACGGCGGCAGCGCTTCTGGCCGCGCCCGTGCAGGCGCAGGACCTGTCGATCGCCACCGGCGGCACCGGCGGCGTGTATTTCCCCTATGGCGGTGGCGTGGGCGAAGTGATCAACCGCCACGTTGACGGCGCCACCGGCAGCGCCGAAGTCACCGGCGCCTCGGTCGAAAACGTGGCGCTGGTCTCGCGCATGGACAGCGATCTGGCGCTGGCGCTGGCCGACACCGTCTATCAGGCGTTCCACGGCGAAGGCGCCTTCGAGGGCCGTCAGGTGGACGAGATCCGCGCGCTGATGTCGATCTATCCGAACGCGGTGCAGATCGTCACGCTGGCCGACAGCGGCATCGAAAGCATCGCCGACCTGCGCGGGCAGCGTGTTTCGGTGGGCGCGCCGGGCTCAGGCACCGAGGTGAGCGCCCAGACGCTGCTGGAAGCCAACGGCATCACCTATGACGACTTCACGCCCGAGCGGCTGAACTTCAACGAAACCGCGGATGCGCTGCGCGATGGCGATATCGCCGCCGGGTTCTGGAGCGTCGGCCCGCCGACCAGTTCGATCATGAACCTGGCCACCACCCGCGATATCCGCATCATTCCGATGTCCGAGGAAGAGATCGCCAACGCGATCGCGGTGGAGCCGACCTTTGCCGCCTACACCCTGCGGGCGGGCACCTATGACGGGCAGGACGAGGATGTGCTGACGATCTCCACGCCTAACGTCATGATCGCGCATGAAGACATGGACGAGGATCTGGTCTACAACATCGTCCGCGCGATCTACGAGAATGTGGACGAGCTGATCGCCATCCACCCGGCGGCGAATGACACCACGGTGGAATTCTCGGTTGCCTCCACGCCGATCCCGTTCCACCCCGGCGCGCTGCGCTACCTGGACGAAGTCGGTGCCGAGGTGCAGGACCATCAGAGGGAGTGACACTCCGGCGTGCGGGGCGGGCCATGGTGCCCGCCCTTTTTGCGTTTGCGCTGATCTCGGGCGCGGGTCACATCGCGGCGGGCACCCTGAACGTTGACGGGCCGGATGGATCCGTCGCAGCGTTGCCCATGCCCGAGCGCCAGGCGCTTTGCCTGCACTGGGCGCATTCGGTCACGGGCGGCCCCGTGGCCGATTGTTTCGAAAACCGGGGCGGACAACTGGTGCTGACGCGCAGCTTCCTGCATGATTTCGCCGCCGGGCTGGGGATGCACCCGGAGCGCGGCTCGCTGGTTTCCGCCCCCGGCGGCGGCTACTGGATCGAGGGGATCGACATGGCGCTTCCCCGCAACCGGCTGGTGCTGCGCACGGGCGGGGACGCGGTGGGCCACCGCCTGCGCTCAGCGGATGGCACCGAGACCGCGCTGCCGCCCCGCGCGCGGCTGGTGCTGACCCTGACCCCTTTGGACTGAACACCCGGACCTACCCCCGCGGATGGATGACAGGCTGACACGATGACCCGGTCCCCCCAGAGCGATTCGCCGAACTCCGATCAACCCGCACAAACTCCGGTGATGCCCACCGATACGGTTGCCGCCGACCGGATAGAGGGCGGCGTGGTCCCCGGAAACCTGGGCTCCGCCGATGCGCAGCAGCCGCGCGTGGTGCTGTGGCTGATCACGGCGGTCGCGGTCACCATGTCGCTGTTTCAGCTTTACACGGCCGGTATCCAGCCGCTGGGGCTGTTCATCCAGCGCCCCGCGCATCTGGGCTTCGTGCTGGTGCTGGCTTTCCTGATCTATCCGGTGTTCGGCCAGAACCGCCCGCGCGGCGCGCTGGGCTGGGTGATCGACACGGGCTTCGTGGCCGCCGGTTTCCTGAGCGGGTTCTACATCATCTGGAACCTGGACGCGATCATAGACCGGGCCGGATGGTGGACGCAGACCGATATCATCATGGGCATCGTCTGCACCGTCGCGGTGCTGGAAGCCAGCCGCCGCGCCGTGGGGCTGGGCATGACCATCATCGGCGGCATCGCAATCCTCTATGCGCTGGCGGGCGCGCGGGGGGCGCTACCTGCCCTGGGCGAATGGATGCCCGGCATCCTGTCGCACCGGGGCGCCAACACGGACCGACTGGTGGGGCAGCTTTATCTGGGCCAGGAGGGGATCTTCGGCCTGCCGTTGGGTGTGGCGGCGACCTTCGTCTTCATGTTCGTGCTGTTCGGCGCGTTTCTGGAAAAGACCGGCGCGGGCAAGTTCTTCATCGACCTCGCCTTTGCCGCAACGGGCCGCAAGCCGGGCGGACCGGCCAAGGCGGCGGTGATCGCCAGCGCGGGCATGGGGTCGATTTCCGGCTCCGCCATCGCCAATGTGGTGACCACCGGGGCTTTCACCATCCCGCTGATGAAGCGGCTGGGCTACAAGCCGAAACAGGCCGGGGGGATCGAGGCCGCGGCCTCCACCGGCGGGCAGATCACGCCGCCGCTGATGGGCGCCGGTGCCTTCCTGATCTCGGAATACACCCGCCTGCCGTATATCGAGATCGTCATGGTCTCGATCTTCCCGGCGGTGCTGTATCTGGGCACCGTGTACCTGTTCGTCCACATCGTCGCGCGCAAGCAGGGGATGCAGGGCATGTCCGCGGCCGAACTGCCCGTGGTGCGGGAGGTGCTGGCGGCGGGGTGGCAATTCATCGTGCCGCTCTTGGTGCTGGTCTGGCTGCTGGTCAACAACATCTCGCCCATGCGGGTGGGGTTCTGGGCGATCATCTCGGTGATCGGCGTGGCCGGGCTGCGCGGGGCCTGGACGCTCTGGACCGGGGGGCCACTGACGGGCGCGCGGATGCAGGCGTCGGTCTGGCGCGGGGTGCGGATGATCTTCGAATCGCTGGAACTGGGCGCGCGCAACGCGGTGGCGGTGTCGGTGGCCTGCGCGGTGGCGGGGATCATCGTCGGCGTGGTGGGGCTGACCGGACTGGGGCTGAAGTTCTCGTCGATGATGGTGGCGCTGTCGGGCGGCAACCTGGTCATCGCCCTCCTGCTGGTGCTGCTGGCCTCGCTGATCCTCGGCCTGGGGCTGCCGGTGACGGCCAGCTACATCGTGCTGATCGTGCTGGTGGGCCCGGCGCTGCACACCGAATTCGGCATTCCGCTGCTGATCGCGCATCTGGTGGTGTTCTGGTATTCGCAGGACAGCAACGTGACCCCGCCCGTGGCGCTCGCGGGCTTTGCCGGGGCGGCGGTGGCGGGCGCCAAGCCCATGGAAACCAGCGTGCAGGCGTGGAAATTCGCCAAGGGCCTTTATCTGATCCCCGCCTTCATGGTCTTCAACCCCGAGATCATCCTCGGCGGGCCGGTGCCGATCGTGCTGTGGACCGGGTTCACGGCGATCCTGGGGCTGGCGGCCTTCGCCGCTGCAATCGAGGGCTGGCTGTTCGGGCGCATGGACAACCTGTCGCGGATCGTGGCGATCCCGGCGATCATCGCGCTGTTCTGGCCCGATCTGCGGGTCGAGGCAGCGGGCGCGCTGGTGCTGATTGTCGTGCTGGGGGTGAACTGGCTGCGCAGCCGACAGGAAGCCGCCGCCAATCGGGCGGTGCGCAGTTGACTTGGGCCACGCCCTGCGCATGACTGCCGCTCATGTCCGCCCCCAATGATCCGCTGCATCGCCTGCCCGCGCGCCTGAAGGCGGCGCGCCAGCGGCAGGGGCTGTCGCTCGACGCGGTTGCGCGGCTGTCGGGGGTCAGCCGGTCGATGGTCAGCCAGATCGAGCGCGGCGAATCCTCGCCCACGGTGGCGACGCTGTGGAACCTGACGCGCGCGCTGCAGGTGGATTTCGCCGGGCTTCTGGATGCTGAGGACAGCGCCGGGATCGAGGTGGTGACCGCCGCGCAGGCGCCACGCATCGCCGGGCTGGGCCGGGGCTGCCGCATCACCATCCTGTCCGCGCCCGAGGAAGTGGGCGCGCGCGAGGTCTATGACATCGCCTTCGGCCCCGGCGGCGCGCTGGAGAGCGACCCGCATGGCGCGGGCGCGCGCGAGCATCTGACCGTGCTGGAGGGCGCGGTCGAGGTCAGCGCGGGCGCCGAGGCGCGGGCGCTGGGGCCCGGCGACACCGCCCGCTACCGCGCCGACCAGCCCCACGCCATCCGCGCCGGGGCGGACGGCGGTCGGGTGTTCCTGATCGTCGAAGGCGGGTGAGCGGTGCAACAGACCCGCACCTTCAGGTTTGTCGTTCCCGAGACCTGTGCTGCTTGCCAACCTCTGACGAAAGCGATGAGGGCCGCGCCTACAAGCGCCCCGATTCCACGATCCGTTCCAGAAACGCCTGCGTGCGCGGGTGCTGCGGGGTCGAAAACAGCGCCTCGGGCGGGCCGTCCTCCAGAATGCGCCCGCCGTGCAGGAAACACACCCGGTCGGCGACGGCGCGGGCGAACCCCATCTCGTGGGTGACGATCACCATGGTGATCCCGGTGTCGCGCAGCCCGGCGATGATGCGCAGCACCTCGCCCACCAGTTCCGGGTCCAGCGCCGCCGTCACCTCGTCCAGCAACAGCACGTCCGGTTTGGTCATCAACGCCCGGACGATCGCCACGCGCTGCTGCTGCCCGCCCGAGAGTTGCTCGGGGTAGCTCTGGGCGAAGTCCGCCATGCCGAAAAGCGCCAGCGTGTCGGCGGCCCGCGCCTCGGCGGCCCGGCGGCGCTCGCCATGCACGCGGCGGGGCGCCAGCGTGATGTTGTCGATCACCCGCATGTGCGGAAACAGGTTGTAGGACTGGAAGACAATCCCGATGCGCTTCTGCAACCCCGTCCGCCCGAAGCGCGGGTCGCTCACCGGCACGCCGTCCAGCGCGATGGTGCCGTGATCAGGCTCTACCAGCCGATTGATGCAGCGCAGGAGCGTCGACTTGCCCGACCCCGAGGCGCCGATCAGGCACACCACCTCGCCATCGGCCACATCAAGGTCCACCCGATCCAGCACCAGCGTCTGGCCGAAATACTTGGTCAGCCCCTGAACGGTGATCGCCGCCATCAACTCAGTCCGCGATCTGCAGGCGCCGCGCGCGGTCGCGCCGGTTCACCCAGTCGGCCAGTCGCGCCATGGGGATGGTGGCCAGCAGGAACAGCCCGGCGGCAACGATCAGCGGCGAATAGTTGAAGGTGGTGGCGGTGTAGATCTGCGCCTCGCGCACGGCGTCGCGCACCCCGATCACCGACAAGAGCGCCACGTCCTTCTGCAGCGCCACCACGATGTTCATCAGCGCGGGCAGCACGTTGCGCAGCGCCTGCGGCAGCACGCAATGGATCAGCGTCTGCCATTCGCTCAGCCCCAGCGCGCGGGCGGCGGCGCGCTGGCCTTCGTGCACCGCGTCGATGCCGGAGCGGTAGATCTCGCAGACATAGGCCGAATAGCTCAGCACCATCGCTACCCCGCCCCAGAACAGCCCCGAGTTGGGCAGCCCCGGTATCTGCAACGCCGGGATGCCAAAGCCGAAGAGGATCACCAGCAGAAGCGCGGGCAGGCCGCGGAAGATGTCGATGTAGATCACCACCATGATCCGCAGCGGCGCGAAAACCGGCCCCCGCAGCGACCGGATCACCGCCAGCACCAGCGCCCAGACCCCGATACAGGCCAGCGCGATCAGCCATACCTGCATGTTGGTCAGGAACCCGTAAGCCACCCGCGGGGCCGAAGCGACCATGTGATCCCAGTTGAAGAACTGCAACCGGATGCGCGGCCACTGATCGGCCGAGGTTACGAGCCACGTCAGTGCCGCAAAGACCAGCACGGTGGAGGCAGTGCTGATCGCCCCGGGCACGGCGGCCGCGCGCCAGTCGAACCCCTGTTTACGCGGGGGCGGCGGCGGGCCGTCAGGCGCCGCGCGCACCGTGTGCGGCGGCGGGGTGCGGGGCGCGGCGCTCGCGCCGGGAGGGGCCACGCCGAGTTGCGGGTCGGCGTGGGCGGGGTTTTCGGGGTCGTGCACGGGGCGCTTATTCGGTGATCATCGGCAGGTCGGGGTCGGCCACCAGCCAGGTCTGCACCAACTCCTCCACCACCCCGCGTTCGATCAGTGCCGACAGCGCCTCGTCCACCCATTCCACCAGCGGGTTGCCGAATTCGAACAGCAACCCATGGCCGCGGTCGTTTTCGTCTGCGGGCAGCAGGGCGACGATATCGGCCTCCTCGATCTGCACGGCGGTGGCGAAAAGCGCCGTGGGCAGGGCGACCACGGTGGCGTCGATCTGGCCCGCCAGCATTGCCTGGAAGGTGCCGATCTGGTCGTCATAGACGGCAGCGTCATCAACCCCGATGATGTTCTCCAGATAAGCGAGGTCCGTGGTGCCGATGGTCGCGCCCCAGCGCGCCTCGCGCAGGTCCGCGAAGCTGGTGGCCTCTTCGACCGCCGAACCGGGCAGCGCGATCACCGCCTTGTCGGGCTGGAAATAGACCTGGCTGAAGGTGACCACCTCGGCCCGCGCCTCGGTCACGGAAATCTGCTGGATGGCGAAATCGAAGTTCTTGGCACCGGGCGCGATGGTCTGCTCGAAGGTCTGACCGACCCAAGCGACCTGATCGGCCTCGAAGCCCATTTCCTCGGCCAGCGCATAGATCAGCGCGTTTTCGAACCCTTCGCCGCTGGCGGGGTCATTGTTCAGCATCCAGGGCGGATAGACCGGATCGCCGGTACCGACGGTCAACTGCCCGGGCGTCATCAGGCGCGGGTCGTTGGGCGTGCGTTCCTCGGCGCTCGCGGCCCCGGCAATGAGAGCGGCGGCGGCCAGCGCGGCGGCGGTTCTGGGCAAGGCAAGGCTCATGGTGTTTCCCCGTGCAGACGCCCCTATGTGCGATGGGCGCGGTTGTTTCGGACCGGCGGATGATACCGCAACAGCGGGGACTGAAAAGCCCCAATGCGGGGGCCGTGCTCAGGTCGGTCGGCGCGGCCTGCGGTTTGGGCACCTTGCGCCCCGCTACAGCCCCGGCAGGTCCAGCAGCACCGCAGCGTGGTCGCTGGCGTGGGGCCGGTGGGGGCCGACATCGGGCAGGTGCGGCCCGGCATGGCGCGCGGCGTCGCGCGAGACGCCTTCGCGCAGGACTTGCGGGACCGCCTCGGGCCAGCGCGCGGCCAGCGCGGGCGCGGCGAGCAGCGCGTCGGGGCGGCCATAGCGACCCGCCGCGCCCGGCTCGTGAAAGGTCCAGCGCTGCCCCTTCGGGATCCGCGCCATCAGGTCAACGGCGAAGCCATCCGCCACCAACGGCGCCAGCGCCGAGCCGGGCGCGCCGGGGCCTTCGGGTTCGTTCAGGTCACCGACAATCAGCCAGAGCGCGTGCGCATCATCCGCGCAGTGGCGCGTGATCAGCCAGCGCAGCGCCTCGGCCTCCAGCCGCCGGACGGGCCAGGCGGCTTGCGGGTCGGGCCAGGGGGCCTTGAAATGGCACAGGAACAGGGTCAGCGCGCCGATCCGCAGCGACAGGCAGTCGCGCCGGAACACCGGGGTTTCGGGCGCCACGCCGACCGGGTTTGCGCAGCCGATCTCGGTCGCCATAAGCCCGGCATGGCTTTGCAGCGCCGTCCACGGGCGGCGGCTGAGCACCGCGAGGTTGCGCCCGCCGCCGTCATTGCCGCGCAGGCAGGCGCGGTGCGGATAGGCGGGCGCCCCGGCGGCGCGCATCAGATGGTCATGGAAAAAGTCCAGCGTGGCGCGGTCGAACACCTCCTGCAGGGCGATCACATCGGCGCGCGCGCGGGCCAGCACCTGCGCGGTCAGCCGCCGGTCGGCGAGGTCCAGCGCCGCCGCTGCCGGGGTGTCATCGCCCGGCGTGTCGCGGTCGCGCGCGCCGTCGAACCGGGGCGGTCCGTCCCTGCTGCGACGCAGGCGCAGGTTCTGGGCGTTCAGGGTGAGGATGCGCATGGGCTGCTCCCCAAGGCGGCGCTCTCAGCGGTGGCGCGCCTGCATCGCCTCCATCGCCGCGCGGCCCCCGGCATCGAAGCGCATGGCCCGCAGCCGTGCCGCGCGGGCGTTCAGCGCGGCGGCGCGGGCCTCCAGCGCGGGTTCGGGGCGGGGGTGGTCGGCCTGCGCCTGCATCTCGGCGATCACCTGCGCCAGCGGCAGCAGGTTCGGGGTGGGCAGGTCGCGCGCGGCCCCGTCCTCGGGCGGCAGATGCGCGGGCGCGAAGCAACCGGCCAGCAGGACCAGAGTCACCGCGCTTGCCGCCGCCCATCGCACCCCTTTGGTCATGCCGGTTCCGCCCCTGTTGTTCCGCCAAAGCTTATGCGCAAGCGCGGCACGGGCGCAAGAACGGGGGCGCAATCGACTTGCGCGCGCAGGCGGATGGCGGGCATTGTCGCGCCCATGGCCAGAAAGCCCGGATCGCGTTCGGAAATCACCGGCCCGCGTGTGCGCGCGGCGGCGCTGCGACTGTTTGCGCGGCACGGGTATGCCGCTGTCTCCATGCGTCAGATCGCGGCCGAGGTGGGGGTGCAGGCCGGGGCGCTCTACCTTTACACTCCGGACAAGCAGTCGCTGCTCTTCGACCTGATGCAGGCGCATATGCAGGAGTTGCTGGACGCCCATGACGCGCTGCCACACCTGGCCGCTGCGCTGGACCGACTGGAACAGTTCACCCGCTTCCATATCCGCCATCACGCCGCACGCGCGGATGCGGTCTTCGTCTCCTACATGGAGTTGCGCAACCTGGACCCCGGGAATTTCGGCACCATCGAGGCCATGCGCCGCGCCTATGAAGACCGGCTGGAGGCCATCCTGCGCGCGGGACAGGACGAAGGCTGCCTGCGTGTCCCCGACACCAAGCTGGCCACGCTGGCGCTGATCGCCATGCTGACCGGCGTGAACACCTGGTACCGCGAAGGCGGGCGGCTGAGCCTGGCCACGGTCGAGGGCATCTACTGGGACATGGTCCGCCGCGCCGTGGGGACGGGAGCGGGGGCGGGGTGAGTGCGGTTGAGACCCAAGGTGGCAATCCGGGTGTCCGACCGCGAGCACGCTACATCCCGCAGCCGTCAATGATGAACTCACACCAGGCCGTTGGCGGCGGTGGTGCGTCCGGGTCGTCATACGGGATGCCCGGTGCAAAGCGTGGGCGGGTCAGTGCGACCTCGGTCATGGTTCGCCGGCTCAACCCGATCTGGAACATCGGAGCGTAATCCATCCACCCCTCCGTCAGAAGCAGCGTCTCACCTTGGGTGATCGTTGGCACCTGCGCAGCGTAGGCAAGGTTCAATTGCGCGTCGTCCAGGCGACCGAGTCCCCCAGCGTGGTCCGCGTTGCTCCAGACCACGCGCAACTCTCCGACATCGTCATCCCAGCCAATCAGCGACATGCGCATTGCCACAGTCGCCGGGGTGTCGTTCATGCGCTGCATGAGCGTGTAGATGCCCGCGATGAAATCCGCGTCCACGACCGTGCCGCTGGACCGCGAGACCAGATCGCCTGCAGTATAAACCGATTTCTGCAATATGGTCTGATGACGAAACGCGTCGGTAAACGTCAGAGCAGCCATAAACCCCCACGCCACCACAGGAAGGATGAGAAGGGTCTCAACAGTGATGGACCCGGAAGTCCCAGCGCCGAAACGAACCAAAACTGGCCGAAGCGAGCGACGACCGTAGCGCGCAAGTGAAGCGAAAATCCCGATCATTCGTTTACAAAACCCGTGGTTGTGCGCAGCGCAAACATGTCCGAAGAATCAAGAGGCAGACGCAGTCCCATGCCGCTTGTGGGAAAGAGCGGCCTCACCAGGTAGCAGGCCCGCAGATACATCACGCTAGAACCTGCACCGACGCTGAAAGCGGTGACAGGGGCAATGTTCTCGGCCAAGTCGATGCACTCGCTCTGTGATTCGGGAAACTGCCAGTCGCTGTTGCTGATCCTCCGCATTTCCACCAGCAGCCTTTCCTCGCAGTTGCTGAGTAACATGGCTCGGTTGCACACGTGGGAACGAAAGTCGCTGTGCGAGGTGTTGTTCGGTAAGTTGCCAAGCCGAACGTCGCGCACCGACAAATCCACAGCGCGATCCAGCGCAACCCTTTGCACGCTGATCCATCCCGCCTCAGCGCCCATCATCAGCATCGCCATGACCAATGGGAACATGAGCACGAACTCGACGGTGGCGGACCCGTCGCCTCGCCGCAAAAAACGCTGGAAGCGTTTGAGAAATCCAAGCATGCGTTTCATAGGGTGAGCCTGAGTGACTGGATCGAGGCGGCGATGGCGCGGAAGGCCGAGTCAAGATCCATGCCGATCGCGCTGAAATAATGCGACGGGCTGCTGGCACAGTCGCGCATCTCGTTCTGACCCTGTGTGTTCGTCTCGAAGGCGATAGTGTAGAGGATCACACCGTTGTCTTTGGCCATGTCACATGCTCTGAAAAAGTCATCGACATTCTGGTTCCGAGTGGTGATCCGTTCACGCCGATCGCTGTCTAGGCTGAGAATATGCGTGGTGTTCAGCGTCTCCTGTTCTTCCTCGGTGGGATAAACACCGTCGCGCCCAAAGATGCTGCTGCCGGCGCGGCGCGGGCGGAACTGATCGGTGATCATGCCGTCGGTCATCAATACGATCACCTTCATCGTCTCGGGGTCGTCCCAGTCAGCAGGCCGGTCGGCATGCTCCTGGGCTACCGTTCCACTGTCGGCCAGGGCCTGGGTCAGCCAGCGGCTGGTCGGGTCCAGAAGCGAGATACCCCAGCGCATCCCGTAGTGCGTGCCGGTACCATCGTGCAGGCGCATCTCGGTCAAATAGGTCTGCAACTCGTCCACATCGCCGCTGTGATAAAGGATCGAATTCGACTCGTTGGGACACCAGCCCCAATCCATGGTTGCCCAGCTCATCGCCCAGTGCATGAAATGCGGTGCCTGGGGCATGAACTGGACATTCGGCAAATCCGTGTTGTCGAAGGTCGAGCGCGGCAGGTCCGGGCAATGCGAGTAATCATGCCATGCCTGGCCGCCCAAGAGCTCGAAGACTTCCTGGCCCGGGTTGACGGTGCCCGCATAGGGTACAATGGATATGGTCGTGGTGCCCGGAGTGTCCTCGTTGATGACCCTGTCCACGAACTCCAGCGCTGCGCTGCGCAGCCGGGTGATGCGCGGGATCCCGATGCTGTCAGTCCAGCGCATGGACCCCGAGATATCGAGCACCATTGCGATCTCGATATTGGTGATCTCCTCGCGGGCCGTGCTGACCTCGCGGGTGACAAGCTGATCCGTTCCGACCCAACGCATGAAAAGGGTGTTGACCCCCACATTGGCGTTCACGGTCACAGACGAAGCGTTCAGTGCATCGACAACCTCGACACTATCCAGATAGTCGAGCAGCCCGGCGGCTTGGAAATAGTCTCGCACAATCGCTTCACGGTCGCCGACTTCACGCAGGGTGGCAGCGGCCAACACAGCGCGGTCGGCCGTGGCCTGCACGCGCATGCGGTTGTTCTCGTAGCGCATGAAATCCACCGCCAAGCCTGCAACCAGCAAGATCAAGACGAAGACAATCAGTCCGAAGACGAGCATGCTGCCATCCTCGCGGCGCCCGAACAGCGCTGCCCGCCGAGCGGGTGAAATTCCAAGCGTTGACAATATGCCCTTGTGTCTCACAGCAAGACTCCTGCGTGATCCCGCACGTGGCTGTGCGGGCGAAAAACTCCTTCAAGATTGATTCCCTAGCATTGGTAGATGGCGGAAATTGGGCGATCGCCGCCGCATTTCTGCCGTCAGGGCACGCTGCGCGCTGCTACGCTGGGCCGGAGATGATCCGGATTAAGGTGGACGGCGCCGAGGCTTTGCGCATATGCCTGAAACTTGAGCGACTGCGACAATATCTCGCAGAAGCCTGGAACGCGTCAGAGGGAGGACAGAATGCTGGACACGAGGGAGCCGAGTTTCCGCGAGAACGTGGATCTGATGTACCGCCGCGCGGTGGCGCATATGGACCTGCCGCCCGGGCTGGCCGACAAGATTCAGATCTGCAACTCCACCTATACCGTGCGTTTCGGCGTGCGGCTGCGCGGAAGGATCGAAACCTTCGTGGGCTATCGGTCGGTGCATTCGGAACACATGGAGCCGGTCAAGGGCGGCATCCGCTACGCGCCCGAGGTCGACCAGGACGAGGTCGAGGCGCTGGCCGCGCTGATGACCTACAAATGCGCGCTGGTGGAAACGCCCTTCGGGGGCTCCAAGGGCGGGCTTTGCATCGACCCGCGCCAGTATGAAGAACATGAGCTGGAACAGATCACGCGCCGCTTCGCCTATGAGCTGGCCAAGCGCGACCTGATCCATCCGGC
>LFIK01000199.1_pt1 | contig 42568 bp, 39 predicted proteins | sample 643401 | NCBI WGS metagenome assembly LFIK01 (sample SAMN03777447, study PRJNA286221) | soda lake metagenome | biome: soda lake; feature: Kulunda steppe; material: water; isolation source: sample T5-Br brine of Lake Tanatar-5 | place: Russia: Kulunda steppe | collected 2010-07
AAGCGATGAAGCGCAAGAGAAGCTATTCCCGCGTGACACAACAGGCTCTTTCGCTGCTGGGCAAGTTGATCCGTGTCGGGCGTACCGAACGGGGAATGACGGCACAGGAACTGGCTGACCGCGCCGGGATCAGTCGCACAACGCTCCACAGCATCGAAAAAGGCGCGCCCGGCCCGGAGGTCGGCGTTGTCTTCGAAGTCGCTGCGATCGTCGGCGTGCGCCTGTTCCAGCACGACGAACGCACGCTCGCCATGCACGATGCCCGTCTCGATGAAAAACTGACCCTGCTCCCGCAAAGCGTTCGCACCTCCAGCAAGGAGGTCGATGATGACTTCTAGGATCAGGGCGAGTGAAACCTATGTCTGGATTTGGCTGCCGGGCGAAACCGAGCCGGTGGTGGCCGGACGGCTGACGCAAGATGGTGAGCGCCTGCTGTTCACCTATGGCGCCAGCTACCGCCGTCGAGAAAACGCCATCCCGCTCCATGAGCCCGAACTCCCGCTGCGTCAAGGCGTGATCGAACCGCTACCCGGCCTGTCCATGGCCGGCTGCATTCGTGACGGTTCCCCTGATGCCTGGGGGCGCCGCGTGATCATCAACCGGCTCGTCGGCGCCAAAGCAGCGGAAGCCGAAGCCCCTGATATTAGCGAACTGACCTACCTGCTTGAGTCAGGCTCAGACCGTATCGGCGCGCTCGACTTTCAGGAATCCGCCACGGAATACGTTCCACGCCAAAAGTCAGAAGCATCCTACGAAGAACTGCTTGAGGCTGTGGAACGCATTGAGAAAGGCGTGCCGCTGACCCCGGCGCTCGACCAGGCTCTCAATCATGGCACATCGATCGGCGGCGCCCGCCCGAAGGCCCTGATTGATCGCGGTGATCGCAAGCTGATCGCGAAATTCTCTTCAAACACGGACCTCTACAGCGTCGTGAAGGCAGAATTTCTCGCCATGCAGCTCGCCGCTGCATGCGGTCTGAACGTCGCTCCGGTGTCCATGATTGAAGCCGGCGGCAAGGACGTACTACTGATCGAACGCTTCGACCGCGTCAAAGCCGATAGCGGCTGGCACCGAAAAGCCATGGTATCGGCACTGACGATGCTCGGCCTCGATGAGATGATGGCGCGCTATGCGTCTTACGAAGACCTCGCCGAAATCGTCCGCCACCGCTTCACCGCCCCGAAAGACACACTCAAAGAGCTTTACGGGCGAATCGTATTCAACATCTTGTGCGGCAACACGGACGATCATGCCCGCAACCATGCCGCCTTCTGGGACGGCAAGATGCTCACCCTCACGCCGGCCTATGACATCTGCCCGCAAGGCAGAACCGGCAATGAGGCAACGCAAGCCATGCTGATCAAGGGTGAGAACCGGATGAGCACGCTCGCCGGCTGTCTGGCTGCGGCACCCGATTTTCTGCTCGGGGAAGACGACGCTGCGACCATCATCGAGGATCAGATCGCCACCATTGCCGCTGAATGGGCTTCCATCTGCGAGCGTGCAAAGCTGACAGAAACCGATCAGAAGTTTTTTGCCGGACGGCAATTCCTCAACGCTTACTGCATCGAGGGCCTGATCGGTCATCAGGAATTACAAGATGCTTTTCATGGCGCGCGGGCAGCGGTAACGCGAAACGCATCTCGACGGGCATCTGCCGATTGATTGGGAGGCCGGCGAAAGATCGCGGCGCCGCTTGTCTTGATCAACTTGACCGGAGCCACCAGGCGCCCGTAACTGCCAGCGGCGCCCTTTCGCTCAGCTGCGCGGCTAGAAAGCCGTGCGCCTGATCCGGTTGTGCTTCACCCCGGTATGACAGATCGCTATCGCTCACAGGTGGAAGCGCTCACGGCCTCCCTCAATGCGCCGGAAAAACGGCAAGAGGCTGCCGAGACTTTGCGGGATCTGATCGAGTGGATCACGCTGGTGAACAACGAAACCGGCGGGCTCGATATCGAGCTGGAAGTCGCCTTGGCGGCGATCCTTAATCTTTGTGCCGGAAACAAAAAACCCACGCCGGAGCAGGACGCGGGTCTTTCATTAATAAAAGAATAAGTGGTAGCGGGGGCAGGATTTGAACCTGCGACCTTCGGGTTATGAGCCCGACGAGCTACCAGACTGCTCCACCCCGCAACTGATGCAGCGCAGTATACAGAGACACACGGCGACCTGCAAGCCATCTCTGAGCAACCGTGACAACGGCACCGCACCGGGCTTGCGGTGCCGAACGCATCACATAAACACTGCCATGCAGGCGGCAACCAGTGCGCCCGGAAAGATCCCGAAATACAGCACGGACAGGCCGTTGACAGCGAGCACCGTCTGGAAGCCACGTGAGGTCTGCAACTGCGGCGCATTGTCTTCTTCGGGTTTGTCGAAGTAGCAGTAACGGACCAGACGGAGATAGTAGAAGGCACCGACGACCGCGCCGATGACGGCGACCACGGCAAGCCAGATGTAGCCGGCCTCGATAACCGATTGCAGTACCATCCACTTGGCGTAGAACCCGACCGTCCCCGGTATGCCGGTCAGCGAGATCATCAGCAGCAGCATGACAAAGGCAAACAACGGTGAGCGCTCGTTCAACCCCTTGAGGTGGGTGATCTGATCGGCCTCGAAGCCCTTGCGCGTCAAGAGCATGATCACACCGAAGGTGGCGGCGACGGTAAACGCATAAGTGACCGCGTAGAAAACCGCTGCACCGTAGCCCTGTGGCGTTCCGGCGACAAACGCCATCAGCATGAAGCCGACGTGGTTGAACGTCGAATACGCCAGCATCCGCTTGATGTTGGTCTGCACCAGCGCCACGGTGTTGCCGAGCAACAGTGACAGCAGCGCCAGGATGACAACCATGTCCTGCCAGTACTCGAGCAACGGCAGCAGCCCTTCACCGATCAGCCGCAGGAACAGACCAACGGCTGTCACCTTGGAGGCGGTGGCGATGACCAGCGTAACTGGCGTGGGCGCCCCCTGATAGACGTCCGGCACCCACATGTGGAAAGGGACGGCGCCGAACTTGAACGCAACGCCAACCAGCATGAACACCAGTCCGAACAGGAACAACAGGCGGTTACCGTCAAGCTCGGCAGCAGCAGCGGCGATTTCGGCAAGATCGAGCGTCCCGGTGACGCCATACAGCATCGACATGCCATACAACAACATGCCCGAGGCGAGCGCGCCCAGCACGAAATACTTCATCGCCGCTTCCGAACCGGTGCGGGAGTCTCGGTCGAATGCCACCAGCGCATAGAGCGACAACGACATCAGCTCGATGCCGAGGTACAGACTCAGCAGATTGCCCGACGAGACGGTCACGCTCATACCGAGCGCACAGAACAGGCCGAGCACGTAATATTCGCCGCGGAGCAGACCACGATCACGCATGTAGTCGCGCGAATAGGCAAAACCGAGGAACATGATCAGAAAGATGGCGACCTTGAGTATCGCCGCAAGATTGTCAACGACATAGCTGCCGTTGAAGGTGCTGTCGACCACCCCCCACTGCGTCACCAGCGTCAGCAACACCGCAACGATCAGGGTGATCTGCGACAACAGAAAGGCCGGACCGTGATCGCGGTCCTTGCTGAACAGATCGACCACCAGCACAGCACAGCCCATCACCAACAACCAGATTTCCGGCAACGCCAGCCAGAGGTTCGGTGTCACAAACAGGTCATTCATGATGCGTTTTCCTCTCCCTGCGGATCACCGACACGCCCCACACGAAACACGCCTCCCGTTCGGCCGTTGCACGCATCACAGCCCTCCCCCGGCCCTGACCGTCTCAAGCAGGTTGAGCAGCGATGGCTCCATGATGTCGATCAGCATGGCAGGATACAGACCGAGCCAAAGCACGGCAGCGGCAAGCAGTGCCAGCACCAGTTTCTCGCCGGGGTCGATATCACGCAGCGCGGCCACCTTGTCGTTGGCGACCTCGCCATACACGACGCGCTTGATCATCCACAAGCTGTACGCAGCGCCGAGGATCAACGTCATGGCAGCAAACAGCGCGATCCAGACGTTGGCCTGGAAGGCTGCAAGTATCACCATGAACTCGCCGACAAACCCGGACGTGCCCGGCAATCCGGCATTCGCCATGGCGAACAGCACGAAAAAGCCGGCGAACAGCGGCATGCGATGCGCAACCCCACCAAAATCATCAATCATCCGGGTGTGCATCCGGTCATACAGCACGCCCACGCAGAGGAACATCGCCGCAGAGATGAAACCGTGCGAGATCATCTGCACCATCCCGCCGCCGAGCGCGAGCAGCGCTCCACTGTCGTTGCCCGTCGCGGCAACGATGTCGAAGATCAGGAAGAAGCCGAGCGTCACAAAGCCCATATGCGCAATCGACGAGTAGGCAACCAGCTTCTTCATGTCCTGCTGCATCATCGCCACCAGGCCGACGTACACCACCGCGACCAGTGACAGCAGGATCATCAGCCAACCCAGCGTGGCGCTGGCTTCGGGAACAATCGGCAGCGAGAAGCGCAGAAACCCGTAGCCGCCCAGCTTCAGCATGATGGCGGCCAGTATCACCGAACCACCGGTCGGCGCCTGAACGTGTGCGTCCGGAAGCCAGGTATGCACCGGCCACATCGGCACCTTGATGGCAAAGGCGAACAGGAAGGCGACGAACAACCAGAGCTGAACGTTTGACGGCAGATCAAGACCGACCATGTCGAGAATGCCGAAACTGCCGCTTTGCAGACGCAGATAGACCAGCGCGATCAGCATCAGCACCGAACCGACAAAGGTATATAAGAAGAACTTGAGCGTCGCGTAGATGCGTTCCTTGCCACCCCAGATACCGATGATCAGGAACATCGGCACCAGCACGGCCTCGAAGAACACGTAGAAAAGAATCCCGTCGAGCGCGCTGAACACGCCAACCACAATGCCTTCCATGATCAGGAAGCAGGCCAGATACAAGCTCGGCTTCACCGTGATCCGGCCCCACGCTGCCAGCACGACCAGCAGCGTCGAGAATGTGGTGAGCACCACCAGTGGCATGGAAATGCCATCGACGCCCAGATGGTAGTTGACACCGACCGCCTCGACCCATGGTCGCAGTTCGACGAACTGCATGGCGTGCGTGCCACGCTCGAAACCGGTGATCAGCAGCAGACTGAACAGAAAGGTCAGCGCGGACGCCGCCAAAGCGAGCTTGCGCCCAAGGTCAGCCCGCTGATCACCCAGCAGGATGATCGCCACACCGCTGACGATGGGCAGCCAGATCAGCAGGCTCAACAGTGGCCATGAAGATTCCAACATCCGCTCTTTCCTTAACCGCTAGTCTCAGGTGGTCGCGCCCGATCCAGGACGCTGGCGCAATCAGCGCGCCCCGAACACGAACCAGGTCAACATCACCAGCAGACCGATGATCATCACAAACGCATAGTGATACAACATCCCCGTCTGCGTCCGTCGCAGCCCGGCCGCAACGCGGCCGATCAATCTGGCCGTACCGTTGACCAGCATGCCGTCGATGATGCGCATATCCGTGACTTTCCAGAAAAACCGTCCCAGCGCCTGACCACCGCCGGCAAAACCGTTGATGTACAACGCGTCAAAGCCGTACTTGTTGTCGAGCACCCGGTGTACCGCTGGCAGCGCCGCCTGGAGCCGCCCCGGCAGTTCAGGCTTCCACAGGTAGAAGACAAACGCCGTGACCGCACCGGCCACTGCCAGATACAACGGCAGTGCAACGAAACCGTGACCGACCAGTGCCGTCGCGGTCGGATAACGCTCGCCGATCGACGCCAGCACATCGTTCGCCGGCAACACGGTGATCGCATCCCCGAACCAGCCGCCGAACAACATGGGGCCGACGGTGACATAGCCAATCAGCACCGAAGGAATGGCAAGCAGCATCAGCGGCACCGTCACGACGCGCGGACATTCGTGCAGGTGAGAGCGCGTGTGCGCATCCATTCGCGGCTTGCCGTGGAACACCAGGAACAGCAGTCGAAAGCTGTAGAGCGCGGTCACAAACACCCCGGCCAGCACGCAGAGGTAGGCAAACCCGGCGCCCGCCCGTTCGGACTCGGCAACAGCGAGGATGATTCCGTCCTTGGAGAAGTAACCGGAGAAGGCCGGAAAGCCGATCAGAGCAAGCGTGCCGAGCAGCATACATGCCCAGGTGATCGGCATGTGCCGCCACAAACCACCCATCTCGCGCATGTCCTGCTTGTGGTGCATGGCAATGATCACCGACCCCGCCGCAAGGAACAGCAGCGCCTTGAAGAAGGCGTGCGTCATCAGATGGAACACCGCAGCGGCATACGCGGACGCGCCGAGCGCAACGACCATGTAACCGAGTTGCGACAGCGTGCTGTACGCGACGACGCGTTTGATGTCGGTCTGAATCACACCGATCAGCCCGAGGAACAGTGCGGTGAGCGCGCCGATGACCAGGATCACGCTGAGCGCAGTTTCCGAGTATTCATACAGCGGCGACATGCGTGCGACCAGGAAGATACCTGCGGTGACCATCGTCGCGGCGTGGATCAGCGCCGAGATCGGCGTCGGGCCTTCCATCGAATCGGGTAGCCAGACGTGCAGCGGCGCTTGAGCCGACTTGCCCATCGCACCGATGAAGAGCAGGATTGCCGCGAGCGTCACCACCTGCCATTCGACACCGCCGATGATCGTGATGGTCTGATCAGGATTGGCATGCAGCGCGGCAAACACCTCGGTGTAGTTGAGGCTGCCGAAAGACAGCAGAATGACGGCAATGCCGAGCAGCAGACCGATGTCACCGACGCGGTTGACGAGAAACGCCTTCAAATTGGCAAAGATCGCGGTCGGGCGGTTCAGCCAGAAACCGATCAGCAGATAGGAGACCAACCCGACCGCTTCCCAGGCGAAGAACAGCTGCAGGAAGTTGTTCGCCATCACCAGCATCAGCATGGCGAAGGTGAACAGCGCAATGTAGCTGAAGAAGCGTTGGTAAGCATGTCGACCGGCGCCGCTGTCGGCAGGCCAGTTGTGCGCGTCGTCAGCCATGTAGCCGATGGTATAGATGTGCACCATCAAGGACACGAAGGTGACGACCACCATCATCATGGCGGTGAGACGGTCAACCAGAAAGCCGATCTCGAAGTGGATGCCGCCGGTGAACATCCAGGTGTAGATGGTCTCGTTGAACGGAGCGACCGTACCGCGCATCAGCCCGATCAGGACAACGATCGACAAGGCACACGACAACCCCACCGAGAGGCTGGTGACCCAGTGTGCGCCGGCGCGGCCCAGTCGCTGCGGAGCAAATCCTGCCAGCAGCGCACCAATCAGCGGCAGGAGGACGATCAGCAGGTATATCGATTTCATGTTGCTCAGCCCCGCATTCTGCCCATGTCTGCAACGTCGATGCTGTCGCTGTTGCGGAACAGCACGACCAGAATCGCCAGCCCGATGGCCGACTCGGCAGCGGCCACGGTCAGGATGAAGAACACGAAGACCTGACCGGCGACATCACCCATGAACGTCGAGAAGGCAATGAAGTTGAAGTTGACCGCCAGCAGTATCAGTTCGATCGACATCAACAGCACGATGGCATTCTTGCGGTTGAGGAAGATACCGGCCATACCGATGGCGAACAGCAGGGCCCCCAGAACAAGGAAATCGGAAAGCTCGATCATGTCACATCCCGTACGGCCGCAGCCGCTTGGCAAACGTTCAGGATTCTTCGTCCCGTTTGACCGCAGGCATGCGCACCACACGCAAGCGGTCGGCTTTACGGACCCGGACCTGCTGGCCTGGATCCTGATGGCGCGTCCCCGACCGTCGGCGCAGCGTCAGCATCACTGCGGCCAGAATCGCAACCAGCAGGATGACTGCCGCCAGTTCGAACTGAAGCATGTAGACGGTGTAGAGCACGCTGCCAAGCAGCGGGGTGTTGGCAACACCCTCCGGAATCGGCATTGCTGGGGTCGGCATGACTGCCGGCTCGAAGGCGCCCGAGCCGACCACCAGCAGCATCTGCAGGATCATGACCGCAGCGACCGGTATGCCGATGTAGAGATGGCGCACAAAGCCTTCACGAATCCGCGCCATGTTGATATCGAGCATCATCACCACGAACAGAAACAGCACCATGACCGCGCCGACGTAGACAAGAACCAGCACGATGCCGAGAAACTCGGCGCCGGCGATGATCCAGAGCGCTGCGCTATTGAAGAATGCCAGCACCAGGTAGAGCGCTGCATGCACCGGGTTGCGCGCGGTGATCACCATCACGGCGGCAAACAACAGCACCGCGGCAAATATATAGAAAACAACTTTTTCGATCACCAGCCGCAGGCTCCACTCGACAATGATGCAGGGGTCTTGCTCATCGGTACGGCGCATCCATGGCGCGATCCGCAGCGAGCTGCTGCTCGTAGCGATCACCGATCGCAAGCAACTGCGGCTTGGTCATGATGTTCTGGCCACGCGCGTCCATATGGTACTCGTGAATACGCGTTTCGACGATCGAGTCGACCGGGCAGGACTCTTCGCAGAAGCCGCAGTAGATGCACTTGAACAGGTCGATGTCGTAGCGCGTCGTGCGACGTTGCCCGTCTTCACGCGGCTCGGACTCGATGGTGATGGCAAGCGCCGGGCAGACTGCCTCGCAGAGCTTGCAGGCGATGCAGCGCTCTTCTCCGTTGGGGTAACGGCGCAGCGCGTGCAGTCCACGAAAACGCGGCGACTGCGGCGCCTTTTCCTCGGGGTACTGGATGGTGACCTTGCGCTTGAACAGATTGCGCCCGGTCAGCTTGAGCCCGCGAAACAGCTCGACCAGCAAAAAGGAGCGCAGAAAGTCGTTGACGGCAGGATTCATCACCACACCTCTCAATTGAACCAGGGCGGAACACCGGCCAGTACCAGCACAGCCACGACCAGCAACCACACGACGGTGACCGGAATCAGCACTTTCCAGCCAAGCCGCATGATCTGATCGTATCGATAACGCGGAAAGGTCGCCCTGAACGCAAGGTACAGGTACAGAAAGACAAAGATCTTCAGAACGAACCAGACAATCCCCGGCACCCAGTCGAACAGCGGGCCAAGCACCGGCCAGCCAAGAAATGGCGAGTGCCAGCCGCCAAGGAACAGGATCACCGCGAGTGCCGACAGCAGGATCATGTTGGCGTATTCGGCGAGGAAGAAGATGGCGAAGGCCACGCCCGAGTACTCGACATGGAAACCGGCGACGATTTCCGACTCGCCCTCGGCGACATCAAACGGCGCACGGTTGGTCTCGGCGACCGCCGAAATCCAGTAGACCACGAACAGCGGCAGCAACGGCAGCCAGAACCAGCTCAGCAAGCCACCACTTTGCGCCTGCACGATACCGGTCATGCTGAGCGTCCCGGCCGCCATCAGCACGCCGACCAGTGCAAATCCCATGGCGATTTCGTACGAAACGATCTGTGCCGCCGAGCGCATGGCGCCGAGCATGGCGTACTTGGAGTTGGACGCCCAGCCAGCGATGATGACCCCATAAACGCCAAGCGACGTCATCGCCAGCACATACAGCAATCCAGCGTTGATGTCGGCAAGGACCAGACCGTCGCCGAAGGGGATCACCGCCCAGGCCGCAAGTGCCGGCATCAGCGCGAGCAGCGGCGCGAGGAGAAACAGGAAGCGGTTGGCGTTGGCCGGCAGGATGACTTCCTTGAACAGCAGTTTGAAAACATCGGCAAACGGTTGCAGCAGGCCGGCAGGGCCGACACGATTCGGCCCGTTACGCGCCTGGATGGCGCCGATGACGCGACGCTCGGCATACGTCAGGTAAGCCACGGAGAGGATCACCGGTACGACAATCGCGACGATCTTGATCAGCGTCCAGCTCAACTCAAGCAACACTTCCATCGGTGACGACTTCCTCTCAATGGCCGACCGGCAGCGGGATCATGACGCCCGTTGTGCCCGACTCAGACGGACCGGGCCCACCATCGGCCCCATCCCCGCGACAGCATCCACTCCGACCGGCAGACTGACGACGCCCTCGGCAACTGCCGCAATCCGCACCGGCAGGCGAACCGAGCGATCGCCCTGCTCGACATCGACCTCGTCGCCGTCGAGCACACCGAGTTGCCAGGCCATCCGCTTGCTGATGCGCAGTGCCGCGGCGGACTGCGCCAGAGGACTGGCCTGCAGTGAAGAGGCATGGCGAACCAGCGCATCGGCACTGTAGATTGCCGGCGTTCCAACGCGGACAGCATCGGCAGATGGCGGCCTCGCGGTGGTATCGATCGGCTGCAGGCCCGGGCGCACAGCCTCCACCTCAGACGCGGCGTCGGTGATCAGCGGAATCTGCACGTCGGTCACGACTTGCGCCGCCACAGCAACCGTGGTCGATCGACGCGCATCGAGATCGGCGCTGACCTCGCTGCGGTCCTGATACAGACTGGCGTCGAGTCCGAACAGATTACCCAGCACCCGGAGCACCTTCCAGCCCGGTCGAGCTTCGCCCGGCGGAGCGGCAATCCCTGGGTAATCCTGCCAGCGCCCTTCCATCGACACGAAGGTTCCGGACGTCTCCGACCAGGCGCCGATCGGCAATTGCACGGTCGCGACCGTATCGAGACTGTCGCTGCGGAACGCGGTTAGCGCAACCACCTCATCGGCCTGCGCCAGCGCCTTCTGAGTCAAGGCAGCGTCCCAGGTGTCATGCGCCGGATCGACACCGAACAACAGGTAACCGCGACGTGGGGACGCGAGCATGGCATGCGCGTCGAGGCCGGTCTTGCGGCCGTCATCGGCAAACGGGACGGCCCCGGCCGCCCATCCACCAACCGTGTTCGGACCATCGCTGACACGGATGCGTCCGGCCCCGGTTGTCGCCGCAATCGTGTCAATCAGCAACCGGAGCAACGCACCGTTCGGATCGGCAACTGTCAGCGCACCGGCAAGCACGCCACAGCGGCCATCCGCGCTCAGCATGGCAGTCAGCTCCTCCACCAGCGCAGCGTGTCGCTGATGATCAGGCAACGCCGACAACCACGCAGGGGCCGATTGGCCAGACGCCGCCAGACAGCCACGAGCGACACCGGCGAGAACGACCAGCAGATCAGCGGGCGTCACCAGCGCCTGGTCGACAACCGGATAGTTGAGATCCAGCGCTTCGGTGTTGAGCACGCGCACGGCAGCGCCGGCGAGGACCGCCTTGCGGATACGGTGGTTGAGCAGCGGCTGATCGTGGCGTGGGTTGCCGCCGATGACGAGAATCCGCTCCAGCTGTTCAATCGCAACGAGCGGGAGATCGGTCAAAGGCGGCTGGCAGCCAACCAGTGCGTCATCGCGGAAATCCCCCTGACGCAGCCGGACATCGATGTTGGCGCAATCGAGGTGGTCAAACAGCCTCCTCAGCAGGAACATCTCCTCAAGCGTCGCGCCAGGAGATACCAGTGCGCCCAACGCTTCCCCGCCATGCGTCTCGCGCAGACGCTTCAGCGCACCACCGGCGGCGTTCAACGCGGTGACCCAGTCGACCACGTGCCATTCGTTGCCCTCGCGCACCATCGGCTGCGTCAGTCGATTCTCGCCGTGCAGGCCTTCGTAGGCAAAGCGATCACGATCGGCAATCCAGCATTCATTGACATCGTCATTATCGAGCGGCACGACGCGTTTGACCTTGCCGTGCACGTGGTGAAGGCGCAGCGTCGAGCCGACACAATCGTGTGCAGACACCGACGGGTGACTCAGCAACTCCCAGGCGCGCGCGGTGAAGCGATACGGCTTCGACGTCAGGGCGCCGACCGGGCACAGGTCGATGATGTTGCCAGAGAGCTCGGAATTCACGCCGGCACCGATGCCGGTGGCAATCTCGGTATGCTCGCCGCGGCCCATGCCGCCGAGCTCGGGCTGACCGGCGATTTCATCAAGAAAGCGCACGCAACGCGTGCAGTGAATGCAGCGCGTCATTTCAGTGGCGATCAGCGGACCCAGGTCCTCGTCCTTGACGATGCGCTTGCGCTCGGTAAATCGCGAGACGCCACGACCGTAGCCCATGGCCAGGTCCTGCAACTCGCACTCGCCGCCCTGGTCACAGATCGGGCAGTCGAGCGGATGGTTGATCAACAGGAACTCCATCACGCCTTTCTGCGCCTTGACCGCACGCTCGGAGCGGGTATGCACTTTCATGCCATCCATCACCGGCGTCGAGCAGGCAGGCATCGGCTTAGGCGCCTTTTCGACCTCGACCAGGCACATCCGACAGTTGGCAGCAATCGAGAGCTTGCGGTGATAACAGAACCGCGGGACGTGAATCCCGGCGGCGTCGGTCGCCTCGATCAGCATCGCGCCCTTGCGCGCCTGCAGAGACTGCCCGTCGACTTCGATGTTGACCAGGTCGGTACGTTCAGGCGCCTGTACGTCACCACTCATGCCGCCACCTCGCTCTGGTCGCCGACCATGGACCGTCCATGTTCGATGTAGTACTCGAATTCATGCCGGTAGTGGCGCAGAAACCCCTGCACGGGCCAGGCTGCCGCCTCGCCGAAGGCACAGATGGTGTGACCCGCGATCTGCCCGGCGGCGGCTTCAAGCAGGTCAAGGTCCTCGGGCCGGCCCTTGCCGGCAACAATGCGGCGAATCACGCGGTGCATCCAGCCAGTGCCTTCGCGGCAGGGCGTGCACTGACCGCACGATTCGGCGTAGTAGAACTGGCTGATCCGCAGAATGGCCTTGACCATGTCGGTCGTTTCATCCATCACGATGACGCCACCCGAACCGAGCGAAGAGCCCGCCTTGGCAAGGCTGTCGTAGTCCATGTCGAGGTCGAGCATGATCTCGGCCGGCAAGACCGGCATCGATGAGCCGCCAGGAATCACCGCCTTGAGCTGGCGACCGCCGCGGACGCCACCGGCCATCTCGAGCAGATCGCGAAACGGTGTCCCCAACGGGACTTCGAAATTGCCGGGACGGTTGACGTGACCGGAGACACAGAAGATCTTGGTACCGCCATTGTTCGGCTTGCCGAGGCCGGCGAACCATTCCGGACCATTGCGGAGGATCACCGGTACCGATGCCAGCGTCTCGGTGTTGTTGATGGTCGTGGGTCGGCCATACAAACCGAACTGTGCCGGGAATGGCGGCTTGAAGCGGGGCTGGCCCTTCTTGCCCTCGAGCGACTCCATCAACGCCGATTCCTCGCCGCAGATATACGCGCCAGCACCAATGTGCGAGTGGATATCGACGTCGATTCCTGAGCCGAGAATGTTCTTGCCGAGGAGACCGTTTGCGTAGGCTTCCTGCAACGCTTGCTCGAAGCGTTCGAACGGCTCGTGGTGGAATTCGCCACGGAGGTAGTTGTAGGCAACGGTGACGCCCATCGCATAGCTGGCAATGGCCATGCCCTCGACCAGTGCATGCGGGTTGAACCGCAGGATGTCGCGATCCTTGCATGTACCGGGCTCGGACTCGTCGGAGTTACAAAGCAGATAGCGCTGACCCGGTGCATTGCGTGGCATGAACCCCCACTTCACGCCAGCCGGGAAACCCGCGCCACCGCGGCCACGCAGGTTGGCGGCCTTGACCTTCTCGATGATCTCTTCCTGCGGGGTCCGGTTCTCGAGGATCTGCCGCCACACCGTGTAGCCACCGATCGCAAGATAGTTATCCCATGTCCAGGGCTTGTCGAACTGCAGGGTCTGGTAACAGACTTGGTTGAGCATGCTCACTCCAGGTTGTCCAGGATCTGATCGACTTTCTCGGCGGTCAGGTCGGTGTGATAGTGACCGTCGACCACCATCATCGGGCCGCCCACGCACGCCGCCAGGCACTCCTCTTCGATCTTGAGGGTGATACGGCCGTCGGGGGTGGTCTCACCGAGCTTGATGCCGAGCTTTTTCTCGCAGTGCGAGACAATGCTGTCCGAACCCATCAGCCAGCACGAGATGTTGGTGCAGATGTTGACCTTGTGCCGTCCAACCGATGCGGTGTCGAACATGCTGTAGAAGTTGGCAACTTCGTAGACATTGACGCGCGGCATGCCGATATAGTCGGCAACCGCATCCATCAGTGTCGTGGTCAGACTGCCGCCGTTGGCGTCCTGCGCCGCGTGCAGCGCCGGAATCACCGCCGAGCGTCGGCCTTCGGGTGGAAACTTGGCGAGCCAGTGATCAATCTGGTCGCAAACCGCCTCACCCAGCACACTCGCTGCCTGTGCTGCGCTCTCGCTGAGCGCGGCCGCTGTCTCGATACGGTCGTTCACCGGTCGATCTCCCCGAACACGACGTCCTGTGTACCAATGATGGCGACCACGTCGGCAAGCATATGACCGCGCGCCATTTCATCCATCGCGGCCAGGTGCACGAACCCCGGTGGACGTACCTTGAGACGGTACGGTTTGTTGGCGCCATCGGAGACGATATAGCAGGCAAACTCACCCTTGGGCGCTTCGATCGCGGCATACGCTTCACCGACCGGCGTGGAGTAGCCTTCGGTGAACAGCTTGAAGTGGTGAATCAACGATTCCATGTCATCCTTCATGGCCTCACGACTCGGTGGCGCGATCTTGTAATCGTCGATCATGACCGGGCCGGGATTGACCCGCAGCCAGTCGACACACTGGCGGATGATCCGGTTCGACTGGCGCATTTCTTCCATTCGGACCAGATACCGGTCGTAGCAATCGCCGTTGGTGCCAACCGGGATGTCGAAATCGACCCGGTCGTAAACCTCATACGGCTGCATTTTGCGCAGATCCCACTCGACGCCGGAGCCGCGCAGCATCGGGCCGGTAAATCCCAGCGCCACGGCGCGCTCGGCAGTCACTTCACCGATCCCCACCAACCGCTGCTTCCAGATGCGGTTGTCAGTCAACAGCGTTTCATACTCATCAACACAACCGGGGAAGCGATCGGTGAAATCCTCGATGAAATCGAGCAGCGAACCCTCCCTCGCCGCGTTGAGACGCTTCAGGTCAGCAGCATTGCGGTGTGCCGATGGTTGGTACTGCGGCATGCGGCCAGGCAGATCACGGTAAACGCCACCGGGGCGGTAGTAGGCGGCGTGCATCCGCGCGCCGGAGACCGCCTCGTAACAATCGAGCAGATCCTCGCGCTCGCGGAAGCAATACAGGAACGCGGTCATCGCACCGACGTCGAGGCCGTGAGCGGCAAGCCACATCAGGTGATTGAGAATGCGAGTGATCTCGTCGAACATGACGCGAATGTACTGCGCCCGGATCGGCGGCTCGATGCCGAGCAGCCGTTCGATGGCAAGGACGTAGCCATGCTCATTGCACATCATCGAGACGTAGTCGAGCCGGTCCATGTAACCGATGCTCTGGTTGTACGGCTTGCTCTCGGCGAGCTTTTCGGTGGCACGATGCAACAGACCGATGTGCGGATCGGCCCGCCGGATGGTCTCGCCTTCCATTTCCAGAACCAGCCGCAGCACACCATGCGCCGCAGGATGCTGCGGACCGAAGTTCATCGTGTACGAGCGTATGTCAGCCATGTGGCGCGCCTCCGGAAGCCTTGTCGGCATGTTCACGCTCGGCATAGCGGTTATCGTCACGCACCACACGCGGCACGAGCACGCGCGGCTCGATGCTGACCGGTTGATAGACGACACGTCCACGCTGTTCGTCGTAGCGTACCTCGACATTGCCGATCAGCGGGAAGTCCTTGCGGAACGGATGACCGACGAAACCGTAGTCGGTCAACAGCCGACGCAGATCCGGGTGGCCCTCGAAGATGATGCCGAACAGGTCGAACGCTTCACGCTCGAACCAATTTGCTGAAGGCCAGATATCGACAACCGAATCGAGCAGCGGGAAATCGTCGGACGGGCAGTAGCACCGCACCCGCAGCCGGCGGTTGGTCGACATCGCGAGAAGATGGTAGACGACAGCAAATCGCCGACCGGTATCCGATTCGACGGTATCGACGCCGTAGATACCGGTCAGGCCGCGCCTGGCAAAGCTGTTGCCATCGACGCCACGCGAAAACCCGGCAGATGTGGCGTCTTCGGTGATCCACTCGCCCTGCCCGTAGGCGGCATAGTCGACACCACACAGATCGCTCAGCTGCGTGAACTGCAGCGACGGATGATCGCGCAGCGCACGCATGGCGTCGAACAGCCCGGCTGCGGACACTTCGATGGTGAGCATGTCGATACCGGGCCGGGAGTCGACCAGCGCATCGCCAAGAACAGGAGCGAGTTGATCGGCAAGCAGTTCGTGGGCGGCGCCATGGCGACTGCCCGGATCAGCCGGACCGGAAGAATCGGACTGCACGTCGGACATCGGGGACACTCTCCCTGTCAGCGGGCGATGGTATTGGTTCGGCGAATCTTGTTCTGCAGCTGCACGATGCCGTAGAGCAACGCTTCGGCAGTCGGCGGACAGCCCGGCACATAGATATCGACCGGCACGATCCGATCACACCCCCGCACGACAGAATACGAATAGTGATAGTAACCACCGCCGTTGGCGCACGACCCCATCGAGATGACCCATTTTGGATCGGACATCTGATCGTAGACCTTGCGAAGCGCCGGCGCCATCTTGTTGCACAGCGTGCCGGCAACAATCATCACGTCAGATTGACGAGGGCTGGGGCGGAACAGAATCCCGAAGCGGTCGAGATCGTAACGCGCTGCACCAGCATGCATCATCTCGATCGCACAACAGGCAAGGCCGAAGGTCATTGGCCAGAGCGAACCCGTACGCGCCCAGTTGATCAGGTTGTCAGCAGATGTGGTGACAAATCCCTTTTCAAAGACACCCTCTACTCCCATTCCAGCGCTCCTTTCTTCCACTCGTACAAAAGGCCAATCAGCAAGATCAGCAGGAAGACCGCCATCGACGCAAATCCGATTAGACCGACGGAATCGAGTGATACCGCCCAGGGAAACAGAAAGGCGATCTCGAGGTCGAAGATGATGAACAGGATGGCAACAAGGTAATAGCGAACGTCGAACTTCATGCGGCTGTCTTCGAAGGCCTCGAAGCCGCATTCGTAGGGGGATTCCTTTTCGGGATCAGGATTGCGGGGACCAAGCGCGAACCCGACAGCGAGGAGCACACCGCCCATCGCCAGCCCCACGAAGATGAACAGCAGTATGGGCAAATATTGCTCAAGCATGGGCGTTCAACACCTCGCGCATCCAGAATCCGGTCCAACCCGGCTGGTCTGCCCGGTGCTGGCCGGCGTGGCGACAGCGAAGCGCGCTGCCGATACCGGAAAGTGAGCATTACATGGTGCGGATGGCCGGACTCGAACCGGCACGGCTTTCGCCACTGCCCCCTCAAGACAGCGTGTCTACCAGTTCCACCACATCCGCAACTGGCAAATCGGACCTGCACGAGGCAGGCGCTCCATCAATCCCGACGCATGCAAGACGAACATCATGATCGGGACTATCAACGAATTTCAACGCATTCGTGGTTGGCCATCAACAGCAGGGCAAGCCCTGCAGGCAGCCTCGATGCAGAAGCGCGACCTGCACTGTCGATCACCTGCATCGTGTTGCAAAGTGTACCAACACCACGCCGATCAGGCAACGCCGGGAGACGTCACTGACCGGGTGGCGGCGCTCCCGGAGCAAGATCGCTGTCATCGGGCGCCGGCGCATCACCGGCACCTGGTGCATCGATCTGCACCGGGCGCTCGGCATCGTCGATCAGGTCAGCGACGCTGACCGGAGCGACCTGCCGTGCCGCGATGAAAGCGAGCGTCAGACTGGTGAGAAAGAAGCCGACTGCAAGCCCGGTGGTCACGCGCACCAGAAACGAGGACGACCCCTGCGCACCGAACACCGTCGACGAGGCACCACTGCCAAACGCGGCGCCGGCGTCAGCCCCCTTACCGTGCTGCAGGAGCACCAGCACCACAAGCGTGACTGCAATCAGTACGTGTATGACGAGAATGATCTGTCCCATGCCTGCCTCTGTCAGGGAACTCGTGTTACCGCCGGCGATGCGCCAGGCGGCAGATAGCCAGAAAATCATCGGCGACCAACGATGCACCGCCGACCAGGAGACCGTCGATATCGGACATCGCCAGCAGCGCGCCAGCCGTGTCGGGTTTGACGCTGCCGCCATAGAGCAACCGCGTCGCGGTCGCCAGAGCCTCAGCGCGACGCGCCAGACACGCGCGAATGAAAGCGTGTATTGCTTGCGCCTGCTCCGGTGTTGCCGACAGGCCGGTTCCGATGGCCCACACCGGCTCGTAGGCAACGACCAGCTCGACCGGCAGCGCTTCCGGCAAGACATCGAACACCGCATCGAGCTGAGCGGCGATCACCGCTTCGGCCTGACCGGCATCTCGCTCGGCGAGTGTCTCCCCGACACAGAGCACCGGCGACAGGCCACCATCGAGCGCAGCCAGCACCCGAGCAGCAATCAGCGCATCGGACTCGGCAAACTGCTGCCGACGCTCGGAATGACCGGCGAGAGCATAGCGGCAGCCAGCCGCCGTCAACATGCCCGCACTGAGCTCGCCGGTGCACGCCCCTTCGGCAACCGGAGCGACATTCTGCGCTCCAAGCAACACGGAGTGACCGGCGCAGCACTCAGCGACCGCGGGAATGAACAGCGCCGGAGGCAAGACGACAATGTCGATGTCGCTGCCAAGCCGGTCTGCGTCGACACCGGTTACAACGGCGTTGGCCAGCGCGATCGACGACGCTGACGTGCCGTGCATTTTCCAGTTGCCGATGATCAGGGGCTTGTTCACGTGAGAACTCCAGGTCACTGAAACGAACGGCAGGCAAGACCGGTGCGTTCATTGCTGCGCGGCATCTTAGCCGTGCCGGGCGAGCAATTCAAACTGCCGCTTGCTGCAACTGACTGCCGACCACCTCGGCAATGGCCTCTGCCTGACTGCCGACCAGTGCGGCGTCTGCCCCCTCGACCATCACCCGCACCAGCGGTTCGGTACCGGACGGACGCAACAGGACACGCCCCTCCTGACCGAGTCGTTGCTCAGCCTGCGCCACTGCCGTCAGGACCACATCGCAGGGCTGATAGCGGCTCCCCACCGGCACCGCCACGTTGATCATGCGCTGTGGCAATTTGCGCATCCCACGACGCGCTTCGGCAAGCGTCGCTCCCGAGCGTTGCAACACTTCGAGAATCTGCAACGCGGCGACAATGCCATCACCGGTCGTCGTGCGATCACGGCAGAGAATATGCCCCGAAGACTCCCCACCGAGCATCCCCTGGTGCTCCTTGAGCGTCTCGAGCACGTAGCGATCACCGACCTGTGCGCGTTCGAAGCCGACTCCACGCTTGCGCAGCGCAATCTCGAGGCCAAGATTACTCATGAGGGTACCGACGACCGGGCCGTGTAGCGCTCCAGCGTCAAGACGACCACAGGCAAGCACGAACAGCAACTCGTCGCCGTCGACGACATCGCCGTTCGCATCGACCATGATCAACCGATCGCCATCACCATCGAAAGCCATGCCGAGGTGTGCGCCGCTGTCGACCACGGCACGCTGCAGCAGCCGCGGATCGGTCGACCCACAGGCGACGTTGATGTTCACACCGTCAGGCTGGTTGTTGATCACGTGAACATCGGCGCCAAGCTCTGAAAAGACTTGAGGGCCGACATGGTACGTTGCGCCGTTGGCGCAATCGATGACCAGGCGCAGCCCATCGAGCCGCAGCCCCCGGTCAACGGTGCCCTTGCAGAATTCGATATACCGGCCAACAGCATCGGGAATACGCGCAGCCTTGCCCAGCTGCTCCGAGGGGACACAGTGGATCGGCAGCTGGAGACAGGCTTCGATACGGCGTTCGGTGTCGTCGTCAAGCTTTTCACCGTCACCGGAAAACAGCTTGATGCCGTTGTCCTGGTGACCATTGTGCGATGCGCTGATCACGATACCGGCGCCAGCGCGCAACGTGGTCGTCAGGTAGGCGATGGCCGGTGTCGGCATCGGACCAAGCAGACGGATGTCCACCCCTGCGGCCGACAGGCCGGCTTCGAGCGCCGACTCGAACATGTAACCGGAGATCCGGGTATCCTTGCCGATCACCACGAGATCGCGCTGCTGTTCGGCCAGCACCTGCCCCAGCGCCCAGCCGAATCGCAGCATGAACTCCGGCGTGACCGGGTGCTGACCAACCCGTCCGCGAATACCGTCCGTTCCGAAATAGCGCCGTGTCATCCGTTTTCCCCCCGAAATTCCTGTTCACAAGCGTCCATCCACCAGCGCTGTTCGCGCCACTCAGGCGTCAGCAAGCACCGCCATGGCGGGTTGCCTGCACGATCGCCATGGCATCACGCGTCGCCGCCACATCGTGAACACGAATCAGGTGCGCGCCAGCATGTGCTGCAAGCGTCGCCGCCGCCACACTTGCGGACAAACGATCCGCCGTGTCACGCCCGGTGACCCGCCCCAGCATGGACTTGCGCGACAAGCCCACCAGGACAGGTTGACCGATTTCGATCAGTTCGGGCAAGTCACGCAGCAGGACATAGTTGTGCGCGACCGTTTTGCCGAAACCGAAGCCGGGATCGAGCACCACCCGCCGACGATCGATGCCGTCACCATCGCAGCATGCCAGACGCTCCAGGAAGAAGGCGCGAATCTCGCTGACCACATCGGCGTAGACAGGGGACTTCTGCATCGATCGCGGTTCTCCCTGCATATGCATGATGCAGACAGCCACCGTGGGGGCGGCAGCCAGCACCGCACGGCTCTGTGGGTCTCTCAACCCGGTGACGTCGTTGATCATGCCGGCACCCGCGGCAATCGCCGCCGCCATGACATCCGGCTTGCTGGTGTCGACCGACACCGCCACCGGCAACCGCGGCGCCAGCGTCTCGACCAACGGGATGACCCGTCTGATTTCCTCATCAAGCGGGACCGGTTCGGCACCGGGTCGAGTCGACTCACCACCGATGTCGATCAGATCGGCGCCCTCTTCGACCATGGCCCAGGCATGGTCGAGCGCACGTTCCGCATCAAGAAACAGACCACCATCGGAAAAGGAATCAGGGGTGACGTTGAGCACCCCCATGAGACGGGGACGATCAGGCAACAGCTGGTGTCGCCCGAGCAGCAACGGGACTGTCGGCATGCGGATCCTCTCGACAGAGGGCAGGAGACTGACAAACGGGCCCGGCAGGTTCAGTCACACCTGCCGGGCCCGTTTGGAACGTGCATCGATCTGCGATGAAACACCGAGCGAGACTGTCTGCAGACCCGCACCGGTGATGTAACGGCCTAGTGCTCTCCGGCCGGATTGCCGAGACCACCACCGCTCGGTGGCTCCTCGTCAACCAGACCACCTGGCTGCTGCCGAGGACCACTGCTCGACGACCCACCGCCCTTGCGGCGATCGATCTCGTGCGCCGGAGGACCGGCCGGGCGGCCGGCCATGATCTCGTCGATCTGACGGCGATCGATGGTTTCGTACTCCATCAGCGCGTCTGCCATGGCATGCAAGAGATGCTTGTTGTCATTCAGGATCTGCTCGGCGAGCTTGTAGTTACGGTCAATGATGCTCCGCACTTCCTCGTCGATGACATGCGCCGTCTCGTCGGAGACCGACTTGACCTTGCTGACCTGCTGACCAAGGAACGGCTGTTCATCGTCGTCGCTGTAGGCGAGCGGACCGAGACGATCGGACAGACCCCATTTGGTGACCATGTCACGGGCATACGACGTGGCAACCTTGATGTCGTTCTGCGCACCGGTGGTGACACCCTCGCGGCCGAAGATGATCTCCTCGGCGATACGGCCGCCGAAAGCAACCGCGATCTTGCTGTTGAGCTGCTCGCGCGAGAAGCCGAGCTGATCTCCCTCGGGCAGGAACATGGTCACGCCAAGCGCCCTGCCTCGCGGGATAATCGTGACCTTGTGGACCGGATCATGCCGCGGCGTCAGCAGACCGACGATCGCATGACCGGCTTCGTGGTAAGCGGTCAACCGCTTCTGCTCGTCATCCATGACCATCGATCGGCGCTCTGCCCCCATCATGATCTTGTCCTTGGCGCGCTCGAAGTCATCCATGTCGACCTCGCGCTTGTTGCCGCGCGCGGCAAACAGCGCCGCTTCGTTGGCAAGGTTGGCAAGATCGGCACCGGAGAAGCCGGGCGTGCCGCGGGCAAGCGTTTCCGGATAGACGCCATGTGCCAACGGCAGCTTGGCCATATGCACCTTGAGGATCTGCTCGCGACCACGCACATCGGGCAGCGGCACGACGACCTGACGGTCAAAGCGACCCGGGCGCAGCAGCGCCGGATCCAGCACGTCAGGACGGTTGGTCGCCGCGACCACGATAATCCCCTCAGTGCCTTCGAAGCCGTCCATCTCGACCAGCAGCTGGTTGAGCGTCTGCTCGCGCTCGTCGTGACCACCACCAAGGCCGGCTCCACGCTGACGGCCAACCGCGTCAATTTCGTCGATGAAGATGATGCAGGGCGCGTGTTTCTTGGCCTGCGCGAACATGTCACGCACGCGGGACGCTCCCACGCCGACAAACATTTCGACGAAATCGGAACCCGAGATGCTGAAGAACGGCACCTTGGCTTCGCCGGCAATCGCCTTGGCCAGCAGCGTCTTGCCGGTACCGGGCGAACCGACCATCAACACGCCGCGCGGAATCTTGCCGCCCAGCTTCTGGAACTTCGACGGGTCGCGCAGGAAGTCGACCATCTCGCCAACTTCTTCCTTGGCTTCCTCAACGCCTGCCACATCAGCAAAGGTGACCTTGACCTGCTCCTCGGTCATCATCTTCGCGCGGCTCTTGCCGAAGGACATCGCGCCACGACCGCCGGCTCCGCCCTGCATCTGCCGCATGAAGTAGATCCACACGCCGATCAACAGCAGGAATGGCGTCCAGGAAATCAGGATCTGCCAGAACACACTGCGGCCTTCGGCTTCCTGTGCATCAATGCTGACACGGTTGTCGAGCAAGGCGCCGATCAGTGCACGATTGTCGGTTTCAGGGCTGAGTGTGGTGAACGCTTCACCGCCCGTGGTCGTCCCCTGGATGCTCTGACCCTGGATGACCACGTCACGAATACCGCCCTGCTCAACCCGCGAGAGGAACTCCGAGTAACTCATCTTGCTGGCAGTGGTACTGCGCTCCTGGAAGGAGCTGAAGACGGACATCAGCACCACGGCAATGATGACCCAGAGGATGAGATTCTTCGCCATGTCGTTCAAGGCTACGACCTCGATTTGGTTGTCTCCCCGGAGCAGCCCGGTAGAGAATTGATGATATGCATGACGCAGGACAGTGCTGCGCCAATACAGTTCAATCCGTCCAGCTTGCAGTGTTGACTGCTGTCCCTTGCCCTGTTCATCAACACGAATCCTGACACGTCTGCCCTACTATACTCGCCGATTCCGGGCTATGCTTGCCGATCGCGAGCCAGAAGATACACTTCTCGACTGCGCGATCGGGATGCAGCCGGCTTGCGGGTCAGCACCTGCTTGAAACTCGAACGCACTGTTCGCAGGTAACTGTCGAACCCCTCACCTTGAAACACCTTGACAAGAAAATCACCCCCGGGGTTCAACCAGTCGAGTGCAAAATCACGTGCCAGCTCCGCAAGCAGCATGGCACGTGGCTGATCCACCGCGCGCATTCCGGAGATATTGGGGGCCATGTCGGAAAGCACAAGGTCAGGCGCATGGCCGTCAAGCAGTGTTTCCAGTGCTGTCAGCCCGGCTGCCTCGGTAAAGTCGGCCTGCAACAGCGAAACACCCGGGATGGGGTCCATCGCGAGTACGTCGAGGGCAACCACCGAACCTGTGCGACCGACCCGTTCGATGGCGATCTGACTCCACCCACCGGGGGCAGCTCCGAGATCGACAACGCACTGACCCGGCATCAGGACCCGATCACGCTCCTGAATTTCGAGCAGTTTGAAGGCGGCACGTGAGCGATACCCCTGACGACGCGCTTCACGAACGTAGTGGTCATCGTGATGCTCACGCAACCAGCGCCCACTGCTGCGGCTACGCGCCATCACTGCCTCCGTGTTCGGTCCTGTGCTCGGCTTGGCGTCCGGTCGAGCACGACAGGACACGGCGTATCCGCCAGACCAGCCACCCGGAGCCAGCAATGCTGAGCGTCAGAATCACCAGCAGCCCGACCAGATGCGGCAGATCGACAATCTGCACCACCAGAAACACGCAGCTCAGGACCAGCACCAGGATCAGCAGGTCATAGCGCAAGCGACGTCTGGCAGCAGCCAGCGTCATCACAACCTGCCCAGTGGCGTCGGTTGCTGGTAAACTGGACTTTCGATCAAGCTGCGAGTTCACGAATCAACCCATGCCCACACTGACCGACGCCCAGTCCCTGCATCTGCGCCGACTCGGCCACGCCATCAAGCCGCTCGTCCAGATCGGCGCTGCCGGACTGACCGATGCAGTCCTTGCCGCCATCGACGAGGCGCTCACCGATCATGAGCTGGTGAAGGTGCGGCTTGGCGGGGGTGATCGCGAACAGCGGCGCGAGCGTGTCGCGCGCATCGTCGCCACGACGGGTGCGAGCGAGGTTCAGTCGGTCGGCCATGTCGTGACGCTGTTCCGTCGCTCGCCGGTCGAGAAGAAGCGCCGCATCGCCCTGCCCTGAGTCGTCGCCTGTCTGGCCGTGCGGCATGGTCAGACCACGTAGCGCACGTCGATGATCTCGTATTCGCGCACGCCAGCGGGGGCCTCGAACGTCACCTCGTCGCCGGATTCCTTGCCGATCAGCGCGCGCGCCAGCGGTGACTGCACCGAAATCAGCCCCTGCTTGATGTTCGCCTCGTCCTCGCCGACGATACGGTAGGTGCTGCGCTCCTCGCTGTCGAGATCGAGCACGTCAACCGTGGCGCCAAACACCACCCGGCCACCGGCATCGACCTTGCTGACATCGATGACCTGAGCGTTCGACAATTTGGCCTCGAGCTCGTTGATTCGCCCTTCGACGAAGCTCTGCTGCTCGCGCGCCGCATGGTATTCGGCATTTTCCTTGAGATCACCATGCGCTCGCGCCTCGGCGATCGCCTCGGAAATCCGCGGCCGCTCCTTGTACTTGAGACGCGAGAGCTCCTCACGCAACAGCTCGGCGCCCCGCAGAGTCAGTGGAACCTTGCTCATCGAACTGCCTCCTCGTGCAGCGTCTGCAGGCGATTGACCGTCAAACCGTCCTGGCCATCCAGGTAGGCGAGCGCCATGACGGTCGCACGCGCTGCGGCAATGGTGGTTGTATAACTGATCTTGTTGTGTAGCGCTTCGCGGCGGATCGGAAACGAATCAGCCACGGCCCAGCGTCCTTCGGTACTGTTCAGGATCAGCTGGATCTCGCCGTTCTTGATCGCATCGACCACATGCGGGCGACCTTCACGCACCTTGTTGACTTCGTTGCAATCGATGCCGGCTGCGCGGAGCACCGCTGCGGTACCACGCGTGGCGAGCACGCTGAAACCGTGCGCCAGCACACCGCGCGCCAGCTCCACCGCGGCTTCCTTGTCGGCATCCCGCACACTGATGAAGACCTGCCCACGTCTCGGCAGATTCACACCAGCGGCGAGCTGGGACTTGGCGAAGGCAGCAGCAAAACTGCGGCCAATCCCCATCACTTCGCCGGTGGACTTCATTTCCGGACCGAGGATGGGGTCGACACCGGGGAACTTGATAAACGGGAACACCGCCTCCTTGACAGAATAAAACGTCGGGATGACCTCGTCCACAACCCCTTGATCGGCCAGACTGCGACCCAGCATACAGCGCGCCGCAACCTTGGCCAGCTGGATGCCGACCGCCTTCGAGACGAACGGCACGGTGCGCGACGCACGCGGATTGACTTCGAGAATGAACACCGCGTCATCCTTGATGGCAAACTGGATGTTCATCAGCCCGACCACATTCAGCGCGCGAGCCAGTGCCCGTGCCTGCTCGCGCATCCGGTCCTGCAACGCCGCCGACAGCGTGTAGGGCGGCAGCGAACACGCCGAATCCCCGGAATGCACACCGGCCTGTTCGATATGCTCCATGATGCCGCCGATCAACACCGCGTCGCCGTCACAGATGGCGTCGACATCGACTTCGACCGCATCATCGAGGAAGCGGTCCAGCAGCACCGGGCTGTTGTGCGAGACCTGAACGGCAGCACGCATGTATTGCGCCAGCTCGCTCTCGCCGTAGACGATTTCCATCGCCCGGCCACCCAGCACATACGACGGCCGCACGACCAACGGGTAGCCGATCTCGTCTGCCAGCCGATACGCTTCTTCGGCGGTGCGCGCCAACCGGTTGGGCGGCTGACGCAGACCAAGCCGCTCGATCAGCTGCTGGAATCGCTCACGATCCTCGGCAAGATCGATCGAATCCGGCGACGTGCCGACGATGGGCACACCGGCGGCGGCCAGATCACGCGCCAGCTTGAGCGGCGTTTGACCGCCGTACTGGACAATCACTCCTTCGGGTTGCTCGACGTGGACGATTTCCAGCACGTCCTCAAGCGTCAGCGGCTCGAAATAGAGGCGATCCGACGTGTCATAGTCGGTCGAAACGGTCTCCGGGTTGCAGTTGACCATGATGGTTTCGAAGCCGTCATCACGCAACGCCATCGCCGCATGGACGCAGCAGTAGTCGAACTCGATACCCTGACCAATGCGGTTCGGGCCGCCACCGAGCACGATGACCTTGCGTCGATCGCTCGGCTCGGCCTCGCATTCCTGCTCGTAGGTCGAGTACATGTAGGCGGTGGTCGCAGCAAACTCGGCCGCGCACGAATCGACTCGCTTGTAGACCGGACGCACGCCCAGCCGCTGGCGGCGCTCGCGCACCACCGCCTCGGCAACACCGACCAGGCTGGCAAGGCGGGCGTCCGAAAAGCCGGCCCGCTTCAGCATCCGCATCCGATCGCCGTCGAGACCGGACAGACCGGCGGTAACAGTGTCTGCCTCGAGATCGACAAGGTCGGCCAGTTGCGCGAGGAACCAGTGATCGATGGCAGTCAGCCGATACAGTTCGTCGATGCTGAAACCGGCGCGCAGCGCGTCGGCGACCAGCAGCAGGCGATCCGGTGTGGGGCGACGCAGCGCGTCACGCAACCGCTCGTCACGGTCGGGGCTGTCCACGGCAATGCATGGGTCGAGCCCTTCCAGCCCGGTCTCCATGCTGCGCAGCGCCTTTTGCAGTGATTCCTGGAACGTGCGACCGATGGCCATCGCCTCACCGACCGATTTCATCTGCGTGGTCAGCGTCGATTCGGCCTGAGGAAACTTCTCGAACGTGAACCGCGGCACCTTGGTGACGACGTAGTCGAGCGTCGGCTCGAACGACGCCGGCGTGGCACCACCGGTGATTTCGTTGCGCAATTCGTCGAGGGTATAGCCGACCGCCAGCCGAGCGGCGACCTTGGCGATCGGAAAGCCGGTCGCTTTCGACGCCAGCGCCGATGAGCGCGACACGCGCGGGTTCATCTCGATGACCACCATGCGCCCATCATCGGGGTTGATCGCGAACTGCACGTTTGATCCACCCGTCTCGACCCCGATTTCGCGCAGGACGGCCAGCGACGCGTTGCGCATGATCTGGTATTCACGATCGGTCAGCGTCTGCGCCGGCGCCACGGTGATCGAATCACCGGTGTGCACACCCATCGGGTCGAGGTTCTCGATGGCGCAGATGATGATGCAGTTGTCGGCGCGATCACGCACCACTTCCATCTCGAATTCCTTCCACCCCAGCACCGACTCTTCGATCAGCAGCTCGTTGGTCGGCGACAGATCGAGCCCGCGCTCGCAGATGGCAATGAACTCGTCACGATTGTAGGCAATGCCGCCGCCGGAGCCGCCCAGCGTGAACGAGGGACGGATGATGGTGGGAAAACCGATGTCGATCTGCGCTTCCAGTGCTTCGTCGAGGGTGTGCGCGATGCGCGCGCGTGCTGTCTCGAGGCCGATGCGCGCCATGGCCTGACGAAACAGTTCACGATCCTCGGCCATGTCGATCGCGTCACGCGATGCACCGATCATCTCCACACCAAAACGCTCGAGCACACCGTGCCGGACCAGGTCGAGAGCGCAGTTCAGCGCCGTCTGACCGCCCATGGTGGGCAGCACCGCATCCGGGCGCTCGGCCTCGATGATGCGGGCAACCACCTGCCAGGTGATCGGTTCGATGTAGACGGCGTCGGCGGTTTCCGGATCGGTCATGATCGTGGCCGGGTTGGAGTTGACCAGAATGATCCGGTACCCCTCCTCGCGCAGGGCACGACAGGCCTGTACGCCGGAATAGTCAAACTCGCAGGCCTGACCAATGACGATCGGGCCAGCGCCGATGATCAGGATGCTGTGGAGGTCGTTGCGCTTCGGCATGGTCGCGGACTCGTGACAGGTGATGAAGACAGGAGGCGAAGGCTGCATTGCAACATCCGCCGGGCAATGAGCAGGCGGCAGCCCGGGCAGCGCTTGGCGGCAACCGCCATCAGGCAGGCCGCGCCTGCATCAGGCTGATGAAGCGCTCGAACAGCGGCCGGACGTCATGCGGCCCCGGGCTCGCCTCCGGATGGCCCTGGAAGCCGAATGCCGGCCGATCGGTCCGCTCGACGCCCTGTAGCGAACCATCAAACAACGACCGGTGCGTCGCGCGGAGCGTTCGTGGCAGGCTGGCTTCATCAACCGCAAAACCATGATTCTGACTGGAGATCATGACGCGGCCGGTGTCGAGATCGACCACCGGATGGTTGGCACCGTGATGACCGAACTTCATCTTCACGGTGGTGGCGCCGCTGGCAAGACCGAGCAGTTGGTGGCCGAGACAGATCCCGAAACTCGGCAGTCCACTGTCGACCAGTTCGGCAATGGCTGCGATGGCATAGTCACAGGGCTCGGGATCCCCCGGGCCATTGGAGAAGAACACCCCATCCGGGCGGAGCGCCAACACCGCCGCCGCCGGCGTGCGGGCAGGCACCACGGTGACCCGGCAACCATGGTCGACAAGCATACGCAGAATATTGATCTTGATGCCGAAATCATAGGCGACCACATGCCACGGCAGATCGGCATCGGCGCGCTCGGCGGCATCGTCGCGACCATTCTCGAGCAGCCACCCGCCACGCCGCCAGGTGTAACGCTCGCTGGTACTCACCGATTCGGCGAGGTCCATCCCCTGCAACCCGGGGAAACGGCGCGCTTCGGCGACGGCCGCTTCGGGGTCGGCATCAGAACCGGCCAGCAGACAGCCGGCCTGCGCACCGTGTTCGCGCAGGCGACGCGTCAGGCTGCGGGTGTCGATCCCGGCGATGGCGATGACGCCGTGTTCACGCAACCAGCCTTGCAGGTCGACCGTACAGCGCCAGTTACTGGCCCGAGGCGGGCAATCACGGACGATCAACCCGGCGAGTGCAGCACTGGTCGATTCATGATCGATCGGGTTGCACCCGACGTTGCCGATATGCGGGTACGTCAGCGTGACGAGCTGCTGACTGTACGACGGGTCGGTACAGATTTCCTGATAGCCACTCATCGCGGTGTTGAACACCACCTCGCCGACAGCCGAGCCAGTCGCGCCGATCGCCAGACCACGAAAAACGGTTCCATCCGCCAGTGCAAGTATTGCCGGTGTGCTCAACAACCTTCTCCCGAATGCCTGATCGCGGCAGGCCTCTGCGCCTGCAGAAAATTCCGCCAGCGCCATGTGCAAGGTCCACACGCATACAAAAACGGGAGGGCTGCAGCACCCCCCCGCCGACCGTCATTGTAGACACAACTGATGTTAAAGGTTAGCCGAAAACAGCTGCTGCTGTCCACGAAGCACGATCAGCGCGCCACCCCGCGATGCACCTCGAAGACGTTACGCAGCGCGCTCAGACGGTCCATGACTCGGCTTAACTGATCAACATCGACGATTTCGATGGTCAGCACCATGCGGGCCCGATGATCGTCAGCACCGGTGGATGTCTGCACACCGATCACGTTGATGCGTTCGTTGGTCAGAGCGGCGGTGATGTCGCGCAGCAGGCCTTGACGATCATACGCCTCGAGGTGCACATCGACCGGATACTTGCGATCGGTGCGCCGGCGCCAGCCGACGTCGATCAAGCGATCGGAATCGGCATCGACCAACTCGCGCACCGTCGGGCAATGACGGCGGTGGATGGTCACGCCATGACCACGGGTGACGAAACCGATGATCGGATCGCCGGGAGTCGGTTTGCAGCAGCCCGCAGTCCGCGTCAGCAGGTTGCCCACGCCATAAATGGTGACATCGTCCTGCGCCCCCTCCTGGTTGCTGCTCCGCCGTGGTCGCGGCAGCGCGTCGGCCTGCGCTGGCAGGATCTGTTCGCTGAACAACCCGGCGAGTTGGGAGGCGGACACGTCGCCACGGCCGAGCGCAGCGCAGAACTCCTCCAAACCGCCATGCCCGGACTTTTGCGCCAGCCGCTCGAGCTGCACGTCCTGCAGGCCGAGTCGCCGCAGTTCACGGTCAAGCTGCTGGCGCCCGGCAGCAACGTTCTTGTGGTGATCCTGCTGACGGAACCAGGCGCGCAACTTGGCACGCGCGCGGGCTGTCCGCAGATAGCCGCGACCAGGCCGCAACCAGTCACGGCTCGGCGCTGGCTCGCGAGCCGTCAGCACTTCGACCTGATCGCCGGTCGCGAGCTCGCGATTGAGAGGCACGATCCGGCCGTTGACCTTGCAGCCACGGCAGCGGTGGCCGATATCGCTATGGATGTGGTAGGCGAAATCGAGCGCCGTCGCGCCGCGCGGTAGATCGATGACATCGCCGCGGGGTGAAATCACATAGACACGCTCTTCGAACAGTTCGGCCTGAAAACGTTCGAACAGATCATCACCGCCACCGTCTTCGCGGCTCTGGTCAAGCAACCGGCGCAACCAGGCAATCCGCTGCTCGAAGCGGCCCTCGGCAGCGCTGGTGCGGCCTTCCTTGTAACACCAGTGCGCGGCCACGCCGAGTTCGGCCTGTTCGTGCATGTCGCGAGTGCGGATCTGCACTTCGACAGCGCGGCCTTCGGGCCCGAGCACGGCGGTGTGCAGCGAGCGGTAGTCGTTTTCCTTTGGTGTCGCGATGTAATCGTCGAACTCGCCGGGAATGTGTTTCCAGAGCGTATGCACAACGCCGAGCACGGCATAACAGGCAGCGACATCATCGACCAGCACGCGCACTGCGCGGATATCGAACAGCTCGTGAAAATCGACACTCTTGCGCTGCATCTTCTTCCAGATGCTGTAGATGTGCTTGGGACGCCCCTGCACCTCGGCATGAATGCCAGCAGCCTGCAGCGCTCGGTTCAGGGCGTCGATGACCTGCTGGATGTAGTGCTCGCGATCCTGTCGCTTTTCCTGCAGCAGCCGAGCCACCCGGCGGTAGGTATGCGGCTGACGATAGCGGAAGCAGAGATCTTCCATCTCCCACTTGACCTGCCAGATTCCCAACCGGTTGGCGAGAGGCGCGTAAATATCGCTGGTTTCCTGAACGATATCCTGCTGCGCAGCAGCCGGCAGGCCGTTCAGCGTCCGTAGATCGTGCAGCCGCTCAGCCAGCTTGATGAACAGCACGCGGATATCGCGCACCATTGCCAGCAGCATCTTGCGCAAGGCCTCGATATGCGAAGCCTGATCGCGGGACGTCTGCGCCTGGTGACGCAGCGCACCGACCCGGCCAACACGCTCGACTTCCTGCACCAGCGTGGCAGCCTCCTCGTCACATGCCCCGCTCAGCCGCTGCCAGTCGTCACCGGCGACGGACGGCAGGTCGTGGAGCATGCCGGCAGCGATGGTGTGCACGTCGAGCCGCAGGCTGGCAAGAATGGTGGCGACCGAGAGCGCATGTTCACAGTAGCTGTCACCTGCTTGACGACGACGATCGGCGTATGCATCGCAGGCAACCGACCAGGCGCCGGCAAGCAGCGCCTGATCTTCTGGTGAGTAGGACAGGCCGCAGAAGCGCATCCAGTCATCCACGCCGACCGGACCCGTCGACTGGGCAAACATCTCCTTCAGATCGTCACGAACGCTGACCACGCAGGCAGGCCCCCCGAAACACGACCTTCACATGATCATCACATGCTCGACCATGGACGCATTGTACGCCGGCTGTCCCGTCAGTGAAACACGACTGTATACTTGCACAGCAGTTCAACCGCATCACGCGCGACGCCGACCGCAAGCAGTCCGCAGAACCCGAGGGTCAACACAGTGACATATCGACGAACGTGTAACCATACAGGTGGATAGATGACCCGCTCAGGCCCGGACAATCGCCTCACACCCGCTCAGGCTCGGGTGCTGGCATTCCTCGAAGCGCGTCTTGCGCGTGACGGCCTGCCACCGACGCGGAACGAGATCTGTGCCGGACTCGGATTTCGCTCACCAAATGCCGCCGAGGCGCACCTCCGCACGTTGGCGCGCAAGGGAATGATCACGCTGTTGCCAGGGGCATCCCGCGGCATCCGCCTGAACACAGACAACGACAACAGCGGAGACGGCGGCATCGACAGCTTGACCGACAAGGCGGGCAGACGGGCCACCGGCGGACACCGCGAGACGACGCCAGGGCTGCCGATCATCGGCCGCGTTGCGGCCGGATCACCGATCCTGGCCGAACCGCACATCGATGGCCACTGCCCGATATCGGCCAACTGGTTTCACCCTCGCGCCGACTATCTGCTGCGCGTCCATGGTGACAGCATGCGTGATGCCGGCATCGCCGACGGCGACCTGCTCGCCGTCCACCGCATCGACGTCGCCGACAACGGCCAGATCGTGGTGGCCAGGCTCGACGATGCAGTGACCGTCAAGCGTTTTCAGCGGAACGGCCACCATGTCTGGCTCATGCCGGAAAACACCGATTTCGCAGCGATCGCGGTTGACCTGCGCGAACAGCCGCTGGTGATCGAAGGCTTGGGAGTCGGGCTGCTACGCAACGGCCTGCCACAACGGCCGGCGTCGCGCAGCGATACAACCATGCCATGAGCGGCGGCGAGCCGCTTCAGTCGGCATCCTCGCCGCGCCCACTTCGCTTGAAGCGCGCCAGTTCGCGACGCGCATGCTTTTCCGGCCGCTGCTGCGGACGAGGAACGCTGCGGGCGTCGGCGCGCAACTGCAGTGCGAGTGCTTCGCGCGCCTCACGCCCTGCTTCGGTCTCTCGGTACAACGTTGTCGCGACACTCGCCGGGCCACGCTGCGCGGACAGGCCGAGCACCTCGACCACCCAGGTCAGGCCATCCTTGCGAATTTCGAGCTGATCGCCGACACGTACCGAACGCGCCGGCTTGGCGCGGTGGCCACCGACCGCCACCCGACCGTTATCGCAGGCCTCGATCGCCAACCGACGGGTTTTGAAAAAACGCGCCGCCCACAGCCATTTGTCGAGCCGAACCGATTCCGTCTCCATCGACACCGATGCTCAGCTCGCCGGCAGTTCCAGCGGCGTGGCGGACGTCACGACACCGTCCGGGTCGGCGTACAACCACTGCCCGGGGCTCAGCGTCACGCCGCCGAACGTGATCGGAACATCGCGCTCACCAGCGCCCTGCTTGATGCTGCGGCGCGGGTGGGTATTGAGCGCCTTCACACCGAACGCAATCGCCGCAAGCTCCTCGGCATCACGCACGCACCCGTACACGAGCACCCCGGCCCAGCCATTGCCGCGCGCCAGCTCCGCCAGCTGATCACCAACCAGCGCGCAACGCATCGACCCTCCGCCATCAACCACCAGCACGCGACCGGCACCGGGCTCCTCGAACGCGCGACGAACCAGTGCATTGTCTTCAAAGACCCGTAGCGTACTGATCGGCCCACTCCAGGTGTGCACCCCGCCGTAGTCCTGGAACAACGGGCTCAACACCGCCACTGCTTCACCGTACGCATCACACAAGTCGGTGGTCTTCAACACGATTGCCCTCTCTCGCTCATTTGCCACACCGCTGTTCGAACCGTTTGCACACCAATCAAGAACGCACATTGACCCCGCCGCTTCCAGCGCGCCGCATCACGCACACACCAACTGCGATGGATGCCCTGAACGTTTCGCAAGCGGTAGCCACAGGTCGATCGTGCAGTGGCTTGTTCCGCCCGCTTTGCCCTATCATGCTGCGCATCGGCTCCTGACCCGAAGCCTGTCATCGCAGCATGCCGGCATTACCTTACACTGTCGAGGAGGTGTTTTGGACCATCGCGGGATTGGCGATTACCTCGAACAGCGAACAGCCTTGCGCGAGCAACTGCGGCGCGCAAAGCGCCCGATCCTGCTTGGCGTCGCCGGTGACAGTGGTGCTGGCAAGACCACCTATACCCGTGGCATCAGTCGGCTGCTCGGCAACGACATGGTCACAACCATCGGCCTCGACGGCTACCACGTCGAAGACCGTGCACAACGGCGCAAGAGCGGGCGCCTCCCGCTTGATCCGGAGGCCAATCATCTTGATCTCGTCGTCGAGCACCTGCAGCAGCTGCGTGACGGTGCAGCGGTGGAAATCCCGATCTACAACCATGGTACCGGGTGTTTCGATGCGCCACAGATCGTGCGACCGGCGCCAGTCGTCATCATCGAAGGGCTGCATGCGCTGTACCCGGCCAACCGTGCGTTGCTCGACTTCCGGATCTACGTCGACGCCGATGCCGATGTGAAATGGCGCTGGAAGCATGAGCGCGACGTCATGGAGCGCGGCCATGATCCCGACGCGGTCGACCAGGAGATCCAGCGCCGCGAAGACGCTTACAAACGCTGGATCGACCCACAGAAGTCGCATGCCGATCTGGTGATCAAGATTCACGAGAGCCATCTGGCAGCGCTCGGCAATCAGCTCGACAACGGAGCGCTGCCCGACAATTGCTACCATCTGGAGATCATCGTGACGCCGGCCGAACACCCCTTGCCGGCGCTGAACCTGCCGGTCAATCTGAGCGGACTGACGCAGGCCGATGCGCAGCCGTTCATGCTGGCCAGTGTTCCCGGGTCATACTGGGGAAAGACGGTCAGCGTCACACATGTCGACGGCGTCATCCCGCTCGATGCCATGCAACGCCTGGAAGCAGACATCATGGCGCTCACCGGCATCACCGCCGAACTCACCACCCGAATTCTGACTGACGAGGCGCAGAACTCGACGATGCGGGTGACGCAGTCGCTGGTGGCGTGGCCGTTCCTCGGACGCATGGCAACGCTGCTTGACGACGTGGCGAATCAAACATGCCCGTGACAACATCGACCAACCTGCAGGTGACCTACCGGCTGCACTGCGCAACCGGTGAAGACCCGGCCGCCAAGGCTGCCGGAATCGCGCTCGAACAGACTGTCGAACTGCCAATGGCGTGCGTTCCCGATCACCTGCGTGACCATTGGGTCGGTCAGGTCCGACAGCTCGAACCGATCGACGCCGACACCTGGCGCTGTCGCATCGACTACGCGGCCGATCTGATCGGTGAACACTGGAGCCAGTGCCTGAATCTGCTGTTTGGCAACATTTCGCTACAGGACGGCATTCTGATCGACACCATCGACTGGCCTGAGTCGGTGCTGCGACGCTTCGGCGGCCCGGGCTTCGGCATTCATGGTCTCCGCCATCTGGCCGGCGTCTCCGAACAACGCGCGCTCACCTGCACGGCATTGAAACCGGTCGGTCTCGATGCCGACGCACTGGCCGATCGCGCCCGACTGTTCGCTGAGGCCGGTATCGATCTGATCAAGGACGACCATGGTCTGGCCGATCAACCCGCCGCGCCATTTGCCGCGCGGCTGGCTGCATGTCAGGCGGCTGTCACCGCCGCCAACCAGCGAACCGGCGGCACCAGCCTCTACCTGCCGAATGTGACGGCGCCGTCGCGACTGCTCGACGCCAGGCTGGCCGCAGCGCGTGATGCCGGCTGCAAAGCGGTGCTGCTCTGCCCCTGGCTGTGTGGGCTCGACAGCCTGGCGCACGCGCGTGACCGTTTCGGTCTCGCAGTCATGGCGCACCCGGCGCTGACCGGTAGTCATTTCCGCCCCCGGCACGGACTCACTCCGGCGCTGCTGCTCGGCGAGATCTTCCGTCTCGCGGGAGCCGATGCGGTGATCTATCCGAATGTCGGTGGTCGCTTCGGGTTCACACTGGACACTTGCCAGAGCATCAACCACAATCTGCGTCGACCATTGGGCACAATCCGCCCTGCACTGCCGACCGTCGGCGGCGGCATGGAGCTCGACCAGGCGGCTGAGTGGGGTCAGCGCTACGGAGCCGACACCATCCTGCTGATCGGCGGCAGCCTGTACCGCCACCCTGACCTGTTGCAGGCTGCCCGGCGATTCACGAAGTCGCTCCTGGCCGGTCACTCCTGAGCATGAGCCGCCAGAGCTTGCGTTGCCGAAGCATCAATTGCTGGAGTACAGATCAGGCATGACCAGACTCATCCGCGCCAACGGTTTTCGTTGGGACGTGCCGCTCAAGGCGTACAAGACCGACGGCACAGGGTTTCGCGGGATCAGCCGGCAAACGCTGATCGGCGAGGCCGACAGCGAGCAGATGGCCAACAACATCACCCGCTATTTCGAGATTCAGCCGGGCGGGCATTCCTCGCTCGAGCGGCACGCGCACACGCACAGCGTGGTGATCCTGCGCGGCAGCGGTACCGTGCTGCTCGACCGCGATGTCCACCCGGTCAACACGCACGATTGTGTGTTCATCGGTCCGGAATGCCTGCACCAATTCCACGCCGCCAGCGATCAGCCGCTCGGCTTTCTATGCATTGTCGATCGCGAGCGCGACAGGCCTCGACCGCCGTCGGCCGACGAGCTTGCTGCGTTGCGCGCCATTCCAGGCCTGCGTGAGTGGGTCCGCGTCTGAACCCCGCTCCCTCACGGTGTTGACCAGGAGATCTGAACATGTCCAGCAACGAACGCGAAAGCATGGAGTTCGACGTCCTCATTGTCGGTGCCGGCCCATCCGGCCTCAGCGCCGCGATCCGCTTGCGGCAACTGGCGCTCGCCGATGGCAACGCCGATTTCTCGGTCTGTGTCATCGAAAAGGGCTCCGAAGTCGGCGCCCACATCCTGTCCGGTGCGGTCATCGACCCGAAGGCGCTCAACGAGCTGCTGCCCGACTGGCCTGAACGCGGCGCGCCTTTGCTGACGCCGGCGACGCGCGATGACTTCCTGTTACTGACCGAGAAACGCGCCATTCGTCTGCCCACGCCACCGCAGATGCACAATGCCGGCTGTTATGTGGTGAGCCTGGCCAATGTCTGTCGTTGGCTGGCAGCGCAGGCCGAGGAACTCGGCGTCGACATCTATCCCGGCTTTGCCGCCGCCGAAGTGCTCTATCATGACGACGGATCGGTCAAGGGTGTCGCCACCGGCGACATGGGGCTTGAAAAGGACGGTTCACCCGGCCCCAACCACGAGCCCGGCGTCGAACTGCACGCCAGCCAGACACTGTTCGCCGAGGGCTGTCGCGGCTCAGCAACCAAGGAGCTGATCGCCCGCTTCGGGCTCGATCGCGATGCCGCCCCGCAGACTTACGGCATCGGCATCAAGGAGCTGTGGGAAGTCAGCCCGGAGCAGCACCAGCCCGGAAAGGTGGTGCACAGCGTCGGCTGGCCGCTCGACAGCGGAACGTATGGCGGCGCTTTCCTCTACCACCTGGAAGACAATCAGGTCGCGGTCGGCTTCGTGATCGGGCTCGATTATCGCAACCCCTATCTGTCACCGTTTGACGAGATGCAGCGGTTCAAGACGCATCCGGCGATCCGCGAGACCTTTGCCGGTGGCCGGCGCATTGCCTACGGCGCCCGCGCTCTGTCCGAGGGCGGCATCCAGTCGTTGCCGAGGCTGCACCTGCCCGGCGGTTTGTTGATCGGCGACACCGCCGGCTTCCTCAACGTGCCGCGCATCAAGGGAACGCACAATGCGATGAAGACCGGGATGCTGGCAGCCGAGACGGTCTACCCGGCGCTCAAGGCCAACGCCGCACCCGGCCAGGATCTCGCCGATTACGCCGACGCGGTACGCGCCTCGTGGGTGTGGAGCGAACTGCAGACGGTGCGCAACATCCGCCCGGCGTTTGCGCGCTGGGGCCTGTGGGGCGGTATTGCCTGGTCGGCGATCGATACCTACCTGCTACGCGGTCGCGCGCCGTGGACGTTCACCCACCACGCCGACCACACCCAGCTCGACAGCAAGGATCGACACACGCCGATCGACTACCCGAAGCCGGATGGAAAACTGACGTTCGACCGGCTGTCGTCAGTCTATCTGTCGGGAACCAATCACGAAGAGAATCAGCCCTGCCACCTGACGCTGAAAAATCCCGACGTGCCGATCACGGTCAATCTTGCGCAGTACGACGCGCCGGAGCAGCGTTACTGCCCCGCCGGTGTTTATGAAATCGTGCACGAAGCAGGCACGCCACGGCTGCAGATCAACGCGCAGAATTGCGTCCACTGCAAGACCTGCGACATCAAGGACCCGACGCAGAACATCCACTGGGTCGTGCCGCAGGGCGCTGACGGACCGAACTACCCGAACATGTAGGTCAACAGACGGGAGCGAACGCCGGGAAGCCGCCACGACTGGCAGCTTCCCGGCAACTGGTCAGGATTCAAGCCGGGCTGTCAGTTCCGGAACCAGCTCGAACAGATCACCGACCAGCCCGTAATCGGCGGCTTCAAAGATCGGTGCGTCGGCGTCCTTGTTGATCGCGACGATGACCTTCGACGCTTCCATACCAGCCATGTGCTGGATCGCTCCGGAAATGCCGACGGCGATGTAGAGATCGGGAGCAACGACCTTCCCGGTCTGCCCGACCTGACAATCGTTGGAAATGAACCCGGCATCAACGGCTGCACGCGAGGCGCCGATCGCTCCGTCGAGGGTATCGGCGAGCCGCTCGATCAGCACGAACTGCTCGCGACTGCCGACGCCGCGACCACCCGAGACCACGACCCTGGCAGTCGTCAGCTCTGGGCGCTCGGAGCGACTCAGCTCCTGACCGACGAAACGGCTACGCGACTCGGTGGCCACCGCAGCGTTGATCGGCTCGATACTCGCCGTACCGCCCTCCTCGACAGCCTTGTCGAACGCCGTTGGCCGCACCGTGACCACCTTTCTCGCATCGGTGGAGCGCACCGTGGCAATCGCATTGCCGGCATAAATCGGCCGCTGGAAGATGTCGGGCGACTCCACCGCGATGATGTCGGAGACCTGCTGCACACCAAGCAACGCCGCCACCCGTGGCAGCAGATTCTTGCCGAAGGTCGTGGCAGCAGCGACCAGGTGGGTACAGCCCTCGGCCTGCTCGATGATGATCGGCGCAAGCAATTCGGGAAGCGGGTTCGCCAGTGCCGGGGTGTCAAGCACTCGGACCCGGCTGACCCCCTGCACCGCTGCCGCCTGCGTGGCGACGCCACCGCAGTCGTGCCCGGCGACCAGCACCTCGACAGTCTCGCCCATCTGCAGCGCCGCACTGACTGCCGCCAGGTTGGCCGACGCCAGTTGTTGATGATCGTGTTCCGCGATGACCAGTATCGTCATGTCAAATCACCTTTGCTTCGTTGCGCAGCCGATCGACGAGCTCGTCGACCGAGTTGACCAGAACGCCACCGCTGCGCTTCGGTGGCTCGCTGACCCTGAGCGTCTCGAGCCGCGGCGTCACGTCAACGCCGAGCGCCTCGGGCGTCACTGTTTCCAGCGGCTTCTTCTTTGCCTTCATGATGTTCGGCAGCTTGGCATAGCGCGGATCGTTCAGCCGCAGATCGACACTCAGCACGGCGGGCAGCGTCAGCGCCAGCGTTTCAAGCCCGCCATCGATCTCGCGCACCACCGTCGCCTCGCCGTTGGCAACGTCAAGCCCCGAGATGAACGTCCCCTGCGGCCAGTCAAGCAGCGCGGCCAGCATCTGTGCGGTCTGGTTGGCATCGTCGTCAATGGCCTGCTTGCCGAGAATCACCAGCTCCGGCTGCTCGCGCTCGACCAGTTCGGCAAGCAGCCGGGCAACCGCCAGTGGCTCGGGCGCCACCTCGGTCTCGACCAGCACGCCACGATCAGCGCCCATCGCCAATGCAGAGCGAATCGTCTCCTGACTCTGCGTCGTACCGATCGAGACGACAACGACCTCGCTGGCAACGCCGGCTTCCTGCAACCGGACAGCAGCCTCGACGGCAATTTCGTCAAACGGGTTCATCGACATCTTGACGTTGGCGGTTTCGACACCGCTGCCATCCGCCTTGACACGGACCTTGACGTTATAGTCAATGACCCGCTTGACTGGAACCAGTATCTTCATGGAGCCTCCTCCCACAGTCCGGAAACGGCGATGGCCGCCTCGAAATCGGTGGCGATTGTAACAGGGTTCGCCCTTCTCACGTACGCCAACACGACGAGCAGTTGAGCAGATGCGCCATCGATCAGCGACCAGACCGCCGCGACCGGGCTGCATCAGACGGGCATCGACACAACGCGAGCGCCTACAGTCCACGCTGATCTTGTTCAACAAACCGCATGGCGTGCTCTGCCAGTTCAGCGCTGCTGACGGGCGACCGACGTTGGCCGATTTCATTCCGATCCCGCATGTCTATCCGGCCGGACGACTCGATCGCGACAGCGAGGGGCTGGTGGTGCTGACCGACGACGGTGCGCTGCAAGCGCGCATCAGCCAGCCCGGCCGAGGCCCGGGAAAGACCTACTGGGCGCAGGTCGAGGGGATTCCCGATGACGCGGCGCTCGCGCAACTGCGGCAAGGACCGCGCCTCGCCGATGGTCCGACCAGGCCGTTACAGGTCCGTCGGATCGACACGCCTCCCGACCTCTGGCCGCGTGACCCGCCGGTGCGCTATCGGGCGCAGATCCCGACCTGCTGGCTGGCACTGACACTGAAAGAAGGTCGCAATCGTCAGGTCCGCCGCATGACCGCCGCGGTCGGCCACCCGACGCTGCGGCTGATCCGCTGCCGGGTCGGCAACTGGACGATCGACGCGCTACCACCCGGCACCTGGCGCCGGGTGGCGCTGCCGATCGGCGATGGGGAGCAATCGGCAATTTGACGCAGATCAATCTTGCATCCCCACCTTTGCACAATACTGTCTGCCAGCACCATCAGCACCCCTCCCTCCGGCAACCGCGAAGCAAGATGCTTATGGATTCTGCAATCAAATACAACGAAAAAGTCGTGCGGCAATTCGCCCTCATGACCGTGGTCTGGGGCATTGTCGGTATGGCGGTCGGCGTCTGGATCGCCGCGCAGCTGATCTGGCCGGCGCTGAACTTCGACCTTCCATGGACCAGCTTCGGCCGGTTGCGCCCGCTGCATACCAATGCGGTGATCTTCGCCTTCGGCGGTTGCGCGCTGTTCGCAACGTCGTACTGGGTAGTCCAGCGCACCTGCCACACGCCGCTGTTCGCACCGAAACTGGCGGCATTCACCTTCTGGGGCTGGCAGACGGTCATCGTTCTCGCCGCCATCACCCTGCCGCTTGGCATCACCCAGAGCAAGGAATATGCCGAACTGGAATGGCCGATCGCGATCCTGATCGCTGTGGTCTGGGTGTCCTATGCCATTGTTTTCTTCGGCACCATCGTCAAGCGCAAGGTCAAGCATATCTATGTCGCCAACTGGTTCTACGGCGCGTTCATCCTGACCGTGGCGGTGCTGCATATCGTCAACAACCTGGTGATTCCGGTCGGCCTGACCAAGTCGTATCCGATCTACGCTGGTGCAGTCGATGCCATGGTGCAGTGGTGGTATGGCCACAACGCCGTCGGCTTTTTCCTCACCGCCGGCTTTCTCGGCATGATGTACTACTTCGTGCCCAAGCAGGCCAACCGCCCGGTGTATTCGTATCGCCTGTCGATCGTGCACTTCTGGGCGCTGATCTCGATCTACATGTGGGCCGGCCCGCATCACCTGCACTACACCGCGCTGCCGGAGTGGGCACAGTCGCTCGGCATGGTGTTCTCGTTGATCCTGCTCGCGCCGAGCTGGGGCGGCATGATCAACGGCATCATGACGCTGTCCGGCGCCTGGCACAAACTGCGCACCGATCCGATCCTGAAGTTCCTGATCGTGTCGCTGTCGTTCTACGGGATGGCCACCTTCGAAGGCCCGATGATGGCGATCAAGACCGTGAACGCGCTGTCGCACTACACCGACTGGACCATCGGTCACGTCCACAGCGGCGCGCTCGGCTGGGTTGCCTTCATCTCGTTCGGCGCGATCTATGCGCTGTTGCCGAAACTCTACGGCCGCGAACAGATGTACAGCATCAAGGCGATCGAAGTGCATTTCTGGATCGCGACCGTCGGTGTGGTGCTCTACATCGTCGCGATGTGGATCTCCGGCGTCATGCAGGGGCTGATGTGGCGCGCCGTCAACGAGGACGGCACGCTGACCTACACCTTTGTCGAATCGCTGGTCGCCACCTACCCCTACTACGTGGTGCGGTTGCTCGGCGGTGTGCTGTTCCTCACCGGCATTCTGATCATGGCGTGGAACGTGATCATGACCATCCGCCCCGAAACCAGCCGCGCCGCTGTGGTCGGCCGTGCGCAGGAGGCCTGAGGCATGAACCATTCGGTACTGGAAAAGAACATCGGGTTGATGGCTGTGTTCATCGCGCTGGTCATCAGCGTCGGCGGGCTGGTCCAGATCGTCCCGCTGATGTTCCTGAGC
>LFIK01000200.1_pt1 | contig 42337 bp, 40 predicted proteins | sample 643401 | NCBI WGS metagenome assembly LFIK01 (sample SAMN03777447, study PRJNA286221) | soda lake metagenome | biome: soda lake; feature: Kulunda steppe; material: water; isolation source: sample T5-Br brine of Lake Tanatar-5 | place: Russia: Kulunda steppe | collected 2010-07
GAGACCCCGGTCCCGGACGTGCCCTACGGGTTGCGCGGGGTCGGCGAGGTGCCGATCGTGCCGGTGGCGGGCTGTGTCGCCAATGCGATCCGCCGCGCCGTCGGCGTGCGCACCGGGCGGATGCCGATGACGCCGGAGCGGTTGCTGATGGCGATGCGGGCAAAGGGCCGGGGCTGAGGCCTGCGAAGCGAGGAGCGTGTGATTTGCCGGCCAATATCCGCTTCCCCTTCCTCGACCATCCCGGCCTCCTCGCCTTCGCCCATCGCGGCGGCGCGCTGGAAAAGACCGAGAATACCCATGACGCTTTCGATCACGCGGTGGCGCTAGGCTATCGCTATATCGAAACCGATGTGCAGCTTTCCCGCGACGGGGTCGTCGTCGTCTTCCACGACGATGATCTCTCGCGGCTGATGGGGCGGCCCGAGCGGATCGACGCGCTCGACTGGGCCGATCTGGCGCAGCTGCGCTTCCCCTGCGGCGCACGCATCCCGCGCCTCGACGAGACGCTCGAGGCCTATCCGGAGACCCGTTTCAATCTGGAGCCGAAATCGGAGAGCGTGGTGGAGCCGTTGGCGGATGTCATCCGCGCGGCGAATGCGCTGTCGCGGGTCTGCGTGGGTTGCTTCGATCCCAGACGCACAAGGCGCCTGCGCCGGCTTCTGGGCGATGAATTGTGCTGGTCGCCGAGCCATGCCGGCGTCGCGGCTGTCTGGTTCGCCGGGTTCGGCCTGCCGCTTCCCGTGCCCGCCTATCCCGCCCTGCAGATTCCGCCTTCCTTCCACGGAATACCCGTGGCGACACGCCGGCTCGTGCGCACCGCCCATGCCCGCGACATCCAGGTTCATGTCTGGACCGTGGACGAGGCCGATCAGATGCATGCCCTGATCGATGCCGGCGTGGACGGGCTGATGACGGATCGCCCCACCCTGATGAAGCAGGTGCTCCAGGAGCGCGGATTGTGGGTGTGATCAGGCCCGCTTTCGCGGCGCGCGGGAAAACGCCATCTTCTGATGCGCGAGCTTCTCGCGGGTTCCGATCCAGGCATAGGCCAGCAGCGAGGGCTCGCGGTCGGAGACCGTGATCCGGTGGTGCTGGCCCGGCGGGTTGAAGATCAGCGAGCCCGGCGCATAGACGCCCTGATGGTTCTCCGAGACCGCACCCGAGAGGCAGACATAGCTCTCCGTGATCCCGTCATGAGCATGGGTGGGATAGGTGCAGCCCGGGGCGAAGAGGACGAGGCCGAGGATCACGGCTTCGCAATAGACCGGCGCATTCGGACCGGCGATCTCCGCATAGGCGAATTTCTGCGACAGACCGCGCGGCACCTTGTCGTAACCGTATTGCCAGTTGAAACCGGCGCGCACCGCGTCGATGGCGCGAATCACGGGGGCATGCTTCTCGATGCGCCCCTCGTCGAGCGCGCGGCGCAGATAGGCGGTGACCGGTTTTTCCTCGCAGGCGCCGAAGCGCAGGGGCGCATTCGCCTGCATCAGGGCGCTGATGCGCTCGCGCACCGCGCGCTGATGCCCGCGGATCTTCTCGCTGCCGCCCGATGGCAGGAAGCGGTAGAGCTCGTAGAATTCGCGCAGGAGATAATACCAGTTCGGTTGGTCGCGCAGCCGCTGGGGTGTTTCCGCCGCGCTCATATCGGCAGGTGCCTCGTCGCCCGCCTCGTCGTGCGCATGATCGCGAACCTCCTCCATCCCCGCATCCCCCCGTTTTTCGCCATCGTGGAGGGCGGCGTGATTCGCGTCAATGCGATGATGACCGGCGCTTCAGACCACGCGCAGCCGCTTGCCGAGCAGCATCGCGCTCCAGTCCGCGCGGTTGACGAGGTGGCTCAGCATGATCGAACCGCCCATCCCCACCACCGCGAGCGCGATCACGTAGAGCCATAACGGGATGGCGATGTTCCAGCCGACGAAATCGACGATCGAAAAGAACAGGGGATGCGCGAGATAGATCACGAAGGAGGCCTCGTTGATCTTGCGCACAAGGGGTGGCGCCACGAGGCCGAGCAGCTTGGGCATGGCGAAGAGCAAAGCGAAGGTGAACAGCGGAATAACCCAGGCTTCCTTGGAGGAATATTCGATATCGTGCAGGAAGGTCATGGTGAGAAGATAGGCCAGGATCGCGGCGAGCCAGATCGGCTGCGAGAAGCGCGCCATCAGGCGGTTTCGCCGGATTTGCGGATAGTATTTCACCATCAGCACGGCGAGGAAGAACAGGTAGACCCAGCCGATCGGGTTAATCCAGTGCAGATAGCCCGGCGGCTCTATATCGTACCAGCGGAAATAGCCCCACCATGCCATGCTCATCAGCGAGGCGGGAATCAGCCAGCGTTCCGCCGGCAGCCATTCCCAAAGCCGGAAGCGGTTGTAGAACCAGAAGAGAATGTAGAACTGCATCGCCACAACGAGGAAATAGCCGTGCCATCCGGCAAAGAGCAGGTATTCTCTCAGGTAGGCGATGTAGCTGACCTCGGCGCCGCCGAGCGAGACGCGAAAATATTCGGAGGTCGAGTAGAGCAGGCCGTAGATGAAATACGGCACCATGATGTATTTCAGCCGCGTCACGAGAAAGTCCCGCGGCACGTCCTCGCCATAACGCATCGAGAAAAGAAAGATCGAGATGAAGATGAAGATCGGCGTCCCGAGGGATGACGGGATCCGCATCAGATCGAGCGCGGTGTTTTCGAGATAATACAGCTCGATGCGATCGATCAGATGGAAGGTGAAAACCGCCAGCGCACCATAGAAGCGCAGCCAGTAGATTTCCTCGATCGGCTTCGACGCCACCCGCCTCAACTCACTCGCCCCGGTCAATGCGTCGCAAAACCGAAAAATCGCCTGTCCGCTACGGTCGGGCTTGCGGCGAGCACCCCCGACGGCTTGTTCGGTCTGCCCGGGCCGACATGCGCCCACTGCGCGTAGCGCTAACGCGCGATTCCGAGAGAAAGTTCCAAAGCAAGGTCCAAAGGCAATGTCCAAAGGCAAGTTCCGAGGGCAAGTTCCAGAACCGGCGGAATCGCCCCCTTTGCACTTGCAAATGATTTGCAAGTGCATTAAACGAACACTGTTCCTTGTTCCGGGCTGCGCATGGCGCAGCCTCTGTCACGACAGCCTCTGTCATCATGGAGAAGTGGCTTGATAACCCGGCGACCCCTCGACCAGATCATTCCTGCCCGCACATTCGCATATGCGTGCAGCCTCTCCGCGATCGCCGCGATCAGTCTCGTCACCGCCTTCGCCGCGCCGGAGCGCGCCGTGGCGCGCGAAGCGCCGGTGCGGGTTCTGGCCACGGTGGAGATGATCGCCGATGTCGCTCGCAACGTCGCCGGCAGCTGTGCCGAGGTCGAGGCATTGCTCGGGCCGGGGGTCGATCCGCATTATTACAGCGCCACCGCCTCGGATGTGACGCGGCTCGGCGAGGCGGATCTGATCCTCTACGTCGATTTCGCCCTCGAAGAGCAACTCGCCGCCGTGCTGGAGAGGCTCTCCGCCCGCCGCCCCACCATCGGCCTCCTCGCCGCCACGCTCGATCCGGCGGAACTGCTCGACGATCCGGACGATCCCGGTCAGGTCGATCCGCATATCTGGATGGATGCGCGCCTCTGGGCGCAGACGGCGCCGGTGATCGGCGATGCCGTGGTCGAGCAGCGCCCCGATTGCGCCGAAGAGATCGCGGCAAACGTCGATGCCTATACCATGCAGCTGGAGGCGCTCGCTGGTTGGGCGGGCGAGAGTATCGCCACCATCCCGCAGGACCAGCGCCGCCTCGTCACCGCCCATGACGCCTTCGAATATTTCGCCGCCGCCTACGGGATGGAGGCGAGCGAGGCGATCGAGGGCATTTCTACTGTGGCGGAAGCGAGCATCGGCGATATCCGCGAGGTCGCCGATTACGTCATCGAGAACGGTGTCCGCGCCGTCTTCGTCGAGACCACGGTCTCGCCCCGCACGATCGAGGCGCTGGTGCAGGAGGTGCGCGCGCGCGGCGCGGACATCGCGATCGGCGGCGAGCTCTATTCCGATGCGATGGGCGAGCCGGGCACGCCCGGCGGGACCTATATCGGGATGATCTACGAGAACGTCATGACCATCACCCAGGCGCTCGGCGGCACGCCGGCGCCGCTGCCGGAGGCGCTCGCGGATTGGGCGCGTGAATGGGGCATCACACGATAAGGCGTGATCCCGACCGATCCCGGCACGGGCGCCTCTCCTGATCCGTGCCGGTACCCGGCCCCCGCAGCGGCTTGTCACCATCACTGCGGGGGGCCAGAGCGCCGATCTGACAGAGTCAGGCCGGCGCTCTGCGTCTTTGTCTGGCGCATCATTTTCTTGTAAGCCGGTATCCACCTGACGGAATGATACGCTAACACTTGCGCAACGGGATCTCGAACCAAACGGAAGGGCGCGCGCGGCCCGGCTTGACGCCGCATCGGGCACAATCATGACGACCCTTTTGGACCTCCTCCAGAGCAGCATCGTCCAGACCGTCGCGCTCGGCGCCGCCATTCTCGGCGTGGTCAGCGGCGTTCTGGGCTGTTTCGCCGTGCTGCGGCGCCAGAGCCTGATGGGGGATACGCTCAGCCATGCGGCGCTGCCGGGGGTCTGCCTCGGCTTCATCATCGCCGGCACCCGCGATCTCGGCTGGATCCTGACGGGGGCCTTCATCTCCGGTGCCCTCGCCGCGCTCACCGTCATGCTGATCATCCGGCGCACGAAGCTGAAGACCGATGCGGCGCTCGGCATCGTGCTCAGCGTCTATTTCGCCATCGGCATCGTCATGCTGACCTGGTTGCAGGGCCAGGCGGGGGCGGCGCAGGCGGGGCTCTCGACATTTCTCTTCGGCCAGGCGGCGGCGATCCTGCGCAGCGATCTGTGGCTGATGGGCACGATCACGCTCATCGCGCTCGCGCTGGTGACCGCCCTGTGGAAGGAATTCAAGCTCGTCGCCTTTGATCCCGATTACGCCCGCGCACAGGGCTTTCCGGTGGTGGCGCTGGAAGCGGCGCTGACGGTGATGGTGGCTGTCGCGATCGTCGTCGGATTGCAGCTCGTCGGCGTCATCCTGATGGTCGCCATGCTGATCGCCCCCGCCGCCGCCGCCCGGCAATGGGTGCGCAGCCTTGGTGGCATGGTGGTGCTTTCCGCCCTGTTCGGCATGGTCTCCGGCGTCGGCGGCGCCATGATCAGTGCCACGGCGCGCGGTCTCGCCACGGGGCCGCTGGTGGTGCTGATCGCGAGCGCGATCATGTTGATCTCGCTGCTCTTCGCGCCGCGACGCGGCCTGTTGCAGCGCTTTCTCGAAAACCGCCGGCAAAAGCGCAATCTCGCCGCGCGGCGCGTCCTCGCTTCCGTCCACGGTCTGGCGCAGGCCCATGGCGATCCGGAATACAAGGCGGAAGCGGGCATGCTCGACACGCTGCACGGCGCCTCCACCCGCGATGCCCTCACCCGGCTCGCGCGCGACGGCCTCGTGCGCGAAGTGCGCCACGCGCCGGAGACGAGCCCGCACTGGCAACTGACTGAAGCCGGCCATGCCCGCGCCCGCCGGGACGGCGCGCAGGGCGGGGAAGGAGACCCGCCGTGATCGCCGCTTTCTTCGAAAGTATTCCCGCCATGATCCTGCTGACCGGCATCCTCGTCGGCGCCTCCTCGGCGCTGATCGGGGTGTTTCTGGTGCTGCGCGGCTCGGCCATGCTGACCGATGCGATCAGCCACGCCATCGTCTTCGGCATCGTCGTGGTCTGGCTGCTGACGCGCCAGCTCTCCGGGCCGGTGCAACTGATCGGGGCGGGGCTCGCGGGGCTGCTCACCGTCTTTCTCTCCGAGGCGCTGGCGCGCTCGCGGCTCGTGAAGATGGATGCGGCGATCGGGCTCGTCTTTCCCGCGCTCTTCGCCGCCGGCGTGCTCCTCGTCGGCATTTATGGCCGCGACGTGCATATCGACACGCATACGGTCCTGCTCGGCGAGATCGCCTTCGTCTGGATGCATACGACGGAGGTTTTCGGCGTGGCCGTGCCGGTGACGGTGCTCTCGCTGAGCGTGATCCTGGTGATCAACCTCGCCTTCGTGCTGCTTCTGTGGAAGGAGCTCAAGATCGCGACCTTCGATCCGGCACTTGCCGCCGCGCTCGGATTCGCGCCGGGGCTCGTCTTCTATGCCCTGCTCGGCCTGACCAGCGTGACCGCCGTTGCGGCCTTCGATGCGGTGGGCGCGATCCTGTTCATCGCCTTCGTCATCACCCCGCCCGCGACAGCGGTGCTGCTGACGCGGCGGCTCGCCCTGATGGTGGTGCTCGCCGTCGTGATCGCCATCGCCTCATGCGTCTCGGGCTACCTGCTCGCCATGCGCTACGACGTCTCGATCGGCGGCGCCATGGCCGCGATGACCGGCGCCTTCTTCGCCCTCGCTTTGCTGTTCTCGCCGCATCAGGGCCTGATCGCCCGGGATCTGCAACGCCGCCGCCAGAGGCTCGACAATGACTGCATCGCCCTCGTGGTGCATCTGCACAGCCATGAAGGCACGCCCGCCATGGCCCGGGAGAATACCGCGCGGGCCCTGACGGAGCATCTGCGCTGGAGTCCGCAACGGGCGCGCGCCGTGATCCTGCGCGCACTGGATCGGGAATTGATCATGCGTGAGGCCGGCCTGCTGAGACTGACGCCCAAGGGCGAGGCGACGGCGCATATCGTCTTTGGTCCGGCTCTCCGGATGGAGCAGGCCGGCTGAGGCGCATGGTTGCGACCCATCGGCGGGTGCGCCGCTGCGGTTTTTTCGCAGCCACCCCTTGCAGGCGCGCGACAATTCGGGGAGTAAGAGACGCGCCCGAGCCGCCGCAGGAGAGACGCCATGACGATGCCCTACCGACGAATCCTCGTGAAACTGTCGGGAGAGGCGTTGCAGGCGCCGGACGGGTTCTGGCTGGACGCGCAGGTCCTCACCCGCCTGGCACAGGACATCGCTCGCGCGACGGCTGCGGGTTTCGAGATCGCGCTGGTGATCGGCGGCGGCAACATCATCCGTGGTGCGCGCATGAGCGCTGCGGGCTGGATCGACCGGCCCACGGCGGATTCCATGGGCATGCTCGCCACGGTGATGAACTCGCTGGCACTCGAGACCGCGCTCAATGCCAACGGCGTCCCGGCGCGGAGCATGTCGGCGGTCTCGATGCCGACGATCTGCGAGACCTATGCCCGCCAGCCCGCCCTGCACCATCTGGAAAAGGGGCAGGTCGTGGTGCTCGCAGGCGGCACCGGCAATCCGTTCTTCACCACGGATACCTCCGCCGTGCTGCGCGCGGCCGAACTGCGCTGCGATGCCGTGCTCAAGGCAACCCAGGTGGACGGCGTCTATTCCGCCGATCCGAAGACCGACCCTTCCGCCCACCGCTACGACCGGCTGAGCCATGACGAGGCGATCGCCCGGGATCTGAAGGTGATGGACACGGCGGCCTTTGCGCTGGCCCGCGACGGCAAGCTGCCGATCATCGTGGGCTCGCTGCATGCGCCGAGCTCGATCGCCGCGATTCTCTCCGGCGAGGCACCCTCGACGGTGGTGGCGCCGTGATGTAAAGCCGGCAGGCGGCATGATTCACACGTGCATGACAGGACGACGACAATGGCTGCGGAATTCGATCTCGACGACATCAAGCGCCGGATGCGCGGTGCGGTGAACTCCCTGAAGAGCGACCTGGCGGGTCTGCGCACCGGGCGCGCCTCCACCAACCTGCTCGACCCGATCACGGTCGATGCCTATGGTGCTGCTATGCCGATCAACCAGGTGGCCACGGTCAGCGTGCCTGAGCCGCGCCTGCTCTCTGTCCAGGTCTGGGATCGCGGCATGGTCGGCGCGGTCGAGAAGGCGATCCGCGAGAGTGATCTCGGTCTCAATCCGCAGACCGAGGGTCAGGTCATCCGCCTGCGCATTCCCGAGATGAACGAGCAGCGCCGCAAGGAGATGGTCAAGGTCGCGCACAAATATGCCGAGGAGGCGCGCGTCGCCATCCGCCATGTCCGCCGCGACGGGCTGGACAGCCTGAAGAAGCTGGAGAAGGACGGCGAGATCAGTCAGGATGACGAAAAGCGACAGGCTGATCAGGTCCAGAAGGCGACCGACGAGCATGTCGGTGAGGTCGATCAGGTCGTAGCCGCCAAGGAGAAAGAGATCATGCAGGTCTGAATCCGGCAGATCCGGGGCCGCGCAGCCGCAGCCATGTGTTTCCGGCTGTCGCGGGCAGACCCTGCGGAGAAAGTGACGAACGGAGAAAGCGGCGAGCATGCCCACCGAATCCAGCGCTTCAGCAGCCATGCGCCGCGAGACCGAAACCGGCGGTTCCGCGCTGCCGTCTTCCGGCGGAGGGTCGGGCGCTCGCGCACGTCACGTCGCGGTGATCATGGACGGCAACGGACGCTGGGCCGCGCAGCGCGGGCTTCCCCGTCATGAGGGGCATCGTCGCGGGGTCGAGGCCGTTCGCCGCTGTGTCAGGGCGGCGGGCAAGCTGGGGCTGGATTATCTCACGCTCTACGCTTTCTCGTCGGAGAACTGGCGGCGTCCGCCCGCCGAGATCACGGTGCTGATGGGGCTGCTCAAGCGCTTCGTCCGCTCCGATCTCGAGGAACTGGCCGCGGCCGGGATCCGCATCCGCATCATCGGCAGCCGCGAAGGCCTCGCGCCGGATATCCGTGCCATGATCGAGGAGGCGGAGAGCCGCACGCGCGACAATTCCGGCCTCACCCTCGTCGTCGCCTTCAATTACGGCGGACGTCAGGAGATCGTGCGCGCCGCCCGCGAACTGGCACAGCGTGTCGCGGCGGGCCGGTTGTCACCGGAGGCCATCGACGAGGACCTGTTCGCCGAGACGCTCGATACACGGGGAATTCCCGATCCGGACCTTGTGATCCGCACCTCCGGCGAGCATCGCGTGTCCAACTTCCTGCCCTGGCAATCGGCTTATGCCGAATACGTCTTCCTGCCGGATCTGTGGCCTGATTTCGACGAGGAGGCCCTGTCGCGGGCGCTCGCGGAATATGCCTGTCGTGAGCGCCGCTTCGGCGGCATCGGCCAATCGGAGACCGGCCCATGAACGGCGTCCCGCAGGAAACCCCGCCGCGCCGGGGGCTGCGTGGTTTTCTTCGCAGCGAGACGGGCGTCAGGCTTGCTTCGGCGATCGTGATGATCGCACTCGCCCTCGGCGCGACCTGGCAGGGCGGTGCGCCCTTCGCCATCCTGTGGCTGGCCGCGGGTTCGGCGGTGCTGTTCGAATGGATCGCGATGGTCTGGATCGCCCGTCGCATCCCCAGCGTCGTGGCCGGGATCCTCGCCTATACGGCCTTCGTACTCGCGCATCTCACCGGCTGGCCGCCGGTCGTCCTCACCGCGATCGCGATCACCGGCGGGGCCCTGGTGGTGATGATCAGCACGCAATGGCGCGACCGAATCTGGGCGGGGGCCGGCTATACGGTGGCCTTCGTCGTCGTGGCGGTGCCGATCCTGGTGCGCGAGCATCCGGAACTGGGGGCGATCGGTATCCTGTGGATCTTCGCGGTGGTGTGGGGCACCGACATTGCCGCCTATTTCACCGGGCGCTCCCTCGGCGGGCCGAAATTATGGCCGCGCCTGAGCCCCAAGAAGACTTGGTCGGGCTTCGCCGGCGGGCTCCTCGCCGCGATGCTGGCGGGCTTCCTGCTGGGCCTGGTGGCGCGCCTGTGGGGGCAGGATCTGCCCATGGACCTGTGGGCGCTGACGCTGCTCTCGGGGCTCGCCTCGGTGATCGGGCAGGCGGGAGATCTGGCCGAATCGGCACTCAAGCGCCATTTCGACGTGAAGGATTCGGGCAAGCTGATCCCCGGACATGGCGGCGTGATGGATCGTCTCGACGCCTTCTTCGCCGTTTGCCTTCTGATCGGGCTGCTGATGCTGGGGCTGTCGCCGTTCGGGATCCTCGCCGGATGACGGCCGGATGATGCAACGGGATTTCCGCCTTCCGGGAAAGCGGATGGAGACGCAACGGGCATGACGCGCAAGCTCACACTTCTGGGGGCCACGGGCTCGATCGGACGCTCGGCCCGTGACGTCATCAAGCACAATGGCGAGGCTTTCTCGGTCGCGGCCGTGGTCGGAGGCTCGGATGCGCAGGCCCTGGCCGAGGCGGCACGGGAGACCGGGGCGGGTTTCGCCGCGCTTGCCGATCCCGCCGGCGGCCCCGCCCTGCGCGAGGCGCTCGCGGGAACGAACATTCCCTGCGGCGCCGGGGAGAGCGCGGTGCTCGAAGCCGTCGATCGCGAGACGGATCTGGTGCTGGCCGCGATTGCCGGAACGGCGGGATTGCGTCCGACCTGCGCCGCCATCCGGAGAGGGCGCGCGATCGCCCTGGCCAACAAGGAATGCCTGGTGAGTGCCGGCGCCGCCTTCATGCGCCTGGCCGCTGCGGAGGCCGTGCCGGTGATCCCGGTCGATTCCGAGCACAATGCCCTTGCCCAGGCGCTCGGCGCGGGGGATCCGGCGGATGTCGATCGCATGACCCTGACGGCTTCCGGCGGGCCTTTCCGGGACTGGGATCGCGCGCGAATCGCCGCAGCGGGCCCGCAACAAGCCCTGCGCCATCCCAACTGGTCCATGGGCGCGAAGGTGACGATCGATTCGGCCACCTTGATGAACAAGGGCCTGGAACTGATCGAGGCGCATCACCTGTTCGATATCGAGGCCGCGCGGCTGGACGTGGTGGTACATCCGCAATCGATCGTCCACGGGCTGGTGACCTGGCGCGACGGCGGTGTCACGGCCGGGCTGGGGGCGCCGGACATGCGCATTCCCATCGCCCATGCCCTGGCCCTGCCGGGCAGCCGTCTGGATACGGCGGCACCGCGGCTCGATCTGGCCGGTATCGGCAGCCTGACCTTCGAGAAACCGGATCTGGACCGCTTCCCCTGCCTTGCTTTGGCCATCACCGCGCTGGAAGAGGGTGGGGCGCATCCCACGATCCTGAATGCGGCCAACGAGATCGCCGTCGCCGCCTTCATTGCCGGCAGGCTGGACTTTTACGGAATCGCGGTAAGTGTCGAGAAGGTTTGTGCGCGTATGCTCAGCTCAAGGCTCGCGGCACCGGTGCATGTCGAGGATGCGCTGGCGCTCGATGCGCAGGCGCGCCGGCTGATGCAGGAACTGATCGGCGCCCCCGTCACGGCGGGCGTCTAACGGAGACGGGACATGGAAATCTTCGGTATCGTGGTGGGATCGGTCTGGGATCTCGTGTTCGGCTATCTGGTGCCGTTCATCGTCGTCCTGGCGATCGTCATCTTCATTCACGAGATGGGCCATTTTCTCGTCGGGCGCTGGTATGGTGTCGGCGTCGAGGTGTTCTCGATCGGATTCGGTCCCGAACTCGTCGGCTGGACCGACCGCCAGGGCACGCGCTGGAAGGTTTCTGCGATCCCCCTGGGCGGTTACGTCAAGTTCGCCGGTGACCTCAACGTGTCGAGTACGCCCGATGCGGAAGAATTGCGGCGGATGGACCCTCAGGAACGCGCGCGCAGTTTCCACCACAAGCCGGTGGGTCAGCGCGCGGCCATCGTGGCGGCGGGGCCGATCGCGAATTTCATCCTCGCCATCGCGATCTTCGCCGGTCTGGCTTATTTCAACGGCAAGCAGGTGCTGGAACCGCGGGTCCAGGCTGTCGTCGAGGGTTCCGCTGCGGAGGCTGCGGGCTTCCAGCCCGGCGATCTGGTGCTCTCGATCAACGGGCGCGAGGTGGTGGGCTTTTCCGACCTGCAACGTTACGTCAGCTCCGCAGCCGGCGACGAGCTGGTGATCCGGGTCGAGCGTGACGGGTTCGAGGAGACGCTGGTCGCCACCCCGGTGCGCACCGAACAGGAGACGCCGTTCGGGCGGCATCGCGTCGGGATGCTGGGCATCAGTGCCGTCAACGATCCCGAGGCGGTGCGTCACATCGAATTCGGCCCGATCGAGGCGCTCGGCCAGGGCTTCAGCGAGACCTATTTCGTCATCGACAGGACGGTCGATTATCTCGGCAAGCTCGTCACCGGGCGCGAATCGGCGGATCAGCTGTCCGGGCCGATCCGCATCGCCCAGGTTTCCGGCAACGTCTTCTCGCTGGGAGGCCTTCTGGGGCTGCTCAGCCTGACGGCGCTGCTCTCGGTCTCCATCGGTTTCATCAACCTGTTCCCGGTGCCGATGCTCGATGGCGGGCATCTGATGTATTACGCGGTCGAGGCGGTGCGCGGCAAACCCCTGAGCGAGGAGGCGCAGGAGATCGGTTTCAGGATCGGTCTCGCCCTTGTCCTGATGCTGATGCTGTTCGTCACCTGGAATGATATTGTTAACATTACGGCGTGAATTTTAGCGATCGGATCGTGACACGAAGGCCACGCCCATGGAAAATTCCGCCCGGGTGGGATTTCGGCGGTTGCAAGATCGCCGTCTTTCGGTAGAAGCGGAATGGACCAGAACGGTCGGAGCGCGTCCGCGCGCTGCGATTTCGGGGACAGACCCGCGGCAAACCAGAACGAGACGGGCCAGTACATGTCGATAAATAGCGCGCGCCGCAATGCGATGGCGAAACGGACGGCGGTAGCACTCGCGGTGACGATGGCGACCTTCGGCGTTTCCGAGGCATTCGCGCAGCAGGTCGTGGTGGAGGGCAACCGCCGCGTCGATACCGAGACGATCCGCTCCTATGTGGTGGGTTCCAGCCCGGAGGAGGCGCGCCGCAATCTCGTCGCGACCGGCCTGTTCAGCGATGTCCGCGTATCCCGCCAGGGCGGCAACGTGGTGGTGCGCGTCGCCGAGAACCAGATCATCAACCGCGTCGCCTTCGAGGGGAACCGCCGCCTGCAGAGCGATGCGCTCCTCCCCGAGCTGCAGACGCGCGCCAACCGGCCCTACAACCCGGCCACCGTCGACGAGGATGTGCGCCGGATCCGTGAAATCTATCGCCGTACCGGCAGGGCGCTGGCGACCGTGACGCCGCGCACGGTGGAGCTCGAGAACGGGCGTATCGACGTCGTCTTCACCATCGACGAGGGCGCGCGCACCAATATCCGGGCGATCAATTTCGAAGGCAATCAATCGATCTCGGATCGCCGCCTGCGGGATGTGATGGCATCGGAAGTGTCGGGTATCTTCACGCTTCTGAAGACGACCGACGTCTATGATCCGGACCGGCTCGCAGCCGATCTCGAATCGATCCGTCGCTATTATCTGCGTCGCGGCTTTGCCGACATGCAGGTGGTTTCGAGCGATGTCGTCTTCGACGAATCACGGCGGGGCTACATCATCACCATCAGCGTCGATGAGGGTCAGAAATACACGGTCGGCGACGTTTCGGTCGATTCGCGCATTCCGGACGTCGCGGAAGAAGAGCTGTCCCGGCGCATCGTGACCCGTCCCGGGCGCACCTATGATGCGACCGAGGTCGAGCGGACCCTCGTCGACATGACCACCGAAGTCGCCCGTCGCGGCTATGCCTTCGCCCAGGTTCGCCCGGTCGGCGTGCGCAATGTCGAGGCCGGCACCGTCGATCTCACCTATGTGGTCGAAGAAGGCCCGCGCGTCTATGTCGAGCGGATCAACATCCGCGGCAATACGCGCACGCGCGACTACGTGATTCGCCGCGAGCTCGATCTCGGTGAAGGTGACCCCTACAACAAGGTCCTGCTGGACCGCGCCGAGCGCCGGTTGCGCAATCTCGGCTTCTTCGAAAGTGTCCAGATCACCACCGAGCCGAGCATGTCGCCGGATCGTGTGGTCCTGAACATCGACGTGGAAGACAAGGCGACCGGGTCGTTTTCGATCGCCGGCGGCTATTCGACAGGGGACGGGTTCCTCGGCGAGATCTCGCTGTCGGAGGACAACTTCCTCGGTCGTGGCCAGGCGGTTCGCATTTCCGGGCAGTTCGGTGAGAAGACCCGTGGTGCGGAATTCTCCTTCACCGAGCCCTATTTCCTCGGCTATCGCCTGTCGGCGGGCTTCGACATCTTCTCGAAATTCACCGACGAGACCGATTTCTCCCGCTACGAGAACCGGACGACGGGTGGGACCTTGCGCTTCGGTGTGCCGATCACGGAAGATTTCAGCGTGACGCTGCGCTACTCGCTGTTCGAGCAGGACCTGCGGGTGCCGCCACGCTACGATGTCGCCGATCTGTCGCGGGCCATTCGCGAGGCGCGCGGCAAGACGCTGACTTCGCTGGCCGGTCTGACCCTGACCTACAATACGCTCGACGATATGCAGAATCCGCGTAACGGGTTCCTGGTCGAGGTGACTCCCGAAGTCGCCGGGTTGGGTGGTGATGCGCGATTCTTCCGCATCGGTGCCGATGCGCGCTACTATCATGAAATCTTCGAGGACGTAGTCGGTATTGCGCGTGCCCAGGCCGGTCATATCACCGGGTTCGGCAGCACGCCGCTGCGCATCAACGATCACTATTTCCTCGGCCCGTCGCTCGTTCGCGGTTTCGAGACCGCCGGTCTCGGTCCGCGTGATGCCGTGACCGGGGATGCTCTGGGCGGGACGACCTATTTCGGCGCCTCCGCCGAACTCCAGTTCCCGATCCCGATCCTTCCACGGGCCATCGCCATGCGCGGTGCGCTGTTCGCGGATGCCGGCACGCTGTTCAACTATGACGGGCGCCGGGTCTTCAGCGACGGCAATGTCGAGGTGCGTGATTCGCGCAAGATCCGTTCTTCGGTCGGCGCGGGCATCATCTGGCAATCGCCCTTCGGGCCGATCCGCTTCGATTACGCGGTGGCGACTTCCAAGGAACAGGGCGACCGCACGCAGGCGTTCCGTTTCTCGGGTGGTACGAGCTTCTGACGCGACGGGGGTTGCCCCGTCGCGCCGGATAGGCCGATAATACGTCGATGTCCGATCCACATTTCTTTCCGGCTCCGACGGCGATCCCGTTCGGCGAGATCGCCGCGCTGGCAGGGGTCGCTTTGCCGGTCGAAGCTGATCCGGCGCAGACGATCACCGGCGCCGCGCCCCTCGAACAGGCGCAAGCGGGCGATATCGCCTATATGGACAACCCGAAATACGCCGACGCCCTGTCTCGCACACAGGCCGGCCTGGTTCTGGTGTCGAAAAAATTCGCCCATATCCCCGCACCGCAATCCGTGTGTCTGGTGATCGCGAACCCCTATCCGGTCTTCGCCGCGGTTCTTGCCCGGCTCTATCCGTCCGCCTGCCGCCCCGATACGCTGTTTGCCGCCCAGGGCGTCAGCCCCGGCAGCGTGGTGCATCCCACCGCCCGTCTCGAATCCGGCGTCACCGTCGATCCGGGAGCGGTGATCGGGCCCGGCGCGGAAATCGGCGAGGGCAGCGTGATCGCGGCCAATGCCGTGATCGGCCCGCAGGTGCGGATCGGGCGCGGCTGCAGCATCGGGCCGACTGCCAGCATCATGCATGCCCTGATCGGCAATCGCGTGATCATCCATCCGGGTGTCCGGATCGGCCAGGACGGTTTCGGTTTCGCTATGGGCGCGGGCGGGCATCGCAAGGTTCCGCAGGTCGGGCGTGTGATCATCCAGGACGATGTCGAGATCGGCGCCAACAGCACCATCGATCGCGGCGCCAGCCGTGACACGGTGATCGGCGAGGGCACCAAGATCGACAACCTGGTCCAGATCGCCCACAACGTGGTGATCGGGCGCCATTGCGTGATCGTGGCCCAGACGGGGATTTCCGGTTCGACGCGCCTCGACGATTACGTCGTGCTCGCTGGCCAGGTCGGGGTGATCGGGCATATCCGCATCGGCACCGGGGCCCAGATTGCCGCTTCCAGCAACGTCAACAGCGACGTCCCCGCCGGTGCACGCTGGGGTGGAACGCCCGCGCGTCCGGTGCGGGAGTGGTTCCGGGAGATGACCACGCTCAAAAAGCTTGCATCGCGCCGGGAATCAGCCAAAGACGACGGGTCGCCCGGGAGTGGTGCGGCATCGTGACCTGTCGGGGCGGGCAACGCCGTATAGTGAGGAGCCTGGGGCCATGTCGGATGCGCCGAAGACATTGATGACTGCGGATATCATGCAGATCATGGCATATCTGCCGCATCGCTATCCGTTTCTGCTGGTCGACAAGATTATCGATATCGACGGCGACAATTCCTGTATCGGCATCAAGAACGTGACTGCGAACGAGCCGCAATTCACCGGCCATTTCCCCACGCGCCCGATCTTCCCCGGCGTGCTCCTGATCGAGGGTATGGCGCAGACCGCCGGGGCGATCTGTGTCGCCAGCAAGATCACCGACGGCAACGCCCCGAAAGAGGTCTATTTCATGACCATCGACAAGGCCAAGTTCCGCAAGCCGGTCCAGCCGGGGGATGTGGTGGAATACCACATGACCAAGACCGCCTATCGCCGGAACATGTGGTGGTATCACGGCGAGGCGCGCGTCGATGGGCAGGTGGTGGCCCATGCCGATATCAGCGCCATGCTGGTGATGTCATGACCGATGTCGAGATCCATCCCACGGCAATCGTCGAGGACGGTGCAGAACTCGGGCCGGGCTGTCGGATCGGGCCCTTCTGTCTGATCGGGCCGCAGGTGAAGCTGGGCGCGGGCTGCGAATTGCTCAGCCATGTGGTGGTGACCGGCGATACCACGATCGGCGCCCGCACCCGGATCTTCCCCTTCGCCGCCATCGGCCATCCGCCGCAGGATCTCAAATATCAGGGCGAACCCACCCGGGTGGTGATCGGCGAGGAATGCATCATCCGCGAAAGCGTCACGGTGCATCCCGGCACCAAGGCCGGAGATTTCCTCACCACGGTGGGCGATCGCTGCTTCATCCTCGCCTATGCCCATGTCGCGCATGATTGCCGCATCGGCAACAACGTCGTGCTCTCGAATACGGTGATGCTGGCCGGGCACTGTCATATCGGTGATTACGCCATTCTCGGCGGCGGTGTCGGCATTCACCAGTTCGTGCGCGTGGGACACCACGCCTTCATCGGCGGCATGTCGGCGATCGAGAAGGACGTGATTCCCTATGGCATGGCCGTGGGCAACCGGGCGGTTCTGGCGGGGCTGAATGTGATCGGCCTGCGCCGGCGCGGCTTCTCCCGCGACAGCGTCCACGAATTGCGCCGGGCCTATCGCCTGCTGTTTGCGCATGAAGGCACCTTGAAAGAGCGGATGGAGGATGTCGAGGCGATGCACCCGGACCACGTCACCGTGCGGGAAATCCTCGGCTTCATCCGCGCCGGCGGCGACCGCTCGGTGCTGACGCCGCGCGAGGTCGGGCCCTGAGATGACGGGCACGGCGCCAGCCGAGGGCTTCGCAGAAGGTGAAGGCCTCGTGGTCGTTCTGGCCGGTGGCGGTGCCCTGCCCGCGATCCTCGTTGACGCTCTCGCGCGCGCCGGGCGGCCGAGACGCGTCATCGCCTTTCGCGGCTTCGCCGACCGTGCCCTGCGCCGGCAAGCGGATGCGGCGATCGATCTGCTCGATGTTTCCCGCGCCCTCTCCCTGCTTGATCAATGGCGTCCCGAAGCCGTCGTGCTCGCCGGTGCGGTGACACGCCCGCACCCCGCCGCCTTCTTCGGGGCGCTGTCCGCTCTGCGCAACCGGGCGGAACTGCGCGCCTTGTTCGCGCGCGGGGATGATCACCTGCTGCGCGCCGTGGTCGGCCTGCTTGAAGACAGGGGGCATCGGGTGGTGGGGGCGCACGCGATCGCGCCGGAGCTTCTGGTGCCTGCCGGCACTCTGGGTCGGCACGCCCCCGATCACGAGGCGCTCGGCGCCATCGAGACGGGGTTTCGCTGCCTTGCGGATCTCTCACCCTATGATATCGGCCAGGCGCTCGTGGTTCTCGGCGCGCGCGTCACCGCGATCGAAGGCGCCGAGGGCACCGATCGCATGCTGGCGCGGGTCGCGGGCCTGTCCCGGGGGTGGTTCATGCGCCGGCGCAGCCCGGGCGGTGTGCTGGTGAAATCGGCCAAGGCGGGCCAGGAGCGCCGCGTCGATCTGCCGGCGGTCGGGCCGCGCACGGTCACGCGGGCAGCTGCGGCGGGATTGTCGGGCATCGCCATCGGCGCGGGCCAGACCCTCGTGGTCGACCGTGAGGCGATGATCGCGGAAGCGGATCGGCGCGGCCTTTTCCTCGCCGCCTTCGATCCCGCCATGATCGTCCCGGATACGAGACAGGAGCCGGGACCATGACCGATACGCGCCCCTTGCGGGTCTATCTCGTGGCGGGGGAGGAATCGGGTGATCAGCTCGGCGCCGGCCTGATGCGCGCCCTGCGTGCGGCGAATCCGGATCGCGATGTGACCTTTCTCGGTCTCGGCGGCGAACGCATGCGCCGGGAGGGGCTGGAACCGATCTTCCCCATGGAGGAGATCTCGGTGATGGGCATCCTGCCCGTGATCGCGGCCCTTCCGGGGATCGTGCGCCGCGCCTATCGCGTCATCGCCGATGTGGTGGCGCAGGATCCCGATGTGCTGATCATCATCGACAGCCCGGATTTCACCCAGCCGATCGCCAAGCGTGTGCACCGGCGCGCACCGCATATCGCCATCGTGAACTACGTCTCGCCCTCCGTCTGGGCCTGGCGTCCCGGGCGCGCGCGCAAGATGCGCGGCTATGTCGATCACGTGCTGGCGCTCAAACCCTTCGAGCCGGACGCCCATCGCCGCCTCGGCGGGCCACCCTGCAGCTATGTCGGCCATCCGCTGATCGAGAAGCTTGGTCTGCTGCGCCCGGGCCCCGGTGAGCGCACTTGCCTCGGGCAGGGGCCGCTGGAACTGCTCGTCCTGCCTGGGAGCCGGCGTTCCGAATTGCAGCGTCTGGCGGAACCCTTCGAAGGCGCGCTCGCCCGGTTCCGCGAGTGTTTTGCCGGCGATCTGCGGGTCACCCTGCCCGCCGTGCCGCATCTGGTTCACGACATTTCCGCCATCAGCCGCGATTGGCGGGTCAAGCCGGAGATCGTCGTGGGCGAAGAGGCCAAATTCGCCGCGTTCCGCAAGGCGCATCTGGCCTTGGCGGCTTCCGGCACCGTCACCCTCGAACTCGCCCTCGCCGGCGTGCCGATGGTGGTGGCCTACAAGGTCTCCCGTCTGGAGGAGCAACTGAAATACCTGATCAAGGTCGATACCATCGTGCTGGCCAACCTGATTCTCGGCGAGAACGTCATCCGCGAATATATCCAGGCCGATTGCCATGCCGGGAGCCTCGCGGATGCCCTGCTTGCCCTCGCGGTCGAAGGCGAGGCGCGCGGGCGGCAGATCGAGGCCTTCACGCGGCTCGATCAGGCGATGGATATCGGGGAGGAGACGCCGAGCGGACGGGCCGCCCGGCTGGTGATGCATGAAATCGCCCGGGTGCAGGAGATGCGCGGGCGTGACTGACGCGCATCCGCCGCATCACGGAACCGGTGAAATCGGCTTGTGTTACCGGGATGTTAAGTTTTCAAAGCCTTAATGTCGCCCAGTTTCGCGCGCGTGTCAGTCGCCATGGCCATCCTCCATCATTATCCGCTCTGCCCCCATTCCCGCTTCATCCGTCTCGTCTGCGGCGAGCTCGGGATCGCGCTCGACTTCGTCGAGGAGCGCCCCTGGGAGCGGCGTGAGAGCTTCCTGGCGCTCGATCCCGCAGGCAACACACCGGTCTATGTCGCCGCCGACGGGCTGATCGTGCCGGGCGCCGCGACGATCGCGGAATATCTCGACGAGACGCGCGCGCCGGAGGCCCAGCCACTGATGCCGGAGGATCCCGCCGCGCGGGTGGAGGTGCGCCGGCTCATGGCCTGGTTTTCCGAGAAATTCTTCGCGGAAGTGAGCGGTTATCTCGTACACGAGAAAGTCTACAAGCGCTTCGTACCCGCGAGTGCAGGGGGCGGCCCGCCCGACATGCCCGCGATTCGTGCGGCGCGCAGCAATGTGCGTTACCATCTGCGCTATGTGGGCTACCTCATCAACCAGCGCAAATGGCTCGCCGGCGATGATCTGACCTATGCCGATCTCGCGGCGGCGGCCCATATTTCCTGCGTCGATTATCTGGGCGATGCACCATGGAACGAGGACGAAACGGCGAGAGACTGGTACGCGCGGATGAAGAGCCGTCCGGCCTTTCGCGCGCTTCTGGCCGATCGGGTGCCGGGGATGGCGCCGCCGGATCACTACGCCAATCCCGACTTCTGAGCGCCCTGCGCGAGCGTGCACACGGGCTCGGCTTCGACGCGCTCCACGTCACCACCCCCGATGCAATCCCGCAGGCCGGCGAGGATCTCGCCGCCTGGCTCGCACGCGGCTATCAGGCCGATATGGACTGGATGGCACAGACCGCGCCGCGCCGCGCCGATCCGCGCACGCTCTGGCCGGACGTGCGCTCGATCATCCTTCTGGGGATGAATTACGGGCCGGATTGCGACCCGCTCGCTGATCTCGACAAGCGCGACCGCGCCACCATCTCGGTCTATGCCCGCAACCGCGACTACCACGACGTGATCAAGGGCAGACTCAAGGAACTCGCAGGCTTTCTCGTGGCGCGGGCGGGTGGGGACGTGAAGGTCTTCGTCGATACCGCCCCCGTCATGGAAAAGCCGCTCGCGGAAGCCGCCGGGCTCGGCTGGCAGGGCAAGCATACGGTGCTGGTCTCACGCGAATTCGGTTCGTGGCTGTTTCTGGGTGCGATCTTCACGACGGCGGAGCTTCCCGCCGATGCGCCGGAGAGCGACCATTGCGGCTCCTGCCGGCGTTGCCTCGACATCTGCCCGACCAACGCCTTTCCCGCGCCCTATCAGCTCGATGCGCGGCGCTGCATTTCGTATCTCACCATCGAGCACAAGGGTCATATCGATCGTGATCTGCGCCCCGGGATCGGCAACCGCATCTTCGGCTGCGACGATTGTCTGGCCGTCTGCCCGTGGAACAAGTTCGCCGAGGTCGGGCGCGAGGCGAAGCTGCGCCAGCGCGAGGATCTCTCGGCGCTGCCTCTGGCGGAACTCGCATCGCTCGACGATGCCGCCTTCCGCGCCCGTTTCGCCGGCACGCCGATCAAGCGCACCGGGCGCGACCGCTTCCTGCGCAACGTCCTGATCGCGATCGGCAATTCCGGCATGCCGGCGCTGGCGGAGGCAGCGCAAGCGCGGCTCGGGGACGATTCCCCGCTGGTGCGGGCCATGGCGGTCTGGGCTTTGTCGCGGCTGTTGCCGCCGGCGGGCTTCACGGCGCTGGCGGCGCGCCATATACCCGGGGAAGAGGATGCCGACGTGCGCGCCGAATGGCGGGCCGGGTGCGAGGAGAAGGCGGTTTGACCAGTTTATTCTGCTTCGGTTACGGCTATTGCGCCCGCCATTTCGTGGCGCATCGACCCGGTCGCTTCGAGCACGTCGTCGGCACCACGCGCAGCCCCGAAAAGGCTTCTGAGCTGGAGCAGGACGGGGTGGCGGCGCGTATTTTCGACGGGAAGAGCGGTGATCCGTCGATCCCGGAAGACCTCGCCGGATGTGATGCCCTGCTGGTCTCGATCGCGCCGCAGGCCGGGGAAGATCCGGTCCTGCGCCATTATGGTGAGGTGCTCAGGCGCGCGCCGCGTCTGAAATGGATCGGCTATCTATCGACCATCGGGGTCTATGGCGATCGGCAGGGTCGCTGGGTCGATGAGGAGGATGCGCCGCTCGCTGATTCGGAGCGGGGAAGGGCGCGAATCGCCGCCGAGCAAGCCTGGTGCGATTTCGGAACCGAGACCGGCAAGGCCGTGCAGGTCTTCCGCCTCGGGGGAATTTACGGGCCGGGGCGCTCGCCGCTGAAGCAGATGCGCGAGGGCAAGGCGCGGCGTATCGTCAAACCGGGCCAGGTCTTCAACCGCATCCATGTGGCGGATATCGCCGCCACGCTGCATGCCTCGCTCGACGCCCCGGCCCCGGGCCGCGTCTACAATCTGGTTGATGACGAACCGGCCGCGCCCCAGGATGTCGTCGCCCATGCGGCGGATCTGCTCGGTCTCGCACCGCCGCCTGAGATCCCCTTCGAGGAAGCCGATCTCTCCCCCATGGCGCGGGCCTTCTACGGGAATTGCAAGCGCGTGCGCAACCAGCGGATCCAGGAGGAGCTCGGCGTCGATCTGCGTTTTCCGACCTATCGCGAGGGGTTTGCCGCTTTGCGGGAGGAGATGGATTGAGCCGCCTGCGATACGCCCCACCGCCGGGCCGCATCAATGCGAGGTGATATCAGGGCGCGGTCTTGTGAAAATAGCCGTCGCCTGAAATCTCGCGTTCGAGCGCATAGCCCGAAGCCTGCATTGCCTCGATGATGGCCTCGCGATCGCCATCGAGCAGCTCGATCTGGGCGAAGACCTTGTTGCGGGCCAGAAAACGCTCCATCCCTGCGAGTACCTTCAGGGCATGGCCCTCGACGTCGATCTTGACGAAGACCCGGCGATTCTCCCAGCCAATGAGGTCGTCGAGCCGGCTCAGGGGTACGCTCTCGCTGTCGCGGTAGACGTCGCGCTTGCGCGCCAGTCGTTCCGGCTCGAGCGCGGAGACGCCGGTCGAGCGCGGATCGATATGGATCTGGGCCTCGCCGCTGCGGTCGCTCAGCGCGATGCGATGGGGGGTGATCACGGCATCGAGCCGGTTGGCGAAGATGTTGCCGCACAGTTGGTTATAGTTGCGGCGCACGGGTTCGAAGGCCTCGACTGCCGTGATTCCGGAGAGCTGTGCAAGAATCACGCTGTAGAGACCGAAATTGGCGCCGATATCGAGGACGGCCTCGATGGAGGCGTCGGCGATGAGCGCGCGGGCATGAGCGAGCTGCGCCTCCTCGAAGGGGGCCCGGGCGATCAGCCGGTTATCGATCCAGTTGCTGCGATCGAGCAGGAAAGTAGCGCCGTGCCGGCGTCGCAGGGCTGGATTCGGTCCCAGGCGCGCGAGGCGCTTGGCCAGGCTATAATAGAGTCTCATTCCCCGCCCCATCCTCTTTCGTCATGCCCGCGACAGTGCCGCCTCCAGCAGTTTCGTCGCCGCCGCCCGGGCCTCGCTGGTGATGCTCGCCCCGGCCAGCATGCGGGCGATCTCGTCGCGGCGTGAATCGTCCAGGAGCGGCAGCACCCGCGTGGCCACCCGGTCCTCGCGCGGCAGCTTTTCCTTGGCGATGAGGAAATGCCGGCCTGCCCGTGCCGCGACCTGCGGGGCATGGGTGACGGCCATGACCTGAACGCGTGCGGCCAGGCGGGCCAGACGCTGGCCGATCGCATCCGCCACCGCGCCGCCCACGCCGGTATCGATCTCGTCGAAGACGAGGGTCGGCGCCGAGCCGCGATCGGCGAGCACGACCTTCAGCGCCAGCATGAAGCGGGACAATTCGCCACCGGAGGCAACCTTCATCATCGGCCCGGCGCGTGTGCCCGGATTGGTCTGGGCCCAGAACTCGACCCGGTCGAAGCCGTTGGCGTCGCGCGATTGCGGATCGGTCTCGATGCGGGTGATGAAACGGGCATTCTCGAGCTTCAGGGGTGGCAATTCGCCCTGCACGGCGGCATCGAGCTTCGCCGCCGTCGCCTTGCGGGCCTTGCTGAGCGCCATGGCCGCCTCCTGATAGGCGGTCTCGGCCAGATCCAGCGCTTTCTGCTTTTCCGCCAGCTCTTCCTCGCCGGCATCGATCGCGGCCACATCGGTGGTGAAGCGCTCGCGCAGCGAGGCCAGATCGTCGGGCAGGACGTCGTATTTGCGGGCTGCGGCGCGCAGGGCGAAGAGGCGCTCCTCCGTCGTTTCCAGCTCGCGCGGATCGAATTCCGCCCGGCGCAGGGCTTCGGCGAGGGCTTCCTGTGCCTCGTCGCAGGCCACCAACACCGCATCGAGGGCGCGCACGGCGGGTTCGAGCAGTTGCGGGGCCTGTTCCACCCGGCGTTCCAGCCGGCGCAGGGCCGCCGAGACCGAGGGGACCGGCGAGGCCTGCCCGGCGAGCACGTCATGCGCTTGCGAAAGCTCGCCCGTCACCTTCTCCGCCTGCATCATGCTCTGGCGGCGTTCGGCCAGCTCGGCTTCCTCGCCCGGCTGCGGCGCGAGCGCGTCGAGCTCGTCTACGGCATGGCGCAGGTAATCGGCGTCGCGGCGCGCCTTCTCGATACGGGCGCGATGGCTGTCGAGCGCCTTGCGTGCCTCGGAAACAGTGCCGGCTGCGCTGCGGACCTGCTCGACCAGAGCCCCATGCCCGCCGAAGGCATCGAGGATGGCGCGATGCGTGGCCGGATCGATCATGGCGCGATCATCGTGCTGGCCGTGAATCTCGACGAGTCGCGCCCCGACGGCACGCAGGACCTGGACGCTGACGGGCTGGTCGTTGATGAAAGCGCGCGTGCGTCCGTCGGCCATCTGCACGCGCCGCAGGATGAGGTCGCCCTCGGTATCGATCTCCGCCTTTTCCGCAAGCGCCCGCGCGGGATGATCGCCGGCAATGTCGAAGATGGCCGTGATCTGACCCTGTGATTCGCCGTGGCGTACGAGCGAGCCGTCACCGCGCCCGCCGAGGGCGAGCGAAAAGGCATCGAGCAGGATCGACTTGCCAGCGCCGGTCTCGCCGGTGAGCACGCTGAGGCCGCCGTCGAACTGGAGCTCGAGCCGGTCGATCAGGACGATGTCGCGGATCGAGAGCTGAACCAGCATGGGTGCGACCGTATCAGAAGCTGATCAGGCCGCGGGTGAAGTCGGCGAAGGCACGGCTGATCCAGGATCTCTGATTCTCGCGCGGCTCCAGGCCGCCCGATTCCAGCAGCACATAGGCATCCCGATACCATTGGCTCTCGGGGAAATTATGCCCCAGCACCGCCGCTGCCGTCTGTGCTTCGTCGGTGATGCCCATGGCGAAATAGGCTTCGGTCAGGCGCGACAGAGCCTCCTCGACGTGCCGGGTGGTCTGGTAATTCGAGATCACGTTGCGGAAGCGGTTGATGGCGGCGGTGTAGTTGCGCTGGTTCAGGTAGAAGCGCCCGACCTCCATCTCCTTGCCGGCGAGCTGGTCATAGGCCATCAGCAGCTTGCCCTGCGCCGCTTCCACATATTCCGAATCGGGATAGCGATCGATGACCGCCTCGAGCGCCATCACGGCCCGCTCGGTGCGCTCCTGGTCGCGCGTCACGTCCGGGATCTGGTCGAAATAGGAGCTGGCGAGGATGAACTGCGCATAGGCTGCGTCCTCGCTGCCCGGATGCTGGCGCAAATAGGAATTCGCCGCATCGATCGCCTGATCATGGGCTCCCATCTCGTAATAGCTGTAGGCCTTCATCACCAGTGCACGCCGGGCCCATTCCGAATACGGATATTGGCGCTCCAGCTCTTCGAAAGCCTCCGCCGCGCCGGCAGCGTCGTTGCGCTCCAGCCGGCTCAGGCCGCGATTGTAGAGTTCCTGGGCCGGGACCTGCTCGACGATCTCGGGCGTGTAGCGCTCCGCACGATCGAAAGGATTGAGCGAGGACATGGTGTCACAGGCGGCGAGGCCGAAACCCATTCCGAGGACGAGCGTCACGCGGGCGACGCCCACCTTCGCGCTCGTGAACGCATTCGCGAAAGACATGCCCCGTCAAACCTCCGAAATTCTGACATCGCCACCGGAGTGCCGTCGAGGCTGTTTACCTCACGTGCGGCGCAGACGCAAAGGCTGATCGCATGCGCGAGCCACAGGAGATCCCGGGGGCGGTCGTGACGATGTGGCGTACGCCTCAGCGCAGGCTCGAGCCGTAAGCGGGAGCCCCGATCTTGCCGCCGGCATTCTCGCGCCGGGGAGCCAGATCGACGATCTCGTAATTGGCCCGGTCCGAGAACAAGGCTTCCAGAACGGCGAAATTGAGGCGATGGCCGCCGCAATAGGAACGATAGGCCCCGAGGATGGAATAACCTGCAAGGGCGAGATCGCCGATCGCGTCGAGCAGCTTGTGGCGAACGAATTCGTCGGGGAAGCGCAAACCCTCGGGATTGACGACCCCGTCTTCGGAGAGTGCGACGGTGTTGTCGAGGGAAGCGCCGAGCGCGAAGCCGGCTTTCCACAGATGCTCGACATCGCGCATGAAACCGAAGGTCCGGGCCCGGGCAATGTCGCGGCGGAAGCGCTCGGGATGCGAATCATGCACCCAGCGCTGGCGACCGATGACGGGGTTGTCGAAATCGATCTCGACATCGAGCCGCAGCGACCCGTCATGGGGCGTCAGCTCCGCGAAGGACTTGCCGGCATCGACCCGCACCGGGCGCTTGATCCGCAGGGCGCGTCGCGGCGCGTCACAGGCCGCGAGACCCACCGCGTCGATCGCCTCGACGAAGGGAGCGGCGCTGCCGTCGACGATCGGCAGTTCGGGGCCGTCGACCTCGATCAGCACATTGTCGATGCCCAGACCCGCAAGCGCGGCCATCAGATGTTCGATGGTGGCGACGGCGCCGGCATGGCGATCTCCGACCACCGTACACAGCTCGGTCGCGGAAACGTTGACATGCCGGGCATCGATCAGCCGATCGATACCGTTGGGCAGGCTGGTTCTGAGGAAGACGACGCCGTGATCGGCATCGGCGGGATGGAGAAGCATCTTCACACTGTCGCCGGAATGAACCCCGATCCCCGAAACCACTGTTGAGGATGCCAGCGTGATCTGGTGCGTCTGCTTCATTATGCTCACCTCGGCAAGGGTCGTGGGCCAGAGAAATGCAATCCCGGCCCTGTCGCGATCCCTGTCCGTTCTTGATGCCCCCGTGCGGTTACGAACCCGCACGTCCCGTTTATGACGTTGACGCACCATAATCATGGCGCAGGCCGAGGCCAAATCACGCTTTCTTTCGGTCTGTTACAATTCCCTGCTTCTTTTCTTCAAATGCAACCATTTGAAACATAGCCGTTTTTCGACGCAGAACGCCCCGGTTCGGGAACCGGGGCGAAATGTGGCGTGATGATGGCAGTATAACCACCGGGTATCAGTTCGCCTGACGCCGCAGGAATGCCGGGATCTCCAGCTGATCATCGTCGAGGGAGCGGCTCGGTGCCGGGGCGCGGCCGTGCTGATCGAGCTGCCCCTGTGCCGGACGATAGCCTTGCGGCGCCTGGGGAGCTTGCGGAGCCTGCCGGGCCTGCGGGCGCTTGGCGAATTCCGCGTGGGCCGGCGACATCCCATGAGGGTTGACCGGGGCGGCGGGGCGTTGCGGTGCTGCATGCTCGTGCGCATGCGGCATGGGCGGGTGCTGCGCCGGTGCTGCCGGCGCCTCCGCCTCCCGCTCATGCGCGGTGGCGTCGTCGCGGCGACCGAAGCCGACGGTGGCCAGACGCTGGAGCAGGCTGGGCTTGCGCGAATCACTGTCCTGATGCGCCCGGATCTGGTTCTGGGCGGGGACGGGCAGCTCGTCCACACGCGGCATCCGCGGCGCACGCAGCACCCGCTCCGGCTGCGGCGGCAGGAAGGGCGCTTCCTGCGCCACGGGCGCTTCCGGCATGCTTTCCGGCTGGGCCGGCGCTTGCTGCACGGGGGCCTGCTGCAGGGGGGCCTGCGTCATGGCAGCCTGGGGCATCGCGGTTTGAGGCATGGCTGCTTGAGGCATGGCGGCTTGAGGCATGGCTGCCTGGGGTGCGTGGGCTTGCGGCGTCCCCGCTTGCGGCATGGTGGGCTGCTGCGGCGTTGCGGCCTCGGGTGCGTTCAGCGCCGCCTCGACGGCTGCGAGAGGCGCCTCCCGTCCGCTATTCTCCGGTGAGGCATTCGGAGTTTCGGTTTCCGGCGATGCCGCAGCCGTGGTGATTTCGGGGGTCGCGGTCGCCGTCTCGGCGGGGGCGGGCCGGGCTGTTGCGGGTGCGGTTGCCGGAGGTGCGGCCTCCGCGCGCGTCGCGACCGGCTCGACATGCGAGGCGCCGGCATCCTTTGCCGGCTGCACCAGCGAGCGCTGCGCCGCAGCCTGCGCCGCCCGGGCGCGCGCTTCGGCCCGCAGACGCTCGGCGACTTCGGCAATGCGCTGCTCGGTCGCGGAAACCTCGTCGGCATCGACACCGATTTCCTGGTCGATACCCGTCGCCACGACGGAGACGCGGATGACGCCTTCCAGGCTTTCGTCGAAGGTCGCGCCGAGGATGATGTTGGCTTCCGAATCGACTTCCTCGCGGATGCGCGTGGCGGCTTCATCGACTTCGTAGAGCGTCAGATCCGGGCCGCCGGTGATCGAGATCAAAAGGCCGCGCGCACCGCGCATGGAGACGTCGTCGAGCAGCGGATTGGCGATCGCCGCCGCTGCGGCGGTCATGGCGCGATCCTCGCCGCTGGCCTCGCCGGTGCCCATCATCGCCTTGCCCATGCCGCGCATGATGGCGCGCACATCGGCGAAGTCGAGATTGATCAGGCCTTCCTTGACCATCAGATCGGTGATGCAGGCCACGCCCGAATAGAGCACCTGGTCGGCCATGGCGAAGGCGTCGGCGAAGGTGGTCTTCTCGTTCGCCACCCGGAACAGGTTCTGATTCGGGATGACGATCAGCGTATCGACCGATTGCTGCAGCTCCTCGATCCCGGCCTCGGCCAGGCGCATCCGGCGCGAACCCTCGAACTGGAACGGCTTGGTCACCACGCCCACCGTGAGGATGCCCATCTCGCGGGCGGCCTGGGCCACGACCGGGGCCGCTCCCGTGCCGGTGCCGCCGCCCATGCCGGCGGTGATGAAGGCCATGTGAGCCCCGGAGAGCTGGTCACGGATCTCGTCGATCACCTCTTCCGCCGCCGCGCGCCCGATATCGGGCTGCGACCCGGCCCCGAGCCCCTCCGTCACCGCGATCCCCATCTGGATCAGACGCTGTGCCTTGGAGGAGGTCAGCGCCTGGGCGTCGGTATTCGCCACGACGAAATCGACGCCCTGCAGCCCCGATTCGATCATGTTGTTGACCGCGTTTCCGCCCGCGCCACCGACGCCGAAGACGGTGATGTGGGGCTTGAGTTCCCGGATGTCCGGAGCTTGCAGACTGATTGCCATGACTTCGTGCCCTTTCGGCCCCTCGTGGCCTTTTCCATGACCGGATGTGCCTCGCACATCCGCGCTTTACCGTGACCGGATGCGCTTCTTCGCATCCACGCTCGTTCAAATCCGGCATGACCGCATGGCATGCCGGCGTTTCGCCTCAGAAACTCTCCCGCAACCAGCGTCCCACCCGCGAGAGGTAGCCGTCGGTTCCCGTTCCTGTGAAAAACCCGCCGGCGCGCATGTCGAAATATTCCTCATGCGCCATCTGCGGATAGACCAGCAGACCCGTGGAAGCGGCGAAGGCAGGGCCTTTGGCCGCTTCCGGAAGGGCCTTGATGCCGAGGGGGCGGCCAATTCTGACCTGTCCCTCGAGAATCCGGGCCGCCTGTTCTTGCAGCCCCCCGAGCTGGGACGCGCCGCCGGTCAGGACGATGCGCCGTCCGGGACGCGCGACGAAGCCGACTGCCGCCAGGCGGTCGCGCGCCAGTTCCAGAATTTCCTCGATGCGCGGCGCGATGATGCGCACCAGCTGCGATTTCGGCAGATGGCTCGCGCCGGCGCGCTCCTCGCCGTCGAGCCTCGGCACGGCGAACAGGTCGCGCTCATCGGCGGGATCCGGCATGGCCGAGCCGTGAACGAGCTTCAGCCGTTCCGCTGCGGCGATCCGCGTCGAGAGACCGCGTGCGATATCCATGGTGACGTGGTGGCCGCCGACGGCGAAGGCATCCACATGCACCAGATGCCCGCCCTCGAAGACCGAAATCCCGGTGGCGCCGCCACCGCAATCGAGCACCACGGCGCCCATGTCGATCTCGTCGTCTGCGAGAACCGAGAGACCGGCGGCGAAGGGGGAGGCGACCACGGCCTCGACACCCAGATGGCACCGCTCCACCGCAAGCATCAGATTGCGCGTCGCCGCCGCCTGGGCCGAGACCACGTGCAGCGCCACGCCGAGATTCTCGCCGATCATGCCGGCGGGATCGGTGATGTCTTCCTGCGCGTCGAGCGTGTAGCCGGTGGGCAGGGCATGCAGGGCGATGCGCTCGGAGGGGACCCCCTCGCGCGCCGCCATGCGCAGCACGCGGGCGAGATCCTCCTCGCCGACGGGCCCGCTGCGTATCGGTGTGTTCGCCTCGAAATGCTGTGAGGCGAGGCGCGCTCCGGACAGGCCGAGAATCACCGACTGGATCTCGACCTTGGCCATGCGCTCGGCGGCATGCACGGCCTGACGGATCGCGGTCTCGGCGGCATCGAGATCGATCACCACACCACCCTTCAGGCCCTGCGAGCGATGGTGGCCGATGCCGATCACGCGCACCATGTGGCTGCGCCGGTTCAGGCTCTCGATCCCCTCCCAGGGCTGCAACTGCGCTACGATGCAGACGATCTTGCTGGTGCCGATATCAAGCACCGACAGGGTCGCGGCCTTGCGGGCGGGCAGGGGCTTGAGGCGCGGGGTCATGTTCTGGTGCAGGGTATTCATGTGCGAACCTCCCTGCCGCGCAGCCGGCGCTTGTTCATGTCCTGCTCGAAATCCGACCAGGATTCCGCCGTCAGCCGCACCACCACACGGTCGGGCATGCGCAGGTCGATGGCGATCACGTCCTTGTCGAGCAGGGCGTGCTCCTGTTCCAGGGCGGCGAGGCGGGCCAGGGCCCCCATCGGATCCCGTTCGGGCAGGCGCACATCCATGCCGTTATCGAGCTTGAGGGTCCAGCGGCGCTCCGCCACCAGCGTGCCGGCGCGGATGCGCTGGCTCAGGGCCCCGGCGGAATCGATCAGCGCGAAATACTCCTCCAGCCGCTCGTTCGCCCGCTCTCCCACCACTTGCGGGAGGGGCAGATAGCGCGGATCGGGCCGGAAATAGTCGATCACCTCGCCGTCCATGGCGATGACGTAGATCTCGCCGTCGACCTGCCAGAGGGCGAAGGGTTCGCGTTCGGTCAGGGTGATGACGACGCCGTCCGGATAGAGCTTGCGGACAGCGGCGCTTTGCACCAGCGGTAGCGATTCGAGGGATTCGCGCGCCCGCACCACGTCGAGGAAGGGCAGGGCCACGCGGGGATCGATCCCGGCCGCGTCCAGAATCTCCCGCTCGCGCAGCTGGATCAGGCCGGAAATGCTGATCTGGGAGATCCCGAATCCGAAGGCGCGGGCGACGAGATGATGGGGTTGTCCGTTCTTCTCGAAATAGGCGGCGATCTGGCCGCCTGCGGCGAGGCCGACCACGCTGGTCAGGCCGAAGAAGCCGAGCACCAGCCAGAGTCCGATGAACCGCGGCAGCCGGCGCTGCAGCCGGTCGAGGGCGTTGCGCGGACGCGCCCGCATCGCGGGGTCGCCGCCGCGCCCGAAGGGCAGGGCCCCGATGAACAGCGAGCCGAATCGCCCGATCCGCCGCCCCAGCCGGGGGGCGGGACGCGAATCCGCGATACCGGCGGGGCCGGTATTCATCGGTTCAAACTGGCGTCCTCGACCATCCATCGTACAAGCTCACCAAATGAAATGCCCTTGTGGGCGGCGATTTCGGGCACCAGGCTCGTCTCGGTCATGCCGGGCTGGGTGTTGACTTCGAGGGCGACGAGGAGGCCGGTCCCATCCGGTCCGTCGTCGTATCGAAAGTCGGTGCGACTCACGCCGCGGCACCCGAGAGATTGATGCGCCGTTAACGCCAACTGTTGAATGTGTTGGTAAATATTCGGTTTAATTTCTGCCGGCAGGACGTGGATCGAGCCGCCTTTCGCATATTTCGCGTCATAGTCGTAGAAGCCCCCGGTGGCGGGCTTGATCTCGATGATGTCGAGGGCCTCGTCACCCATCACCGCGCAGGTCAGCTCTCGCCCTGCAACATATTGCTCGGCAAGCACTTCGTCGCCGAAGGCCCAATCCGTGCCACTCAATTCCTGCGGTGGATGGCTACGCGCGTCGCGCACGATGATCACACCGAAAGAGGAGCCCTCGGCGATCGGTTTGACGACATAGGGCGGCTCCAGCACATGGGCGCGGGCGACGTCGAACCTGTTAACGACTTTCCCTTGCGGAACAGGCACGCCCGCAGCCTGCATTACCGTCTTGGCCCGGGCCTTGTCCATGGCCAGCGCCGAGGCGAGCACGCCGGAATGCGTATAGGGAATGCGCAGATATTCCAAGACGCCCTGGATCTTGCCGTCCTCACCCATCGGCCCGTGCAGGGCGTTGAAGGCGATATCGGGTTTCAGGGCGGCGAGGGTTGCGGTGATTTCCGGCGTCACGTCGATCCGGCTGACCCGGTAGCCCACCGATTCGAGCGCCGCCGCGCAGGCCGCGCCGCTGTTCAGGCTGACCTCCCGCTCGGCCGACCACCCGCCCATCAAGACCGCGACATGTTTCATGATCTGCTCCGTTGCCCCGAATCCGCCGCGCGGTTTTCGGGATTGCATGCGGCGAGCATGTGACCGTCATGGTTACCTGAAGGTAAACGCGGCCTCGCGACCGTGCCGGGCCACGCTCCTGATCCGGTCGTGAATCGGGTATTGCCGGCGGGCTTCAGCCCGGGCTGACCACGAGATCATCGCGATGCACCATCGCGTCACGCCCGCGATAGCCGAGAATGTGCGCGATTTCGGCGCTGCGCCGTCCGATGATGCGCGCGGCATCGTCATGGTCATAGGCGACGAGACCCCGCCCGACGATCGCGCCGTCGGAGCCGCGAATCAAGACGGCGTCGCCGCGTGCGAAATCGCCCTCGATCCGGGTCACACCGACCGGCAGCAGGCTCGCGCCGGTATGCAGGGCCCGCGCGGCCCCGACATCGACATGCAATGTGCCGCGCGGCTCCAGGCTGCCGCCGATCCAGGCCTTGCGGGCGCTCGCCGGGGTCGAGGGGGTGAGGAACCAGCTGCAGCGTGCCCCGGCGGCGATGCGTGCGAGCGGATTCTTCACCCGCCCGTCGGCGATGATCATGTGCGCGCCCGCGCCGGTGGCGATCTTGCCCGCCTCGATCTTGGTGCGCATGCCGCCGCGCGAGAGCTCGGATGCCGCTCCGCCGGCCATGGCTTCGATCGTGGGCGTGATTCGGGCGATCACGGCAAGGTGTTCGGCATCGGGATCGCGCCCGGGCGGGGCGGTGTAGAGCCCGTCCACATCCGAAAACAGGACCAGCAGGTCCGCGCCGATCATCGCCGCGACGCGCGCGGCCAGGCGATCATTGTCGCCGTAGCGGATCTCGTTCGTGGCCACGGTGTCGTTTTCGTTGACGACCGGGACGGCACCCAGTTCGAGCAGTTTCTGCATCGTCGCCCGGGCATTGAGATAGCGCCGGCGCTCCTCCGTATCGGCGAAGGTGACCAGCACCTGGCCGGCCTGGACGGCGTGGTGGCCGAGCATCTCCGCCCAGAGCCGGGCCAGGGCGATCTGGCCGACGGCCGCCGCCGCCTGGCTCTCCTCCAGCCTGAGCGCCCCTGCGGGCAGGTCGAGCACCGTGCGACCGAGCGCGATGGCCCCGGAGGAGACGACGAGCACCTCGTCACCCCGGCCTTTCAGATCGGCGATGTCTTCCGCCAGCGATGCCAGCCAGGCGGCGTTCAGCCGCCCGCGTGCCCGGTCGACGAGCAGGGCCGAACCGACCTTGATCACCACACGGCGAAACTGGTCGAGGGTGGGCGGTTGGGGCCGGTCGGTCATGCGGCTTGGTCCGGTCGGGCTGGTACTGCCGTCGAGCTTTGCCATCATTCGACCCCGGCTTGCAAGCAGATGATGGGCGCGGGAGCGGCGCCATACCCTCGATCGCGTGCGATCATGCCGCGCAAGCGTGCATCGCTTCCCCGTCGATTTCACAAAAACGCCGTTTTCAGGACAAGAACCGGCCCGGAAGATCGCGGATGGTACCCTATCTCGATGGTTTCGGATCGGTCTTCCCGGTCTAGTCAGCCCCCCAGCCCCCCGGGGATGTCGGACGGAGCCGCAGGATCGAGGTCGGGCCGTCCCTCGTGGACGGCCCTTCTTTTTGAGGCCTGGCCCGCCCGGAGGTTCGCCCGAATTGGCCCTTGACAAATATATAAGTAATTTCTAAATTACGTACATGTTTCGGCAGCCGGCGAAAAACAGGTTTCCGCCGGCGCGCCGCACAGGACGAATTCGAGGAGTAGATCCCCATGACCCTGCCGACCATCTCCCCCGCCGAGGCGAAGCGCCTGATCGACGAAGGCGCCGTGCTCGTGGATGTCCGCGACCGGGCCGAACATGCGCGCGAGCGCATTCCCCAGGCGCGCAACGTCGCGCTGAGCGAGTTCGACAAGGCCGAATTGCCGCGCGACGGCGCCAATGTGGTGCTGTTCCACTGCAAGTCCGGCATGCGCACGCTCTCCAATGCCCAGGCGCTCGCGTCCAAGGCGGGTGACGCCTGCGACGCCTATATCGTCGAAGGCGGCATCGATGCCTGGCGCAAGGCCGGCCTGCCGGTGGTCGAGGACAAGTCGCAGCCGATCGACCTGATGCGCCAGGTGCAGATCGGCGCCGGTTCGCTCGCCTTCTTCGGCACGCTCGCCGGCATCTTTCTGGCTCCGGGCTTCCTGATCGTTCCCGCTTTCGTGGGTGCCGGTCTGATGGTGGCCGGGCTCACCGGCTTCTGCGGTCTCGCGCGCATTCTGATCCACATGCCGTGGAACAAGGCGCTGAAGAATCCGCCGGTCGCCAAGACGGCGTAAGCGTCGGCTACCGCATCATCATGACGACCGCGCGGCGCACCTTCGCGTGCCGCGCGCATCCCCCTTTTCGCTTCAGGCAGAACCATCATGCTCGCCCTCACCCTCACCCAGAGCCTCGCCGGCCTCGCCTCCGGATCGCTCGTCGGCTTCTCGCTCGGCCTCGTCGGCGGTGGCGGCTCGATCCTGGCCGTGCCGGCCATGGTGTATCTGGTCGGCGTGGCGAGTCCGCATGTGGCGATCGGTACCAGCGCCGTGGCTGTGGCGGTCAATGCCATGATGAGCCTCGGCTCGCATGCGCGGGCGGGCACCGTGAAATGGCGCTGCGCGGCGGTGTTCGCGGCAGCCGGCGTGCTCGGCGCGGCGCTCGGTTCCACCATCGGCCAGATGATCGACGGCGAGATGCTGCTCTCCGCCTTCGCGGTGCTGATGATCGTCGTCGGTGCGTTGATGCTGAAGCGGCGTAATGCGACCGGCTTGCCGGACGTGGTTCTGGGGCGTGACAATTTCGGCAAGCTGGTGATCTTCGGCCTCGGGGCCGGCCTGCTCGCCGGTTTCTTCGGGATCGGCGGCGGGTTCCTGATCGTGCCCGGATTGATCGCGGCGACGGGCATGCCGATCATCAACGCGATCGGCTCCTCGCTCTTTGCGGTGAGTGCCTTCGGCGTGACCACGGCGGGCAACTACGCCATGTCCGGGCTGGTCGACTGGCCGGTGGCGGCCCTGTTCATCGTCGGCGGATTCCTCGGCAGCGCCATCGGCGCGCGCGTGGCGCGCAAGCTGGCCGATGCCAAGGGCACGCTGAACGTGGTCTTCGCGGCATTGATCTTCGCCGTCGCCATCTACATGCTGGTGCGCAATCTGGGCGTGGTCTGATATGATCATGTCCCCGCAGCAACCCCCACGCGAATCACGAGTGTCGCCCATGCCGTTCATCCGCCTGACCGATGATGTCGCCGTCGCCCCGCAACTGCGCCTCGAGGATCTCGACGCCATTGCCGCAGCCGGGTTCAAGGCGGTGATCAACAACCGCCCCGATGGCGAAAGCCCCGACCAGCCGCCGCAGGAGATCATCGCGGCGCGGGCCGCCGAACTCGGATTGGCCTACCGCTTCGTTCCGGTGGTCTCGGGCCATTTCGAGGCCGGCGACGTGCAGGCCTTTCGCGAGGCGCTGGAGGAGATGGAGGGGCCGGTGGTGGCGTTCTGCCGCTCGGGAACGCGCTCGAGCGTGCTCTGGGCGCTGTCGCAGGCGGGCACCCGACCGACCGATGAAATTCTCGGCGCCGCAGCGCAGGCGGGTTACGACCTGTCCGCCCTGAGAGGGAGGCTCGAAAGTGATGGCCGTTAAGACGCTTGCCGAGATTGATCGTCCCTCGGCTCTCCAGGGTGAAGATCTGCGTTGCATACAACCGCAGAAGCGGGCTACAGACGTTGCGGAAGTTCTCAACCCCTGTGTGAACGTGAAAGCTTCAGATCTCCAGGCCCTCGAACCGAAGGCCGACAACGTGGCCCAATTGCTGACGGCGCTCGGACATTCCAAGCGCCTGATGGCCATGTGCCGGATGATGGATGAGGAGGTCTCGGTCGGGGTGCTCGCCGAATCGGTCGGTCTCGGCCAGTCTGCGCTTTCGCAGCATCTGTCGAAACTGCGCGCGCTCGGCCTGGTGACCACCCGTCGTGAAGGCCAGACGATTTATTATCGCCTGGCTTCCGAGGAAGCCCGCGAATTGATCGGCACGCTCTACCGCCTCTTCTGCAAATGATCCGGACGGCACGCATGCCGCCCGTCCGGTCATCTTTTCCGCGCCTTCAGCTGCAGGCCTCTCTCGCCTGGCGCAGCGCCGCGGTGAATCCCATCAGCGAATAGACGTCGGTGGTCTCGTTGCCGCGGGCCGAGGTCACCTGGAGCCGCAATTCACTGCCGGCGAGGAACGCGTCGATCAGCCGCCCCTCATCCGCGGGATCCTTGATCCAGACGTTCTGGTCGCTGGTCACCATGGAAAACCGTGTTCCATCGACATTGGCGATCGCCTCCTGGCCCTCCTGCGTGGGGAAGCCCATCACGATGGAGATTTCGTTGCGCACGTTGTCCGCAGGGCGGAAAGTGACGAAGATGAAGCCGTCACCGCGACGCAATTCCGTCGGCAGTCTCTCCTGCGGGCGGCTGAGAACGAAACAGATTTTGCCGCCGTTCTGGGTCGATGTATAGGCGTTCCAGTCACGGTGCCTGTCGAGCAGCGTCGTCTCGCCGGACTGGGCGGCTGCGCCGCCGAGCGCACCGAGGCCGAGAATGCCCGCAAGCGCGATGGCGGTGGCGGAGCGGGTGAAAAAACGAGTGAGCATCATGTGTCTGACCCTGGACGGTTGGTGTGTTTCGCCTTGCGGCGAATCGTGCTCTCGATTCGTCATCAGATTGTCCTGAAAAGGGCAAAAATAGGTTAACCATCGTTGAATCTTCCGTTTTGCGTTGCGCCATCCCGGCAAGCCGCCTAATTTCCCGATGTCGGTTTGCAACGCCGACGGCAATCGAGAAGAGCGACAGGCGTCGCCGGAAGAATCGAGGACCGTTTTGCTCTCGCCCAGCGAACTCGCTGCTTTGGCCGCAGCCGTGGCGCAATCGCGTGACCGGACGGCTTTCGCTCGCCTGTTCGACTTCTTCGCGCCGAGGTTGCAGGCTTATCTGCTACGGCAGGGCGCAGATCCGGCTCTGGCGGAGGAGATCACCCAGGACACCATGGCGACCCTCTGGCGCAAGTCGGATCTGTTCGATCCCGCCAAATCCTCGCTTTCGACCTGGCTCTACCGCATCGCCCGCAACCGGCGAATCGACCTTCTGCGGCGCGACCGGAGCACGCCCACGGAGCCGGACGACCCGGTCTTCGATCTGGTGGATGATGCCGATCCGGAAGGTGACATCGACGCCGCGCAACGCGAGGAAGCGGTGCGCAGCGCCATGCAGGGCTTGCCGGACGAGCAGCTCACCCTGGTGCGCATGGCCTTTTTCGAGGGGCTTTCGCATAGCGAGATCGCCGATGCGACGGGCTTGCCCCTCGGCACGGTGAAATCGCGCATCCGGCTCGCCTTCACGCGGCTGCGCCGCACGCTCGAATCGGGCGGGGTCGTCGAGGTGAGTTGAGACGGCGCCGGGAGGGCCCCGCGCCGCCTTCTCTGCCATGTCTCTTGCGCGCCATGTCTCTTGCGCGCCATGTTGCCGGAGCGGCGTCAACGGGCCGTGCCGTAGCCTCCGCCATGCCGGCCATGACCGTGACCGCGACGCTCACCCATCCTCATGCCAACATTCCTGCCCATACTCCTGCCCATGCCCATGTCCTGGTGCATCAGGACCGGGGCGAGCCGACGCTGGTCGTCATCGAGCGAGTCCCAGAAGGGGCGCATCGCTTCGGTGAAGTCTTCCAGCTGGGCGGCGCGGCTCGTCATGGTCGCGGTGCGACGCTCCAGGCCTTCCATGAAATCTCCCCGCGCGCTGCGTCCCGCACGCATCTCGGCCCGCCTTTCGGCGCGGCGCTCGGCCCGTTCCGGCCCGTTCCGATCGCGCATCTCGCCACGCCGTTCGCCCCGCATGGCGCGGTCCTGACGTGCGGCGGCCCGCTCCTGCATACGGTCATGCCGGGCATCCGCCATTGCGCGATAAGCCTGTTCCACCGGCTCGAACAGGGCTTCCTGCTCCCCGCTTAGCTTCAACCCGGCCTTGATTGCGGCGATGCGGGCATCGACCAGCGCAGCGCGGTCCTGGGCCGTCAGCATCCGTGCATGGCCCGGGCCATCGCCACGACCGGGCGCCTGGGCATGGGCTGTGGACAGATTAAGGCTGATGGCGGTGATCGCAGTCGCGGCGGCGATTCCGAACGTCTTCCAGGTCTTCATCATTCTTCTCCGTTGCAAAGGGTGCGGCACTTCGACAAGGGTGCGGCACTTCGACGAGCCGGGGGTTCTTCGACGCGTCCAATCTGGCAGGCGGCATGTGGCCCGCTCCTGTCCGGAACATGACGATTTCGTCATTCTGGCCGATGACCCCTCGGCGCGGCATCCGCAATCCTCCGGGGCAGTGCGCAGGCCGGCATCGCGCAGGCGATTCGTGCGGGCGGTTCGTGCTTGCGGATCCACGCTTCAGGAGCCGGTCTGGCGATCCACCCTTGCGGATTAAGTCTTCCTTCATCATGATTTGGTGCCTTGCAGGGAAGCAAGACCGTTACGAGGACCTTCCCGATGCCGCGCCGAATCAAAACAGCCTCCGCTTTCTCCCGGCTCTGGAGAGCGACGGGGCTCGTCCCCGGAGCGGCCCTGATTCTCGCTGTCGCCCCCCTCGCCGGCTGCATCGCGGTGGAGGGTTTCGCCGATGGGTCGGGCGCGGCGCGCACCGGTTCGGTACAGGCGGCCTCGCTCGATACGCCGGAGCGGAGCAATTCCGGCAACAGCAGCCGTCCGGCCGATTTCTCGGCCTATCTCGAGAGCCTGCGCCCGCAGGCCGAGCGGCGCGGTGTCTCGCGTGCGACCTTCGACCGGGCTCTCTCCGGCGTCACGCCCGATCAGGAGGTGATCCGTCTGACCCAGCGCCAGCCGGAATTCGCCCGCCCGATCTGGGAATATCTCGACGGCGCCGTCTCCGCCACGCGGATCCGGCTCGGCAACGAGGCGCGCTCGCGCCACGGCCAGACCCTCGCGGCGGTCGAGCGCGCTTATGGCGTGCCGCAATCGATCATACTCGGCATCTGGGGGATGGAGACGAATTTCGGCAGCTACAAGGGCTCCAAGGACGTCTTCCGCTCGCTCGCCACTTTGGCGCATCAGGGCCATCGCGGCGACTTCTTCCAGGGCGAGCTGCTCGCCGCGCTCGAAATCCTGCAAGAGGGCAAGATCTCCCGTGATGCCATGAAGGGCTCCTGGGCCGGCGCCATGGGGCATCCGCAATTCATGCCCACGAGCTATCTGCGCTTCGCCGCCGACGGCAATGGTGACGGGCGGCGCGATATCTGGAATTCCGTGCCGGATGCACTGGCATCGGCGGCGAATTACCTGCGCGAACACGGCTGGCAGCCGCGCCTGCCCTGGGGCATGGAGGTGCGCCTGCCGTCGAATTTCGATTACAGCGTGGAGAAGGCCTCGTTCGGGCAATGGGCGCAGCGCGGCGTGCGCCCGGCCAGCGGCGGATCACTCCCGAATCGTGGTGAGGCGAGCCTGTTCCAGCCCGCCGGATCAAACGGCCCGGCCTTTCTCGTCACCGCCAATTACGACGTGATCAAGCGCTACAATTCCTCCGACGCCTATGCGCTCGGCGTGGCGCTTCTCGGCGAGAGGCTGACGGGCGGCGCCTCCGTGCAGGCGAGCTGGCCGCGCAACGAGCCGCGCATGAACGCCTCCCAGCGCGAGGAATTGCAGCGGCGCCTGCGCGACATGGGCTATTATCGCGGCGATATCGACGGCATGTTCGGCTCGATGACCCGCGAAGCCGTGCGCAACTTCCAGCGCGGTCGCGGCCTGCCGGCGGACGGTTACGCCAATATGGCGCTGCTGGAGAGATTGCGCTCCAGCCGCTGAAGCGGGGCCGGGTACATCCCGGTCGGGACCGGCACTGCCCGACAGAATCACGGATCGACACGAGCGCTGACCGAGTTGCCGGCCTCTGCTATCATGGCCCGATGACACGGATGCCCACGATCGCGACCGCGCTGCGCGTTCTCGCGCTGGCCATGGTTCTCGGCCTGCTCAAGCTGGTGACGGCGGGGTCGGACCTCGCTGCGCAGGACGATAGCGGCTGGATTCGCCCCGGTACCGCCCTGCCGGCCCAACCCCGACAGCCCCCGGTCGATCGCCGCGCGCAGCCGCCCCGTCAGGCCCCCGCCCCGGCTGCTGCGCAGCCGGATGTCGAAATCGTCGCCCGGGTCCTCGTCGCCGGTGATTCGCTGGTTTCCAATCTGGGAGAGGGTTTGCAGTCCGTTCTGGCGGATATGCCGGAGGTCGCGGTGCGTGTGGAGGCGCGCGGACCATCGGGGCTGGTGCGCGATGATTTCTTCGACTGGCCGGCCCGTTTCGAGGCCTTGCTGGCGGATGACCGGGATTTCGATATCGGCGTGGTCATGCTCGGGCTGAATGACCGCCAGACGATCCGGGTCGGCGGAGAGGCCTTCGCACCGCTCTCCGAGCCATGGCGCGAAGCTTATACGGCGCGGATTGCGCGGATCGCCAGCGCTTTCGCCGAGGCGCGGGTTCCGTTGATCTGGGTCGGCTTGCCACCGGTCGAGAATCCGGGCCTGTCCGCCGATCTGGCACGGATCAACGAATGGATCCGCGACGAGATCCGGCGCAGCGGCGCGGTGCATGTGGATATCTGGCAGGGTTTCGTCGATGGGTCCGACCGCTATAGCGCGACCGGTCCGGACCTGTCAGGGCAGACGGCGCGGCTGCGCACGGCGGACGGGATTCATTTCACCCGCGCCGGTGCGGAGAAGGCGGCGCATTTCGTCGATGTCGAACTGCGCCGGCTGGTGGAGCGTCCGCTGGACCGGATCGGGATAGCCCGCGCCGCTTTCGAAGCGGCGGAGGATGCGCGCATGCGCGATGCCGCGATCGACGCCATGATCCGCAGCGCCCTCGGCCCGGTGCCGCTGGCGCCCGGGCTGGATTACGAGACGCGCAGCGAGCCCCCCGGGCCGGTGATGCCGCTGACCCGGCTCGATCTGTCCGCACGCGGGGCACTGCTTTCCGGGCGTCCGCCTCTGGACGTGACCAGTCGCGTCGTGCTCGATCGCACGCTGCGCGAGGGCGTCGCTCCCCCGCCCATGACCGGGCGCGCCGATGACTTCCGCTGGCCGCGCACACCCTGAATGCGAAAGCGCCCACGGCGCGCTCGCCGGGCCGAGGCAGATGGTTCCGGGCGCGCACAAGCGCGCGCCGGCGTATCATTCCGGGGGTCGGCGGCGATCAGTGATTTGATTTTTATACAATTTTAAAATGCTTTTACGGATGATTGCCCGCTGCTCGCCCCGCATGTCGGGCGATGTGGTCACGAAAGGAATTGCGATGCTCCTGTCCACCACCGATCATCTCGAAGGCTTCACGATTTCCGGCTATCTCGGCATTGTGGTCGGGCACGCGGTGATCGGGGAGGATATCACCAAGAATTTCCGCACCGGCATTCGCAGCGTCAGCGCCGGCGGGCGGCATGATTACGCCCAAGAACTCGCGCAAGCGCGCCAGGAAGCCTCCGAGGAACTCGTCGAAACGGCAGCCGATCTCGGGGCGGATGCGGTGGTGGGCATCGCCTTCGATTTCGAAACCTCGGGCGAGTCCTCGCATCACGTCATCCTCAGCATCGTCGGTACGGCGGTCACCCTGCAGCGGAAGGCGGCTCTGCCCGCTTGACCGGGCATGAAAAAGGCGACCCGAAGGCCGCCTTGATCAGATCGTCATGCGCGAACCCGCTCAGTAGCGGTAATGGTCCGGCTTGTAGGGGCCCTTCTGCGGCACGCCGATATAGTCGGCCTGCTCCTTGGACATCTGCGTGAGCTTCGCGCCGACCTTGCCGAGATGCAGGGCGGCGACCTTCTCGTCGAGATGCTTGGGCAGCACGTAGACCTGGCGCTCGTACTTGCCTTCGTTCTGCCAGAGCTCGATCTGGGCGAGCACCTGGTTGGTGAAGGAGGCCGACATCACGAAGGAGGGGTGCCCCATCGCGTTGCCGAGATTCACCAGACGGCCCTCGGAGAGCAGGA
>LFIK01000201.1_pt1 | contig 42310 bp, 41 predicted proteins | sample 643401 | NCBI WGS metagenome assembly LFIK01 (sample SAMN03777447, study PRJNA286221) | soda lake metagenome | biome: soda lake; feature: Kulunda steppe; material: water; isolation source: sample T5-Br brine of Lake Tanatar-5 | place: Russia: Kulunda steppe | collected 2010-07
GGCGGCACCCGATATCGCGCAGTTGTCGCGCAGTGCTCGAGGCGCTCGAGGTGCTCGAGGTGCTCGCGTCAGGCGGGGTCGAACGCGCCCGTGAAACGCGGGCCGTCAGCCGCACCGGCATGGTGGATGCGATCAACGCCCGCCCGGTGCGGTGTCAACGGCCACCATGTCGCGGCCACCATGTCGCGGCCACCATGTCGCGGCCGCCATGTCGCGGCCGCCATGTCACGGGCGCGGTGTCACGGCCGCCATGTCACGGGTGCGGTGTCACGTGCGCGCGCCGTACTCGGCGCGGTAGGTGGCGATGCGCTCGAGATCGGCGTCGGTCAGGACCCGCCGTCCGTCGATCTCGCGGTCCCGCAGGTGGGCGACGATGTCGTCGATGGTCACGAGGGCGGTCGTGGTGAACGCGAACGTCTCGGCGAGCTGGTCGAGCGCCGAGCGGTCGTCGTCGCCGGCACGCTCGCGGCGGTCGGCCCCGACGATCAGCCCGATGACGTCCACCTCGGCGTGCCGTCGCAGCAGCGGAATCGACTCGCGCACGGAGGTCCCCGCCGTGGTCACGTCCTCGACGACGACCACGCGGTCGCCGTCGGCCACCTGGTGCCCGACGAGCAGCCCGCCCTCGCCGTGGTCCTTGGCCTCCTTGCGGTCGAAGCAGACCCCCACCTCGAGGTCGTGGTGTTCGGCCAGGGCGACGGCGGCGCTGACCGCCAGGGGGATGCCCTTGTAGGCCGGGCCGAACAGCACGTCGATGTCGCGGCCGAAGGTGGTGACCAGCCGATCGGCGTACGCGCGACCGAGGATGGCGAGGTGGCTGCCGGTCCGGAACGCCCCGAAGTTGATGAAGTAGGGCATGCGGCGACCCGACTTGCCGACGAAGTCACCGAAGCGCAGTACCTCGGCGCGGACCATCAGCTCGATGAGCGTGGCCGTGTCGGCCGCGGGGTCCGGGGCTGCGGTCATCGGTCGGCCACCTCGTCGTCGAACCCGTCGTCGAGCGGCAGTGCCACCTGCCGCTCACGGGCGTCGAGCACGTCGGTCACGAAGGTGACCACGTCCGACCAGGCGGTGGCCCGGGGGCCGGGCAGATGCCGGTTGTAGGGCTGGTCGAAGACCATGGCGGTCTTGCCCGCCTCACGCAGCGAGACGATGTTGCCCGGCGAGTCGTCCACGTAGAGGTCGGCCCCGACGTTGGGCTTGTCGCCGATGAAGCACAGGTCCCGGTAGGGGATGCGGTTGTCGTCGAGCCAGGCGGCGGTGTCGGCGGCGGAGGTCTCGTGCGCCCAGTTGAAGATCAGCCGGTGGGTGATGATCCGGATCCAGATGCCGCGGTCCGACAGTTCCCACAGCGCCTCGGAGACGCCGGGCAACGGTTCCATGTGGCGGAACATCCGGTCCTCGAGCACCGCGCGTCGATGGGCCTCCTCGAACTCCTCGAAGGTGAGGCCCCACTCGGAGTAGGCGTCCATCCGGGTCTGGGGGGGCAGGGTGCCGGCATCGAGGGAGCGCTGGCGGGCCACCGACGCCCGGAAGGCACCTTCGTAGTCGGCACAGACACCATCGAGATCGACCCCGAGCACGAGGGGGGTGGACGGGAGCACGGCGACGGACCTTTCGAGGGCACTTCAGGCACCTGCCAGGACACACCGGGCACTCGTCGGCGCGTGTGTCGCAGGTCGTCGGTGCGGGGGCGGTCGGACATCCGCGCGGGCGGTCGGACATCCGACGATCGCCCGGGACGGTAGCGCCGTGGCCGACCGGGTCGCATGGAGGCGGTCCACCCCGGGCCGGTCCACGCCTGACCGACACGATCCTGCTACTAGGGTGGCCGCCGAGCCGTACCCGCCCGAGCCGACGATCCGACCCGCGACCGATGCAGGAGCGCACCCGATGGCCTTGCCCGAGCTCGGTCCCGAGGAGCGTCGGGTCGCGTTGGTGAAGGCCGCGGAGGCGCGCCGGATCCGCTCCGAGCTCAAGCAGATGCTGAAGTCGGGCGAGGTGAGTCTGCGCCAGGTGCTCGAGCGAGCCGACGACGCCGAGGCGCTGGCCAAGATGAAGGTCAGCGACGTGCTCGAGGCCATGCCCGCCTACGGGCCGGTCAAGGCGCGTCGGTTGATGGAGCGGCTGCGTATCGCGTCGAGCCGTCGGCTGCGGGGGCTCGGGCCGCGCCAGCGCGAGGCGCTGCTCGGCGCCTTCGAGCGTGACCTGTGACCGCCGCTCGGTCCGGGAAGCCGCGGTGGCGACGGTCGCCGGGGGCGCCCGGTGCGTGACCGTCGCGGCCTGTTGGCCGTGATCGCCGGGCCGTCCGGTGTCGGCAAGGGCACCGTGCACGCGTTGGTGCGCTCGGCGTTGCCCGACAGCGTGCTGTCCGTGTCGGCGACGACCCGGGCCCCGCGACCGGGTGAGATCGACGGCGTGCACTACCGGTTCGTTGACCGCGACGAGTTCCTGGCGTTGATCGACGCGGGCGAGCTGCTCGAGTGGGCCGAGTACGCCGGCAACCTGTACGGCACCCCGGTCGCCCCGACCCGGGCCGCGGTCGAGGCCGGCCGGGTGATCGTGCTCGACATCGAGCTGCAGGGTGCCCTGCAGATCAAGGAGCACGACCCGGACGCGCTGCTGGTCTTCCTGGTCCCACCCAGCTTCGAGGAGCTCGAACGGCGGCTGCGGGGTCGGGGCACCGAGGACGACGCGGCCGTCGAACGTCGCCTGGCGCGGGCCCGCGAGGAACTCGCCGAGGGCCACCGGTTCGACGTCGAGGTGGTCAACGACGACCTGCGTCGGTGTGTGGCCGAGGTGCTCGACCACATCGAGGCAGCCCGTTCCTGAGCGGGTCGGCGGGGGGCCGGTCGGCAATCAGTCGGTCGCCGGTCAGTTGGTCGCCGGGGGGAACGACACGTGGACGGCGTGCTCGGCGGCGGCGTCCTGGATCTCGAACAGGTTGCGGGGATCGAACGAGAACGCGCTGGCGATGACGTTGGACGGCACGGCCCGGCGGCGACGTTCGTAGGCCGCCACCTCGAGGTTGTAGAGCCGGCGTGCGGCGGAGATGCGGTCCTCGGTCTCGACCAGCTGGCGCTGCAGGTCCAGGAACAGGGTGTCGGCCTTGAGCTCCGGGTAGTTCTCCGTGATGGCGAGCAGTGAGCTCAACCCGGACGTCAGGGCGTCCTCGGCGCGCGCCTGTTCCTCCAGTGGCACGTCCGCGGGCGTGCTCGCGACCGCGCGGGCCCGGGCCTCGGTCACCATGGCCAGGACCTCGCGCTCGTGGCCGGCGTAGCCCTCCACGGAGCGCACGAGGTTCGGCACCAGGTCGTGGCGGCGCTGCAGTTCGGTGTCGATGGTCGCCCAGGTCGCATCGATCGCGGCCACCTGGGTGATGAAGCGGTTGTAGGACCAGATGACCAGCAGGGCCGGGACACCCAGCACGACCAGGGTGATGATCAACGCTTCCACGGGTCGTCACCTCCGGGGTCCGGCGCCGGCAGACCGGGTTCCGGGGCCCGCAGGCCGGGCTGGGTCTGCGCCTGGCGGTCGGCGGCCACGGCGCGCAGGAACTGGGCCGGCAGGTGGCGGGCCAGCCGCTCGACGTCCTGGCGCATGGCCGGCAGCGAGCCGATCGGGTTGATCAGGGTCGGGTCGCGATGGCTCGGTTCGCCGCCCAGGACCAGCAGGTCGTCGTCGAGGTGGATGGAGCGGCCCTGGTAGTGGGCGAGCAGCTCCTGCTGGAGCGCGGGGTCGAGCAGCTGCACGGTCAGGGCCGGGTCGCGCCCCTCGACGCGGAAGCGCCGGTTGAACTCGGAGGACTCGACCTGCTGGCCGCCGCGGGTCAGGCCGATCCGGCCGAGCACCGACTCGCTGCCGATGCGGATGGCCCCGGGCACGATCACCGGCAGGCGGCACAGCGCCACGAGTTCGGTCCGGGTCCGGTACGAGGTGGACGTGTGGCCCTGGTTGTTGCGGTTCTGCTGGCGCTCCTCGTAGGTCCACTGGAACAGGCTCGCGTCGCAGGTGACGTCCTGGCCGGCGAGTCGGAGGGTGAGCGGCCCCTCGATGCCGTGCCGGACGCCGTACCGGCGGTCGCCACGGGGGGTCGCCGCGGTGCGGCCGGCGAGCATGTCGGGGGACAGGCCACACGGCCAGCCGGCGAGCCGCCAACCGGGATAGCGCTCCGTCAGCGCCGCCAGCGCCGCGCGCAGCCGCTCCTTGCGTTGGTGGCCGAGGTAGAGCGTCGCCCCGACCAGGGCGAGCCCCACGACGACGAACAGCAGCACGGTGGTCACGGACGGATCCTGGTTCAGCGGGCGGCGGTCGTTGGGGGTCCTCGAGTTCCCATCGGCCGGACCGGCGTCGGACCGTAGCTGCAGCGGCCACCGACGTCAGCTGAACGGGCACCGGCGTCGAGGGGCTATCCTGCGGGTTCGCTCCCGCCGAACCGAAGGCAGTCCCATCGCGCACATCGACGACCTCATGGACAAGGTGGACTCGAAGTTCCACCTGGTGCACCTCGCCGCGAAGCGGGCCCGCGAGATCAACGGGTACTACGCGCAGCTCGGTGAGGGACTCGGTGCCTACGTGCCGCCGCTGCTGAGCACGGACTCGAACAAGCCCCTGTCGATCGCGCTGGAGGAGATCTCCGAGCGCAAGATCGAGGGCTTCTTCCCGGCCGAGGACGAGATCGCCGCCGGTGACGAGGGGCTGACGCTGGTCGAGGACGACGGCGACCAGCCCGCCTGACCGACGCCGACATGACCGCGCCGCTCGCCGACACCCGGGTCCTGCTGGGGGTGACCGGTGGGATCGCGGCCTACAAGGCCGCACTGGTGGCACGGCTGCTGGTGGGTGCCGGGGCGACGGTCGACCCCGTCATGACCACCGGCGCGCAGCGGTTCCTCGGGGCGGCGACCCTGGAGGGCATCACCGGCCGGCGGGTGCGTGAGGACGTCTGGGCCGAGATCCCCGACGAGACCCATGTGGCGCTCGGTCGCAGCGCCGAGGTGGCGTTGATCTACCCGGCGACCGCCCACACGGTGGCCAAACTGGCCCACGGGCTCGCCGACGACCTGCTGACCACCACGCTGCTCGCCGCGACGTGTCCGCTGATCGTGTGTCCGGCGATGCACACCGAGATGTGGCAGCACCCGGCGACGCAGGCCAACGTGGCCCTGTTGCGCGAGCGCGGCGTGGTGGTGCTCGGGCCGGCGGACGGCGCGCTGATGGGCGGCGACACGGGCCCCGGTCGGGTCGTCGAACCCGACGAGGCGCTCGAGGCCGTCCTGACGGCGCACGGGGAAGGTGCCGGGGCGGCACCTGCGGCTCGTGCCGGTGCGCAGGACCTCGCCGGGATGCGGGTCGTGGTCACCGCGGGCGGCACCCGGGAGATGATCGATCCGGTGCGGTTCCTCGGCAACCGCTCCAGCGGCCGCATGGGCTTCGCGCTCGCTGCCGGGGCGGCGGCGCGTGGTGCTCGGGTGCAGCTCGTCGCGGCCCCGTCCGACCTGCCGACCCCGCCGGGCGTGGAGCGCGTCGACGTCACCAGTGCCCAGCAGATGCACGCCGCCGTGTTCGCCGTCGCCGGTGAGGCCGACGTGATCGTCAAGGCCGCGGCGGTGGCCGACTTCCGGCCCGCGACCGCCGCGGCGAGCAAGCTCAAGAAGGCCGGGGGACCACCGACGATCGAACTCGTGGCGAACCCGGACATCCTCGCCGAGCTCGGAGCGCGACGCGACGGTGCGGGTCGTCCGCTGCTGGTCGGGTTCGCGGCCGAGACCGACGACGTCGAGGCCAATGGCCGCGCGAAGCTCGAGGCCAAGGGCGCGGACCTGCTGGTGGTCAACGACGTCAGCACGCCGGACGCCGGCTTCGAGGTCGAGACCAACCGGGTGGTGATCCTGGCCGCCGACGGGACGCGTACCGACGTGGCGTTGGCGAGCAAGCAGATCGTGGCGCAGCACATCCTCGACGCGGTCGTCGCCCGGTTGACCGCCCCGTTGACCCCGGGGAGCACCGACCCGGTCCCACGCCAGCGCTAGGCTCCGCGACGTCCGGCACCGACGTCCGTACCGAACGTCGATCCACCGTCCCTCGGAGCCCACGTGCGTAGCCTGTTCACCTCGGAATCCGTCACCGAGGGTCATCCCGACAAGATGGCCGATCAGATCTCGGATGCCATCCTCGACGCGATCCTCGCCGAGGATCCCCACGGGCGTGTGGCCTGCGAGACGCTGGTCACCACGGGTCAGGTCGTCATCGCCGGGGAGATCAGCACGCTGACCTATGTCGACATCCCGCGGGTGGTGCGCGACACGATCCTGGCCATCGGCTACGACTCCCACGACGTCGGGTTCGACGGCAACACCTGCGGGGTGTCGGTCGCCATCGACGAGCAGTCCCCGGACATCGCCCAGGGCGTCGACAGCGCCTACGACAAGGCCGAGGACGATCCGTACGCGCTGCAGGGGGCCGGCGACCAGGGGATGATGTTCGGCTACGCGACGGATGAGACGCCGACGCTGATGCCGCTGCCCATCCACCTCGCGCACCGGATGGCGGAACGGCTCACCGAGGTCCGCAAGTCCGGCGATCTGCCCTACCTGCGGCCCGACGGCAAGACCCAGGTCACCGTCGCCTACGAGGACGGGGTGCCCAAGGGCATCAGCGCCGTGGTCCTGTCCACCCAGCACCGCGCGGAGATCGACCTGTCGACCTTCCTGCGGCCCGACGTCGAGGAACAGGTCATCCGGCCGCTGCTGCCCGAGGACCTGCTGACCGACGACCTGGCGATCTACGTCAACCCGACCGGGCGGTTCGAGCTCGGTGGTCCGGTGGCCGACGCCGGTCTGACCGGCCGCAAGATCATCGTCGACACCTACGGCGGGATGGCGCGCCACGGCGGTGGGGCGTTCTCCGGCAAGGACCCCTCGAAGGTCGACCGGTCGGCGACCTACGCCACCCGGTGGGTCGCGAAGAACATCGTGGCCGCGGGACTCGCGAAGAAGGTCGAGCTGCAGGTGGCCTACGCCATCGGCGTGTCGACCCCGGTCAGCCTCAACATCGACACCTTCGGCACCGAGCAGGCCGACCCCGACCAGATCCTCAAGGCCGTCCGGGAGGTCTTCGACCTGCGTCCGGCGGCGATCGTCGACGCGCTGGATCTGCGGCGGCCCGGCTACCTCGCCACCGCGGCCTACGGCCACTTCGGCCGTGAGGGCGACCGGTTCACCTGGGAGCGCACCGACCGCGCGGATGCGTTGCGCGCCGCGGTCGGTGCCTGAGCCGCGCTCGTCGACGACGGTGACGAGCTGAGCGCGACACCCGGCCGTCCGGGTGTGGCACAGGTCGTCGTCGAGGTGGCCCCGTTCCACCTCGACCGGCCGTTCGACTACCTCGTCCCCGACGACCTCGAGGTGGAGGTCGGCCAGCGGGTCCAGGTGGTCTTCGCCGGCCGACGGGTCCGTGGGCTCATCGTCGGGCTCACCGACTCCAGCGACGTCGACTCGGCCAGGCTGCGCCCGCTGGCCCGGCTGCTCGGTGACCACGTCTGGGTGCGTCCCGACGAACTCGAGGTGCTGCGGTGGGCGGCCCGACGGTTCGGTGCGCCGTTGGCCGACATCGTGCGTCATGCCCTGCCGCCACGCACCGTGGACGTCGAGCGTCGTGCCGCGCAGGCCGGCTGGTTCCCCCCCGGATCCGCGCGGCGGCCGTCCTCGGACCCCGCGCCCGACCGGGACGTGCTCGACGAACGGTGGGCCGCCTACGGCGCCACGGGCCAGGGGCTGCTCGACGCGGTGGTGGGCGGTGCCGGGTCGTTCCTGTGGCGGCCGCTGCCCGGTGAGGACCTGGCCGCGCGCCTCAACGAGCTCACCCAGCTGACGCTGGCGGGCGACCGTGACGTGCTCATCATCGTGCCCGACCCGGCCTCACCGACCGCCGATGCGGTCCTGCGCGACGCCGGGGACCTGGCGGTCGATCTGCGGGGTGGACCGTCACCACGGGTCACCTACCGCAGCTGGTTGGAAGCACGCTGTGGGCAGGCCCGGGTGGTCATCGGTGAGCGCGGTGCCACCTTCATGCCGCTCGAACGCCTCGGGCTCGCCGTGGTGCTCGACGAGGCGAACCCGGTGCTCAAGGAACGGCGCAGTCCGCGCCACCACGCCCGTGAGGTGGTCTACGAGCGGGCGCGGCGCGCCGGGGGCGTGGGCCTGAGTGTGGGCACGGTGCCCTCGGCGGTCGCCTGGGGTCTGCTGCGCGAGCGGCGGGTCACGCCGGTGGTGCCCCTGCGTGAGCACGAACGGCGGGCCCGGCCGCGGGTGCAGGTGGTCACGATGGCCGATCAGCCCCGGGCCCGGATGAGTCTCGAGGCGATGCAGGCGCTGCGCACCGCGACCGGGGCGGGGGCCTACGGCGTGGTGCTCGCGGCGCGCCGCGGCGAGGGCCGGGCGCTCGTCTGTGGCGGCTGCGGGGACCGGGTGACCTGCCCGCGCTGTTCGTCGTCGGTGGGGATCCCCGGGGCACGCGGCACCGCGCTGTTCTGCGAGGGCTGCGGCTGGCGGACCCGTCGCCCGCCCCCGTGCGGCCGGTGCCGGGATCGCACGGTGGTGCCGTTGGCGGCGGGTGCGGCCCGGCTCGGCGCGGAGCTCGGCCGGTCCCTGGACGTCCCCGTGGCCGTGCTCGAGGGCTACGACCAGCAGCCCCCGCCACCACCCGCCGTGCTGGTCACCACCCGCGGCTCGGTCCTCGACGCGCCACCGGGACGCGTCGACGCGGTCGTGCTGCCCGACCTCGACGGCACGCTGCGCCGCCCGTCGCTGGATGCGGCCGAGGACGCGCTGCGGCTGGCCTGTGCCATCGCCGGCTGGACCGTGCACGGTCGCCGGGACCCGACCGACTCGGTGGTCGTCGCGCAGAGTCGCGAGCCGGAGCACCATGTGCTCGCCGCCCTGGCCGCCTGGGACGCCGGTGGGTTCTGGCGGGCCGAGATCGAGCAGCGGGCACCGTTGCGGTTCCCCCCGATCGCCCACGTCCTGCGGCTCGAGATCGCCGGTGACGCGCCCGCCGACCTCGACCGGCGCATCCGCGGGCTGCTGCCCGCCGACGACGAACTGCTCGGGCCACTGCCGATGGACGGCCGCGACGGCTACCTGCTCAAGGCAGGCGACCGCATGGCCTCCCTGGCCGCACTCGCGCCGCTGCGAGCCGAGCTCAGCAAGGCCGGCGTGGAGTGCCGCGTCGACGTCGACCCCGTCGATGCCCTGTGAGGGCCCAGCCGGGCCCGGTGCGTGCCCACCCAGGCCCGGTGCGTGCCCACCCGTCGGCATCGCCGGCGGGCGTGCAGGCTCTACCCTCGGTCCCCAACATGTCGGCATGCCGTGGAGGACGTCCGTGAGTCAGCTCGAAATCCGGATCTTCGGTGATCCGGTCCTGCGCCAGCGCGCCCATGTCGTCGAGGACTTCGACGGCCGGCTGGCCGATCTCGCCGCCGACATGTTCGACACGATGCGTGCCGCCGAGGGGGTCGGGCTGGCGGCGAACCAGGTCGGGGTGCTCAAGCGCCTGTTCACCTGGGAGGTCACCCGCGAGACCGCCGAGGGGGAACTGGTGCCCCACGGCAGTGCGGTCGTGAACCCCGAGCTGCTCAGCAGTTCCGAGGAGATCCAGCAGGGCGACGAGGGCTGCCTGTCCTTCCCGGGGCTGTTCTATCCCGTCGACCGGCCGCTCAAGGTCGTGGTCGGCTACCACGACCTCGGCGGCGAGCATCACGAGGCCGAACTCGACGGTTTCCTCGCGCGGGTGTGGCTGCACGAGATGGACCATCTCAACGGGATCCTGTTCATCGACCACCTCGCCAAGCACGACCGTCAGGCCGCCCTGAAGGCCATGCGCGAGCAGCGCCTCGACGAGCCGGACGACGACGACCCCCGTCCCGGTGGGCTGCTGCTCGGCCGCCGGCGCGGCTGAACGCGCGTCGCCCCACCCGACCACGCGCGCCCGTCGACGGCGTGCAGGAAGTCTCCGTCCATGCGTATCGCGTTCCTCGGCACCCCGGAGGTCGCCGTGCCGGCGCTCACCACGCTGGTGGCCGCCGACGACATCGAGGTGGCGGTCGTCATCACCAACCCGGACCGGCCACGTGGACGGCGCGGTACGCCCCAGCCGCCCCCGGTGAAGGTCGCCGCCGAGGCCGCCGGCATCCCCGTCTGGCAGCCGGTCAAGCCCCGTGAGGTGCTCGCCGAGTTCGAGGCGCTGGAACTCGACGCCGCCGCCGTGGTCGCCTACGGGGCGCTGCTGCCCACCGACGTGCTGGCCGCCGCCGGGCGCGGATTCGTCAACCTGCACTTCTCCCTGCTGCCCCGGTGGCGCGGAGCCGCCCCGGTGCAGCACGCGCTGCGGGCCGGTGACGAGGTCACCGGGGTCACCACCTTCGTGCTCGACAAGGGCATGGACACCGGCCCGGTGCTCGAGCGACTCGAGGTGCGCATCGAACCCGACGAGAGCGCCGGTGCGCTGCTCGCGCGGCTCGCCGAGCTCGGCGGCCCCGTGCTGCGCGACTCGCTGCGCGCCCTGGTCGCCGGGACCGAGCCGGTGCCCCAACCCGACGAGGGCGCGACGCTGGCCCCGAAGATCACCCCCGACGACGTGGCCATCGACTTCGCCGCCCCGGCCCGGCAGGTGGCCGATCTGGTGCGCAGCGCCGATCCCGCACCGGGAGCGCACACCACCTTCCGGGACCGGCGGCTGAAGGTGCTCGCCGCCCGGGTCGTGGACCCCGCGGAGGTCGCCGGGGCGGCCGACCACGATGTACCCGGCACCATCGTGGCCGTCACGAAGGCCGGGGCCGTCGTCGCCTGCGGGACGGGCGCGATCGAGCTCGTGACGGTCCAACCGGAGGGCAAGGCCCGCATCGACGCCGCGGCGTTCGTCAACGGCTACCGGCCGGAAGCCGGCGAACGGCTCGGTGCCGCCCCGGACGGCGCGGCGGACGGCACCCCGTGAGTGCGCCCACCAGCGAGGGGCTGCCGGCGCGACGTGCCGCGCTCGCCGCGCTCAAGAGCGTCGACGAGGACAACGCGTGGTCGAACCTCGCGGTTCCCGCGGCGATCGACGCGCTGCCCGACCAGCGCGACCGGGCGTTCGCGGCGCACCTGGCCTACGACACCCTGCGGTTCGACGGCACCCTGAAATGGATGCTGGCCGAACGCCTGTCACGCCCGCTCGAGGACGTCGAACCGGCGCTGCAGCGGGTGCTGCTGCTCGGGGCGCTGCAACTGCTGCGCACCGGCGTGCCCGCACGTGCGGCCGTGTCCACCAGCGCCGCGCTGGCGCGTGAACAGGTCCCGCGCAAGCGGGCGGACGGCGCGGCCGGGTTCGTCAACGGGGTGCTGCGGTCGTTGAGCCGGGGGATCGACCACCTGCCCTGGCCGACGATGGAGGACCACCCGGTGCGGGCCATGGCGCTGCGTTCCGGGCACCCCGACTGGATCGTCGACGACCTGCGTACCCGCCACGACGACGAGCGGGTCGCCGGCGTCCTGGCCGCCGACAACGAACCACCGGGGGTCACCCTGCGGGCCACCGGTGACCGTGACGCACTGCTGACCGAGCTGCTCGAGCTGGGACTCGACGCGCGGCTCGGTGCCACGGCCGAGGCGATCCGGGTGCCGGGTGCCGATCCGCGCCGGCTGGACGCCGTGAGCACCGGGCGCGCCGTCGTGCAGGACGAGGCGTCGATGGAGGTCGTCGACGCCACCGGCGTGCGCGCAGGGGACCGGGTCCTGGACCTGTGTGCCGGACCGGGTGGCAAGGCCACGCACCTGGCCCGACTGGCCGGCCCGGACGGGCAGGTCACCGCCATCGAGCTGCACCGTCACCGCGCCGAGCTGATCCGGCAGGCCGCCGCCCGCCAGTCGCAGGTGATCGACGTCCGGGTCGGGGACGCCACCGCCCCGCCCCTGCCGGCCGATGCGACCTACGACGCGGTCCTGCTCGACGCGCCCTGCACGGGCCTCGGGACCGGGCGTCGCCGTCCGGAGGTCCGCTGGCGTCGCCGGCCCGAGGACGTCGCCGGGCTCGCCGCCCTGCAGGTGCAGCTGCTGGAGGCCGCGGCCCCGCGGGTCGCCGCCGGTGGCCGGCTCACCTATGCGGTCTGCACCTGGACGGCCGGCGAGACGACCGGGGTGATCGACGCGACGCGGGCGCACCTCGACGGTCTCGGGTTCACCGCCACCTCGACGCGGCAGCTGCTGCCCGACACCGACGACACCGACGGCATGTTCATCGCGACCTGGCGACGGGACGCGGCGGGCGGGGCCGACGCACCCGACGCGGCCGCCACCACCGGCTGACAGCTAGGGTGCGCCGGCAGTGCAGCCGGTGTGCGAGACCCGAGTACGGGGGACGTGGATGACCATTGACGTGCGGATCGCCCCGTCGATCCTGGCGGCCGACTTCGCGCGGCTGGGTGACGAGGTCGCCGACGTCGCCCCGGCCGTGCCGATGATCCACGTCGACGTCATGGACGGGCACTACGTGCCCAACATCACGCTGGGCCCGCCGGTGGTGCGCTCGCTGCGGGCGGCGACCGACCGGCTGCTCGACTGCCACCTCATGATCACCGATCCCGGTGTCTACGCCCCGCAGCTGCTCGAGCTCGGCGCGGAGTCGGTGACCTTCCACCCGGAGGTCGAGGACGACCCCGGGGGGCTGGTCGACCGGCTGCACGAGCTCGGCGGACAGGTCGGGGTCGCGATCAAGCCGGCCCACGATCTCGCGCTCGTGGAGGAACTGCTCGACCGGGTGGACATGCTGCTGGTGATGACCGTGGAGCCCGGGTTCGGGGGGCAGTCCTTCCGGACCGACTGTGTGCCCAAGGTCGCCCAGGCGGCCGCGTGGCGGGAGGCCAACGGTGCCTCGTTCCGCATCCAGGTCGACGGTGGCATCGGGCCCGAGACCATCGAGGCGGCCGCCGAGGCCGGTGCGGACACGTTCGTCGCGGGTTCGTCGATCTTCAACGCCGCCGACCGCGTGGCGGCGGCGCGGGCCCTGCAGCAGCGGGCCGAGTCGGTGCGGGCGCGCACCGGGGCGGGCACGTCGTGACCACCCGGGTCCTGATCGCCGACGACGACGACGACATCCGTGCCTACCTGGAGATCACGCTCGGGCTCGCCGGCTACGAGGTCATCCAGGCCGGCGACGGGGTCGAGGCGCTGGACCTCGCCCGCCATCGTGGCCCCGACGTCATCGTGCTGGACGTGATGATGCCGCGCATGGACGGGCTCGAGGCCCTGCGACGGTTGCGGGAGGACGCGCGCACCAGCCACATCCCGGTGCTCCTGCTCACCGCCCGGGTGCAGAAGCAGGATGCGATCCACGGGTTGGATGCCGGCGCGGACGACTACATCACCAAACCCTTCGATGCCGACGAGCTGCTGGCCAGGATCCGCTCGGCGCTGCGACGGGCCGATCAGCAGCGCACCCGCAACCCGCTGACCGGCCTGCCCGGCAACGAGTCGATCCTGTCCGAGCTGTCGGACCGGATCACCCTCGACGAGCCGTTCGCGCTGCTGTACGTCGACCTGGACCAGTTCAAGCCCTACAACGACCACTACGGCTTCCTGCGGGGCGACGAGGCGCTGCGTGCCCTGGCGCGACTGCTGGTGGCGGTACAGCAGGACCTCGATGACGAGCGCACGTTCGTCGGCCACGTCGGTGGTGACGACTTCGTCATCGTGGTGCGACCCGAGCTGGCCGAACAGGCGGCCCGCGACATCGCCGCCCGGTTCGACGCCCTGGCCCCGTCCTTCTACGACCCGGACGACGCGGAGGCCGGCTCCATCGAGGTGGCGGACCGTCGCGGGGTGCCGCAGCGGTTCGCCCTGCTGTCGTTGTCCGTCGGGATCGCCAGCTCCGAGGTGCGGCCGTTCGACCACCACGGTGAGGCGGTGGCGACGGCCACGGAGATGAAGCGCTACGCCAAGTCGCGTCGCACCGAGGGGTCGAGCTTCGCGATGGACCGGCGCGGCGACACCGACGACGACGGGGCCGAGCTCGAGGTGGAGCTGCCCTGACGGCCACGACCCCGCCGCCACCCACGGAACACCCCCGTGCCGAGCGCCGGGCGTTGGCCACCGCGCTCGCCCACGCACAGGCGGCGGTGCGCCGCGTGGCCCCGAACCCCGGCGTGGGTTGTGTGCTGCTGGTCGACGGGACGGTCGTCGGGATCGGGACGACCGCACCACCCGGCGGGCCGCACGCCGAGCGGGTCGCGCTGGCCGTGGCCGGGGACCGGGCCCGCGGGGCGACCGCCTGCGTGACGCTGGAACCCTGCGCGCACCACGGGCGGACCCCGCCATGCACCGATGCGCTCATCGCCGCCGGTGTGGCCCGGGTGGTCATCGCGCATCCGGATCCGAACCCGATCGCCGCCGGCGGGGCCGCGGTCCTGCGCGACGCCGGCATCGAGGTGGTGGGACCGCTCGACCCCGGCGATCCCCTCCGGGCGGCGGTCGCGGGGCAGCTCGAGGGTTTCCTGCAGCTGGTGCATCGGGGACGGCCCCACGTGACGCTCAAGATGGCCCAGACCTTCGACGGGGCGCTGGTCGCGCCGGACGGTGCGCGCTGGCTGACCGGCCCGACGGCCCGCCGGGCCGTGCACCGCTGGCGGGCCGCGCGCGATGCGGTGCTCGTCGGCGTCGGCACGGTGCTGGCCGACGACCCGCGACTCGACGTGCGTGGGATGGCCGTGGACCACCAACCCCGCGCGGTCGTCATCGACTCGCAGCTGCGCACCCCGCCGACGGCCCGGGTGGTCCGCCCGGGCACCGTGCTGCTCACCCGCATCGAGGCAGCGGCCCCCCGGGCGGTGGCGTTGACGGCCCGTGGCGCCGACGTCGTGACGGTCGCGCCGACCGACGACGGGCGCGTGGACCTGCCGACGGCCCTGCACGCGCTGGCGGACCGGGGCGTGACGTCGGTCCTGGCCGAACCGGGGCGTACCCTGGCGGATGCCCTGCTGGCGGCCGGGCTGGTGGACCGCATCGTGCTGCACGTCGCGACCCACCTCGGGACCGCTGGCTGGCGCGCCGCCGCGCCGACCCCACCCGGGGACCGGTGGCGGACCGAACGGGTGGGTGGTGCCGGCCGCGACCTGATCCGCCAGGTGGTGCGAATCCCGGACACCACCGGGCCACCGGATACCACCGAGCCGCCCGGCACCGAGCCGCCGGGCACCGAGCCGCCCCGCACCACCGAGTCGTGAAGGAGCGCCCATGTTCACCGGGATCGTCGAGGAAGTCGGGCGTGTCGTCGCCATCGACCGGCACGAGACGCACGCTCGGCTGACGATCGGCTGCGACACGGTCGTGGCGGATGTCGCCATCGGTGACTCGATCGCGGTCGACGGGTGCTGCCTCACGGCGACGACGCTGCCCGGGGACGGGTTCACGGCCGACCTGATGGCCGAGACCCTGCGCGCCACCAGTCTCGGTGACCTCGAGGTCGGCTCACCGGTCAACCTGGAACGGGCCATGCGTGCCGACGCCCGGTTCGGTGGCCACCTCGTGCAGGGACACGTCGACGCCGTCGGCGAGATCGTGGCCCGCGAGGAGCTGCCCGGCACCGTGTTCGTGTCGGTGCGCGCGCCCGACGAGGTGGCGCGCTACCTCGTCGACAAGGGCTCCGTCACGGTCAACGGCACGTCGCTGACCGTCGTGGACGTGGCCGACGGGGTGTTCCGGGTCGGCCTGATCCCCCACACCCTGGAGGCGACGTCGCTGCACGCGGTGGCCGTGGGGGACCGGGTGAACCTCGAGGCGGACGTGATCGCCAAGTACGTCGAGCGGCTGCTCGGTGGCGGTGCCGTCTCGCCCTACACCAGCACCGCGGCCGCCACCGACGCCGTCGCAGCCACGAACGACGCCGTCGCAGCCGCCGGACAGGATCGCTCATGACCCGCTTCGCCCCCATCGAGGACGCCATCGCCGTCATGCGCGACGGTGGGATGGTCGTGGTCGTCGACGACGAGGACCGGGAGAACGAGGGCGACCTCGTCATGGCCGCCGACGCGGCCACACCCGAGACGCTGGCGTTCATCATCAACCACAGCTCCGGGGTGATCTGCGTGCCCATGCTGGGTGACGATCTCGATCGGCTCGAGATCCCGATGATGGTCGCGGCCAACGAGGACCCCAAGGGGACCGCCTACACCATCTCCGTCGACGCGACCGACGAGACCTCGACGGGCATCTCCGCGGCCGACCGGGCGCGCACCTGCCGGGTGCTCGCCGATCCGGACACCCGGGTCGGGGACCTGACCCGCCCCGGCCACGTCTTTCCCCTGCGCTATCACCCCGGCGGGGTGCTGCGGCGCCTCGGCCACACCGAGGCGTCGGTTGACCTCGCACGGCTCGCCGGTCGCCGGCCCGCCGCGGTGATCTGCGAGGTCGTCAACACCGACGGGACCATGGCCCGGGTGCCGGACCTCGCGGCCTTCTGTGCCGAGCACGACCTCGTCATGGTGACGATCGCGGATCTGGTCGCCTACCGCCGGGAGCGCGAGTCGGTCGTCGAGCGGGTCGCGCGCGCCAAGCTGCCCACGCCCTACGGCCCGTTCGAGGTCATCGGCTACCGCTCGAACGCCGCGGACGGCTTCGAGTCGACCGCGCTGCTCTACGGCGACCCGGAGGGCAAGTCGGACGTGCTGGTGCGGATGCACTCCGAGTGTCTGACCGGGGACGTGTTCCGTTCACTGCGGTGCGACTGCGGGCCGCAGCTGGACCTGGCCATGGCCCGGATCGCCGAGGAGGGCTGCGGGGTCATCGTCTACCTGCGCGGCCACGAGGGCCGCGGCATCGGGCTGATGCACAAGCTGCAGGCCTACGAACTGCAGGACGCCGGGGCCGACACCGTCGACGCCAATCTGGCGCTCGGCCTGGCGGCCGACGCGCGTGACTACGGCATCGGGGCCTCGATCCTGGCCGATCTGGGGCTCACGACCCTGCGGCTGTTGACGAACAATCCGGCGAAGCGGGCGGCGCTCAACGGGTTCGGGCTGTCGATCGTGGAACGGGTGTCGTTGGAGATCGAACCCAACGAGGCCAATGCGTTCTACCTGCAGACCAAGGCCGATCGCATGGGTCACGAGTTCGGCGACCAGGATCTGCCGGTGTCCACCGGCGTCGGCGACATCGCGCGCCAGCAGGTCGTGCGGCCCCGCCGGGTGCGGCGGCTACCCCACGGGTTGGCGATGGCACCCCCGGACGACGATGATGGTGAGCCGGACGACCCCGGTGCCGCCCCCGACGACGGCGGTCACGCCCCCGCCGACGCCGGCGAGCAGGACGCCGTCGCGGCGCAGGGTGCCGGCCGACCCCACCAGTGAACGGAATGCACGTGCCCGAGATCACCAGCCACACCGGTGCCGTCGACGCCAGCGACCTGCGCGTCGCCATCGTCGCGGCGCGCTTCAACGACGCCGTGGTCGACCGTCTCGTGAATGCCGCCAGCGACGTGCTGGTGCGCCACGGTGCCGATCCGGCCGCCGTGCGGGTCGTGTGGGTGCCCGGAGCGTTCGAGATCCCCGTCGTGCTCGACAAGCTCGCCGCGAGCGGTGAGGTCGATGCGCTCGTCGCGCTCGGCTGCATCGTGCGCGGCGACACGCCCCACTTCGACTACGTGGCCGGTGGTGCGGCCTCCGGTGCGGCCGACGTCGCGCTGCGCCACGGCGTGCCGGTCGCGTTCGGGGTGCTCACCACCGAGACCTGGGACCAGGCCGTGCAACGTGCCGGTGGCAAGCTCGGGAACAAGGGTGCCGAGGCCGCACTCGCCGCCGTCGAGACCGCGAACCTGTTGCGGAGCCTGTGACCGACGACACCACCGACGTCGACGCCGACACGTCCGTGCCCCTCGCGCCGGGCGCGAAACAACGTGCGCTGAGCGACGAACAGGAGCACCTCGACCGGGTCCACGACCGGGTCGAGCTGTTGCGACGCCGGGCCGAGGAACGCGTGGCCGAGGCCGGTGCCGACCGGTCCGGCTCGACCTTCCAGGCCAAGTTCGAACGCGACGTGGTCGAACACCACCAGGCCTCCCGCCGCGCCCGGTTCACCTTCGGGGACGTCGAGTCGCTGGTGTTCGGGCGGGTCGACCTCGCGGACGCGGAGACCTTCCACATCGGCCGCGTCTCCGTGGTCGACGGCGAGGGCGAGGTCGTGCTCGTCGACTGGCGGGCCCCGGCGGCCGCGCCGTTCTACCAGGCGACGGCGGCGACCCCGTTGGACGTGGCGCGCCGCCGGACGCTGGTCACCCGGGGTCGGACGGTGCAGGACCTCGACGACGAGGTGCTGGACGTCGACGCCGCGGACACGCTCGGGCTGACGGCGGTCACCGGCCAGGGGGCGCTGCTGGCCGCCCTGACCCGGACCCGGGGCACCGCGATGCGCGACATCGTGGCCACGATCCAGGCCGACCAGGACGCGATCATCCGCTCGCCGGCCACCGGCACGCTGGTCGTGACCGGCGGGCCCGGGACCGGCAAGACCGTGGTCGCCCTGCACCGCGTGGCATCGCTGCTGTACCGCGACCGGGATCGGTTCGAGGGGCGCGGCGTGCTCGTCGTCGGGCCGAGCCGGGCCTTCACGGAGTACACCGCCCGCGTGCTGCCGGCGCTGGGGGAGGACCGCGCCGTGCAACGCCCGCTGGCGGCGCTGGCACCCCGCGGCGCGACCATCCGGGGTTACGACCACCTCGAGGTCGCCCGTGTCAAGGGCGACCTGAACATGGTCACGGTCTGCCAACGGATGCTGGCGGCCGCGCTGCCCCCGATCCCGCCGGCGACCCGGGTGTCGTTCGAGGGCACCACCGTCACCGTGGAGGCCGCCACGATCGCGACGTTGCGCGACCGGCAGCTCGAGAAGGTCCGGGCCGACCGGCAGGGTGGTACCTACCGGGCACGACGTGAAGCGGCCGAGGCGTCGCTGCAGGCGGCGCTGTTCAGGCGCTGGGCCCGCACCCACCGCTCGGCGGGTGGCCGGGTCCCCGAACATCGCGAGGGCTCCGGGTTCGACGCGGCGTTGGAGGACTCGGCGTCGATCACGATGCTGCGGCGGTGCTACTGGCCCGAGCTCGACGCCGAGCGGGTCCTGGCCGCGGTCGCGGCGGATCCCGACCGGGTCGCCTCGGTCGCGCCCGAGCTGGAGCCCGATGACCTGGCACGGCTCATCGACGCCTGGGCGCAGGCGACGACCTGGACCCACGACGACGTGGCACTGCTCGACGAGCTGGCGGCCCTGATCGGCCGGGAACCGCGGGTGCGTGCTCCGCTGCGCCGTGACGACGGTGGCCTGACCGTGACCAGTGAACTGCTGAGCTACGACATCCCCGACATCGACGTGGAGGCCGACGACTACCGCGACTTCGCGCACGTCGTGGTCGACGAGGCCCAGGACCTGACCCCGATGCAGTGGCGAGCCGTGGCCCGGCGCGGGCCGTACGCGTCGTGGACGGTGGTCGGTGATCTCGCCCAGCGCAGCCGCGTGGCCGAGCCCGGCACCTGGGAGGAGATCGCCCGGCTCATCGGCCGGCGCGAGGTCGCCATCCGGGAGCTACGCGTCAACTACCGCACGCCGGCCGCGATCGCCGACGTCGCCCGTGAGGTGCTCGCCGCGGCCGGCCACGACCCGGCCACCGCCCCCGATGCGGTCCGCAGTACCGACGACCACCCGCGCCTGCTCCTCGACGCCGACGTCGAGGCAGCGGCGGCCCGCGCCGTCGACGGCCTGCTCGCCGCCCGCGACGGCTCCATCGCGGTGCTGGCTCCCGACGGCCGGGTCGCGGACCTCGTCGCCCGGTTCGACGCGGACCTCGAGCCCGGCGTCCGGGACCGGATCCGGGTGCTGGACCCACGGACCGCCAAGGGGCTCGAGTTCGACGATGTGATCGTGGTCGCACCCGACGAGATCGCGGACGCATCCGCGGTCGGGGCGCACCAGTTGTACGTCGCCGTGACCCGAGCGACGCGCACGCTCACGGTGGTTGCGGCCCCTGACGCGCGGTTCCCGGGCCGCGCGGCCCTGGAGCACGCCGAGCCTTGACCCTTGCCGCTCATCGGCGTCGGCTCAGGTGCCGCGCCATGCGAGAAACTGTTCCCGACAACAGCGGCGCGTCACCGGCCGCGCAGTGAGGGGACCTACAGCCGGCAGGCGAGGATGTCGGTGACCAGGATCCCGCGGGCCCCGACCTCCCACAGCTCGTCCATCACGCGGTTGGTCTCCTTCTGCTCGACCATCGCGCGGACCGCGACCCAGCCCTTGTCGTGCAACGGACTGACCGTCGGGGACTCGATGCCCGGCGTGATGGCGCAGGCGGCCTCGACCGTCTCCACCCGGCAGTCGTAGTCGATCATCACGTACTGCCGCGCGATGATCACGCCGTTCAGCCGCCGGATCAGCTGGGCCACACGTGGGTCGTCGGGGGCGTTGCGCCGGCGAATGAGCACGGCCTCCGACTCGAGGATCGGGTCACCGACGATCTCCAGACCGGCTTGCCGCAGCGTGGTCCCCGTCGACACCACGTCCGCGATGATGTCGGCCACGCCCAGGCGCACGGCGGTCTCCACCGCGCCGTCGAGGTGGATCACCTCGGCGCTCAGACCGCGGGCGGCGAGGTCGGCCCCGACCAGGCCGGCGTACGAGGTGGCGATGCGCTTGCCGGCGAAGTCGTCCACCCGGTCGGCGGTGCCCGGAACGGCCGCATAGCGGAACGTCGAGCCGCCGAAGCCGAGCGCGAGCACCTCGTCGGCGTCGCTGCCGCCGTCGAGCAGCAGATCGCGACCGGTGATGCCGACCTCGAGCTGGCCGGCGGCGACGTAGGTGGTGATGTCCCGGGGGCGCAGGAAGAAGAACTCGACGTCGTTGTTCGGATCGGCCAGCACCAGCTCGCGCTGGTCGCGGCGCTGGCGGTACCCGGCCTCGACCAGCATCTCACTGGCGGCACCGGACAGGGTGCCCTTGTTGGGGACGGCGACACGGAGCATGGTGGTACCTCGTCGGGATTCGTCCGGTCGTCGCGACCGGAGCGGTTCGGCCTGATCGGGGCAGGCAGTGGTCGGGGCAGGCAGGGGTCGGGGCGGCATGGCTGCCGGCGGGGCGCGGGGCTCAGAGGTGGGCGTAGACGTCCTCGAGCGTCAGCCCCGTGGCCAGCATCAGGACCTGCGCGTGGTAGAGCAGCTGGCTGATCTCCTCGGCGGCGCGCTCCGGGGACTCGTGCTCGGCGGCCATCCAGGACTCCGCGGCCTCCTCGACGACCTTCTTGCCGATGGCGTGGACGCCGGCATCCAGGGCGGCGACCGTGCCGGACCCCTCGGGTCGGGTGGCCGCCTTGTCGCTGAGTTCGGCGAACAACTGCTCGAAGGTCTTCACGTGGTCCTCGTCGTCGGCCGGTGCCCGTGCGGCGGGGAGCCTACGCCACCCGGTCGGTCGGCCCACCGCGTCGGTCGGTCGGCCAACCGCGTCGGTCGATCGGCCCACCGCAGACCCATTAGGCTCGTGGTGACGAACCGCCACGACCGCCATGCCCAGGAGTCGAAAGCTGTGAGCGACATGCCGACCGGTCCGACCGCTGGTGCGCCAGACGGCCAGCCCTCGGAAGAGGAGGTCCGCGCCTACATCGCGCAGCTGCGTGGTGCCGGGATCGATCAGATCCTGGCCGAGGTGCTCTCCAGCCTCCTCAACGCCGCCCAGGTCAAGCTGGGGCGTCGCGATGCGCGGGTCCTGCTGGACACCACCGCGGCGATGGTCGAGCAGACCCGTGCGGTGCTGCCCGACGAGCTGACCTCGCAGGTCGACGATGTGCTCAGTCAGCTGCGCAAGGCGCAGGTGCAGGCCGAGCCCGAGGTGGCCCAGGCCGCAGCGCAGGGCCAGGTCGAGCCCAACGACCTGCCGGCCGACGGCGGTGCCCCGGACGCGGGCGGCGACGCCGCGGATGACGCGCCGAGCACACCCGCGAGCCCGGCACAGCCCGCCGCCGGGCAGGACGCCGCGTCCCGGTTGTGGGTGCCGGGGCAGTAGGCGGGTCCCGCCCGATCCGTCACCGCGGGCGGAACGTCATCCGACCGAGGCGACGGTCACGAGTGCTGTGCTAGGCTCTGGGCCAGCGCGGCTCCTTCTCGGATGCCGCGGCACGTCCGGGCTCGTGACCGGCCCGGCACGTGGGACAGACGCGTAGGACAACCGAAGACGCGAAGCGGCCCGTCACCCCAGAGGTGAGCCGGGCCCACCCGACAGGTTGCGATCTGACCGGGTCAGCGACAACGACCGGCGGCTGACGCCGTGCGTTGACGTTCGATCCAGATCCAGACGGCGACCCCACCGGGGTCGCCGTTGTCATGTCGCACGAACCCGTAGCACCCGCATGATCCCGGGGCCGCCGAACGGCCCCGACGATCACACGATCCGACCATCACGAACGACCACAGCAGGAGGCACCAGCATCGACGAGCAGCAGCGCCGGCTGAACGCGGACATCAAGGTCCCACGGGTACGCCTCGTGGACGCCGACGGCACGCAGGTGGGCATCGTCCCCCTCGCGCAGGCCCTGCGGCGGGCACGGGAGCTCGATCTCGATCTCGTCGAGGTCGCCCCGCAAGCGGACCCGCCGGTCTGCCGCATCATGGACTGGGGCAAGGCGAAGTACGAAGAGGAACAGAAGCAGAAGGAGGCGCGCAAGCGCCAGAACCAGATCGCGGTCAAAGAGATCAAGATGCGCCCGAAGATCTCGGACAACGACTACGGCACGAAGTCCGGGCACGTGCGCCGGTTCCTGGAGGCCGGCTCCAAGGTCCGCGCGTCGATCATGTTCCGCGGGCGCGAGATGACCCACACCGAGCTCGGCCTGAAGCTGTTGGACCGGCTCGCCGAGGACATGAGCGAACTGGCCACGGTCGAGGCCAGCCCGAAGGTCGACGGCCGCAACATGGTCATGGTGCTCGCCCCGCTGCGGGCCAAGGCCAAGCCCGAGGGCGAGGCCGCACCCGCGTCCGACGGTGACACCGCCGGGGCCTGAGCCCCACGATCAGGGCACGGCCCGGATCACCCGATCCGGCCCGCCCGATCCGGCCCGCACGGTCGCACGCGACCCGACGATCGGGCGCACCGGCACCGCCGGACGTGCCCCACGCCCACGTACACCACCCGCACGAACGATGGAGGCGACCATGCCCAAGCAGAAGACCCACAGCGGCGCGAAGAAGCGTTTCCGCGTCACCCGGAACGGCAAGGTGATGTCGTCGCAGAAGAACCGCGCGCACCTGCTGAAGCACAAGTCGTCCGCCCGGAAGCGTCGCCTCGCCGGCGAGACCGAGATCGCGGCACCCGACGCCAAGAAGATCAAGAAGCTGCTCAACCAGTGAACGACCCCCGGCACGGGCGACCGCGATGCGGTCGATCCGGTGCCGTCGTGCGTACGCCGGTCCGACACGACCGACGCACGACCCACCAGTCAAAGGAGTAGGACATGGCACGCGTCAAGGGTGGCGTTCACGCCAAGAAGGGCCACAAGGCGGTCATGGACCGCGCCAAGGGCTTCCGTGGTGCCCGTAGCCGTCGGTTCAAGGTGGCCAAGGAGGCCGTCAACCACGCGGATCGGTACGCCTATGCGGACCGTCGCGCCCGCAAGGGCGACTTCCGCCGCCTGTGGATCGCCCGCATCAATGCCGCCGCCCGCCAGGAGGGCATGAGCTACAGCCGGTTGATGCACGGCCTGAAGCTCGCCGGCATCGAGGTCGACCGCAAGAACCTCGCCGACCTCGCCGTCCACGACGCCGCCACGTTCGCGGCGCTCGTCGCCAGCGCGAAGTCGGCGATCGAGACCCAGGCGGCCTGAGAACGCCCGCCCGTCACGGCGACGCCGGCCGCGCACCAGCGGCCGGCGTCGCGTCGTGTCCGGGACGTGCCGCCCCTCTGGACGGACGACGATGGAACGCGTGACCTCGACCAGCAACGCGCGGATCCGCGCGGCGGCCGGTCTGGCCCGTGCCCGGACACGCCGTGACGAGGGACGCCACCTCGTCGAGGGCCCCAACGCCGTGGCCGAGGCCCTGGCCGCCGGCGTGGTCGACGAGGTCTTCTGCACCGACGAGGGGGTCGCGGCGGCCGTCCCGGACGGCGTGCCGATCACGCTCGTGGACGATGCGGTGCTGGCCCGGCTGGCGGACGCGGTCACCCCCCAGGGGATCGTGGCCGTGGCCCGGTCGCGGACCGTGCCGTTGTCCGAGGTCGCCGGCACCGGGGTGCTCGTCGTGCTCGACCGGGTGGCCGACCCCGGCAACGCCGGGACGATCCTGCGCAGCGCGGATGCGCTCGGTGCCGCCGGTGTGGTCCTGACCGCCGGCAGCGTGGACGTCTTCGGCCCCAAGGCCATCCGGGCGGCGGTCGGCTCGACCTACCACCTCGGCATCGTGACCGGTGTCACGCTCGACGAGGTCGCCCGGGTCTGCCGGGAGGCCGGCCAGCGGATCGTCGGACTCGATGCGGGTGGCGGTGAACTCCTCGAGCAGCTGGCCGTGCTGTCCGGCCCGCTCGCGCTGGTGCTCGGCAACGAGGCGCACGGGCTCGATGCCGGTGCCGACGGGCTGCTCGATGCGACCGTGGCCATCCCGCTGCATCCGCGCGCGGAATCGTTGAACGTCGCCGCCGCAGCGGCCATCGCCATCCATGCCGCCGTCCGCGGGCGGAGCACCGCACCGCGTCTATCCTGACGCCCGCCCGACGTCCGCCACCTCCACCCGAACGGACCCCCTGCGATGAGTGACACCGTGCGCGACCTCGACGCGCTCGAGGCCGAGGCCCTGGCGGCGATCGCGGCGGCCGAGGACGTCGACGCGCTGGACGACGTCCGGGTGCGCCTGACCGGCAAGAAGTCCGAGCTGGCCGGGATCCAGGCAACGATGAAGGACCTCGACGCCGATGGCCGCAAGGCACTGGGCCAACGCCTCAACGCCTTCCGGACGGCCTTCCAGGCCGCCTTCGACGCCCGCCAGACGGAACTCGCCGAGGTGGCGCTGCGCGCGCGCCTGGAAAACGAACGGCTCGATCTGACCGCGCCGCCGCGCCGCCTGCCCCCGGGTCGGCCCCACCTGCTCACGCAGGTGGAGCAGGAAATGCTCGACGTGTTCGTCGGCATGGGCTACCAGGTCGCCGAAGGTCCGGAAGCCGAGTCCGGGGTCTACAACTTCGACCTGCTCAACATCGAGTCCGACCACCCCGCCCGCCAGGAGATGGACACCATCTACGTCGACGGGTTCGACGACGTGGTGCTGCGCACGCACACCTCGCCGGTGCAGGCGCGGGTCATGACGAACCAGCAGCCACCGATCGCGATCGTGTGCCCGGGACGCACCTACCGCGCCGATGCGGTCGACGCCACCCACTCGCCGGTGTTCAGCCAGGTGGAGGGTCTGGTCGTCGCCGAGGGCATCACGATGGCCGACCTGCGGGGCACGCTGCTGGCGTTCTCGCGGCGGATGTTCGGGGCCGATCGGGAGATCCGCCTACGTCCGTCGTTCTTCCCGTTCACCGAGCCCTCCGCCGAGGTGGACGTCTCGTTCGAGGGGTCGGCCGGCAACCACGGCTGGCTGGAGATCCTCGGATCCGGGATGGTCGACCCGAACGTGCTCGAGTTCTGCGGCATCGACCCGCAGCGCTACTCCGGGTTCGCCTTCGGGATCGGGATCGAGCGGGTCGCCATGCTGCGCCACGGCGTCCGGGACATCCGCGATCTGTTCGATGCCGACGCGCGGTTCCTCGCCCGCTTCTAGCTCCAGCCACCGACCTTCTTCGGTCGTCGTCCCCACTGCGCAAGGGTTCCCCCGTGAAGTTGCCGCTGTCCTGGCTGGCCTCGATGGTCGAGCTCGATCTCGACATCGACGCGTTGACCGAACTGATGAGCCTGCGCGGGCTCGAGGTCGAGGAGGTCACCACCCCCGGTGCCGGCACCAGCGGGGTGCGCACCGCCCGGGTGCTCGAGGTCGCACCGCACCCGGACGCCGACAAGCTGCGTGTCGCCAGGGTCACCGGCGAGGGGGGCGAGGGCGAGATCGAACTCGTCTGCGGGGCCTGGAACTTCGAGGCGGGGGACATCGTCGCCCACGCAGCCGTCGGCGGCCACGTCCCGGGCGTCGCGGGCCCCGATGGCACGAGGGGGCTGACGATGGCGTCCCGCCCGATCCGCGGCATCACCTCCAACGGCATGATCGCGTCGGCGAAGGAACTGGAGCTCGGCGACGACCACACCGGCATCCTGGTCCTGCCGCCCGACACCCCGCTGGGCGTGGACCTGCACGATCTGCTGCCCATCGGCGAGCCGGTCGTGGAGATCGCCGTCCAGGCCGACCGTGGTGACCACCTCGGCGTGCTCGGTGTGGCCCGCGACCTCGCCGCCATCCTGGACCGCGACTGGACCACGCCGGCGGTCCCGGAGCCGCGCGACGCGCCGACGCTGCGGGTGACCCTGGACACCGACGCATGCGCCTCGTTCCACACCTGGGTCGTGGAGGACGTCACCGTCCGGTCCTCGCCGCCGTGGCTCCGCCAGCGCCTCGCCCAGTGCGGCGTCCGCTCGATCGACGTCGTCGTCGACGTCACCAACTTCGTCATGCTGGAACTCGGGCAGCCGTTGCACGCCTTCGATCTCGACCGGGTGCACGGCCCGTCGCTGACCGTCCGGGCGGCGCGGGCGGGGGAGCGGCTGACCACGCTCGACGACCAGGACCGGGAACTCGTCGCCGGCGATCTGGTCATCGAGGACGCCGACCGGCTCGTCAGCCTCGCCGGGGTCATGGGTGGTGCCGACACCGAGGTGACCGCCGACACCCGTCGGGTGCTCATCGAGGCCGCCGTGTGGGAGCCGTCGGCGATCCGGGCGACCTCGCGGCGCCTGGGGCTGGTGTCCGAGGCCTCCAAGCGGTTCGAACGGGCCGTCGACCCGGCCGGCGCGGCGCAGGCCGCGGCCCGCGCGGCCGGGCTGATCGCCGAGTTGACCGGCGGGCGGCTGGTCGGGACCGACGCGGTGGTGCGTGCACCCGCGCCGAGCTGGGCCGAACGGCCGGCGATCCGCCTGGACGCGGTCCACACCGCCCGGTTCCTGGCGCTCGACCTCGACCCGGCCGCGCAGGCGGCCCTGCTGCGGCGCTCCGGGGCGGAGGTCGACATCGACGGGGACACGCTGCACGTCCAACCGCCGAGCTGGCGGAGGGACCTGGCCCGGCCCGCCGACCTCGCGGAGGAGATCGCGCGGCTGCACGGCTACGAGCACGTCCCGACCACGCTGCCACGCGTCGATGTGACCGGCGGGCTGACCCCGGCCCAGCGGGCCGAGCGCGAGGCCCGGTCCGTCGCCGTGGCCGCCGGTTTCCACGAGGCGGTCACCCGCCCGTTCGTCGGCGACGACGCCCTGGTCGGGGTCGTGCCGAGCGACGGTCGCGTGCAGCTCGCCAACCCGCTCGCCAAGGATGCGTCGGCGATGCGCCCGTCGATGCTCGAGGGGCTGCTGCAGGCACTGCGTCGCAATCACGGGCAGGGTCGGCCCGGGGTCGGGCTGGTCGAGCTCGGGCGGCTGTTCCGTCCCGTCGACGACCCGCTCGCCGCCCCGCTCGACGCCGTCATCGACGGCGCGTGGCGCTGGCGTGCACCGGATGGGCAGGAGCTACCGATCCAGCCGCGGACCATCGGGTTCGTGGCCGGTGGCGTCAAGCTCGGCCATGGTTGGCTCGCCCCCGACGAGCGGTGGTCGGTCCACGACGTCCTCGCGGCCATCGAGGAGGTCGTGCGCCGCATCGCGCCACCCGACGATCCGAGCTGGACCCTGGAGCGGCGACCGGTCGAACGGGACGGGTTCCACCCGGGACGGACCGTGGCGCTGTGTCTGGCCGGCCGCGACGACGGGGACGCCCACGAGATCGGCATCGTGGGGCAGCTGCACCCGACCACGATCGAGGACCGCGACCTGCCCGAGGCGGCCGTCGCCGGCGAGCTGCTGCTCGAGCCGTTCCTGGCCGCGATCCCCGCGACCGGGCACCCGCCGGTCACCGCCGAGGTGTTGATCAAGCACCCGTCGATGTCGATCGACGTGGCGCTGATCGCCGCGGACGAGGTCCCCCACACGGCGCTCGAACAGGCCGTACGCAGCGGAGCCGGCACCCTGCTCGACGAGCTCTGGACCTTCGACGAGTACCGCGGCGAGCAGGTCGGTGCCGGCCGGCGCAGCGTGGCGCTCCGGTTGCGCCTGCAGGATCCGGAGCGGCAGCTCACCGACGCGGACGCGGAGGCCGTGATCGACGCGGTCGCGGCGGAGGCCGAACGCATCGGGGCGACCCTGCGGCGCTGAGGGCACGCCCTATCCTGGCCACCATGCCATCGATCAAGCTCGGCCGCGGCGTCTCCGTCCCGGAGGCGGAACTCGAGCTGCGCGCGGCGCGGTCGGGCGGTCCCGGCGGCCAGTCGGTCAACACCACCGACTCCAAGGTCGAGCTGCGCTGGTCGGTGCGGGAGACCGGCGCGTTGTCGCCGGCCCAGCGCGAACGGGTCCTCGACCGGCTCGGGTCGCGGCTGACCAAGGACGGGGTGCTGATCCTGCAGGGCTCGGAGCACAAGAGTCAGCACCGCAACCGTGACGCGGTGCTGTCCCGCTTCCAGTCGATCGTGGGCGAGGCGCTCGAGCCACCCCGGCAGCGGCGCAAGACCAAGGTCTCGCGGGGGGCGAAGCGGCGACGGCTGGAGGCCAAGCGCAAGCGCAGCGAGACCAAGAAGCTGCGCAAGCCGCCCAGCACCTGACCCACGCATCGACTCTGCACTTGTTTGCAATTTCCTGCATCATGCGCAAGGCTGGTGACGGAACGCCGCACCTGACGACCGCGACCCGCAGGAGCCATGTTGAGTTTCGCCATCGGCATCGTCGGTGCCTCCGGGTACGGCGGCGTGGAGCTGATCCGTCTGCTCGACGCCCACCCGGCGCTGCACACCAGCGTGGTCGCCGCCCACTCGCAGGCCGGGCAGCCACTGCACGAGCTGTTCCCGAGCCTCGCCGGGGAGCGGGTGTTCGACGCGATCGACGTCGACCGGCTCGCCGAGCTGGACCTGGTGTTCATCGCCGCTCCGCACGGCCCCGCGCTCGAACTCGGCGCCCAGCTCTACGACCGCGGCGTGAAGGTCGTCGATCTCTCCGCGGCCTTCCGGCTCAGTGAAGCGGGCTTCCGCGAGTGGTACGGCGAGGCGCATCCCCGCCCCGACCTCGCCGCCGGGGACGCCTCGGCGGCCGCCGACGTGGCCTACGGCCTGACCGAGTTCCACCGCGACCGGGTCGCCACGGCGCGGCTGGTGGCCAACCCGGGGTGCTACCCGACCGCGATCCTGCTGGGCCTGACGCCGTTGGCACCGCTCGTCGAGCCCGGCTCGATCGTCGTCGACGCCAAGTCGGGGACCTCCGGCGCGGGCCGCGCCGCGAAGGACCACCTGCACTTCGCCCACGTCGACGGGAACCTCACCGCCTACGGCGCACCGGCCCATCGTCACACCGGCGAGGTGGAACGGTGGCTGCCGGGCGAGCTCGGGGCGATCAGCTTCACGCCGCACCTCGTTCCCATGCCCCGCGGGTTGCTGGCGACCTGCTACGGCACACTGCGGGCCGACACCTCGGCCGATGACGTCCAGGACGCACTGCACGCCGCCTACGACGCCGAGCCGTTCGTCCACGTGCTCGCGCCCGGCACCTTCCCGCACACCAAGGCGCTGGCCGGGTCGAACGGATGTCAGTTGAGCGCCGTCGTCGACGAGCGCACCGGCCGGGTCGTGGTCACCAGCGCGATCGACAACCTCGGCAAGGGCGCGGCCGGCCAGGCCCTGCAGAACGCCAACCTGCTGCTCGGGCTCGACGAGACCACCGGGCTGAGCGCCATCGGGATGTACCCATGAGGACCCGGCCATGAGGAACCACCCATGAGTGCGGCCCCGATCCCCGGCTGGGGCCCCGCCGACCGCAGCGGCCTCGAACCGCTCGACGGTGGCATCACGGCTGTGGCCGGTGTGCGCGCCGGCGGGGTCATCAGTGGCGTCAAGCCCTCCGGGCGCAGCGACCTCGCGCTGGTCGCGACCGACGGGCCGGCAGCCACGGCCGTGGTCACGACCCGCAACCTCGTCAAGGCACCCGCCTGCACGTTGAGCGAGCAGCACGCCGCCGACGGTCGCGCCCGGGCGATCGTGATCAACGCGGGCAACGCCAACGTCGCCACCCCGGACGGCGAGGCCCATGCGCTGCGCCTGGCCGTCGGCGCGGCCGATGCCCTGCGCCTGGATGCGGCGACCGACGTGCTGGTCATGTCGACCGGGGTCATCGGCGTGCCCCTGCCCATCGACCGCATCGAGGCAGCGATGCCCGCGGCCGTGGCGGACCTCGACCACCAGGGCGGGGGTCGGGCGGCCACGGCGATGATGACCACCGACACCCACGCCAAGCAGGTGGCCTTCCGTGTGACCGACGACCAGGGTTCCTGCACGGTCGCGGGCATGGCCAAGGGCGTCGGCATGATCGAGCCGAACATGGCGACCCTGCTGGTCGTGCTCACCACCGATGCACCGGTCACCGGCCGGGTGCTGCGCCAACTGCTGCGCCGGGCCGTCGACACGACGTTCAACCGGATCAGTGTGGACGGCGACGGCTCGACCAGCGACACGGTCGCCGTGCTGGCCACGGGGACCGCCACCGCGCCGCCCGGGCTCGAGACCCTGGCTCGTGCGCTGCAGGCGGTCTGTGCCGATCTCGCCCAGCAGGTCGTCGCCGACGGCGAGGGCGCGAGCCGCGTGGCCGCCGTCACGGTGACCGGCGCGGCCACCGAGGCCGAGGCCGAACGCCTCGCCCGGTCCGTGGCGACCTCGCTGCTGGTCCGCGCCGCCATCCACGGGGCCGATCCGAACTGGGGTCGCATCCTGATGGCGCTCGGCAACGCGGGCGTCGCCTTCGATCCGCGCCGCGTGAGCGTGCGGTGCGCGGGGATCACCGTGTGTCGGTTCGGGGTCGCCGCCAGTTTCGATCGCGGTCAGGCCGCCGCGGCCATGCAACGCCCGCAGGTCGACATCGAGGTGGAGGTCGCCTCCGGGGACGCCGGTGCCACGGTGCTGACCTGCGACCTGACGCCCGAGTACGTCCGTTTCAACGCCGAATACACCACCTGATCCAGCTGATCCGGGCCGCGCCAGCAGCTGCGCACCAGCCGAGTCACCGCATCCCTGCCGCATCGCTCGAGTCGCTCCATCCACTGAAGGTCCGCACCGTGTCGTCCGAGTCCAACGTCCCCATGCCCGCCGTCGGCCGGCGCATCACGACCGCGCCCGAGGTCTCCACCGCGCGCGTCGAGATCGCGCAGGAGAAGGCCGCCGTGCTGCGCGAGGCACTGCCGTGGATCACCCGGTTCCACGGGCAGACGGTCGTGATCAAGTACGGCGGCAACGCCATGGTCGACGACCAGCTGAAGCGGTCGTTCGCCGCGGACGTCGCACTGCTGCACTTCGTCGGCCTCAAGCCGGTCATCGTGCACGGCGGCGGACCGCAGATCAGCGCGCTGGCCGACAAGCTCGACGTGCCGTCCACCTTCGTCGGGGGACTGCGGGTCACCGACGCCCCGATGATGGACGTGGTCCGCATGGCGCTGCTCGGCCAGGTGAACCCGGAGGTCGTCGGGTTGGTGCAGGAGGCCGGGGCCCCGGCGGTCGGTGTGGCCGGGACGGACGCCGGTCTGCTGAAGGTCCGGCCGGCGGTGGGCCCGAACGGCGAGGATCTCGGGCTCGTCGGTGAGGTCGAGTCCGTCGGGGTCGGTTACCTCAACGAGCTGCTCGCCGACGGCTTCCTGCCGGTGGTCGCCACCGTCGGTCGTGACGCCGATGGCGTGGAACGCAACGTCAACGCGGATCTGGCCGCCGGGGCGATCGCCGCGGCGCTCGGGTCGTCCAAGCTCGTCTACCTCACCGACGTGCCGGGGCTCTACCTCGACTTCGGCGACCCGGAGAAGCAGGCGCTGGTCAGCGAACTGTCCGTCGACCGGCTGCAGGGCATGCTGGAACGCAACGAACTGCACGAGGGGATGCGGCCCAAGGTGCGCTCCATCGTGGCGGCCGTCAACGACGGGGTGCCGCAGGCCCACATCCTCGACGGTCGGGTCCTGCACGCCATCCTGATCGAGATCTTCACCGACGAGGGCGTCGGCACGATGGTGTCGCCCTCCGTGCCCGGCCACGTCGCCACGCGCGACCCAGGCACGGCCGACACCCCTGCCGCCGCGGCCACGGCGAGGAGTCGCTCATGAGCGCGCTCGACACCATCCAGGCCCGGGCCGATGCGCACATCATGCGCTCGTACGGTCCGCCGAAGCACGCGTTCGTCCGGGGGCAGGGCAGCGTGCTGTTCGACGCGGACGGCGACGCCTACCTCGACTTCCTGTGCGGCCTGGCCGTGACCAGCCTCGGTCACGCGCATCCGGCCGTCACCGCGGCGGTCGCCGAGCAGGCCGCGACGCTGGTCCACACCTCGAATCTGTATCTGACCGGTCCGGCGATCGAACTCGCCGAGCGGCTGGCGACGATCACCGGCTGGGACGACGCCACGACGTTCTTCGCCCAGTGCGGTGCCACCGCCAACGAGGCGGCCATCAAGCTCGCCCGCAAGCACGGCAAGCACCAGCATCCGGACAAGGTGCGTGTGGTCACCCTGAGTGGGTCGTTCCACGGTCGCACGCTGGCCACGCTGGAGGCGACCGGGCAGCCCACCAAGCACACCGCGTTCCAACCGTTGGCCGGCTTCGTCGACACCGTCCCCCATGACGATCCGGCGGCGCTGACCGGCGCCGTCACCGACGCCACCTGCGCGGTGCTGCTGGAGGTCGTGCAGGGGGAGGGGGGCGTGCGTCCGCTGGATCCGGCCGTGCTGCAGGCCGCCCGTGACGCCTGCGACACCCACGGCGCGCTGCTCATCGTCGACGAGGTCCAGACCGGCATCGGCCGCACCGGACCCTGGTTCGCGTTCCAGGACACCGACGTGGTCCCGGACGTCGTCACCGTCGCGAAGGCGCTGGCCAACGGCATGCCGATCGGGGCGTGCATCGCCCGCGGCGACGCCGCGAAGGTCTTCGAGCCCGGTGACCACGCCACCACGTTCGGTGGGAATCCGGTCACCTGTGCCGCCGCACTGGCCGTCATCGACACCATCGAGCGTGAGGGCCTGCTGACCACGGCCGCGGCACGCGCGCAACGCCTGCTCGCCGGACTGCACGAGCTGATCGCGACCCATCCGCTCGCCACCGGTGTCCGCGGTCGGGGACTGCTGCTCGGCCTGGAACTCGCCGGCCCGCACGCCGCGGCCGTCGAGACGGCCTGCCGCGAGCGCCACCTGCTCGTCAACGCCGTCGGTGGGGACGTGGTCCGACTCGCGCCCCCGCTGACCGTGGAACGCGGGGAGGTGGACAGCGCCCTGTCGACCCTGCGGGCCGCCCTCGACGCCGTCGCCGCCGACCACCCTGACCAGGAGTACCCATGACCGCCGCCCCGCTACCCACGCCCCGGCACTTCCTCGGGGTGGACGACGTCACCGCGGCCGAGTTCATCGACCTGCTCGACCTCGCCGACCGGTTGAAGGACGAACGCGCCGCCCGCTTCGCGGCGAGGGCGGACATGGCCCGTGACGATCTGCGGGGTCGCACGGTCGCGCTGGTGTTCGAGAAGCCCTCGACCCGCACCCGCGTGTCGTTCCAGGTCGCGGTCACCGAACTCGGCGGGGAACCACTGCCGCTGTCGTCCGCCGAACTGCAGCTCGGTCGTGGCGAGACCATCGCCGACACGGCCGCCGTCCTCTCGCGCTACGTCCACGCGATCGTGATCCGTACCTTCGGTCAGGACCGCATCGCCGAGCTGGCCGCCAACGCGAGTGTCCCGGTGGTCAACGCGCTCACCGACCTCGAGCACCCGTGCCAGGCGCTGGCCGATCTGCAGACGCTGCGTGGGGCCTGGGGCGAGCTGGAGGGCCGCACCCTCACGTACGTCGGGGACGGCAACAACGTCGCGCACTCGCTGCTGCTGGCCGGGGCCAAGGTCGGCATGCACGTCCGGGTCGCCCACCCGGAGGGGTTCGCCCCCGCCGGCGAGATCATGGACCGTGCCCGCGACCACGCCGCCTCCAGCGGGGCCGAGGTGTCCGCCACCACCGACGTCGAGGCAGCGGTCGACGGTGCGGACGCGCTCTACACCGACGTGTGGGCGTCGATGGGCCAGGAGGACGAAGCCGCGGCGCGCCTGCAGGTCTTCGCGCCCTACCAGGTGACGCCCGAGCTGATGGCCCGCGCCGACGACGACGCCGTGTTCCTGCACTGTCTGCCCGCGCACCGCGGCGAGGAGGTCGCGGCCGAGGTGATCGACTCGCCCGCCTCGAAGGTGTTCGACCAGGCCGAGAACCGGCTGCACGCCCAGAAGGCGCTGCTCGCGACCCTACTGACCTGACCTGACCCGATCCCGACCGCTCCGAGGTTCACGTCCATGGCCGACAAGACCCGTCGCCATCAGCTGCTCCGGCAGCTGATCGTGGATGGCGAGCTGCGTTCCCAGGCGCAGGTCGCCGACGCACTGCGCGCCGCGGGGATCGAGGTCCACGAGGCGACCGTCAGCCGTGACCTCGGCGAGGTCGGGGCGGTCAAGATCCGCGGCACCGACGGGGCACTCGTCTACCGTCTGGCCGCCGACCCGGGGCCGTCGTCCGCCCGCGAGCGACTCGACGAGACGCTGCAGCAGTTCGTCACCCGGGTCACCGCCAGTGGCAACCTCGCCGTGCTGCGCACCCCACCGGCCTGCGCCCATCCGGTGGCGTCCGCGATCGACCTCGCCGAACTCGACCGGGTCATCGCGACCGTGTCCGGCGACGACACCGTGCTGGTGGTCGCCGAACAGGGCACGACCGGGGCCGAGCTCGCCGTGGAGCTCGCCGCCCGCGCCGGCGTGCACCTCAGCTGAGCGCCACCGACCAGCACCGCCACCACCGACCTGCCCACCCGTCCCGATTCACCCACCAGGAGTGTTCCATGAGCAAGCCCCGTATCGTCCTCGCCTACTCCGGCGGCCTCGACACCTCCGTCGCCATCGAGTGGATGAAGGAACACAAGGGCGTCGACGTCGTCGCCTGCGCCGTCGACGTCGGCCAGGGCGTCGACGACCTCGACGAGATCCGCCAGCGCGGCCTCGACTGCGGCGCCGTCGAGTCCGTCGTCGTCGACGCGAAGGCCGAGTACGCCGACGACTTCATCGCCCCGGCGCTCAAGGCCAACGCGATGTACATGGGCAAGTACCCGCTGGTGTCCGCCCTGTCGCGCCCGCTGATCGTCAAGCACCTGGTCCGCGTGGCGCGTGAGACCGGCGCGGCCGGCGTCGCGCACGGCTGCACCGGCAAGGGCAACGACCAGGTCCGCTTCGAGGTGGGCACGATGTGTCTCGCCCCGGACCTCGACACGATGGCACCGATCCGCGAGTGGGGTCTGACCCGCGACGCCTCGATCGATTACGCCAACGAGCGCGGCATCCCGATCCCGATCAAGTCCAAGTCGTCGCCGTACTCGATCGACGAGAACGCCTGGGGCCGCACCGCGGAGTGCGGCATCCTCGAGGACCCGTGGGCGCAGCCGCCGAGCGACGTGTTCGAACGCACCGTCGACGCCGTCGACGCGCCCGACACGCCCGAGGAGGTCGTGATCGCGTTCCGCAACGGTTTGCCGGTCAGCCTGGACGGTAGGGAACTGCCGCTCAACGAACTGGTCGCGCAGCTCGATGCGCAGGCCGGCGCGCACGGGGTCGGCCGGATCGACATGATCGAGGACCGGCTGGTCGGCATCAAGAGCCGCGAGATCTACGAGTGCCCGGCGGCGATCACGCTGATCACCGCGCACCGCGACCTCGAGGACCTGTGCCTCGAGCAGGAGCTCGCCGACCACAAGCGCACCGAAGAGGGCCGCTACGCCCAGCTGATCTACAACGGGCTGTGGTGGGGGCCGCTGAAGAACGCGCTCGACGCGTTCATGGACGAGGCCAACAAGTACGTCAACGGCGAGGTGCGCGTGCAGCTGTACAAGGGCAGCGCCGTCGTCGTCGGCCGTCGCAGCGAGGACTCCGGGCTGTACTCCTACGACATGGCGACCTACGACGAGGGCGACCAGTTCGACCAGACGCTGGCCGAGGGCTTCGTGAAGCTGTGGGGCCTGCCGCTCAAGACCTGGGCCGCGCGCGCCCAGGAGCACGGCGACACGCTGTGAGTCTGGTCCCACGGTTCGTGCAGCTCGACGTCCCCGCGGACGTCCACGACGCGGCGGTCGCCTTCTGGGCCGCCGCGCTGCACGCCCGGGCGGTGCCCGACACCGACCAGCCGGGCACCTTCACGCACCTGCACGACGCCGCGTCCGTGGTGGCCGTGCACATCCAGCGGCTCGTCGACGGTCCGGCCCGGATCCACCTCGATCTCGGGCTGGAACCGTCGCGTGAACAGGACGTCGGGCTCGACGCCGAGGTGGCCCGGCTCACGGCGGCCGGTGCGACCCACGTCCGCGACGACGACGGCTTCACGGTGCTGCGTTCCCCGGCCGGGCTCGAGCTGTGTCTGGTCGACGACACCCACGTGGTCGAGCCGTTGGCCGCGCCGGGTGCCGTCGACAGCTACCTCGACGTCGTCTTCGTCGACGTCCCCGAGGCCGATGCCGGCGCGGAGACGGTCTTCTGGGCCGCGGCGCTCGGTGCGGTGCCACATCGCGGTGACGGTGATGATGCCGCGTACACCTACCTGCTGGACGCGGGTGACCCGGACGAGCCGTTGGAGATCGCGATCCAGCGCATCGACGGTCCGGTGCGCCACCACCTCGACGTCGTCGCGCCCGACGTGGACGCCGAGGTGGCACGGCTCGAGGCGTTGGGCGCGCGACGCGTCGCCGCGCACGGGGACTGGGTGACCCTCGCCGACCCGGCCGGGCTGCTGCTGTGCGTGGTCCCCACCCCCGAGGAAATGGAGCAGCCGTGAGCGACCATGCCGACGAGCCGACCGACGCGGGCCGACTGTGGGGCGGCCGCTTCACCGCCGGCCCGGACGAGGCCGCGTGGGCGTTGGGCGTCTCCACCTCCTTCGACCGCAAGCTGTGGCGTCAGGACCTCGCCGGGTCGAAGGCGCACGCCCGCGAACTGCACCGCATCGGGGTGCTCGATGCCGACGAGTTGGCCCAGATGCTCGCCGCGCTCGATCGGTGCGCCGCGGTGTTCGCGGCCGACGCGTTCGAATTCCTCGCCACCGACGAGGACGTCCACGGCGCGATCGAGCGGTGGCTGGTCGAGGAACTCGGCCCGCTCGGCGGCAAGCTGCGGGCCGGTCGGTCCCGCAACGACCAGATCGCGAGCGACCTGAAACTGTGGTGCCGTGACGCGTGCGACGAACTCGTGCACCTCATCGGGGGTCTGCAGGAGGCATTCGTCGCCCAGGCCGAGGCCCACCTCGGCTGGCACGCACCCGGCTACACGCATCTGCAGCGCGGCCAACCCGTGCTGCTCAGTCACCATCTGCTGGCCTACGTGTGGATGCTGGACCGCGACGCCGGGCGGCTGCGCGATGCGCGGGCGCGGCTCAACGAATCCACGCTCGCGTCCGGGGCGATGGCCGGGCAGACGCTCGGGCTCGACCCGCAGGCCTACGCCGACGAGCTCGGTTTCGACCGGGTCGCGCCGAACTCCATGGACGCGGTCGCCAGTCGCGACTTCGCGCTGGAGGTCCTCAGTGCCTGCGCGATCCTGGCCGTGACGGTGTCGCGGCTGGGCGAGGAGATCGTGCTGTGGGCCAGTGCCGAGTTCGCGTTCGCCCGCGTGGGTGACGCGTTCTCCACGGGCAGTTCGATCATGCCCCAGAAGCGCAACCCCGACATCGCGGAGCTCGTGCGCGGCAAGGCCGGCCGGGTCATCGGCGACCTGGTGGCGCTGTTGACCACGATCAAGGCGCTGCCGCTGACCTACGACCGCGACCTGCAGGAGGACAAGGAGCCGGTGTTCGACGCCGTCGACACGCTCCGGCTCGTCCTGCCGGCCATCACCGGCACGGTCGCGAGCCTGACCTTCGATCGGGACCGGCTGGCCGAGGCCTCGGTCGGCGGGTTCGCACTCGCGACCGACCTCGCCGAGGAACTCGTCACCCGCGGCGTGCCGTTCCGCGACGCCCACGAGATCGTCGGCGCGGTCGTCAAGCACGCCGAGGAGCGCGGGGTCGATCTCGACGGGCTCGACCCGGCCGAACTCGCCGCGATCCATCCCGCGCTCGACGCCGAGGTGGCGGCGCGGTTCGACGCGCAGCAGGCCATCGACCGCCGTGACGGGGTCAACGGCACCGCCACCACCTCGGTGCAGGCCCAACTGGAGCGGGCCCGGGCGGCCGCGGCGTCGAACCGGGGCTGACCCGGCGCGCCGGGCCCGAGCCCACGCGCGCCGCGATCCGGCCGGGCGGGCGGAGCTCGGCAGGCTCGCCGCCGGTTACGGTCACGGCTGCCGGCCGGGGCCGAGGCCCGACGAGGGAGCGTTCCAAGTGAGTCGAACCAACGACGAGGTGGCCCGGCTGCTGGCCGAGCTCGCGACGCTGACCGAGCTCGACGAGGGCAGTCCCAACGCCTTCCGGGTCCGGGCGTACCAGAACGCGGAACGGGCGGTGCGCAGCCTGTCGGACGACGTCGGCGGGATGTCGGAGTCGGAACTCGCCGGCGTCAAGGGCATCGGCAAGTCCATCGCCGGGCGGATCCGCCAGTACGTCGACGACGGCTCGATCGACAAGCTCGACGAGCTGCGGGCCAAGCACCCACCCGAGAAGCTGAAACTCATGAAGGTGCCCGGGCTCGGGGCCAAGTCGGTGCAGCTGCTCTCCGACGAGCTCGGGATCCGCGACGTCGAGTCGTTGGCCGCCGGGTTGGAGGACGGTTCCGTGGCCGGACTGCCCGGGATGGGGGAGAAGACGGTCGCGAACCTGAAGGACGGCATCGCCAAGCTCGGGCTGACCTCCAAGGACCAGCGGGTGCCGATCGCCACCGCGCTGCCGGTCGCGGAGCGGATCGTCGCCGTGCTCGAGGAGGTCGACGGCGTCGAGCAGGTGGCCTACGCCGGGAGTCTGCGTCGGTTCCGTGAGGACATCGGCGACGTCGACATCCTGGTCGCCACCGACGACGCGCGCCCGGTCACCGAAGCGTTCGTCGCCATGGCCGAGGTCGATCGCACGTTGGGCTCCGGGGACACCAAGACCTCGGTCGTCATCCGCGACGGGGTCCAGGTCGACCTGCGCATCGTGCCGCCGGGCAGCTTCGGCGCGGCGATGGTGTACTTCACCGGTTCCAAGGCCCACAACATCCGCCTGCGCCAGCGGGCCATCGAACGCGGTTGGACGCTCAACGAGTACGCACTCGCCGTGCAGCGCACCGACGCCGACGACGAGGTCGAGATCGTCGCGCAGGCCACCGAGGAGGAGGTCTACGCCGCGCTCGAGTTGCCGTTCATCACCCCCGAACTGCGGGAGGACGACGGCGAGGTCGAAGCGGCCGACGCCGACGACCTGCCCGACCTGCCCGAGATCAGCGATCTGCGTGGTGATCTGCACGATCACACGGATCTGTCCGGCGACGGTCGTGACCGCCTGGAGGACCTGGTCGCCGCGGCGTTCGAACGCGGCCTCGAGTACCTCGCGATCACGGATCACGCCGAGGATCTGGCGATGAACGGCGTGTCGCGCGAGGGGATGCTCGAGCAGCGTGAGCGGATCCGGACGCTGGAGGACGAACGCGGCGACATCCGGCTGCTGCACGGTGCCGAGCTCAACATCGGTGCCGACGGTGGACTCGACTACGACGACGAGTTCCTCGCCGGCTTCGACTGGCTGGTGGCGAGTGTGCACTCGCATTTCGGGCGCAGCGTCGAGGAGCAGACCGCCCGGGTCATCGCCGCGATCCGCCATCCGAGCGTCACCGCCATCGGGCACCTGACCGGGCGCAAGCTCGGTGCCCGCCCGGGCATCGACCTCGATCTGGAGCAGGTGCTCGACGCGGCGGCCGAGGCCGGCACGGCCATCGAGATCAATGCGGCGCTGCCGCGACTCGACGCTGCCGTACCGGTGATCCGCGAGGGGGCGCGGCGGGGCTGCGTGTTCGTGATCTCGACCGATGCCCACGCCGTGGGGGAGTTGGACCGGGCCCGGTTCGGGATCCGCCAGGCACGCCGGGCCGGACTCGACAAGCGCCACATCATCAACACCCGGGAGACCGGCGACTTCCTCGACTGGATCGCGGAGCGCCGGAGCCGATGAACGCCCGCGACGACGACGGGACCCGCCCGGCCAGCGGGTCGATCGCGGGCCACGAGCGGCTGACGGGCGATCTCGTCCCGATCGAGGTGGACGTGCTGGCCGCGAGCGCACCCACCGCGGCCGTCGCCCTGCTCGGAGCGCTGCTCGTCCGCACGGATCCCGATGCGTCCGGCGGGCGTGTCGTCGCCCGGATCGTCGAGACCGAGGCCTACCACGAGGACGATCCAGCGAGCCACTCCCACGCCAGGCGCACCGCGCGGTCCGAGCCGATGTTCTGGGGCCCCGGGACCGCCTACGTCTACCGGTCCTACGGGGTGCACTGGTGTCTGAACGTGACGGTGGAACCTGCCGAGACCGGTGCCGCGGTGCTCGTGCGTGCCGCGCGGGTGATCGACGGCATCGAGGTGGTCCGCGGCCGGCGGGCGACCGCCCGTACCGACCGGGAGCTGCTGCGTGGACCCGGACGCCTCACGGCGGGACTCGCCGTCGACGGCCCGACCCACGACCGCACGGACCTGCTCGACCCGGCGGCATCGCTGCATGTGGCCGCCGACGGCTGGCGGCCGGCGGCCGACGCGATCCGGCAGGGACCGCGCGTGGGGGTGACCCACGCGCCCGATCTCGCCTGGCGATGGTGGTTGGCCGATGCGCCGGAGGTCAGTCCCTACCGGCGTTCCCCGCGGGCCCACCCGGCACCACCCGCGGGGTGACGGCATCGTGTGTCGGTGACGGGACGCGCATGACGCCAAATCGCCGACAGCGGGCCTCGTTGGGGCGTTTGGCGTCACTCAGAGGTCATCAGCCCGTCGACTGCCCGACACCGATGCGCCGCTCATTCGTGCGCACACCGCCCGTAGTGGACCACCCGTTTCGCACCCCGCGCAGCCATGGGTACGTTGCGCACAGCAAGGAACGGACGGCACGCCGCCCGCTCCAAGCGCTCCGGCCCGGCACACCGCTACAGGCGGACAGCCGCTCCCGGAGGACAATCCCACCCGCTGCGTTTCTGCGCAGCTCGCGCCGGCTTCACGGTCGGTACGACCCCGGGATTTGACAGCACATCGCAACGCGGAGTACCTTCCGCGCTCCGCCTGGTGGCCCGGTTCTTCACGAACCAGCACGAGAGCCATTCGCTCTCCTCGCACGAGCCCCAGGTTGGACGGTGACCAGCCAAGGTGGTAGCGTTCAGCGCTCCGCACGGCGAGGTCGTCGTGCGAACAGCGGTGCACTCACCGGAAGCCAGCCCGTCCGCGGGTCGGAACCCGGTGATCCGCAACCCGCTCCTTGAGAACTGCACAGGGTGCCAAAAGCCAGTGACACGCTGGACGCCTTCACAGGCGAAAAGCGTGACACGAACCCCGTTGGTCGTCGTCACTTCGGTGAAGACGGTCCACGAGTTCAATTATGTAGAACCCTTAATGAATAGAAGGGATCAGGTGGCACGCTCTTGAGTGCGTGTCACCCTAAACCTTCGTTTCTCGATCTTGAACCGCAAATGGTTTTCGATCTTTCAACGGAGAGTTTGATCCTGGCTCAGGACGAACGCTGGCGGCGGGTCTAACACATGCAAGTCGAGGGTCGATCCCACTCTTCGGAGTGGAGGAAACCGGCGAACGGGTGAGTAACACGTGAGGAACCTGCCCTGTACACCGGGATAGCCACGGGAAACCGTGATTAATACCGGATGCTCCACCGAGATCGCATGGTCATGGTGGGAAAGCTCAGGCGGTACAGGAGGGCCTCGCGGCGTATCAGCTAGTTGGTGGGGTAACGGCCTACCAAGGCAACGACGCGTAGCTGGAGTGAGAGCTCGAACAGCCACACTGGGACTGAGACACGGCCCAGACTCCTACGGGAGGCAGCAGTGGAGAATCTTGTCCAATGGGCGAAAGCCTGAGACAGCCACGCCGCGTGCGGGAAGAAGGCCTTCGGGTCGTAAACC
>LFIK01000202.1_pt1 | contig 42205 bp, 36 predicted proteins | sample 643401 | NCBI WGS metagenome assembly LFIK01 (sample SAMN03777447, study PRJNA286221) | soda lake metagenome | biome: soda lake; feature: Kulunda steppe; material: water; isolation source: sample T5-Br brine of Lake Tanatar-5 | place: Russia: Kulunda steppe | collected 2010-07
CAGCGACTCGCCGACGGCACGCTCGACGGGCGCGGCCTCACCGGTGCGCAGGACCTCGTTGAGCGTGTTGGTGAGCTCCATCATGCGGGCGATGGCCGTGTTGTACTTGCGTGCCGCGTACTCGCGACCCGCCGCCTCGATGGCGGTCGCGGCCGCGCGGCGTACACCCAGTGCGCGCTCCGCATCCTCGTCAGCCGACGCGACGTGCTCCGCACCGCCCGACTCCGCGACCCGCGCGAGATGCTCGACGCTGAGTCGCCAGACGCGAGAGAGCCACTTGTGCATGCCGGTCGGTGAGACGTCCGCCCAGTCGATGTCGTCCTCGGGTGCGGAGGCGAACAGCATCGTCGCGCGCAGCGTGTCCGCCCCGTACTCCTCGTAGACGGCCTTCGGGGCGACGAGATTGCCGAGACTCTTCGACATCGCCTTGCCGCCCATGATGACCTGCCCCTGGTTGAGCAGGCGGGCGAACGGTTCGTCAGCAGCCAGGTGCCCGAGGTCACGCAGGGCCTTGACGAAGAAACGGCTGTAGAGCAGGTGGAGGATGGCGTGCTCGACACCACCGGTGTACTGGTCGACGGGCAGCCAGTGCGTCGCGGCGTCACGCGGCCAGGCGTGCTCCTCCGAGGTCGGGTCGAGGAAGCGCAGGAAGTACCACGACGAGTCGACGAACGTGTCCATCGTGTCGACATCACGCACCGCGTCCTCGTTGCCGCATGCCGGGCAGACCACGTCATGCTTGAACGTCGGATGCAGGTCGAGCGGCGAGCCGGGAACGGTGAAGTCGAGGTCGTCGGGCAGGCGGACCGGCAGCTGCTCGCGCGGCACCGGGACCTGACCGCAGTCGGAGCAGTGGACGATCGGGATCGGCGCGCCCCAGGAGCGCTGGCGCGAGATCAGCCAGTCACGCAGGCGGTAGTTCACCGTCGCGCTGCCCTTGCCCTGCGCCTCGAGGTCGGCGGTGATGCGCCGCTTCGTCTCCTGCCAGGCGAGCCCGTCGTAGGGGCCGGAGTTCACGGTCGTGCCGTCGCCCGACCACGCCTCGGTCATCGTGGCCGCGTCGAGCGTGCTGCCGTCGTCCGGCGCGATGACGACGCGGACCTCGATGCCTTCCTGACGGGCGAAGTCGAGGTCGCGCTGGTCGTGCGCCGGGACCGCCATGATCGCGCCGGTGCCGTAGTCCATCAGCACGTAGTCGGCCGCGTAGGCGGGCAGCACACGCCCGTCGACGGGGTTGACGACGTCGAAGGCGAGCCGCATGCCACGCTTCGCGCGCTTCGCACCCGCGGCGGCCTCGTCGTCACCGAAGCCGCTGAGGCGTTCGATGTCGCTGCGGCGCGACACCTCCTCACGGAAGGCGTCGTACTCGGCGTCGCCGGCCATGCGCTCGACGACGAGCGGATGCTCCGGTGCGAACACGAAGTAGGTGGCGCCGTAGAGCGTGTCGGGACGCGTCGTGTAGACGAGCACCTCGGTGCCGTCGTCGGCGGTCGTGAACGCGACCTCCGCCCCTTCGCTGCGCCCGATCCATGCGCGCTGGGCGTTCTTGACCCGGTCCGGCCAGTCGATCGTGTTCAGCCCGTCGAGCAGCTCGTCCGCGTAGCGGGTGATGCGGAAGAACCACTGCGTGCGCGGGATGCGCTCGACCAGCGCACCGGAACGTTCGCCGCGACCGTCGATGACCTGCTCGTTGGCGAGCACCGTGCGGTCGACCGGGTCCCAGTTCACCAGCGCCTCGCGGCGATAGGCGAGGCCCGCATCGAACAGCTCGAGGAACACCCACTGGGTCCAGCGGTAGTACTCCGGGTCGCAGCTGCGCAGCACCGTGTCCCAATCGAACGAGTAGCCGAGGCGCACGATCGTGCGTCGCTGCTCCTCGATGTTCGCGTACGTCCAGGCCTTCGGGTCGGCGCCTCGCTGGCGGGCCGCGTTCTCCGCCGGCAGCCCGAACGCGTCCCAGCCCATCGGGTTGAGCACCCGGTGACCGGTCATGCGCAGATGGCGCACCAGCGCGTCATGGATCGTGAAGATCTCGGCGTGCCCCATGTGCAGGTCGCCCGACGGGTAGGGGAACATCGTCAGCGCGTAGAAGGTGTCCTCGGCCCCACGGTGGGACGGGTCCGCGGCCGGAGGCGTCAGGGTCGCGGTGCGCTCCGCCTCCCAGCGCTGTGCGAGGCGGTCCTCGAAGGAGGACGGGTCGTAGCGCTCGGTCTGCACTGGAGCTCCGGATGCCGGGAGGCGGGCGTTCGGGAGACTAGCGCTCCACCTCACCGCTCCCGTGGGCATGCGAGCGCATGCGAGGGCGTGCGAGGGCACGCGAGGGCATACGGCCGGCAGGCGCATGCGGAAGCGGGCGCTGAGCCTGCGGCGCTCCTGCCTCTCCCTCGGGCGGTAGGCTGCCCATTCGCATCGGGTCCGCCCGCATGCGCGAGGGCCGGTAGCGCAGCCTGGCAGCGCACCTCCATGGCATGGAGGGGGTCGTGGGTTCAAATCCCATCCGGTCCACCCTCACCGAACTCGTCGAAGCGCCCCGCCGTCGTGCGGGGCGCTTCGCGTCGGAGCCGAGATCCACGGTCGAACATGCTCCTGCCTGGCATTCAGCAATGCTGATACATTCAGCATTGCTGACAGAAGGGCGATGCCGTGCCTGCCATCACGATCCGTAACGTTGATGCCGAGTTGAAGCGTCTGCTCCGCATCCGTGCCGCAGCCTCCGGTCACTCGATGGAGGAGGAGGCGCGCAACATCCTCCGCGCCGAGCTGTCGAGCGAACACGTGCAGCCGGCGGACCTTTACGCGCAGATCCGGCGCCACATCGACCCGATCGGCGGGGTCGAGCTGCCACTGCCGGGCCGCGAACCGATGAGGGAACCGCCGGCGTTCACCGGATGATCATCCTGGACACGAACGTCATCTCGGAAACCATTCGCGCTCAGCCCGATCCTGCGGTCGCCGCATGGCTCGCGTCGCGACCCGCGTCCTCGCTCTTCATCACGACGATCACCCAAGCAGAGATGCTGTACGGCCTGAGGCTCCTCGCTGATGGAGAGCGCCGCCAAGGCCTCACCGACGCCATCCACTCGGTGCTGCGAGAAGCGTTCCGCGGGCGCATCCTGTCCTTCGACGGTCCGGCAGCGGAGGCGTACGCGACGATCGCTGCCGCGCGCCGCTCCGCCGGACGCCCCATCAGCACGTTCGATGCCCAGATCGCGGCGATCGCCCGGTCGCGGGGTGCGAGCGTCGCCACTCGCGACGTCAACGGCTTCGACGACTGCGGGCTCGAAGTCCTCGACCCGTGGATGGCCGACCACTGACCTCTGCCGCGACGGTTCGGTGCGCCGGCCTGCTCAGCCGAGGTGCGTCGTCTCGTTGAAACGCGCGAGCTGCGGCAGGGTGGGGTCGAGGCCGGCCGGCCCACGGCCACCGAGCACCAGCTCCGTGAGCGACGCGTTGTGCACGGCGCCCAGCCGGTAGCCGGACAGCCGCAGCAGCTCGTGCACCCCGTACCAGATGGTGCCGCCGTGGGTGACGGCGACGACGGTGCGCGACTCGCCGTCCGAGTCCTCGCCAGCCCCAGCGCCAGCCCCAGCCCCGGCCCCAGCCCCGGCCCCAGTCCCGGGGCCGAGCAGGGTGGCGAACACGCGTGCGGCACGGGCCCGCAGCTCGACGTCGCTCTCCCCGCCGACCTCACCGATCACGTCCTCACCGGCACGCCAGCGGCGGTAGCGCTCCGGATCGTCCGACTCCAGGCCGTCGCGGGTCAGGCCCTCCCAGCGGCCGAAGTTCCGCTCGCGCAGGACCGGGTCGATGCGCGGCTCGACACCGAGCGCCGCCGCGATCGGCGCGGCCGTGTCCTGGCAACGTCCGAGGTCGGAGGTGACCAGCGACGCGCCGGAGAACCGGGCAGCGATCACCTCAGCGGTCCGCCCCGCCTGGGCGTGACCCGTGTCGGTCAGCCCGCGGCACTCGTGGCCCTGGACCCGCTGCTCGACGTTCCAGACCGACTCGCCGTGGCGGACGAGCAGCAACCGACGCACGCTCATGCCGGGTCGAGCACGGCGCCGGTGCGCACGTCACGGTGCGGCACGTCGGCCCACAGCCGCTCGAGCGCGTAGAACTCCCGCTGCTCGCTGTGCAGCACGTGGCAGACCAGGTCACCGAAGTCGAGCAGCACCCATCCGGAGCTGGAGACGCCCTCCCGACGCAGCGGACGACGCCCCTCACCGTGCAGGGCCTCCTCGATGGCGGACGCGACCGCACCGAGCTGCCGTTCGTTGGAGACGGACACGACGAGGAACAGATCCGCCACCACCAGGACGTCGGCGACCTCGAGGATCGCCGCATCGGTGGCACTGCGATCCTCCGCGGCCGCAGCCGCGACGACCGCGAGTCCTACCGCCTCGTCGGATGCCGGCACACCGTCTCCTCGTCCCTGCGTCGTGGTCCTACCCGGGAGCGGCGAGCCTAGGCCGGTGGCGGGGCGCCATAGAGCCCCCTGCGGCGGATCTCGTCATCCACGGCGGGCGGCACGAGCCAGCGGGTCGCACCGCCACGGGCGAAGCGGGCCCGCAGGTCCGTGGAGGACACGCGCAGCTGCGGGATCTCGAGATGCACGACCGGCCCGGGCAGGCGCGACTCGTCGGGCGGGACGCTCCCCGGGCGGGTCACCACCACGAACGTCGCGAGCGCGAACGCGTCCTCGATGCGCTCCCAGTCCGGCAGCGCGGCAGCCGCGTCCTCCCCCAGCACGAAGAAGACCTCGGCGTCGGGGTCCTCCGCCCGGACCTCGGCGAGCGTGTCCGCGGTGAACGTCGGCCCCGGTCGGGCGACCTCCCGGGCATCGCAGATGAGCCCCGGCGCATCCGCGACCGCGGCCTCGACGAGCGCGACCCGGTCGGCAGCGTCGGACACGACCGTCTTCATCCACGGGGAACCCGCGACCAGCAGCCGCACCTCGTCGAGGTCGAGCTCGACCCGCGCGCACTCGGCGACCACCAGGTGACCGAGGTGCGGCGGGTCGAAGCTGCCACCGACGAGTCCGATGCGGCGAGGGGCCGGGCTGCGCTCACGTCCCGCGCTGTCGCCGCTCATGCCGCTCATGCCGCTCACGCGAAGCGCTCGACGAACGCGGCGAGCTGGCGGACGTTGCGCACCTCGACCATCTCCTCGACGTAGCGGGCGTAGGACGAGGCGACGGAGTCCCCGGTGTCCCAGGCGCTGCGCGGCTCCGGGTTCAGCCACCACACCCGGCGGGCACGGCGCTGGAGCCGTTCCAGGGCCTGCGCGTCGGGATGACGATAGTTGGTGCGGGCATCACCCAGCACGACCACCGTCGAGCGGGCCGTCACCTCGTGCCCGTACCGCTCGACGAACGTCCCGAGCGCACGGCCGTAGTCGGAGTGCCCGTCGGCCCACACGATGCGCGCCTCGCTCATCAGGCGTGCGACGGCGGACTCGACGTCCTCCCCGTCGAACAGGTGACTGACCTCGTCGAGCGCGTCGACGAACGCGAACGAACGCACGCCGGAGAACTCCTCCTGCATCGCGTGCACGAGCAGCAGCGTGAAGCGGGCGAACGTCGCGACCGAACCGGACACGTCGCACAGCAGGAACAGCTCGGGACGGTGGGGACGGCGCGGACGGAACGCCGGATCGAACGGAACACCGCCCGTCGACATCGCGCGCCGGACCGTCCTGCGCACGTCGAGCGTCCCGTCGTTCCCGCGCCGCCGGCGCACCGCCGAGCGGGCCGCCAGCCTGCGGGCGAGCGGGCGGATCCGGCGACGCAGCTCCGCCTGCTGCTCGGCACTGAGGTGCAGCAGGTCGAGCTCCTCGAGCGCGGCCGGAACCGTCGACCGGGCGATGGCCTGAGGGTCGCGGTCGGCCGCGGCGCGGCGGCGTACCTCCGCGTCGATCTCCTGGACGAGCAGCCGGACGCGCGCCTCCATCTCGTCGCGGGCGAGCCGCAGCTGCAGCGCACTGATCGTGTCCGGATCGTCCACGCCGCGTCGCATCAGCTCCTCGAGGATGCGCGTCGGGTCGACCGCTCGCAGGACGCGGTAGCGGAACCAGCCGCCCTCGCCGCGTCCCCCACCCGTGGCGTTGCCCGGCAGGCGCCCGAAACGATCGACGGCCTCCCGGGCGAGCCGGCGCACGTCCTCCTCGTCGCCCTCGAGCAGACGGCGCAGCAGCTCCTCGACGAACGCCTCAGGATCCTGTGCGTCAGTGTCACCGTGCTGCCCCAGCGGCTCGGCACCGTCGGCCCCGCCCTCCCCGCCCGCGTCCGGCGCCGGGTCTCCCTGCGGATCAGCGCCGCTGCCATGGCGTGGTGGGAGGAACAGGTCGAACAGCGCGTCGAACGTCGGGCGCTGCGCGCCGGAGGTCAGCGACACGGCGGCGAGCGTCTCACGCACCTGCCGCCGCTGGCCGAGATCGATCACGGACAGGGCGCGGACCGCATCGAGCGTCTCCGCCTGGGTCACGGGGATACCGGCGCGACGCAGCGCCGCCGCGAACGCCGTGAGTCGGTCGAGGATCGCCGCTCCGACGACCGTGTCGTCCTCGTCGGCGGGGACGTGCGGCCCTCCGGACGCGCCGGACATGCGCCTCAGCCTCCGAAGCGCGCGGCGGTGCGCCCGACGAGCACCCAGGTGCCGCGCTCGTCCGGCAGCACGTCGGTGACCGCCACCCCCGCAGCGGCCAGGACAGCGTCCACCTCGCCGCGCTCCACCCCGTCGCGCCCGACGGCTGCCGGCCCAGCCACGACGTCGACGATCGCACCGTCGGCCAGCGCGATGACGAGCGTGACGGTGCGCGGGTGGGGGTCGGAGAGCGCGCCGAGCGGCCCGAACGTCGGCAGCGGGAGCGGCGCGTCCGGGGCGACGTCGGGATGGACGGTCACCAGCGCCACGTCCGTGTCGACGTTCGCGACCTCGAGGCGGAGGCTGCGCTCGTCGGCCAACGTCGCGGCGTCCGGACCGGCCGTGGTGGCGTCCGCGAGCGCCGACCGGACGGTGTCCGCGTCGACCTCCCAGCGCAGCGTCCCATCGGTGCGACCGAACGCGCGCACGACAGCCGCAGTGCTCTCACCGTCCGCGATGCTGTCGGCCTCCGGTCGCCGCGACATCACGACCATGTCCGGACCGATCATCCCCGACGTGCGCGACCCCTGCAGCCCTGCGGGAGCGCGTGGAAGGTCGACGACCGGTGCCCAGACGCGACCGCGGACCGGATCGCGCAGCTCGAGCACGGCTTCGCTCCCGTCCTCGTCGGTGCGCAGGCCGAGCATGCCGCCCTCGCGTGCGTCGTGGAGGAACGACAGCGGTGACCCGACGGCCGAGGTGTCGACGCAGGTCCCGGCGCTGAAGCCGTCACCGTCCTCCGCCGGGTCGGGGATGAGCGGTCGCAGCGCGTCGACCTGGCCGGTGAGCGTGTTCCCGACGACCAGCGCGTAGACGGCCCCGCCGTCACCGACGACCGTGATGGGACGACGGAAGGTCGCTCCTGCGACCACGTCACCGTCGGCATCGATCCGCATCACGCCGTCACCCGTGACGAGCACCCCGCCGCGCTCCCCCCGCAGTGGATCGACCGGCCCGATGCGGAGCGGGGCGTCGAGCGGCAGCGACACGGCGCTCAGGAGCGGTCCGAGCAGCTCCTCCAGGCGCTCGAGGTCCGCCGGCCCGATCCCTGCGTCGGCGAGCAGTGCACGCGCCTCTGCACCCGCGAGCGCGACGACCGGCTCCTCCAGCGCGATCGGACGGAGTTGGCGGCAGTTCGTCGCGGCGAACAGCGACCCGAAGCCGACGCCGAACAGGACGAGACCGATCATGACGCTGAGCGCGATGATGCCGACGCGCCGGTCGGCGCGGGCCTCGTCGCGCGTCGCGTCGGACGCACCAGTCGCCGCAGCCACCGCTAGCCCGCTTCCGGGCGCGTGACCGCACCCAGGTGGCCGGCGGCCCGCTCGAGGTCGCGGTGGTGCTTGAGCAGCACGGTCAGCGTCGCGGACATGGCCGGCTCGTCGATCGACTGCACCCCCAGTTCGATGAGCGCACGCGTCCAGTCGAGCGTCTCCGAGATGGACGGCGGCTTGCGCAGCTCGAGCGCACGGAGCGACCGCACGACGCGGACGACCTGATCGGTGAGCGCGGCCGGTGCGTCGGGGACGCGGGCGGCGACGATGGCTCGCTCGCGTTCGATCGACGGGTACTCGAGATGGAGGTAGAGGCAGCGGCGACGCAGCGCCTCGGACAGCTCGCGGGTCGCGTTGGACGTGAGGATCACGAAGGGAGGCCGGCGCCCGCGGACCGTGCCGAGCTCAGGGATGGTCACCTGGAAGTCGGACAGGATCTCGAGCAGCAGCGCCTCGAACTCGACGTCGACCTTGTCGACCTCGTCGATGAGCAGCACCGTGTCACGTTCGGCCCGAAGCGCCCGCAGCAGCGGACGCTCGAGCAGATACTCCTCACCGAACAGGTCGTCGTGCACGTCCTGCCAGCCACCGTCGCCACCGTCGCCCGCGGTCGCATGCTGGATGCGCAGCAGCTGCTTCTTGTAGTCCCACTCGTACAGCGCGCGCGCCTCGTCGAGCCCCTCGTAGCACTGCAGACGGATCAGGTCGGCATCGAGCGCCTCGGCGACGGCCTTCGCGAGCTCGGTCTTGCCCACGCCCGCCGGACCCTCGACGAGCACCGGCTTGCCGAGCCGACCCGCCAGATGCACGACCGTCGCGGTCGCGTCGTCGGCCAGGTAGCCGGTCGTGCCGAGCCGTCCACGGACGTCCTCGACGCCCGTGAAGGCCCGCTCCAGCCCCTCCGACCCGACCGTCACGTCCGCTCCTCGCCCCTGTCAGGAGGAGGCTACGCGACCCTGACGGGCCGTTCGGCACGGCACATCGCCGCTACGGTCCGCCTGCGGATGCGGTCCCGCCGGGGCCCGACAGGGGGAATGATGCGTGCGGTCCGAGTGACACGGTTCGGTGGCCCTGAGGTGCTCGAGGTCGTCGACGATGCGCCCGAGCCCACCGTCGGGGACGGCATGGCGCTGCTCGACATCGCGCGGGCGGGCATCAACTTCGCGGACACCCACCAGGCCGAGGACACCTACCTCGCGCCGACCACCCTCCCCTTCATCCCCGGGGTCGAGGCGGCCGGTCGCATCGGCGAGCGACGGGTCGTGTCGCTGCTCCCCGGCGGCGGTTACGCGGAGCGCGCGGCAGCCCCGCTCGCGACGACCTTCGACGTGCCCGACGGCGTCGACGATGGCACCGCCTGCGCGCTGGTGCTGCAGGGCACGACCGCCTGGCACGTGCTGCGGACCTCGGCGCGCATCCAGCCCGGCGAGACCGTCGTCGTCATGGCGGCCGCCGGTGGGGTCGGCACGCTCGCCGTCCAGCTCGCGCGCACCTTCGGCGCCGGCCGTGTCGTCGCGGTCGCCTCGAGCGCCGAGAAGCGCGCCCTCGCTTCGGAGCTCGGCGCGGACGCGACGGTCGACAGCGGCGAGGAGGACCTGACCGGAGCGATCCGCGACGCGTGCGGCGGCCGGAGCGACGTCGTGCTCGAGATGACCGGAGGACCCACGACCGCTGCCTGCCTCGCGACGCTCGCGCCGTTCGGACGGCTCGTGATGTACGGCATGGCGTCGCGCGAGCCCACCCCACCCGTCGACCTCGGCAAGCTCACGGTCCGCTCACAGGGCGTCATCGGGTTCTGGCTCGTGCACGCGATGCGCGACCCGGCACGCCTGCTCGCTGGGCCGATGGCCGAGCTGCTCGACCTCGTCGCACGCGGCGAGCTGCGGGCCGTCATCGGGGACACGTACGCGTTGGGCGACGCCCGCCGTGCGCACGAGGACCTGCGGGCTCGGCGCACCGTCGGGAAGCTGCTCCTCGACCCTGCGCGCTAGCCGGGTCTCGCCTCAGCCGAGGATGGCGAGGTCGTCGCGGTGCACGACCTCACGGCCGTAGCCGGCGCCGAGCGTCGTGACCGCCGTGTCCGTCGCGAGCCCCTTGAGCCGGTCGACGTCGGCCGCGTCGTAGGCGGCCAGGCCGCGCGCGATGACGTCGCCGTCCGGTCCGACGATCTCGACGGCGTCGCCAGCACTGAAGTCTCCGTCGCAGCCGGTCACGCCGACCCCGAGCAGCGAGGCGGATCCCCCGCGCAGCGCACGCGCCGCGCCGGCGTCGATGCGGACCCGCCCGCGCACGCGCAGGGCGAACGCGATCCACAGCCGTCGGGCCTCCATGCGGCTCTCGCGCGCGACGATCCACGTCCCGACGTCCACACCATGGGCAGCATCGAGGATCACGTCGGGCCGACGCGCGTCCGCGATGACGACGTGCATCCCGCTGCGCACGGCGACCTGTGCCGCGCCGATCTTCGTACGCATCCCACCGGAACCGACGACCGAGCCGACACCGCCGATGCGCTCGAGGTCGATGCGGTCGGGATCGTCGATCACCGGCACGAGCGTCGCCCCGGGCTCCGACGGAGGACGGTCGAGCATGCCCTCCACGTCGCTGAGCAGGATCAGCAGCTGCGCGCCGAGCATGGAGGCGACGAGCGCGGCCAGATGGTCGTTGTCCCCGTACGTCAGCTCGTCGGTCGCGATCGCGTCATTCTCGTTGATGATCGGGACCGCGCCGAGCTCCAGCAGACGGCGCAGCGACGTGCGGGCGTTCAGGTAGCGGCGACGGATGACGAAGTCGTCCTGGCTGAGCAGTAGCTGTGCGCCGGTCAGGCCGTGCTCGTCGAGCACCTGCTGGTAGGCGTGCATGAGTGCACCCTGCCCGGCCGCAGCGGCGGCCTGCAGCGTCGGCGTGTCCGTCGGACGCTGCGCCAGCCCGAGGCGACCCATCCCGGCGGCGACCGCGCCGGAGGACACCACGACGACCTGCACGCCCTCCGCGCGCAGGCCAGCGACCTGCGAGGACAGCGCGCGGACCTGCGCCTGATCGAGATGCCCGTGCGGGTCGCGCAGCGACGAAGAGCCGACCTTGACGACGACGAGCGATGGTGCGGCGAACCGTCCGCTCACCGGTCGCCCTCGCGCCAGTCGTCGACCTCGAGCCCGAGCTCGATGATGAGGTCGCCGTCCAGTCCGTCCATGTCGTCCGCCTCGCCGGCCAGCACCGCCTCACGTTCCTCCGGCGGGAGGTCGTCGATCTCCGGCCGGAACGCCCACTCGATGTCGCCGATCACGACGGTGTCGCCCTGGCGCGCACCAGCAGCGATCAGCGCCCGCTCCACGCCGGCGCGCCGCATCCTGCCCTGCAGGTAGCGCGCAGCGCCCGGCTCCTCGACGGGCAGCATCGCCACCCAACGCTCGACCCGGTCGCTGACGACCCGGAACGCGCCGTCCTCCTCCGTCTCGATGCGCACCGGCGCGGCGTGCCCGAGCGGGCGCAGCACGACCGGTTCCCCATCGCGCTCCGGTTCCACCTCCAGCGACGGCCCGAGCTCGTCGACGAGCTGGCCGAGCCGGAAGCGCAGCGCGTCGAGGCCGGCGCCGGAGACGGCGGAGACCTCGAGCACCTCGTAACCGCGCTCCTCGAGCGTGCCCCGCACCATCGACGCCATCGTGACCGCGTCGGGGAGGTCGACCTTGTTGAGCACGACGAGCTGGCGGCGGGTGAGCAGCACCGGGTCGTGCTGCTCGAGCTCACCGAGCACCACGTCGAGATCACGCACCGGGTCGCGATCCGGATCAGCGGTCCCCGCATCGAGCACGTGCAGCAGCACGCGGCAGCGGGCGATGTGGCGGAGGAACCGGTTGCCGAGCCCTCGACCCTCTGCCGCCCCCTCGATGAGACCGGGCACGTCGGCGAGCACCACGTCGATCGCCGTCCCGTCCGGACGGTCCCCGGCACGCATGACCCCGAGGTGCGGCGTCAGCGTCGTGAACGGCCAGGCCTCGACCCGCGGCGTCGCCGCGGACAGGCGACGGACGAGCGACGACTTCCCTGCGGAGGGGAAGCCGACGAGTCCGACGTCCGCGATGAGCCGCAGCTCGATGCGCAGCATCATCTCGTCGACCCGCTCGCCCCGCTCCGCGAACGCGGGAAGGCGACGGAAGCGGTTCGCGAACGAACGGTTGCCGCGACCACCGCGCCCGCCCGGGCCGACGATGACCTGTCGGCCGGCGACGTCGAGGTCCGACAGCGCACGACCCTCGAGGTCACGCACGATCGTGCCGACGGGCACGCGGACGATGCGGTCCTCGCCTCGCGCGCCGGTCCTCCCCTGCCCGCTGCCGTTCCCACCACGGTCCGCGCGCAGATGCGGCGCGCGGTGCAGATCCACCAGCGACGTCACGTTCGTGTCCGCGATGAGGATGACCGAGCCGCCCTCACCCCCGTCCCCACCGTCGGGACCGCCGAGTGGGACGTGGGCCTCACGGCGGAAGGAGACGGATCCTGAGCCGCCGTCGCCACCGCGGACGTGCACGGTGCACTCGTCGACGAACGAGGGGGCGTTCACGGTTGCTCCTGCGTGCGGCTTCGGGACGTGAGGGTGGACGATCAGGGAACGGCTGCGAAATGCGACGGGCGGCCCGACGGGCCGCCCTGACGCTGTGGAGCCCGACGGATCAGGCGTCCGCCGGCTCGACCTCGACGTTGGCGAACGTGCGGTCCTTCGAGCGCCGGAAGCTCACCTTGCCGTCGACGAGCGCGAACAGCGTGTCGTCGCCACCACGGCCGACGTTGTCGCCCGGGTGGATGCGGGTGCCGCGCTGGCGGACGATGATGCCTCCCGCACGGATCGCCTCACCGGCGTACTTCTTGACGCCGAGGCGCTTGGCGTTGGAGTCGCGCCCGTTGTTGGACGAACCTCCACCCTTCTTGGTTGCCATGGTGCTTCCTTCCGAGCGGGTCGGACGCGCGAGGCGCGGCTGACCTCAGATGTTCTCGATGCGGACGGTCGTCCGGTGCTGCCGGTGGCTGCGACGCTTGCGCTGACGCGACTTGTTCTTGTAGGTGAACACGCGGACGCGCGCGTCACGGTCGTGGGCGGTGATGGTCGCGGCGACGGAGCGGCCGGCGAGGGCCTCCCCGGCGACGACCCCACCGTCGTCACCGACGACGAGGACGGGGCGCAGGTCGATGCGGTCCCCGATCGCGCCCTCGATGAGCTCGACCCGGACCTCCTGACCCGGCTCGACACGGACCTGCTTGCCACCGGTTGCGATCACGGCGTACACGGGCACTCCTGGCTTCGTTCGCGCGCGGGCGCGTTCGGTGCAGCACGGTTCGGGCTGGTGCACGGTTCGGGCTGGTGCTCAGCGCGGCCGCGCCGCTCGTCGAGCGGGACAGGCCCGACCTTCGGCCTCGCCGGCAGCGTCGCTGCCACGTCGAGGGCGTCAGAGGGCGCCTGAGCGGAAGGGAGAGCGTACCGCTGTCCGCGCGGGGTGGTCAACCAGGTCCGGCGTGCGGACAGGCCGGCGTGACCTTCAGCCCATCCTGGCGGCGAGCAGCGGGGCGGTGCGCGGCAGGATCCGGTTCAACGTCCGGTGGGTGTGGAACCACGGGGGACGCAGGACGGGCCGGAACGGGCCACGGACGACCGTCTTGGCGATGTCCTCGAGCAGGTACGTGTTGTGCACGAAGCCGTTGCCCGACTGGATGTCCGACGGGGTCGCGCCCGGGGCAGCCCCCCACGGCGGCGAGACCATCGCGTAGGGCGCGGCCGACCAGTGGTTCACCACGACCGAGCCGTACTCGAGTCGGTCGATGGCCCGTTCGACGGCCTCACGCGACTCCGGGTCCGCCATGGTGCGCGGGTGGACGAGGAGCGACGCGGACAGGGTCCCCCACAGGCGGTCGTTGCAGAAGTCGACGGCCTGGTCGAGGAAGGCCGGGACGGACCTCGGCGCCTCGAGGGGCACCTCGCCGAACACCGCGCAGAACGCCTCGGTCGTGAAGGCGATGTCGTCGTGCCGCGCAGGGTCGAGGTCGGGGATGAACGTGAACGGGACGTCGTCGTCGGCGTCGGACCCGAACCACTCGGCCTCCGGGTGCGCAGCGGTGAAGCGCGCCCAGCGGTCGCGGGCACCGGGGTAGTAGGCGGTGCGGGGCTCGGCACGACGCAGCGAGTCGCGGATCGCATCGTTGAGCGCGTCGCGTCGCGACCACGCCGCATGCTGGACGATCACCCGGGCGGCGATGCAGTTGAAGCCGCCGTTCTGCACGAGCATCGAGGCGATGTTGTCCCCGTGGTGGGCGATCTCGCGTGGCGTCCACGGCCCGGGCACCACGATCACCGGCGTGACGTTGCCGAGCTCGGCCGTGACCGGCTTCGTGCGCAGCGGCGCGCCGCGCTGCTTCCGGTCCCCCGCCTCCGCATCATCGCCGAACACGATCGCGTCGTAGGTGCGGTCGGATCCGGTGAGGTGCACGGTGTCGATACCCGGGTGGTCGATGATCGCCTGCCCGACGTCCGGCCCGCCGGTGACCAGCCGCAGCCAGCCGCCACGGATCAGCGGACGCAGCGCGACCTCGAGGTGAGGGGCGAGGTACTCGTTGACGGGGTTGAGCTTGAGCAGCACGACCCGGTCCTCCGCGAACAGCTGGGTGAACGCGTCCATCGGGCCGATCGACGACACGTTGCCGGCACCGAGGACGAGCGCGACCTCCGGCGGACTGACGTGCCCGTCGTGGTAGATGCGACCCATGCGCTCGCGGGCGAGCTCAGGCGTGATCCCTTCGGCGAGCCGCACCTCCGCGGTGAAGCCCGGGAACAGCGCCCGGTCGAGCGGCTCCGTCGGGAACACGTCGACGACGGTGTGGCCGCGCTCGTCGAGCCGGATCGCCGGCGGCACCGGACGGCCGGTGTCGCGGATGTCACGCAGCGTCGCTGCGAGCAGCATCACGTTGCGCAGCGTGGCGAGCACGCCCGAGCCCCAGTCCTCCGCCATCGCGGGACTGTCGCGCCGGATGCCCTTCGCCTGCGCCGCAGCGATCGCCCAGCCCTCGCCGGCGGCGGGGATGGTCCGGGCGAGCTCCTCGAGCAGCTCGATGCGCTCGTCGATACCCGTCGCGACCCAGCTCGGCGCGGCGTCGCGGAGCTCGCCGATCACCTGGTCGATGGCGGTCATGTCCGTCATCTGCGTCCCTCCCTTCCGTCGGTCACGTGAGGTTCGTGATGAAGCCGTGCCCGTCGCACTTGTCGCACTTCTCACTGAAGGACTCGACCAGTCCCTGGCTGACGTTCTTGCGCGTCATCTGCACGAGCCCGAGCCGCGACACGTCGGAGACGCGCGTCTTGGTCCGGTCGCGCAGCAGCTCGCGCTTGAGCCGTCGGACGACCTGTTCCTGGTTGCTGCGCAACAGCATGTCGATGAAGTCGATGATGATCATGCCGCCCATGTCCCGGAGGCGCAGCTGGCGCACGATCTCGTCGGCCGCCTCGAGGTTCGTCTTGAGCACGACCTCCTCGAGGTTCGAGTCGCTCCCGCCGGTGAACCGGCCGGTGTTGACGTCGATGACCTTCATCGCCTCGGTCGACTCGATGATCAGGTAGCCGCCGCTCGGCAGCCAGACCTTCCGGTTCATCGCCTGACGCAGCTGGTCGGTCACGTCGAACGCGGTGAACAGGTCGGGCAGGTCACGGCGACGCTGTGCCGGCGTGACCTCCTCCACGGTGGTCCCGGCCTCGTCGGCCGCCCGCTGCGCCTCCTCCGCCGCTGCGAGCGACGGTGCACCGGCGGCCTGGGAACGCTCGTCATCGGTCGGAGCGCCGTAGAGCTCGATCCGGTCGACGAGCTCCGGGGCGACCTCCGACAGGTAGTCGCGGACCTGCCCGTGCAGCTCGTCGGAGTCGACGATGCAGCGCACGAAGTCCTGACCGAAGATGTCACGGATGACCTTGACGACGAGCTTGGGCTCCTCGTAGACGGCCTCGAGCGGCTTCGCCCGCGCCGCTGCCTCCTCGACCTTGCGCCAGCGCTCCACGAGCCGCTCGACGTCCGCGGTCAGCGCATCCTCGGTCGCGCCCTCCGCGGCGGTCCGCACGATGACCCCGTGGCCCTCCGGCTTCGCCGCCTTCACGATGCGACGCAGCCGGTCCCGCTCGGTGTCGGTCAGCTTGCGCGAGATGCCGAACAGGCTCGAGTCGGGGGCGAGCACGACGTACCGGCCCGCGAGCGACAGGTGCATCGTGAGCCGCGGGCCCTTGGTGCCCATCGGGTCCTTCGTGACCTGCACGAGCACCTTCTGCCCGGGCTTGAGCACGTTCTCGATGCGCTGGTCGGACTCCTCCTCCAGGTCGAGCTCGTCGTAGAGGACCTCGCCGGCATAGAGCACACCGTTGCGGCCCTTGCCGATATCGATGAACGCCGCCTCCATCCCCGGCAGCACGTTCTGGACGCGCCCCATGTAGATGTTGCCGACGAAGGTCACGTCCTCGTCGCGTGTCACGTAGTGCTCGACGAGCGTCCGGTCCTCCATGACCGCGATCTGGATCCGCTCCGGCTTCGCCGTCACGATCATGGTGCGCGGCGGTCCGGCGAGGATCGCGCGCCGCTCCTCCTCCGTCACCCCACCCGTGCGGGCCTGACGACGCTGTCCACCGCCACCGCCGCCACGGGTCGCTCCCTGGCCGCCACTGCGACGCGCCTTCTTGGCCGCCATACGCGTCCCGCCACGCGGGATGCGGTCGTCGTCATCGCCATCGTCGGTGCGTGCCTTCTTCTTCGTCTGCTTCTTCTTCTGCGCTCCGCCGCGACCCGAGCGCTTCGCCGCGGGCCCGGCGGACCCGTCACCGGACTCCCCGTCCGCTCCGTCATCGCCCGACCCGTCCTGGCCCGCACCGTCCTCAGACGTCGCGTCGGACGATGCGGCGCCAGAACGGCCACGGCCACGGCGCCCGCGCCCACCGCGACGACGTCGACGCGGCGCTCCGTCGCCCGAACCATCCGCCGGACCGTCGTCCTCGTTCGCGCTGCCCTCGGCCCCGTCGGACGCCGCCGGGTCGGATGCGTCGCTGGCAGCCGAGTCCGCGCCTGAACCTGCGGCGCGGCGGCTGCGTGAGCGGGTGCGCGTACGCGGACGCTCCTCCGTCGCGCCGGAGCCGGAGCCGGCGTCGGTGACGTCCGTGACGTCGCCGGTCCCGCGGTCGCCGGTCGTCGCTGCGTCGGCCGAGGCGGTCGCCTTCTTCGTCGCACGCTTCGCGGGCGCCTTCTTCGCCGTAGCCTTCTTCGTGGCCTTCTTGGCGGCCGGTGCCTCCTCCGCGGCCGCATCCGCGCTGGCGGAGGCCTCGGCGGCGGTCGTCTTCTTCGTCGCACGCTTCGCCGGCGTCTTCTTGGCCGGCGACGCGGCCGTGGCTGCGGCCGTCGTCTTCTTCGTGGCCTTCTTGGTCGCCTTCTTCGCGGCCTTCTTCGTCGCCTTCTTCACCGGCTCGGAGGGGTCGGTCGCCGGCTCGCCGGCAGAGGTCGTGGTCGGGTCGATCTCGGACATGGGTGACTCGCTGGGCTAAGCGGCCTCCACGACGACGTCGGTCCGGACCATCTCGAGCTCGCCGCCGAGCGCCTCGACCAGCCCGTCGTCGGCCGGGACGCCTTGGGCGACCCTTCGGACGAGTGCGGGTGAGGCGACCTCACCGTCGCTGAGTGCGACGAGGAGATCGGCGGGACGGATGATCGGAGCGTCGTTGCGGAGCACCGCGCGGAGTGTGGTGCGGGCACCGTCCCCATCGGGGGTCGGGCCCGTGGCGACCGCGAGCGACACCACCGCGGGCCGGACGTCGAGGGTGCGGTCACCGTCATGACGGTGCCGGACGACCTCGTGCGACGTCGCAGCGAGCAGGGTGGCGCATCGGCTCCCGAGGAGTGTCGTGAGCGCGGTCGCATCGACCGGCGGCCACACGAGCTCCCAGAGGGTCGCGCGGAGCAGGCTCGCGAGCTTCGGCGCGCCTGCAGGGACTTCGGTGTAGGTCAGGATGTCCATCCCCGCGGGAAGCGTGGCGGACAGTCGTGCGAGATCGTCGTCGGCCCGGATGGGGGCCGCGAAAGTGAGCTCGGCGTACTCGCCCGTGGAGGCGACGCCGACCGGGAGCGCGTCGGGGAACGACACCCGGGCATGCGGGGTGAAGCCCTCCGAGTAGGCGATCGGGAGGTCCGCGCGACGGATGGCGCGCTCCCAGATCGAGGACTGGTCGCGGGCGGACACGAAGCGTGTCCGACCCTCCTTGCTCCAGCGGACCCGGTAGCGGACGCTCATGGCGCCGCCGGACGGTTCGTGCTCGCGCTGGCCGCGTAGCGTTCGGCGCTGGTCGGCAAGGGAGCGGCCCCGGCACCGCCGAGGTCCGCGGGTGCGGACGGCATCACCGGCAGGAGCGCGCCGGGCTGGTAGCCGGTGTCGTGCACCAGGTCGAGACCGGGGCACACGCCGCAGTCGTAACAGGGCGACCAGCGGCAGTCGTCGAGCTGGACCGCGGTCCGCGCGTCCTGCCAGTCCTCCCACAGCCAGCCCTTCTCGAGCCCACTGTCGAGGTGGTCCCACGGGAGCACCTCGTCCTCGTCACGTTCGCGCTGCGAGTACCACGCGAGCTCGACGCCGGTCTCGTCCATCGCGCGACGCCACAGATCGAGCGTGGGCACCTCGTGCCAGCCGTCGAAGCGCGCACCGAGCTGCCAGGCACGCTCGACCGCGTCGGCGACGCGACGGTCACCGCGCGCGAGCAGGCCCTCGATGACCCCCTCCTCGGGGTCGTTGGTGCGGACCTTGATGCCGTCGTGGCTGCGGATGAGCTCGCGGATCAGCGCGAGCTTGCGCCGGATCTCCTCGGGCGTGTCCTGCGGGGCCCACTGGAACGGCGTGTGGGGCTTGGGGACGAAGCCGCCGACGGACAGCGTGACCTTGTTGGCCTTCCCGTGCGTGCGGGCGATCCGGTAGACGGCGATCCCGAGCTCCGCGATGGCGGCGACGTCCTCATCGGTCTCGGTCGGCAGGCCCACCATGAAGTAGAGCTTGATGTGGCGCCAGCCCTGCGAGTAGGCGACCTCCGCGGTGCGCAGCAGGTCCTCCTCGCTGACCATCTTGTTGATGACGGCGCGCATGCGCTCGCTGCCGGCCTCCGGCGCGAACGTCAGCCCCGACCGGCGGCCGTTGCGCGTCAGCTCGTTGGACAGCGTGACGTTGAACGCGTCGACCCGGGTCGACGGCAGCGACAGTGAGGTCACCGTCCCCTCGTACGTGTCGCCCAGCGCCCGTGCGATCGGCGCGATGGCCGAGTGGTCGGCGCTCGAGAGGCTGAGCAGCCCGACCTCCTCGAAGCCGGTGTCGGCCACCCCCTCCTCGACGAGCCGCTGCACGGTCTCGGGGCGACGCTCGCGGACGGGGCGCGTGATCATCCCGGCCTGGCAGAAGCGGCAGCCGCGCGTGCAGCCGCGGAAGATCTCGACGCTGAAGCGCTCGTGCACCGTCTCGGTCATCGGGACGATCTGACGCTGCGGGTAGGGCCACTCCTCGAGGTCCTGCACCGTCCGCTTCGGCACGAGCGTCGGCATGCCGGTCGCGACGGGGACGGTTCGCGAGAGCCGTCCGTCCTCGGTGTAGCGCGGCTCGTACAGGGAGGGGACGTAGACCCCCTCGACGTCGGCGAGCGCGCGCAGCAGTTCGGGTCGAGTCAGGCCGTCGCGCTTCGCCGCACGCAGGACGTCGTCGATCTCGATGACGACCTCCTCACCGTCGCCCATGACCGCGGCGTCGATGAAGGGAGCGAGCGGCTCCGGATTGAACGCCGCATGGCCCCCGACGAGCACGATCGGGTCCTCCTCGCCGCGCAGCGCGCTGCGGTGCGGGACGCCGCCGAGGTCGAGCAGGTTCAGCAGGTTGGTGTGGCCGAGCTCGTGGGGCAGCGTGACGGCGAACACGTCGAACGCCCACAGTGGCAGGTGATGCTCGAGCGAGAACGTCGGGATCCCGCGCGCACGCATGTGCTCCTCGAGATCGAGCCACGGTGCGTAGCTGCGTTCGGCGAGGGTCGTCGGCCGCGCGTTGAGGATCTCGTACAGGATCTGGATGCCCTGGTTCGGCTGGCCGACCTCGTAGGTGTCGGGGTAGCACAGCAACCACCGGACGTCGGCGCCGGCCCAGTCACGCGTGACCATGTTGTGCTCGCCGCCGACGTACTGGGCGGGCTTGCGCACCTCGGGCAGCAGCGGTTCGAGCGCGTCGAGCACGCTCGGCGGGGTCGGAGCGCCCAGGCCGTCCCGGTGCGACCTGCGCTGCTCCCTCGGAGGCAGCAGCGTGTCGTCGCGCACGGCGGTGACGGCTCCGAGCACGTGGGACCTCCGATCGGGCGCATGAGGCGCGCCGAGATCGGCTCAGCTCCCCAGGAGCGTCTCGGCGGGCTCAGGGAGCCTATCAGCGCCGACCCTGCCCCCCGAGGGGCTCGGTCGGGCGAAGGGGGGCTCAGCCCGGCCGAGCGCGGCTCAGCGGCGCCGCTGGTTCACGTTCAGCAACAGCCCGGTCATCGCCAGCCAGCTGATCAGCGAGGTGCCGCCGTAGCTCAGGAACGGCAGCGGCAGGCCCGTCACCGGCATGATGCCGAGCGTCATCCCGACGTTGACGAACACCTGGAGCAGCAGGATCCCGGCCACACCGGCGGCGATGATCATCGCATCGCGGTCGACCGCCTGCGACGCGATGACGAGCGCCCGCCACAGGAGCACGCCGAACAGGGCGAGCACGGTCGCGGCGCCGACGAAGCCGAGCTCCTCGCCCACGACGGTGTAGATGAAGTCGGTGTGGTTGTCGGGCACGTACGCGAGCGCGGTCTGCGTGCCCTCGAACAGTCCACGCCCGTACGTCCCACCCGATCCGATGGCGATCATCGACTGGCGCGTCTGGAACAGTGCGCCGGCGAAGTCCGCATCGGGTGCGTCCGCGCCGAGGAAGACGGTCAGCCGCTGCAGCTGGTAGTCGCGGATCAGCTCGGTGCGGAGCCCCAGGACGAACGTCGCCGCGCCCATCACCGCCAGCATCAGCAGGTAGCGCACGCGGACGCCGCTGACGAGCAGCACCACACCGGTGAGCCACAGGTAGACCATCGACGTGCCGAGATCGGGCTGCGCGAACACGAGCCCGAGCGGGATGACAGCGAGCACGACCGCGGTCACGGTCCGCCCGAGTCCGGGCGTCCCCTCCGTCTCGTTGAACAGCATCGCCAACGCGAGCAGCAGGGCGATCTTCATCAGCTCCGACGGCTGGATCTGGAAACCGAGCAGCGAGATCCAGCGCTGCGAACCGCGCACGCTCGTCCCGAGCGGGGTCAGCACCAGCACGAGCAGCAGCAACGTCGCCAGGTAGCCGACGGGGATGAAGGCCCGGAGCCGGCGGTAGTCGAACACGGTCGCAGCGATCATGAGCACGAGGCCGATCGCACCGGCGATCAGCTGGCGGCTCAGGAACGTCGTCGCCGGCAGCCCCTGTGCCGTCAGCGTCGCGAGCTTCGCCGAGTAGACGGCGATCATGCCGATCGCGGTGAGGGCGAGCGAGGACGCGACGACGAGCGGGTCCACCCCGCGCAGCGGCGCCAGGAAGTCGAGCACCCGCGCGAGGCGGCTCCTCGCGGACCGCCCACCCGCACGGGCCGGCCCGATGGTGACGAAGCTCATCGTGTCCTCACCTCTCGACTCAGTCGAGGATCGCAGGTCCGGGGACGAAGCCAGGGGCGTCCGGGCGGCGGACGTCGAACAGGTGCTCGAGGATGCGCCGGGCGATCGGTGCGGCCGTCTGGCTCCCGCCCCCGCCCTCCTCGACGCTGACGGCGACGACGAAGCGTGGGTCGTCGGTCGGCGCGTAGGCGGTGAACCAGGCGTACGGGACGAGCGGCTTGCGCTCCGCCGTCCCGGTCTTCCCCGCGACGGGGATCTCTCCGAGCGGGAAGCCGGAGAAGGCACCGACCCCTGTCCCACCCGGCTCCATCACGACGCGCTCGAGACCGCGCTGGATGCTGCGGAGCTCGCCGGGCGAGAGGTCGAGGACGCTGAGCACCTCCGGCTCGATGGTGCGGACGAGGTTCCCGTCCGCGTCGCGCAGCTCACGCCCCACGGTGGGTCGGAGCAGCACCCCGTCGTTCGCGATCGCCTGATAGGCGGAGGCCATCTGCAGCGGCGTGACGAGCAGGTCGCCCTGACCGATCGACATGTTGACCGCGTCACCACCGCGCCAGATGCCTCCGAAGCGACACAGGTCGAGCAGGAGCTCCTGACCGAACGATCCGGGCTCGGCCCGGGCCGCACGTTCGCAGTAGCCGTCGCGGTACCGGAGCCAGAACTCCTGCCGCCACTCACGACCGGGCACGACACCGGCGCGCTCCCCCGGCAGATCGATGCCGAGCGGCGCGCCCAGCCCGAACTCGCGCGAGACACGCTGCATGATCTCGTCGGGCGTCTCCTGGCGCTGCTCGACCTGCCACTGCCGGAAGGCGAGGTCGTAGAAGTAGGTGTCGCAGGAACGCTTGAGGGCCGTCGCGAGGTCCATCGGCCCCTCGTTGGCCGGGTTCCAGTTGCGGAACGTCACGTCGGCGACCCGGTAGCTCCCTGGACATCCGACCCGCGTGGTGGGGGTCACGAGCCCGGCCTCGAGCATCGCCGCACCCGAGACGATCTTGTAGACCGACCCGGGCGGGTACTGCCCGGAGATCGGGCGGTTGTTGAGCGGCTGGCCCTGCGCCGGGTCGTTCACGAACGCCCAGTAGTCGCTGCTCACGCCACCGACGAACTCCGTCGGGTCGTAGCTCGGGTAGGAGGCCATCGCGATGATCCCACCGGTGCGAGCATCCATCACGACGGCCGACCCGGCGGTCGACGGGAGCAGGCGCCCGTCAGGCCGCAGGATGGAGCGCGACGCGACGATGCCCTCCGCGAGCGCCTGCTCGACGGCACGCTGCGCGTCGAGGTCGAGCCAGGTCACGAGATCGAGCCCCGGCTGCGGATCACGGCGGCTCTGGACGTCGATGACGCTGCCCCGCCGGTTGACGACGAACACCTCCTGGCCGCCCCGACCCCTCAGCTCGGCCTCGTAGGACTGCTCGAGCCCACCGCGCCCGATCAGATCACCGCCGCGGTAGTCCGCGTAGCGCGGTTCCCCCAGCTCCTCCCGGCTGATCTGACCGAGGTAGCCGACGAGGTGCGCGGCGAGGTCCCCCTCGGGGTACTCGCGCACGGGGATCGTCTCCGCACTGATCCCGACGAACAGCTCCTGGTTCTGGCGCACGGTCAGCACGACGTCCGGGTCGACGTCGATCGCCACCGGGACGGGACGGAACGGGCTGTAACGGACGTCCGCGATCCGTCGCAGCAGCGTCTGCTCGTCGAGGTCGAGCAGGGCGGACAGCCGGCGCACCGTGCGCTCGGCCTGCGCGTCGCGAGGCAGCCCGGCGGCGTTGACCAGCAGCTGACGATCTGCGCTCAGGGCGAGTGCTGGACGGTTGACGACCAGCTCACGCCCGTCGCTGGCGAGGATGTGGCCGCGCGGCGCCTGCGAGACGACGGTGCGCAGCCGGTTCGAGTCGGCGAGCTCTGCGAAGCGGTCCCCCGCGAGGATCTGGAGGAACCACAGCCGGGCGAGCAGCGCTCCGAGCAGGAGCACGCTCAGTGCAGCGAGGAACGCGAGCCGCAGCACGGTCGAGCGTTCGAGTGGCGGCGGGACGTTGACGCTGAAGCTCATGCGGCGACCTCCGCCGATGCTTCGGTCGCGAGGGTGCGGCGCACGACCAGCAGGACGAGCGGCGCGAGCAGGACCGCGAACGCACCGACGACCAGTGCCGACCACGCGACGACGGTGGCTGCCGGGGGCTGCTGCGCGGTGAGGAGCGCCGCGAGGCCACCGTGCCCGAGCACCGCGAGGATGCCGGCGAGTCCCGCGAGGATCGCCGTCGTGAGGTCGGCCCGTTCGGTCAGGTAGGGGCGGAACAGCCCGACGCCGTAGGCCAGGGCGACCTGCACCAGCATCGTCGAGCCCAGCGGAACGGTCGTCGCCGCCAGGTCAGCGAGCAGTCCGGACAGCGCGGCCACCCACAGGCCGGTCCGTGGCCCCTGCTCGAGACTCAGCACGACGACGAGCACGATGAGCAGGTCCGGCGTGAACCCACCGCCGGCGACCAGCGGGAGGATCGACACCTGCAGCAGCAGCCCGGTCAGCACGAGCGCGACGAGGACGGAGACCCTCCGGGCCCTCATCCCCCGTCACCGCCGGTCGGGACGTCGAGCACATCGCTGTCCTCGAACGGTGCGACCTCCTCCGCCGGGGCCGCGATGACGACGAGCACGTGGTCGAGGCGTGTCGCGTCGACGAACGGGAGCACCTCGAACACGCTCGACAGCCGCGAGCTGCGCGTGTCCGGCGACAGCACGAGACCGATGGGGATCCCGGCGGGGATCGCGCTGCCGGGGAACGTCGCCGTGACGAGCTCGTCACCCTCGCTGACGACCGCGCGCGGATCGAGGGGACCGAAGCGCAGCGGGTCGTTCCCGCGCCCGTCGACCAGTCCGAGCGCGGACGTGCCGACGCTGCGGGCGGCGACGGAGAAGTTCGGGTCGACGGCGAGCAGCACCCGGGATGCGGACGCGGTCGTGGACAGCACCCGACCGACCAGCCCGTTCGCGTCGACCACGGCCATGCCGCGCACCACGCCGTCGCGCTCCCCTGCATCGATGGTCATCGTCCACTCGAAGTTGGAGGGAGAGACCGCGATGACCCGTGCGGCGGCGGCGGTCAGTCCGAGGTCGTCGCGGAGGCCGAGGAGCGCGCGCACGTCGGCGAGCTCCCGCTCGAGGTCCGCGTACGCACGTCGACGCTCCCGCAGCTCCTCGACCTCGGCTCGGAGCCGCTGGTTCTCCGAGCGGGTCGTGAAGAGGTCCGCGACGCCGACACCGAGACGACGCAGCGGTGACACGACCCGGGACAGTCCTCGCTCGAACGGTGCCAGCCCGGCTGAGGCCGCGTCACGCCCTGCGTCGGTGACCCCTTCGCCCTCGCGGAAGTCGAGCGTGATGAGCACGAGCGCCGTCAGGACGAGGGCGACGAACAGGCCCCAGACCCTGCGCTGGCTCATCGCCCCGTGGACGTGATCATGACCTTCTTGAGCGTCTCGAACTCCTCGAGGCACTTCCCGGAGCCGAGCACCACGGAGGCGAGCGGGTTCTCCGCGAGGTGGATCGGGATGCCGGTCTCGTGCTTGAGCCGCTCGTCCAGGCCACGAAGCAGTCCGCCACCACCCGTGAGGACGACCCCGCGGTCCATGACGTCGGCCGCCAGCTCCGGGGGCGTCTTGTCGAGCGTGTCCTTGACCGCCTCGACGATGGCGTTGACCGGCTCCTCGAGCGCGCGGCGGATCTCCTCGGAGCTCACCAGGATGGTCTTGGGGAGACCGGAGACCTGGTCGCGACCGCGGATGTCCGCCATCGGCTCCTCAGGCTGCGGGAAGGCGGAACCGACGCTGAGCTTGATCTGCTCCGCGGTGCGCTCGCCCAGCATCAGCGAGTACTCCTTGCGGATGTAGGAGATGATCGCCTCGTCGAGCTCGTCACCACCGACGCGGATCGACTGCGAGGTCACGATGCCGCCGAGCGAGATGACGGCGACCTCGGTCGTCCCACCACCGATGTCGACGATCATGTTGCCGGTCGGCTCGTGGATCGGCATGCCGGCACCGATCGCGGCCGCCATCGGCTCCTCGATGATGTAGGCGGCGCGAGCACCGGCCTGGATCGCGGCCTCCTCGACGGCGCGCTGCTCGACCCCGGTGATGCCCGACGGGACGCACACGACGACGCGCGGCTTCGCGAGGAACATGCGACGGTGCACGGCCTGGATGAAGTAGCGCAGCATCTGCGCCGTGTCCTCGAACTCGGAGATGACACCGTCACGCAGCGGGCGTACCGCCTGGATGTGGGTCGGCGTCCGGCCGATCATGCGCTTCGCCTCGGCACCGACCGCGAGGATCGCGCCGGTGTTGACGTTCTTCGCGACGACCGACGGCTCGTCGAGCACGACACCCCGGCCCCGGACGTAGACGAGCGTGTTGGCCGTTCCGAGATCGACCGCCATATCGCGTCCGAGGAACTGCAGCGAGCTGAGGGACGATGCCACCCGAGGTCCTGTCCATGTCATGCGGAGGCCCGCGAGTCCGCGGGCGAGGGCGCCACGGCGAGACCCCTGCAGCGGCTGCTGGGCCCCCGGACGTGGTGTGTCCGCAGCCTATCAGCAGCCCCACCAGCACTCGGGGGCGTCCGTTCGGCCCTCAGACCACCTCGGTGCCGGATCAGCCTGTCCGGGCCTCAGCCGCGTTCTTGAGCCGCGTCGTCGAGCGGCACGACCGTTCAGATCAGACCGCGCCGCGCCAGGCTGACCCAGCCACCGCCCCCGACCACCAGATGATCCAGCACCTCGACGCCGAGCAGTCGTCCTGCCTCGACGAGCCGCCGGGTGACCCGCTCGTCATCACGGGAGGGCTCAGGATCGCCCGAAGGGTGGTTGTGCGCCAGGATGAGCGCTGCGGCGTTCCCGAGCAGCGCGTCGCGGAAGATGCCGTGGGGCGTCATGAACGTGTGGTCGATGGAGCCGATGCTGACGGTGGCAGCGCGCAGCACGCGGTGCTTGGTGTCCAGATGGACCGCCAGGCAGTGTTCGCGGTCCGCCCCACCGATCAGTGGGACGATGAACGCGGCGACCTCCTCGGGGTCCCCGAGCCGCGCACGGTCCACCGTGGGGAGGGTGACCTCCCGCCGGCACCGGTCGCAGACGGGCGGCGACACCGGCCGGACCCCGCCCTGGTCGCGCGCCGCGGACCGGGTCGCGTCGGACCCGCGCGGTGCGGTGTCGGGGCGAGCGCCGCGACCTGCCCGCGATACGGATGCGGACGACCGGGCGGACGTCAGTGGCTGGTCGCGCGTCGTGGCCATGCGGGCTCCCCGTCCGGACGTCCACGCTGGACGTCACGGAGCGAGCCTGCCGGGCAGCACGCCTCAGCGCGAGACCGAACCTGCACGCTGTGGACAACCCCGACCCCCGGCGCGTGGCCAGGCGGGTGGCCAGGCGGTCGGGCGATCAGGCGGGGAAGAAGATCCCGAGCTCGCGGGCCGCGCTCTCCGGCCCGTCGGAGCCGTGCACGATGTTCTCGCCGATGAGCGTCGCCAGGTCGCCGCGGATCGTCCCGGGGGCAGCGACGAGCGGGTCGGTCGCACCCATGAGCACACGCATCGACGCGATGGCGCCCTCACCACTGACCTGCATCGCGACCAGCGGCCCCGACGTGATGAAGGTGACGAGCTCGCCGAAGAAGGGACGCTCGGTGTGCTCGTGGTAGTGCTGCTCGGCGGTCGCCGCATCCAGCGTGCGCAGCTCCATCCGGTCGATACGGAAGCCCTTGCGCTCGATGCGTCCGACGACCTCTCCGATGAGGCCACGGGCCACACCATCGGGCTTGATCAGGACGAGGGTCGACTCGTGTGCCACGTGCTGCTCCATCCGTAGGTGCGCACCGGCCATCCGATGCGTCGAGCGTCGCCGCGATGCTAGCGAGCGGCCCGTGACGGCTCAGTCGAGCCCTGGCTGCTCGTCGTCATCGCCCGCCACGTCACCGTCCGCGTCCCCCGCCGCGTCACCGTCCACATCGTCCTCGATGTCACCGTCGAGTCCGACGAGCAGCGTGCGCAGACCGCTGTCCGCCTCTCCGGCCGCCTCCGCCCGCATCACCTCGGCCGGCTGCAGATGCTCGCGCGCCGCGCCGACCGTGGTGATCGATCCGGTGACCACGACCGCGTCCGCGGGGCCGGTGATGCTCATCGCGAGGTCCAGGGCGTGCGCGACGTCCTCGGCGACCTCGACGTGCACGCCGCGCGGACCGAACACGGCCTCGGCGGCAGCGAGCATCCGGTCCATGCTGGCCGCCCGCTCACTCGGCGGAGCCGTGACGACGACGTGGGACGCGACCGCACCGAGCGCTCCGACGATGCCCTCGACGTCCTTGTCGTCGAGGCAGCCGATGACGAGGATCACGTCACGGAAGCGGAACGACTCGCCGAGGGCCGCCGCGAGCGCGCGCGCCGCGTGCGGGTTGTGCGCTGCGTCGACGACGACGGTCGGGTCCTCGCGCACCACCTCGAGCCGGCCCGGGACCCGCACGGCAGCGACGCCGGCGCGCAGCACGTCGTCGTCGACCGCGGCGAACGACGGTCCGAGCAGGCCCTCCACCGCACCGAGCGCCAGCAGCAGGTTGCGGGCCTGGTGCTCACCACGCAGCGGGAGCAGCAGGTCGTCGATCCGGCGGCCCCGCACGTCGACCGTGACCCGCTGCCCACCGGCGATCGCCTCACGACCGACGAGCACGAGGTCGCGGCCGACGACGACAGGGATCGCGTCGACATCGGCCGCCGCACGGTCGACGATCGCAGTGACGCCCGGGGTCTGCGCGGCGGACACGACATGAGAGCCCGGCTTGATGATGCCGACCTTCTCCCCCGCGACCTGCTCGGGGGTGTCCCCCAGCATCGAGTGGTCGAGGTCGACCTCACCGATCACGGCGACGTCAGCGTCCATCACGTTGGTCGCGTCCCAGCGACCACCGAGCCCGACCTCGATGACGCCGACGTCGACCGCTTCGTCCGCGAGATGCGCGAACGCCATCGCCGTCATCAGCTCGAAGAAGGTGACCGGGTGCGCGTCGTCCCCATGCTGCTCGACCGCACGATCGTCCATGAGCCGCGCGAGCGCATCGACCTCGGCGTGGACCTCGGCGAACACCTCGGGCGAGATGGGACGCAGCCCGACCATGATCCGCTCACGGACGTCCTGCAGGTGCGGTGACACGTACGTGCCGGTGCGCAGCCCGATCGCCTCGAGCAGCGCCGACGTGATGCGCACCGTCGAGCCCTTGCCGTTCGTCCCGGTGACGTGCACGCTGCGGTAGGCCCGCTGCGGATCGCCGAGCAGCGACGTGAGTTCGGTGATGCGGGTGAGGTCCGGGACCATGCGACCGGGTCCACGGGCCGTCAGCGCGTCGAGCGCGCGTCCGTACGCGCCCGTCCCGGTGACCGTCATGACTGGGTCCTCACGCTGGGCTGACGCCGAACGCCTCCATGCGCGCGGTCAGCTCCTCCACCACGCGCTCGGCAGCCTCACGCTTCGCGCGCTCCTTCGCGACGACGTCCGCGGGAGCACGCTCGACGAAGCCGCTGTTGGCGAGCTTCGCGTCGAGACGCGCGACGTCAGCGAGCGCACGGTCCCGCTCCGACGCGAGCCGTGCGGTCTCCGCCTCGAGATCGATGACGCCCTCGAGCGGCACGCTCGCTCGACCTGCGGAGAACACGATGCTCGAGCTGCCGGGACGATCCTCCAGCGTGTCGACCACGTCGATGCGTCCGAGCCCCGCGAGCGCGCGGACGAGCCCTGCATGCGCCGTGAGGACCTCGCGGGCGAGCGCGTCGCCTGCTTCGACGTCGAGCTCGAGCCGGACCGACGGGGCGATGCGCAGCTGCGAGCGGAAGCGGTGCACCTCGCGCACGAGCCCCTGCACGACCGCGAACTGTGCGCGCGCCTCCGGATCTGGACGCCCGGCGGCGACCGGCCACGGTGCGACCATCAGCGAGCCGCGACCTCCGTCACTCCCGGTGAGCGGACGCCACGCCGCCTCACTGACGAACGGCAGCAGCGGGGCGGCGAGCCGCAGCGTGACCTCGAGCGCGTGCGCGAGGACGGCGCGGGCGTCACGCCGCGCGTCGACGTCGTCGCCGTAGATGCGCTCCTTCACCGCTTCGAGGTACCAGTCGGCGAACTCGTCCCAGACGAAGCCGTACAGGCCGCGTGCGACGACAGGCCATTCGTTCGCGTCGTAGGCGGCGTCGACCTCCGCATGCGCGGTCGCGAGCGCGTCGAGCAACCAGCGGTCCTCGAGCGTCAGCCGCTCGTCGGACGGCAGGTCTCCCGGCCGCTGCCCGTCGAGGTTCGAGATCGTGAAGCGCGCGGCGTTCCAGAGCTTGTTCACGAACCGCTTCGCACCCTCGACCCATTCCTCCGCGAGCGGCACGTCGGTCCCTGGCCCTGCGGAGCGCAGCAGCGCGAAGCGCGTCGCATCGGCGCCGTAGGCGTTGACCAGGTCGAGCGGGTCGATCACGTTGCCGAACGACTTCGACATCTTCTTGCCGTGCTCGTCGCGCACGAGTCCGTGGTTGTGCACGACGCGGAACGGGACGTCGTCGGTGAACCACAGTCCCGCCATGAGCATGCGCGAGACCCAGAACGTGTTGATGTCGTAGCCGGTGACCAGCGTCGACGTCGGATACCAGGTCTCCAGCTCCGGCGTGCGTTCCGGCCAGCCGAACACGGTGAACGGCCACAGCTGGCTCGAGAACCAGGTGTCGAGCACGTCCTCGTCCTGCACCCAGCCCTCGCCCTCGGGGCGCTCGACCTGGACGCGCAGCGCACCGTCGGGTCCGTACCAGGCGGGGATGCGGTGCCCCCACCACAGCTGCCGGGAGATGCACCAGTCGTGCAGCCCGTCGAGCCATTCGAGGAATGGCTTCGCGAGTCGCTCCGGCACGAACGTGACGCGGCCGTCGCGCACCGCCTGCGCAGCGCGGTCGGCGATCGGCCGGACGGCGACGAACCACTGGTCGCTCAGGCGCGGCTCCACGATCACGCCGGAGCGCTGCGAGTGACCGACCGGATGCGGGTGCTCCTTGACCTCGACGAGCAGCCCGAGCTCCGCGAGCGCCTCCTTGACGGCGGCACGCGCAGCGAACCGGTCGAGACCGGCGAACCGTCCGGCCGCCTCGTTCATCTCGCCGCCGTCGGTCATCACGTCGATCATCGGCAGCCCGTGACGCTCGCCGATCGCGTGGTCGTTCGGGTCGTGCGCCGGCGTGATCTTCACCGCGCCCGATCCGAACTCCGGATCGACGTAGTCGTCGGCGATGATCGGGAACGTCCGGTCGAGGAACGGATGGCGGACCTCGCGGCCGACGAGGTGGCGGTAGCGGTCGTCCTCGGGGTGCACCGCGATCGCGGTGTCGCCGAGCATCGTCTCCGCCCGGGTGGTGGCGACGACGATCCCGTCGTCCCCGGCACCGGCACCGTCACCGTCACCGTCACCGTCTCCGGCACCGTCGACGAGCGGGTAGCGGAAGTGGACGAGCTCGCCCTGCACCTCGCGGTGCTCGACCTCGATGTCGCTCAGCGCGGTGCGCAGCTCCGGATCCCAGTTGATGAGCCGGGTGCCGCGGTAGATCAGGCCCTGCTCGAACCAGTCGATGAACACCTTGGTGACCGCGGCGTTGCGCGGCTCGTCGAACGTGAACGCCTCGCGTTCCCAGTCGAGCGAGCAGCCGAGCACGCGCAGCTGGCGCAGGATCGTGCCACCGGACTCCTCGCGCCAGCGCCAGACCCGCTCGAGGAACGCGTCACGCCCGAGGTCATGCCGCGTGAGGCCCTCGGCAGCGAGCTGCTTCTCGACGACCATCTGCGTCGCGATGCCGGCATGGTCGGTCCCGGGGATCCAGACGGCGTTGCGTCCGCGCATGCGCTCACGCCGGACGATGACGTCCTGGATGGTGTTGTCGAGCGCATGGCCGACGTGCAGCGAGCCCGTGACGTTGGGGGGCGGGATGACGACGCTGAACGGTTCGCCCGGGTCGTCGGGCTCAGCGTGGAACAGACCGGCGCGCTCCCAGTCGGCGTACAGGTCCGCCTCGACGGCGGCCGGCTCATAGGCCTTGGGGAGGTCGGACACGGCAGCTCCCAGGGACGGCGCGCGGATGTGGACACGGCCCAGGACACGCGACCGTGCAGGACGGGAGGCTACTCCGCGAGCAACGGCGTCCCCTGCCACACGATCTCGCCGTAGCGCTGATCGAGCAGCTCCACCCAGACCCGTGGCGCGTCGGCTCCGCTGCCGAGCACGAGGAGCCGTCCCGCCGAGTCGAGCATCGCGACCGCGCCGGTCCCGGACTGGAGCGCGGAGGCGTTGATCCGGTAGGTGTCCGGCGCATCGACCTCCCACAGGACGTCGCGGTCCTCGGTGCGGACCGTGAGCGTCGAACCGCTGCGCTCGACGTCGACGACCGTGCTCCAGCGCTCCATCCCGATCTCACGCGGGTCGAACGCCTCGCTCGCGACGACGGCGCCGGAGTCCGGATCGATGGTCTCGAGGCGCTCGCCGAAGGTCGCGTAACGGAGCACGAGGATGCCGCGCTCGCCCCATCCGAGCAGCGGTCCGACACCGTCCATCGAGCAGCGGACCTCGCGGACGGACCCGTCCGGCGCCACGACGTCGAGGCACTGTCCACGCGCCTGGTCGCGGTAGGAGAGGATCGCGAGCGACTGCTCGGGTCGTGTCGCGTCGTCCACCGCAGCGAGCTCCGGCGGGCCGACGAGCCCGAAGCGCAGGACGACCCCGAGGGTGACCAGCGCGACGGCACCGGCAGCGACGAGCAGCCAGCCGACAGGGCGGTCCTGCGCATCCGAGCCCGACTCAGCCATGGTCGACCTCCTGGGCCCTTCGGAACCGGGCGAACCCGACCGCCATCAGGATGAGGAGCACCCCGGTCGTGAGCAGCGTCGCCGGTGCTCCGAGCGTGTCGGAGAACAGCGCGAACAGGAACCTCGGGACGGTGACGAACAGCCCGAAGGCGCCGATGTAGAGCAGGTGCAGCCGCGCTCCGACGATGGAGAGCCCCACCAGCGCGAGGGCGAGCACGATGCCGACGAGGAGTGCCGCCCGGGGCCAATCCGTCGCAGTGAGGACCTGCGCACCGATCAGCAGGAACACGGCGCCGGTCGCCTCCGCGCTGACGCGTGGTCCGAGCCAGCCGCCTGCGCCGGCGAGCCCCCAGGTCGCACCGCCGCCGACGAGCAGCAGTCCGAAGGCCAGCGCGCCCGGCTCGAGCGGAGCGATCGCGACGAGCGTGCCCGCGGTCGCCGTGCCGAGCGCGATGAAGGCCGCGAGCTGCACGAGCACGTGCCGGCCGAGGAACAGCAGCAGCGCCGCGACGAGCATGGTGACGACACCGATCACCGTGGGCAGCCAGCGTTCGGGCACGCTGAGCACGTCCCACGCGAGGATGCCGGTCGCCCATGCGGTCGCGGCGAGGCCTGCGAACCACAGCACGCCGACGAGCCGACGCAGCGCAGCCGCCGTGCGCGCCCGCAGGAGCGCTCCGGCGCCGATCGCAGTGACGGCGAGGACGGTGGCGAGCGCCAGGCGGGTCCAGACGGTCAGGTCGGACCAGAACTCGGCGAGGAGCAGCCCGATGGCACCGAGCGCGAACGCGGCGCCGACGTAGCCGACGACCTCGGCGATCCGAGCCCGCCGCTCGTCGCCGGCGCCCGGGCCGGCCGGTCGAGGGGGGACGGCGACCGGTCGCCCTCGCGGGGCCGGCGCCTCGGGCCGCTCGAAGACGTCGGCGGACTCTGCCGCGAGGATCCGGTCGCCCTGCTCTGCGCTGATGATCCCAGCACGGATCCAGACCGCGACCCTGCCGAGCAGCAGGTCTCGGTCCACCGGTCTCCCTCACGACTCACGTCGCCGCGAGCCTAGGCATCCCCGTGGGTCAGCGGCAGGGCCTTTCGGACCTGATCGTGCCCGCAACGCCGGACACAACGCCGCCCACAACGCCGGAGGGGGCGCCTGAGCGCCCCCTCCGTGTCGTGCGATGGTCGATCAGGCGGCGATGCTGTGCTTCGTCTTGACCTTGGCGACGTGGTGGATCATGAGGCCGTAGCCAGCCTTCGCCGTGATGTCAGCGATGGCGTAGCCCACGTTCACGATCACGAACGCGGTGCCTGCGTCGGCGAGCAGCACCGGCGCGAGGTAGGCGATCGGGTAGAAGCTCCACGTGACGAGCAGGACGGTGCGCAGCGCCTTGAGCGTGCTCTGGACGGCCGGGTTCTCCGACGTGATCTGACGCGAGAGCTCACCGAAGAGCGTCGCGAGGATCAGGACGAAGAAGACCATCGAGAGGGCCCAGAAGATCCACTGCGTGGTCGCGTCGTCCGAGATCTCGCCCGGGTAGCCGAGCACGATCATCAGGAACGAGTACGGCACGAGCTTGTTGAGCAGCGCGCGACGACGCTCCGGGGCGATCGAGAGGACCAGCACCAGCTCGGTGAGCAGGAGCGGGACGGTGACGACCCAGTCGACGTAGCGGTAGGCCTCGTTGAAGCCTGCGCCCTCGCTGACGGCCGCCTCGAAGGACTGCATGATGCGGAAGTAGTGGTAGCCGGCGATCGTGACGATGACACCGGAGATGGTGACCGCCATGCGGTAGGCCGGGGATACGTCCATGCGGCTGATGAAGAAGAACAGCGCGCTGCCGAGGAACACGGCGAAGGTGAGCGAGAAGAACCCACCCACCACCATGACCTGGTTCGCACTGAGGCCAAGCTCTGCGACGTTCGTCATTCGTACCTCTCCCGTGCTGAGGTAGGCCGATCTGGCGGCCCCCCGTGGTTCGCGACCCCCGACATCGGAGCGGAGGGCGCGTCGTGCGTGTCCGAACCCTAGTGGTTCCGCCGTGTTCGGCGCAGGACAACGCCCCGGACGACTGTCGGTACGTCAATCAGAACAGGCTCAGGCGGAGCGCTCTCGGGGCAGCGAGCGCAGCTGGGTGTGCGGGACGAGCGTCGGGTTCGCCTTGTCCCGCACGGTCGCCGCATCGATCACGCAGCGTCCGACGTCCTCGCGCGACGGCAGGTCGTACATCGTCGAGAGCAGGACCTCCTCGAGGATGGCCCGCAGCCCGCGCGCACCCGTCTGGCGGAGCATGGCCAGGTCGGCGATGGCGGTCAGCGCGTCCTCGGTGAAGTCGAGCTCGACCCCGTCGAGCGCGAAGATGCGCTGGTACTGCTTCACCAGCGCATCGCGCGGCGAGGTCAGGATGTCGACGAGCGCCTCGGCGGACAGCGGCTCGACGGCCGCGACGACGGGGAGGCGACCGACGAACTCGGGGATGAGCCCGAAGCGGACCAGATCCTCCGGCAGCACGTCGGACAGCAGCTCCCCGAGGTCCTTCTCGCGTGCGGCCTTGACGTCGGCCCCGAAGCCGACGCCCTGCCGGCCGCGGCGCTGCTCGACGACCCGCTCGAGCCCGGCGAACGCTCCCCCACAGATGAACAGGATGTTCGTCGTGTCGATCTGGAGGAACTCCTGGTGCGGATGCTTGCGTCCGCCCTGCGGCGGGACGGAGGCGACGGTCCCCTCGAGGATCTTGAGCAGCGCCTGCTGGACGCCCTCGCCGGACACGTCGCGCGTGATCGACGGGTTCTCCGACTTGCGGGCGATCTTGTCGACCTCATCGATGTAGATGATGCCGGTCTCGGCACGCTTCACGTCGAAGTCAGCCGCCTGGATGAGCTTCAGCAGGATGTTCTCGACGTCCTCGCCGACGTAGCCGGCCTCCGTCAGCGCGGTCGCGTCCGCGATGGCGAACGGGACGTTGAGCATGCGGGCGAGCGTCTGCGCGAGCAGCGTCTTGCCGGACCCCGTCGGGCCGAGCAGCAGGATGTTCGACTTCGCCAGCTCGACGTCGTCCTCGTCCGGCAGGCCACCCAGCGCGACGCCCTCACCCTGGCCGGCGCGGATCCGCTTGTAGTGGTTGTAGACCGCGACGGACAGCGCTCGCTTCGTGGCGTCCTGCCCGATGACGTACTCGTCGAGGAAGGCGGAGATCTCGCGCGGCTTGGGCAGCTCCGCGAGGACCGGAAGGGCCGCCTCGCCGAGCTCCTCCTCGATGATCTCGTTGCACAGCTCGATGCACTCGTCGCAGATGTAGACGCCGGGACCGGCGATGAGCTTCTTGACCTGCTTCTGGGACTTGCCGCAGAAGGAGCACTTCAGGAGCGCGTCGGCCTCGCTGAACTTCGCCATCGTCGCCTCGTCCTGTCGTGCGGCTCCCGACCGCCGGTCGCACCGGGCGGAGCGTAACCCTGAGCCTCCACTGCGGCCGCCAGGCGGTCACGCCCCTGTGGACGGGCCGTGTGGACGGGCCGTGCGTCAGGAGACGGCGGCGATGGCCGGCGGCACGGTCTTCCGGCTCGTGATGATCGAGTCGATCAGGCCGTACTCGAGCGCCTCGTCCGCGCTGAGGATGAAGTCGCGGTCCGTGTCCTTGCGGATGCGCTCGACGGACTGGCCGGTCTTCTCGGCGAGGATCGCATCCAGCATGTCGCGCATGCGGAGGATCTCCTTGGCCTGGATCTCGATGTCGACCGACTGACCCTCCGCCCCACCGGACGGCTGGTGGAGGAGCACGCGCGAGTTCGGCAGCGCGAGCCGCTTGCCCTTGGTCCCTGACGCGAGCAGGACCGCCGCGGCTGACGCGGCCTGGCCCATGCAGATCGTCTGGACGTCGCACTTGATGAACTGCATCGTGTCGTAGATCGCGAACAGCGCCGTGATCGAGCCACCCGGCGAGTTGATGTAGATCGCGATGTCCTTGTCAGGGTCCTCCGACTCGAGGTGCAGCAGCTGGGCCATGACCACGTTGGCGACGTCGTCGTTCACCGGCGTGCCGAGGAACACGATGCGCTGCTGGAGCAGCCGCGAGTAGATGTCGAACGCCCGCTCGCCACGGTTGGTCTGCTCGATGACCGTCGGCACGTAGTAGTTCGCGCGCGGGACGTCGACCACGTCGCGTGTACCGGCTGCCTGCGCTCGGTCGTCGGAGGAGAGGCTGATCACGAGAGCTCCGTTCGGGCCCGCGGCGGGCCGGTCATCGGCGACCGAGGGTAGCGCCGCCACACGGACCGACCTCGGGGCTGTGCCACCCCGGCGCAGGTCCGCTCAGGCGTCGTCGTCGGACGGCTCGGCCTCAGGCTCGGGCTCATCCTCGGCCGGCGGCTCCTCGTCGACGAGCTTGAGCCGCTTGAGCGTCTCCTCGTCGGGCGCTCCGGTGACGTCGGCCGCATCGAGGACGACGTCGATCGCCTTGCGCCGCAGCACATCACCGACGAGCACCGGGAGGGTGCCCTGATCGCGCACGAGCTCCGCGATGCGCTTCGGGTCGGTGCGGTGCTCCATCGCGAGCCGGGAGAACTCCTGATCGAGGTCCGCGGCCTGCACGGTGAGGCCGAGCCCGCGGGCGAGCGCGTCGAGGACGAGCTGCGCACGCAGCATCGTCGTCATCTGCTCGCCGAGGCGCACCTCGTAGTCCTCGCGTGACGTGCCCTCGAGCTGCAGCAGCTCGTCGAGCGTGCCACCGAACTGCTGGGCCTCGAGCGACAGCCGCTCCAGCCGCTCGGCGACGGCGTCAGCGAGCATGGTCGGCGGGACGGGCACGTCGTGCAGCGCGACGTAGGCCTCGGTGACCACGCCACGCAGCTCGTGGCGTCCATCGAGGATGCGTCGACGCGCCAGCGAGTCGGCGACGTCGGCACGCATCTCGGCGAAGGTGTCGAACCCGCCGGCCGTGTCGGCGAAGTCGTCGTCGAGCTCGGGCAGCTGCTTCTCGCGCACGTCGGTGATGGTGACGGTGAACGTGGCGGTCGCGCCGCCGTGCTCCGGGTACGACTCGGGCAGCTCGTCCTCGTACTCGAGCACGTCACCGGCGCTCGCACCGAGCGCACGTCGATCGAGCTCCGGGGTCACTCCGCCGGAGCCGACCTCGTACAGCGCGCCCTCGACTCGGGCGGACTCGACCTCGACGCCGTCGACGCTGAGCCGCAGGTCGAGCGTGATCAGGTCGCCGGCGACGGCCGCGCGGTCGACGACCTCGACCTCGGCGAACTGCTCGCGCATCTGGTCGAGCTGCGCGTCGACGTCAGCGTCGGGGACCTGCCACTCCGGGTGGGTCACGGTGATGCCGTGATGGTCGGCGGGCGTGATCTCCGGACGGACCTCGACGGTGACGGTGAACGCGCACCCGTCCGACTCGTCGAAGCGTTCGACGTCGACCTGAGGCCGTGCGACCGTGTCGAGCTCGGTCGCCTGCAGGGCCTCGACGAAGAACTCCTGCAGCGCGTCGTCGAGCGCGGCCTGCGCGATGGCAGCGATGCCGACCTGCTGCTCGATGACCCGGCGGGGTGCCTTGCCCTTGCGGAAGCCGGGGACGGTGATGTCCTTCGCGATGCCGCGTGCGGCCCGGTCGAAGGCGGCGCGGACACGCTCAGGCGCGGCCTCGACGGTGAGCTTCACGCTGACGTCGTCAAGACGCTCGACGTCGGTCGTCACGGGGGTGGTCACAGGGCTGCCGTTCGGTCGTCGGAAGGTCGGTCGTCGGAGGGTCGGTCCGGGGTCCGGTCCGGAGTCCGGTCCGGGGGTCGTATCCTGCGCCACGTCCGGGGTGTGGCGCAGCTTGGTAGCGCACCTGCTTTGGGAGCAGGGGGTCGTCGGTTCGAATCCGGCCACCCCGACCAGCAGGTCCTGTCAGGACCGGCGGTCGACGGTCAGTCGCGGCGCGAGTCCTCGCGCCGCGTCACGTAGCGGTTGAGCTGGCGGAACAGGTCGTCACGGACCTCGACGACGGCGCGGTCGATGTCCGACTCGGTGGACGTCGCGACCATGCGCGGCACGCCGGCGATCCAGCACTCGAGCACGGTCCGCTGGCCGGGCTTGCCTCGCTCCTTGACGGAGAGCTCGAGCTCGACCTGCTCGGGCGTCCAGTGCGACAGGCGTCGCTCGAGTCGACCGAACATCACCTCGAGGATGCCGTCGCGCTCATCGGAGCGGAACTCGGGGACGAGGCGAAGACGGTCCTGGATGGTCGGCATGTCGGGCTCCGGGTCGCTGGTGGAGGCGCTGACCGCGCAACCTACCCCTTCTCCGCTCACCTCCGGCAGCATGGACCGGCCGCGGCGGACGGCGCGCAGACGGCCGGGGCTAGGCTGCCTGAGCCGATGCGGGTGTAGCTCAATGGCCAGAGCTCCGGCCTTCCAAGCCGGTGATGCGGGTTCGATTCCCGTCACCCGCTCCATCGCCCCCGAACGCCGTCCCGACCAAACCCTCCCGAACGCCGTCCCGACCAAACCCTCCCGACCAGCCCTCCCGACCTGGAGTCGACCCTGATGAGCGCACCGTCCACCGAAGGCAACCCCCGGGCCACGACGCCCAACGCCTCCTACTCGTTCGTGATGCGCCTGCGCATGCCGGCGGCGGACACGACCGCGCTCGGCCGCATCACGACCGCAGTGGGCGAGGCCGGTGGAGTCGTCGTCGCGATCGACATGGTGGACACCGCTTCAGCCCTGCTGACCCTCGACCTGTCGGTGAACGCGGGCGACCAGGACCAGGCCGGTCGGGTGCAGGCCGCCGTCGGTGATCTCGACCACGTCGAGGTCCACAAGGTCAGTGACCGCACCTTCCTCATGCATCTCGGCGGGAAGCTCGAGGTCGTGCCGACCGTCCCGCTCAAGACCCGCGATGACCTGTCGATGGCCTACACCCCCGGCGTCGCACGCGTCTGCATGGCGATCCACGAGAACCCGGAGGACGCCCGCACGCTCACCATCAAGGGCAACACGGTCGCGATCGTCACCGACGGGACCGCCGTGCTGGGGCTGGGCGACATCGGCCCGGAAGCAGCGATGCCGGTCATGGAGGGCAAGGCGGCCCTGTTCAAGCACTTCGCCGGCGTCGACGGGTTCCCGATCTGCCTCGACACGAAGGACGTGGACGAGATCGTCGCCATCTGCAAGGCGATCGCGCCGACGTTCGGCGGCATCAACCTGGAGGACATCTCCGCGCCGCGCTGCTTCGAGATCGAGGAGCGGCTGCGCGAGGAGCTCGACATCCCGATCTTCCACGACGACCAGCACGGCACCGCGATCGTCGTGCTCGCCGCGCTCATCAACGCACTGAAGGTCGTCGGCAAGGACATCAGCGAGGTCACCGTCGCGATGGCCGGCGCCGGTGCGTCCGCGACCGCCTGCGGCCAGCTGCTCGTCGCCGAGGGCGTGAAGGACATCATCGCGGTGGACCGCAGCGGCATCCTGGGTCCCGGCCGTGAGGGGCTCGACAAGAACAAGCAGTGGTTCGTCGATCACGGCAACCGTGAGGGCCGCACCGGCACGCTGCTCGACGCGCTCGACGGCGCCGACGTGTTCCTCGGCCTGTCGGGCCCGAACCTGTTCGACGCGGCGGAGCTCGCACGGATGGCACCGGACGCGATCGTGTTCGCGCTCGCGAACCCGACCCCGGAGGTCGACCCGGTCGGGGCGCACCAGCACGCGAAGGTCGTCGCGACGGGCCGGAGCGACTTCCCGAACCAGATCAACAACGTGCTCGCGTTCCCCGGCATCTTCCGAGGCGCGTTCGACGCGAAGGCCCGTTTCATCACCGAGGAGATGAAGGTCGCAGCCGCGCGTGCCATCGCCGAGGTCATCACGCCCGAGGAGCTGCGGCCCGACTACATCATCCCGAGCGTGTTCAACGAGCGGGTCGCGAAGGCCGTCGCGGAAGCCGTCGCCGAGGTCGCGCAGCAGTCGTGAGCGACTCCCCCGGCGACGTCGACCCGGTCGCGGAGCGCGCCCTCGCGGCGGTCGCAGCGACCGGCGAGCCGTATGACGTCGTCCAGATCGATCCGGCGTTCGCTGACACCGCCGCGTTCTGCGAGCGGTACGGGTACGGGCTGGACATCAGCGCCAACTGCCTGCTGGTCGCCTCGCGCGACGAGCCGCCGGCGCTCGCCGCGTGCCTCGTGCTCGCGACGACCCGCCTCGACGTGAACCGGACGGTTCGTAAGCTGATGGGCGTGCGCAAGCTCTCGTTCGCGCCGGCCGAGCTCACGCTCGAGCGCACCGGTATGCAGCTCGGTGGCGTCACGCCGTTCGGGCTGGACCCGGCGATCCCGCTGCACGTCGACGCGCGGATCATGGCGTGCGAGCGGGTCATCGTCGGGGGCGGGAGCCGCAGCGTGAAGCTGCTGGTCGCGCCCTCCGCGCTGATCGCGATCGGCGGGCAGGTCGTCGAGGGGCTCGCGAACGAGGCCGGCTGAGACGGTCCGGCAGACCGGCCAGCACTACCCTCTGCGCGGGCCTCGCGCCCGTCCGCGCCCGTAGCTCAGACGGATAGAGCAGGGGACTTCTAATCCCAAGGTCGCAGGTTCGATTCCTGCCGGGCGCGCGTCATGATCGTTCGCAACCCCATCACCAAGCGTGCATGCAGCGGTCCACGCGGCCGACACCCGGTGGTTCGAAGCGGGGTGAAAGACGAGAAGACCTTGCATGCTCTTCAGCCGTCAAAGGGAACTTTACTGCCGTTCCTGCAAGGGTCCAACGCGATCGGCGCTCATCCCTCTATGCTCGAGAAGGATCGTGGTTCCTGACGCGGTCTTCAGTCTCCCGGTCCCGAATCCTGCGCGAACGTTCTCCTGATGGGCGACGGACGCCCCGCTGAGGGCCGTGAGCGGCTGCTCGCGGCCGCCATCCGGCACCTCGAGACCCACGGCGAGGCCGACCTGCGGGTCACCGACATCGCCGAGGAGGCCGGGGTCGCGATCGGCCTGATCCGGCACCACTTCGGGAGCCGGGACGGACTCGTCGCCGCCGCCCAGCAGCGCCGGGTCGAGGGTGCCACCCGTGAGGACCTCGAGGGCGGCCGCGCCGTCCTCAGCGAGGTCGAGGACAACGACGCCCTGATGGCGCGGCTGGCCGAGCTCACCCGGGCCGTCACCGATCGCAGCCGGGCGTACATCCGGCTCTCCCGCTTCGCCGCGATCGCGACCGCTCACGGTCGACCCGAGGCACGGGAGTCGATCGGTGCGGCCCTCGGAGACCTCCTCGACGACCTCGCGGTGCTGATCATGGAGGCACAGCTCCGAGGCCTCGTCCGCCAGGACCTCGACGCACGCGCGGTCGCCACGTTCCTACAGGCGTACTCGCTCGGGCTCATCATCCATGACGTCGACCCGAAGGAACCCGATGCCGACAAGCTCACCGGCGTCATCCTGACGGCGCTCGGCGCCATCCTCGGGCCGCCCGACTGACCCTGCGCCGGTCGCTGCTCAGACCCCGTCGCGCTGCGGCCGGACCCGTGCCGCCTCACCGACCCACTCGAAGTGGTGGTTGTCCGGCGTCGAGAAGTCCCCGCCCCAGCGGAACCCGTGGCGGCCCCAGATCTCGATGAACGCGTCGGGAGGGACCGGACCGGCACCTGGCAGCGCGAAGTCGACGTTCAGGTCGATCGCGATGCCCCATGCGTGTCGCGAGAGGTTCTCCCGCCCGTATCCGATGCGACGCGGATGGAAGCATCCGCCGTAGCGGCTCGGCGCGAGC
>LFIK01000203.1_pt1 | contig 42127 bp, 40 predicted proteins | sample 643401 | NCBI WGS metagenome assembly LFIK01 (sample SAMN03777447, study PRJNA286221) | soda lake metagenome | biome: soda lake; feature: Kulunda steppe; material: water; isolation source: sample T5-Br brine of Lake Tanatar-5 | place: Russia: Kulunda steppe | collected 2010-07
CAGAACGAACTGCCGACCTGGCGCGGGCAGAACGAGCAGTCCATGACCCTCGCCGCCATCGCCTTCGCCAAGGCCCGCCGGCGCCGCCAGATGATGATCGCGGCCTCGTCGATCGGCCCCGGTGCGACGAACATGGTCACCGCCGCGGCGCTGGCCCATGCGAATCGGCTGCCGGTGCTGCTCCTGTCGGGCGATGTCTTCGCCAATCGCCGGCCCGATCCCGTGCTTCAGCAGATCGAGGCGTTCCACGACCCGACCGTCAGCGTGAATGACGCCTTCCGCCCCGTCACCCGCTACTGGGACCGCATCACCCATCCCGAGCAGATCATCTCCTCGCTGCCGCAGGCGATCGCGACGATGCTCGACCCGGCAACATGCGGCCCCGCCTTCATCGGGCTGTGTCAGGACACGCAGGAGATCGCCTACGACTATCCGGCCGAATTCTTCGAGCCGGTCCTGCACCGCATTCCCCGCCCGCGCCCCGACACCCGCGCCGTCGCGGATGCCGCCGCGGCGCTGCGCACGGCGAACAAGCCGCTGATCATCTCGGGCGGCGGCGTGCGCTACGCGGGCGCCGAGGCCGAGCTCGCCCGCATTGCCGAGGCGCGCGGCATCCCGATGGCGGAGACCATCGCCGGAAAATCCGCCGTCCCCCATGATCACCCCGCCCATGTCGGACCCATCGGGGTGATCGGGTCGTCCTCGGCCAACGCGATGGCCGAGGCGGCGGATCTGGTGCTCGCCGTGGGCACGCGGCTGCAGGATTTCACCACCGGCTCCTGGACGGCGTTTTCGCCCGAGGCGCGCTTCGTGTCGATCAACACCGCGCGGTGGGACGCCACCAAGCACCGTGCGCTGTCGCTGGTGGCCGATGCGGGGGAGGCGCTGGCCGAACTTGATGCCGCGCTTGGTGACTGGGCGGCGGACCCGGCCTGGACGCGCAAGGGCCGCGAGGAGTTCGCCGCCTGGAACGCGATCCTCGACGAGCACCAGAAACCCACCAACGCGCCCGTGCCGACCTACGCGCAGGTCGTCGGCGTGGTGAACGCCAAGGCCGGCCCGCATGACACCATGGTGACGGCGGCGGGCGGGCTGCCCGGCGAGACGACCAAGGGCTGGCGCGTGAAGACCCCGCACAGCTTCGATTGCGAATTCGGCTTCTCCTGCATGGGCTATGAGATCGCCGGCGGCTGGGGCCACGCCATGGCCGCCGGGGGCGGCACGCCGATCGTGATGGTCGGCGACGGCTCCTATATGATGATGAACTCGGATATCTGGTCCACGGTGCTGACCGGGCACAAGATGATCGTGGTGGTGTGCGACAATGGCGGCTTTGCGGTCATCAACCGGCTGCAGAACTTCAAGGGCGGCGCGTCGTTCAACAACCTGATCCGCGACAGTCGCGTGCGGACCCCCGTCGCCGTCGATTTCGCCAAGCACGCCGAGTCGATGGGGGCCGCCGCGCGCCATGTCGAAAGCCTCGCCGATCTCGAGGCGGCGCTCGACTGGGCGAAGACCACGGATCGCACCACCGTCATCGCGGTGACCACGGACGCGCATTCCTGGGTGCCGGGCGATGCGGCCTGGGATGTCGGGGTGCCGGAGATCAGCGCGCGCGAGGAGGTGCGCGATGCGCGTGCCGACCATGACGATATCCGCCGCCGTCAGCGTCTGGGGGTGTAGCATGCAGGCGAAGCTCGCGATCGCACCGATCGGATGGACCAATGACGACATGCCCGAGCTGGGCGGCGCAACCCCGCTGGCGACCTGCCTGTCCGAGGCGCGGCAGGCCGGCTATCGCGGCGTCGAGATGGGCGGCAAGTTCCCGCGCGAGGCCGACGCGCTCGCGCAGGTGCTGGAGCGCCACGGCCTGCGGCTCGCGGGGGGATGGTATTCGGGCACACTGCTCGACAGCGATCTGGCCGCCGAGCAGGCACGCATTGCACCGCAGATCGCGCTGTTCAAGGCGGTGGGCGCGCCCTGCATCGTCTATGGCGAGACGGCGGGCTCCATCCAGGGCGACCGCAGCGCGCCCATCGCCACGCGCCGCCGGCTCGACGCCGACGCGATGCGCGATTATGGCCGCCGCATGACCGATTTCGCCGCCTGGTGCGCCGATCAGGGGATGCCGATCGCCTATCATCACCACATGTGCGCCGTGATCGAGACGGAGCAGGAACTCGACGCGCTGATGGCGGCGTCCGGGTCGGCGCTGCGGCTGCTGTTCGATCCCGGGCACATGGCCTTCGCAGGGGGCGACCCGCTGGCCGTGATCGACCGGCACGGCGACCGCATCGCCCATGTCCATGCCAAGGATGTGCGCGCCCCGGTGCTGGCCGGGCTCGACCGCGACCGCGAGAGCTTCCTCGATGCGGTGCTCAAGGGCGTCTTCACCGTCCCCGGCGACGGCATGATCGATTTTTCCGCCATCGCGCGGCGACTGGCGGATACGGGCTATGAGGGCTGGTTCGTCGTCGAGGCCGAACAGGATCCGGCCCTCGCGCCGCCGCTCGACTATGCCATAATGGGCCGCGCGGCGCTGACCGCCGCGCTTCAGGCAGCCGGATACACAATCATGGAGGGCTGAAATGAACCGCCTGGACGGAAAGATTGCCGTGATCACCGGCGGCACGCAGGGGCTGGGCGCCGCAATTGCCCGGCGCTTTGCCGATGCGGGCGCGGCGGGGCTGGTGATCTGCGGGCGCAGTACCGAGAAGGGCGAGGCCGTCGCAAGCAGGGTCACGAAGGAGACCGGCGTTCCCGTCAGTTACGTGACGGCCGATCTTGCCGACATCGCCGATTGCCGCGCCGTGATCGCCGCGGCCGATCGGGATTTCGGGCGCCTCGACATACTGGTGAACGCCGCCGGCATGACCGATCGTGGCAATCTGCTCGACACCTCACCGGAACTCTTCGACCGGGTCTTCGCGATCAATACCCGCGCACCCTTCTTCCTGATGCAGGACGCGGCCAGGCTGATGATCCGCGACGGCGTCGCAGGTGCGATCGTCAATATCGGGTCGATGTCCGGGCGCGCCGGTCAGCCCTTCATCGCGCCCTACTGCGCCTCCAAGGGCGCGCTCAAGACGCTGACCCGCAATTCGGCCTATGCGTTGTTGCGCAACCGTATTCGCGTCAACCAGCTCGATATCGGCTGGATGGCGTCCGACGGGGAGGACCGCATCCAGCGCGAATACCATGGCGCCGAACCCGGCTGGCAGGAGGCGGCGGGCGCCACGCAGCCTTTCGGGCGGCTTATCGATCCGGCCGAGGTGGCACGCGCGGTCGCCTTCCTCGCCTCTGACGACAGCGGGCTGATGACGGGCGCGGTGATCGATTTCGACCAGTCGGTGCATGGCGGATATTCCTTCGCCCCGCCGGTGCCCGAGGCGCCGCTCGCGCCCTGAGGCTCAGCTCTCCTGCGTCACGGTCGGGATGCGCGGGGACACGCGGTCCTCCTGCAGCCGCGCCGCGAGCCCCACGGTGAGCGCCTGAGCCAGGCACATCGGCGCCGCCAGTGAGCGCGAGAAGGCGTGGTCATGTTCGGGCACCGCAAAGAGCACGGACGCCGCCCGCGCCACCGGCGACAGTGTCGAATCCGTGATCGCGATGACCGGCGCGCCGCGCGCGGCGGCCTCCTCGGCCACGGTCACAACCTCCTGGGCGTAGTGGCGAAACGACACTGCCAGCATCAGATCGCGCGGGCCGATGACGCGCGCCATATGTGCCGCGAGACCCCCGCTCGCATCGAGCAGCACGACGCGTTGTCCAAGCACGGTCAGCACATAGCGCAGGAACTCGACAACAGGGGCCGAGCGCAGCTGCCCGATCAGGTAGACGGTATCGGCCCGTTCGATCATGCGCACTGCCCGGTAGAGGTCGGCCTCGGTGATGCGCTCGACAAGGTCGTGCAGCGCGGCGATGTCTCGCACCACGAGATCGCGCAACAGCCCCTGCTCGGTCTTTTCATCCGGCGCCGCGAGGCCGTTCTCGAGCGCCTGGATGCGGGCTTCGTAACCCGGTGCCGCGTTCGACAGGCGCCTGTGAAAAATGCGCTGGAGTTCCTTGAAGCCCTTGTAGCCGAGCATCTGTGCGAAACGCACGAAGCTCGACGCGTGAATGCCGCAGCGGTTGGCGAGGGCATTCACCGACAGCATCGCCACGTCATTCGGGTTCTGGGTGACGAACACGGCGATCTTCTGATAGGTGCGGCTCATCTCGTCGAAGCGTTCATGGATCAGATGCATCAGGGCATCGTAATCCTTCGGCGGGGGGGCATTGGGCATCTTGCGTCTTCCGAAACGGGGCGTGCAACGTTCGCAACAAATATTGCTATCATCTCGCGCCGCGAAGCGCTAGGCGCATGAAGCGCCGCGCAGCCGTCGAAACGCGCGGGATTTCGCACCATCCGGGCGGGTCATGTTGACAATGACTCGCGCCGTGGACAGTAGAGGGCGGCTGCTCCGTCACCCCCGATTTGCACGCCGCGAGGCGCATCATGGCGACCCTGACCCTAGAATCTCGCGGTATCGACAGGGCGAATGGCATGGCGACGCTGGCCTGGGTCCTGCATGCGGACGGGCAGGGGCCTTTCACCCTGGCCCACGCCGTAGAGGAAGAGCATGCCGCACTGCTGACGCAGCCCGCGCGCGGTGATCACGCGCTGGTCGTGGCCTTGCTGCACGCCATGCGGCACCGGCTGGACATCCGGGTCGAGGGGGAGGTGTCGCCGCGGCTGCTCGACGGGCTGGAGACGCTCCAGACGATCTGGGGGCGCTGGGCGCCCGAACGCTACGCGCCGGTCTCCATCACGGCGGCGCGCGAGGCGGCGCCCCCCGTGCCACCGCCCGGTGCCGGAGGGCTGTTCGCGTTCTCCGGCGGTGTGGATGCCGCTTACACGTTCTTCAAGCACCTGCACGGTGCGGCGGGGCGCGCCACCTGCCCCCCGGCCGCCGCGTTGCTGGTGCATGGCATGGATATCCCGCTGGACCGGCCGGAGGCTTTCCTGGGTGCGCTGGCCCGCGTGCGCCGAATGCTGGACGGCACCGGCGTGCCCGCGATCACGATCCGCACGAATTCCCGGCAGTTGTCAATGGACTGGGAACAAAGCTACGGGCTGCAGCTGACAGCTTGCTTTCTGGCATTTCAGGGCAGCTTTGTCGCCGGGCTCAAGGGCAGTTCCGAGCCCTATGAGCACCTTGTGATGCCGTGGGGGTCAACGCCGCTGACGGACCCGCTCGGCTCGACCGAATCGATGCGGATCGTGCATGACGGGTGCGAAGCCAGCCGGAGCGAAAAGGTCGACTGGCTGGTCACGCACAGTAGGGCCTGTGAGGATCTGCGCGTGTGCTGGGAAGGCCCGGCTCTGGACCGCAATTGCGGCCGCTGCGAGAAATGCGTGCGCACGATGCTCAATTTCTGGTGCCTAGGTCACGCCGTCCCCGCCGCCTTTCCCGAGCCGCTGACGCCCGAGCGGGTCGCGACCCTGACGCCGCGCAATGCCGTGCAGCGCGCCGAGCTGGAGAGCATCCTGCGACTGGCCGAGATCCATCGCCCGGCCGACCCGATCCTGACAAGCCTTCGCGGCGCCCTGCGCGGCGCCACGACGCACCCCGCCCGGAAGGGGCCTGTCCAGCGTCTCGAGCAGGTGCTCAAGGCGCGGCTGAGCCCCGGCATACGGCACCGGTTCAAGGCGCTCAAACGCCGGCTCAAGGGCTGACGCACGCGCATGCCCGCAGACTGGCGCAATCCGTGGCGCTATCCGGCCCAGGGGTGCCCGGACTTCAGCTCGCGCAGCAGGTGATCGACCAGCGCGCGCAGCTTTGCGGGGGGCGGGGTGACCGGCGGCCACAGGGCGTGGATGGGCAACGCGCGGGTCGGGTATCCCGGCAGCACCGGCTCCAGCCGGCCGGCGGCGATCTCGGGCGCGACGATGAAGCCGGGCAGCATGGCGAGGCCGAGCCCGGCCAGCGCGAAGTCGCGCATCGCCTCGCCATTGTTGAGGGTGATCCGGCCCGCCACCGGGACGGGCACGGGCTCGCCCTCCGGCATGAACTGCCACAGGCGCGAGTCGGGCAGGTGGCTGTAGCTGAGCACCTGATGCACGGCCAGATCGGCGGGCGTGGCGGGCCGACCGTGGCGGTCGAGGTAGCCGGGACTGGCGCAGGCGACCATCCTGTCGGTGCACAGCAGCCGCCCGATAAGCGACGCGTCGCGCGGCTCGCCGATGCGCAGCGCCAGATCGAAGCCCTCGCGCACCAGATCGCGGGCACTGTCATCGTAGTCGATGCGCAGCTCCAGCTCCGGATGCGCAGCGGCAAAGCGCGCCAGGATGGGGCCCAGATGCAGCGTGCCGAAGCTCATCGGGGCCGAGATCGCCAGTCGGCCGCGCAGCGGCGCGGCGCCGTTCCGGCCCGAGGCCGCGCTCTCGACCGCGTCGCGCAGTTCGGACAGCGCCGGGCGCAGCCGCTCGGCCAACTGCTGCGCCGCCTCGGTGGGCGCGATCCGCCCGGCGCTGCGCAGGAAAAGCGCCGCACCGAGCGCGTGCTCAAGGTCCGACACGCGCTTGCTGACCACGGATTTGGACAGGTTCAGCCGCGCGGCGGCTGCGGTAACGCTGCCCAGCTCCATCACCGCAAGGAAAGTCTCCATTTCTTCGAAGGTATAACGCATGGGGCGAGGCTAGACGCCCCCGCGGCGTTCGACAATCGCGAACGCGGGGTTGAGGCTGCGGCCCCTGCACGAATGGCCTGCAAGCTGCCATATTGGGCGCAACGAAAGGAGACCGTCATGGATCTGACCGGCATTCACCACCTTACCGCGATCAGCGCCGACGCGCCCGGAAACAACCGCTTCTACACCGGAACGCTGGGGCTGCGGCGGGTCAAGAAGACCGTCAATCAGGACGACACCTCGGCCTACCACCTGTTCTTCGCCGATGGCGCGGGCAGCCCCGGCAGCGATCTGACCTTCTTTGACTGGCCGGTCGGACCCGAGCGCCGCGGCACCCATTCGATCAGCCGCACCGGGCTGCGCGTCGATGAAGCCAGCCTTGACTACTGGGCCGCGCGCCTGCGCGGCGCCGGGCTGACGGTCGGAGATATCGGCTCCACCGACAGCCGCCCCACCCTCGATTTCGAAGACCCGGAGGGCCAGCGCTTCCGCCTCACGGCCGACACGCCGGGCGAGGCCCATCCCTGGGCGCGCAGCCCGGTGCCCGCCGAGCACCAGATCCTTGGCCTGGGCCCGATCACCATCTCGGTGCCCGAGCTGGCCGGCACCGAAGCGCTGCTGACGCGGGTGATGAACATGCGCAAGGCGCGCGACTACCCCAGCCCGGATGGCGTGGGGCAGGTGCATGTCTTCGAGATGGGCGCAGGCGGGCCGTCGGCCGAGCTGCATGTGGCTGTCCAGCCGGGGCTGCCGACCGCGCGGCAGGGGGCCGGGGCGGTGCATCACGTTGCGTTCCGCGTGCCGGACGGGGCGGCGCTGGACGCCTGGACACAGCGCGTGAGCGGCTTTCGCGTGCCGAACTCGGGCGAGGTCGAGCGCTACTACTTCCGCAGCCTGTATTTCCGCGAACCCGGGGGCAACCTGTTCGAGTTGGCCACCGACGGGCCGGGCTTCGACGTGGACGAGCCCTTCGAGACCATGGGCGAGGCGCTGTCGCTGCCGCCCTTCCTCGAACCACAACGCGCCAGGATCGAGGCCGGGCTCAGACCCATCGACTGAGCCGCCGGCTATTGGTCCTCGCAGCGGGCGGCGCAACGGCATGACGCGACCCGCGGGGCCTGTAGCGGATGCAAACACCGACTGCACAGGAGGGAGATGCCATGACCAAGACGATCCTGGGGCTTTCGGGAAGCCTGCGCCGGGCCTCGTTCAACGCCGGGCTTCTGCGCGCGGCGGCGGAGCTCGCGCCCGAGGGAGTGACCATCGAGATCGGGTCGATCCGCGAGGTGCCGCTTTACGACGGCGATCAGGAGGCGGCCGAAGGCCTGCCGCCGGCGGTCGAGCGATTGCAGGCGCAACTGCGCGACGCGCAAGGCGTGCTGCTCATCACGCCGGAATACAACAACGGCGTCCCCGGCGTGTTCAAGAACGCTATCGACTGGATGTCGCGCGGGCCCGGACTGCAGATGTGGTCCGGCAAGCCCGTTGCCGTGATCGGCGCCTCGCCGGGCGGGTTCGGCACGATGATGGCGCAGGCGCACTGGTTGCCGGTGCTGCGCACGCTCAAGGCTGATTTCTGGGCCGAAGGACGACTGATGGTGTCACGGGCAGGGGATCTGTTCGATAAGGATGGCAACCTGATCGACGCGAACAGCCGCGAGCGTCTGGCCTCATTTGTAGAAGGTTTTTCGCAAGCGCTGTGAGCGCGTCATTGTCCCATGATGCCGCGCTGCGCCACCGGCGCTGAAAGGGACAGTGCAGCTTGGCAAGCCGCACTGTCCCGACCCTCGCTCAACCGCGCGAGAAAAGCCAGTCCCGTGCTGCATCGAGGTCGGCCTCGCCGAGTTCGTGCCCGGCGTCCAATGTGCGCGCATCGAGCGCCGCGCCCGCGTGGCGCAGCGCCGCCGCCAGCGCCGGGGCCCTGCGCGCGAACGGGTCCTGCGCGCCCGAGATCAAGAGCACCGCGGTTTGATCCGGATCCGGCGCGGGCGGATCCTCCAGCACTGCAATCCCACGCAGCAGGATCGCCCGGCGCACCACGCCGGGATGCAGCACCATCACCGCGCCCAGCAGGTTGGCGCCGTTCGAATAGCCCAGAAAGGTCAGCCGCCCGGCATCCAGCCCGTAACCACGCACGGCGCCCACAATGAGCCCGGCGAAAGCCTCGGCCTCGGCGCGGATGTCGGCCTGGTCGTAGGTCACGGCGTCGAAACGGCGAAACCAGCGATTGATCCCTTCTTCAGTGGAGCGCCCGCGCACGCCGATGAGCGTGGCGCGCGGGTTTAGGCGGTGAGCAAAGGGCATCAGATCGGCCTCGTTGCCGCCGGTTCCATGCAGATGCACGATCACCGAGCCATCGGGGTCTTCGGGGCGGTGCAGGCGGTGGATGAAGGGCAGATCGCGCATCGGTATCCTTTCCTCGCCCGGCCGGGCGAATTGCGGCAGCATCACGCGCAGATCATTGGCGCGCGCGGCGTCGTGGGGCGGGACGAGCAGGCGCCGCCCAAGTTCGTCCGGTGGCTCGTCCACACCGAAACCCGGCGCATCGGTGGCGTATTCGATCAGCAGCCCGCCCGGATCGCGCACATAGAGCGACAGGAAATAGCGCCGGTCATGCACCTTGGTCAGCCCCTCGGCGCGGGCGAGCGCCTTGCGCATGTCCCGCACCGCTTCTGCATCCGCAGCGCGAAACGCCACATGGTCGATCATGCCGGTACCGGGGATGGCGGGCACATAGCCTGCCGCATCGCGCAGATCGACCGCATCGGTGCTTGAGACCATCCGCCGTAGCGCGCCTTCGCGTGCGGATTCCCGATAGCCGAAGCGTGACAGGAAACCGGCGCTGGCCTCGGCCGCGTCGCTCAGCAGGGTGACGGCGCGCAGCCGGGTGGGGGCGATGGGGTCGGGCAGCGGCGCGGCGGCGGGCAGATCTGCGCCCACCAGCTTGACGATGATCCCGTCAGGGTCCTTCAGCCGCAGGACCGGCTCGCCGAATTCGTGCACCGGCCCCTGCACCGGCACCTGCGCCGCCAGCGCACGGGCCAGCCAGTCGCCGATGCTGGCGGGCGGCACGGCAAGCGCGATCTCGGAAGGCTGGCCATGCCCGGTGCGCCCGCGTGCGCCGGCTTCCCACACCAGAAAGCTGACGATGCTGCCGGGGCTGCCGGCGGCGTCGCCGTAAAAGAGGTGCAATTGCTCGCCATCGGCAAATCCGGCGCTCTGCTTGACCAGCCGCAGCCCCAGAAATCCCGCGTAGAAATCCACATTGGCCTGAACCCGCGCGGTGATCGCGGTAACATGGTGAAGGCCGTCTTGCATGCCTGCCGCTCCTGCTTGAGCGCGCCAGACGACGCGCGGTGGTGATTGTCTGCTGTGGCGAGATGGGGATCGCGCCACAGGCCCCCAACCGCCCACGCGCCGAAACCGGTGTTCGGCGGCGGCGAACAGGTTGTGCTTGTCGGCTGCGCCCGACCGATCCTACCCTGTACGCAGCGAAAAGGAGAGCCCCGATGAGCTGGAACCCCACCCTCGACCCCGGCTGCCCGGACGATATCGGCATCGACGCGATCGAGACGCTGATCGTGCCCCGCGCGCGCGATCTCGGCGGCTTCGAGGTGCGCCGCGCACTGCCCGCGCCCAAGCGGCAGATGGTGGGGCCGTTCATCTTCTTCGATCAGGCCGGCCCCGCCGAGTTCCTGACCGGCAAGGGCGTGGATGTGCGCCCGCATCCCCATATCGGGCTGGGCACGGTGACCTATCTCTATCGCGGGGCGTTTCATCACCGCGACAGCACCGGCGCCGATCAGATCATCGAGCCCGGGGCGCTGAACTGGATGATCGCCGGGCGCGGCGTGACGCATTCCGAGCGCACCCCCGAGGCGGCGCGGGCCGGGCCGTCCAGCCTGTTCGGCATCCAGACCTGGATCGCGCTGCCCGAAGCGCGTGAGGACGACGCGCCGGTCTTCGAGCACCACGGCAAGGGCGCGCTGCCCGAAATACTCGATACCGGCGTTGCCGCGCGCCTCATCCTCGGCACGGCTTATGGCGCGACTGCGCCGGCAACGCTGCATTCCGAGACCTTCTATCTGGATGTCGCGCTGGAACCGGGCGCGCGCTTTCCCCTGCCCGACGATCACGAGGATCGCGGGCTCTACATCACTGAAGGCTCGGTCCGCATTGCCGGGCAGGATTTCGAGGCCGGACGGATGATGGTGTTCCGCCCCGGCGACCGGATCACCGTGCAGGCGGGGGCGCAGGGCGCGCGGCTGATGGCGCTGGGCGGCGCCACCATGGGTGGGCCGCGCTATATCTGGTGGAATTTCGTCGCCTCGTCGCGCGAGCGCATCGAGGCCGCCAAGGCTGAATGGCGCGCCGAGCGCTGGGGCGAGGGGCGGTTCGACCTGCCGCCCGAGGACCGCGACGAACACATTCCGCTGCCCTGAGGCATGCCCGGCCGGCGTCGTATCCCCGGACCCGTGCGCAGCCTGCGCCGGCTCGCGCATGGCCCGCTGCATCCATGCCGCCGAGCGGCCGAAGCGGCGGGAATGGCTGGGGTACAACGCTGCGCTGCGTTGCCCGATGGCGCACCCGTTCAGCGCCCAAAAGTCAGGCTATTTATAGTATTGACAGTATCTTGCGCTGCGACCTTCAAGTTACCTGCCAGCAGACGGAAACAACCGCATCACGGCGTCGGCACGGCGCAGATCCCGGCCCGGGGGCCGCATGACGCTGCGGCGTGATACCACGCAGACGCGTTACACGACCACAACGTCGAGGTCGCCCAGCCCTTCGATGGTGGCGTGCATCCGGTCGCCCCTGACCACCGGCCCGACGCCGGACGGCGTGCCCGAGAGCAGGACATCGCCCGCCTTGAGCTCGTAATATGTCGAGAGATAGTTGATCATCTCGGGGACCTTCCAGATCATCTGGTTCAGATCGCCCTGCTGCCGCAGCTCTCCGTTGACCTCGAGCTCGATTCGCCCGTCGCTCAGATGTCCGGTCTGTTCGGCCGGCATGATGGGGCCGATCGGGGCCGAACGTTCGAACGCCTTGCCGATCTCCCACGGCCGGCCCATCCGCTTCATTTCGCCCTGCAGGTCGCGCCGCGTCATGTCGAGGCTGACGGCATAACCCCAGACATGGTCGAGCGCGCGCGCGATGGGGATGTCCGTCCCCCCCGATTTCAGCGCGACGGCCAATTCGACCTCGTGGTGAACGTCGCCGCTCATGGGCGGATAGGGAAATTCGCCGGACGGGTCGAGGTTGTCGGGATTCTTCTGAAAGAAGAACGGCGGTTCGCGGTCCGGGTCGTGGCCCATCTCGACGGCATGAGCGGCATAGTTGCGCCCGATGCAGTAGACGCGGCGAACGGGAAACCGGCTGCCGCCCCCCGCCACCGGCACCGACGGGATCTCGGGCGGATCAATCGCATAGCTGGTCAAGAAATCTCTCCTCGCTCCGATTTCTTCCGGATGGTGTCCGTGAGCCAGGCCCGCAGGCATCGTTCGCATGCGGCTGCGGGCGAGGATCTGCGCACATCCCGCGCCGACGGCAGCCTTGCCGCGGACCCGGCCCCGCCCGCTGAACGTCGGGCGATGACAGCGCCAGTCACCTGGCCTGGCCGACGGCCGAATTGGGCAGGACATCGGATGTGTGGTGCCGGCTGAGGGACTCGAACCCCCGACATCGTGATTACAAATCACGCGCTCTACCAGCTGAGCTAAGCCGGCCCAGGACCCGCGCGTGATACGGCGGATGGGTCTGTTGCGCAACAACCAATGCGCGCGATCGCGCGGCCTCACCGCTGCGAAAGCGGTTTCCTGTGTTGACAAAGCGCTTATAGTCGGGCGCGGCGATGGAGCGCAATTGCGAGGAGTGTCATGCAGATAGCCTATCATTTCGGGGTGCATTGCACCGACGAAGACAAGCTCATCCGCTGTCTGCTCAAGAATCGCGGCACGCTTGCGGCGCAGGGCATCGTCGTTCCGGGTCCGGGGCGCTATCGCCCCGTTCTACGCCAGACGCTGGACACGCTGCAGGGCGCGCCTGCCACCCCCGAGATGCAGCAGACGCTGCTGGACGCGATGATGGACGAGGACGAGGCCGAGCGCATCGTGCTGTCGTCGGAGTCCTTTCTGTGCCCGCCGCCCGGCGCGCTGGGCGGTGGCGCGCTCTATCCGCATGCGGGCGAGCGCTCGGCCTGGTTTCCGCCGCTGTTTCCGGAGGCGCAGACCGAGTTTTACCTCGCGGTTCGCAATCTCGCGACTTTTCTGCCCGCGTTGCTGGCGCGACCGAAGATGCCGCAGCCCCTCGATGCGCTGGATGAGAACGACCCGATGCAGCTGAGCTGGGCGGACATGATCTCGCGCATCCGTGCCGCCAACCCGGATGTTCCGATCACGGTGTGGTGCGATGAGGATACGCCGCTGATCTGGCCCGAGGTGCTCGATGCCGTGTCCGGCCACAATGGCGCGGTGCCGCTCGAGGCGCTGTATGACCGGGTGGCCAGCCTGCTCAGCGAAGACGGGCTGGCGCGGATGCAGGCCTATCTGGAGTCCCATCCGCCGCAGACCGAGGATCAGCGCCGGCGCATCGTTTCGGCCTTTCTCGACAAGTTCGTGCCCGCCGAGATGCTCGAGATGGAACTCGATCTGCCCGGCTGGAGCGAGGACTATGTGACCGCGCTGACGGAAAGCTACGAGGACGATCTGGCCCGCATCGCCGAGATGCGCGGGGTGCGGCTGATCACGCAATGACGGCGGGGCGGCGCGGGTCGATCCCCGCACCGCCCGTCGGGGTCAGCCGCCGCGGCGCTGGCGCGCGAGCGCCTCGAGCTGGTCGTGGAACTTGGCGAGCTGCGGATAGCCGTGCTGTTCGGCGATGGCGATCAGCTCCTGCGGATCGCGCTCGCCGGCCTCGCTCAGCGCCCAGGCGATGGTGCTGCGATTGCCCGAGGCGCAGTAGGCCAGCACCGGCCCCGCCGACTCCGCGACGGCCTTTCCCTGCGCCTCCACGTGGTCCATGCTCAGCGCGTCGCCGGTGAACTGGTTCTCGACGAAGCGCATGCCGCTGTCCTCCACGACCTCGCGGATGCGGTCGCTGGCAAGGTCGGGGGGCACCTCGGCATCGGGGCGGTTGCAGATCACCGTCGCGATGCCCGCGGCCTTGAGTACTGCGACGTCCTCGCGGGTGATCTGCGGCGAGACGGCGTAGGTCTTGGTCAGGTGGCGGATGTCCATTGTCGCTCCTCAGGCTGCGGCCATGCGGTCGATGCCGATGCGGATCGGCGGTGCCGCCAGCATACCCGCCATCATCGAGATCAGAAAGACCAGCCCGCCGCCGCCGCCATAGCTGAGCGACGCGATCGCCGGGCCCGGGCACAGCCCGACCAGCCCCCAGCCGGCGCCGAACAGCACCGAGCCGAGCACGAGATTGTGGCCCAGGCGTGGATCCGGCGGCGCGGGCAGGTCGGTACCCAGCACCGCGCGGGCGCGGCGATTCACGAGCTGCCAGGTCAGCGCCATCGGCAGGATCGCGCCGCCCAGCACGAAGGCCAGCGTCGGGTCCCAGTCGCCGAACACATCGAGCCAGCCCTGCACCTTCTCGGTGTTGGTCATGCCCGAGATCAGAAGCCCGGCACCGAAGAGCCCCCCGGCAAGAAGGGCGAAGAGATTGCGCAGCATCAGATCACTCCCAGAATGTGCTTGAACAGCATCACGCTCACGCCGCCGGCCAGCAGGTAGAACACCGTCGCAACGATGCCGCGCAACGAAAAGCGCGAGATCCCGCACACGCCGTGCCCGGAGGTGCAACCATTGGCCAGTCGCGTGCCGATGCCCACCAGTAGCCCCCCGGCGATGATGACCGCCCAGTTGCCTGTGATGTTGGTGCTGATCTGCCCGAACCAGGGCAGCGTCAGAACCATCACGGCCGGCACTGCGACAAGGCCGATCAGAAAGCTGATCCGCTCGGCGGCGTTGCCCAGCCCGGATCGATCCACCAGCCCGCCGAGCAGGCCGCTCGCGCCCATGATGCGGCCGTTCACGACCAGAAAGAGGGCGGCGGCAATGCCGATCAGCAGCCCGCCCGCCGCGCCGAGTATCCAGTCCGTTTCGATCATGATTCTGTCCTGTCGATTTTCGTGTCATGCGTCATGACGTGAATCTTCCTTCGATGGGGCATCGCGCCGCCACCCGTTCACAGCGTGTCCACCGGCACCTTGAGATAGGTGCGCCCGTTATCCTCGGCCGGCGGCATCCGCCCGGCGCGGATATTGACCTGCAGCGACGGAATGATGAGTTTCGGCATGCCCAGCGTCGCGTCGCGTTCGGTGCGCATCTTCACGAACTCGTCGCGCGACTTGTTGGCGCCGACATGCACGTTGGCCGCCTTCTGCTCACCCACCGTGGATTCCCAGGCGTAATGCGCGCGGTCCGGGGCCTTGTAGTCGTGGCCCACGAAGATGCGCGTGTCGTCCGGCAGGGCGAGGATCTTCTGCACGCTGTCATACATCGTCTCGGCCGACCCGCCGGGGAAGTCGCAGCGCGCGGTGCCGAAATCGGGCATGAACAGCGTGTCGCCGACGAAGGCGGCGTCGCCGATCACATAGGTCATGCAGGCCGGGGTGTGGCCGGGGGTGTGCAGCACGTCCCCGCGCAGCTGTCCGATGTGAAAGCTGTCGCCTTCTTCGAACAGCGCGTCGAACTGGCTGCCGTCGCGCTCGAACTCGGTGCCCTCGTTGAACACCTTGCCGAAGGTTTCCTGCACCGTGATGATGTTGCGCCCGATCGCGAGCTTGCCGCCAAGGCGCTGCTGGATATAGGGCGCGGCCGAGAGATGGTCGGCATGGGCATGGGTTTCCAGAACCCATTCCACCTCGAGCCCTTCGGCGGTGATGTGGTCGATCACGGCATCCGCCGACTCGGTCTTCGTGCGCCCCGACGAATAGTCGAAATCGAGCACCGAATCGATGACCGCGCATTTGCTGCCGGCCGGATCGCGGACGACATAGGTGATCGTGTTGGTGGCTTCGTCGAAGAAGGCTTTGACGTGCGGTTTCATGTCGGGTCCTCCGGATGCCTCGTGCTGTCGCGTCTGCTGCGGAATGTAGCGACTTCTATTTATATTGCAAGACATGAATATAACGGCGTGCGCGGGCGGGGCGCGCCGGATGTTGACGAAAGGCTGCGGGTACACAAGACTGATCGCCGGGAGGAGCGCCATGGCGACCGTGCAGGAACGCAAGACACAGCTCATGAAACGGCTGGAGGAGTTGGATACACGGCTTCACGCCATCGAGGCCGAACTCGACAGCCATCATGAACGCGATTGGGACGACCTCGCGACCGAACGCGAATTCGACGAGGCGCTGGAGGATCTGGGACATGCCGGCGCGCGCGAGATCCGCATGATCCGGGCCGCGCTCGGGCGTATCCGCGATGGCACCTACGGCCATTGCATGCGCTGCGGCGAACCCATCCTGTCCGAACGCCTGGACACGCTGCCGCATACCCCGTTCTGTCGGCACTGCGCCTGACGACCGGGCCCGATCTTTCGGTCAGGCGCGGAGTCCCCGGTGCGGCGTGACGCGGCGGTCACGGCCTGGCGCGCGGCATGCTCGGCGGGACGGTCGCCGCGCGGCGCAGCTTGCGGCGCGCGGCCGGGCCCAACGGGATGACCCGCCGCGCAGGCGGGGAAGACGGGCGGGAGCCGCCCACGTCACCACAGCGGGCCTGCTTGTGGTCGCGGCAGCCTCTGACGCAGCCTCTGACCGGCCGCCGCGGCGCTATCCGGCGGCGCGGTTCTGGCGTTTGCGCTCATGCGGGTCGAGGAACCGCTTGCGCAGCCGGATCGCCTTCGGCGTGACCTCGACGAGCTCGTCATCGTCGATATAGCTGATCGCCTCCTCCAGCGTGGGCCGTGCCGGCGGTGTCAGCACCACCGCATCGTCCTTGCCGGCCGCGCGCACATTGGTCAGCTTCTTGCCCTTGAGCGGATTCACCTCGAGATCGTTCTCGCGCGCGTGCTCGCCGATGATCATCCCCTCATAGACCTGCTCCTGCGCGCCGATGAACATGCGCCCGCGCTCTTCGAGGTTGAACAGCGCGAAGGCGACCGAGGCGCCGGCCTCCATCGAGATCAGCACCCCCGCGCGGCGTCCCGGGATCGGCCCCTTGTGCGGCGCCCAGCCGTGAAAGAGCGTCGTCATCACCCCGGTGCCGCGCGTGTCGGTCAGGAACTCGCCCAGATAGCCGATCAGCCCGCGTGCGGGCACATGGGCAACGATGCGCGTCTTGCCGGTGCCGACGGGCCGCATTTCCACGAGCTCGCCCTTGCGCGGGCCGGTCAGCTTCTCGACCACCGGGCCGGTATAGTCGTCATCGACATCGATGGTGACCTCCTGGATCGGCTCCAGCGTCACGCCGTTGTCCTCGCGCGTCAGCACCCTCGGGCGCGAGATCGACAATTCGAACCCCTCGCGCCGCATGTTCTCGATCAGCACCCCCATCTGCAGTTCGCCGCGTCCGGCCACCTCGAAAGCTTCGCCCCCCGGCGTGTCGCTGACCTTGATGGCGACATTCGACTCGGCCTCGCGCATCAGCCGTTCGCGAATCACCCGCGACTGAACCTTCTTGCCGTCACGCCCGGCCAGCGGGCTGTCATTGATGCCGAAGGTCACCGAGATCGTCGGCGGGTCGATCGGCTGCGCGGGCAGGGGGGTGTCGATGGCCGGGGCGCAAAGCGTGTCGGCCACGGTGGCCTTGTCCATCCCCGACAGCGTGACGATGTCGCCCGCCTCGGCGCGCGCGATGGGTTGATAGCCCAGCCCGCGGAACGCCTGTACCTTGCTCACGCGGAACTGTTCCAACCGCTCGCCCTCGCGCGACAGCGCCTTGAGCGTGTCGCCAGCCGCCACCGATCCCGATTCGACCCGCCCGGTCAGCATCCGCCCAAGGAACGGGTCCGCCGAAAGCGTCGTGGCCAGCATAGCAAAGGGCGCGTCGCGCTGCGCGAGCTGCGCGGGCGCCGGCACATGCGCGATCACCCGCGCGAAGAGTGCCGACATATCCGCCCGGGGGCCGTCGAGCGCCTCATCCGCCCAGCCGCTTAGCCCCGAGGCGTAAAGCACCGGAAAATCGAGCTGCTCGTCATCGGCGCCCAACCCGACGAACATGTCGAACACCTCGTCGAGCGCGCGGTCCGGTTCGGCGGCGGGCTTGTCGACCTTGTTGAGCACCACGATCGGGCGCAGCCCGAGCGCGAGTGCCTTGGCAGTGACGAATTTCGTCTGCGGCATCGGCCCCTCGGCCGCGTCCACCAGCAGCACCACCCCGTCCACCATCGACAGGATGCGCTCGACCTCTCCGCCGAAATCGGCGTGGCCGGGCGTGTCCACGATGTTGATGCGCACATCGCCCCATTCCACGCTTGTAGCCTTGGCGAGGATGGTGATGCCGCGCTCGCGCTCGATGGCGTTGGAATCCATCGCCCGCGCGGCGATGTCTTGGTTGTCGCGAAACGCGCCCGATTGCTTGAGGAGTTCGTCGACCAGCGTGGTCTTGCCGTGATCGACATGCGCGATGATCGCGATGTTGCGAAGGTCCATGTGACTCGTGCCCTGTATGCTGCGCTGCCGCAAATAGGGGTTGTGCGGCGGAATGACCAGACCCTGTCGGTGCCCGAGCGGCCCCGCGTGGCATCAGCGCACCGGGTTGATGGGTCCTTGCGCGCGGCCCTGGACGAACTGCTCCAGATACGGGTCGCCGGCGCTGTCGATATGTGCGACATCGCCTTGCCAGCGGATCACCCCGTCATGCAGCATCGCCACCGTATCGGCGATATCGCGCACGGTGCGCATGTCATGGGTGATTGTGATCGCGGTGGCGCCCATTTCGGTGACGACCTCGCGCACCAGCGTGTTGATGACCCCGGACATGATGGGGTCCAGCCCCGATGTCGGCTCGTCGAAGAACACCACCTTCGGATCGGCGGCGATGGCGCGGGCCAGCCCGACACGCTTTTGCATGCCCCCCGACAGCTGCGCGGGGTAGAGATCGGCGGTCTGCGCGCCCATGCCCACACGCTTGAGCTTCTCGATGGCCAGCTCACGCGCGCGCCCGCGTGCTGCCCGGTCTGCGCCGCGCAGGTGCCGGAAGGCCACGTTCTGCCAGACCGGCAGGCTGTCGAACAGCGCTCCGCCCTGAAACAACATGCCGAAGCGATCCAGAAAGGCGGCACGATCCAGCCGCGCGATATCCCGCCCGTCGATGCGGATGCGTCCGCTGTCATGCGCGACAAGGCCGAGGATACACTTGAGCAGCACCGACTTGCCCGTCCCCGACCCGCCGATCACCACCAGGCTCTCACCCGCCGCAACCTGCAGCGTCACGCCGCGCAGCACGCGATTGGCGCCGAAGGCCTTGTGGACATCCTCCAGCGCGATCATGCCGGAAAGAACAGCTCGGTCAGCACGTAATTCGCGCCGAGTATCGTCACCGAGGCGGTCACGACCGCCGATTTCGTCGCCCGCCCGACGCCCTGCGCCCCGCGCCCGGATTGCATGCCGAAGAAGCAGCCCATGACCGCGACGATGAAACCGAAGGCCGCACCCTTCACCAGCCCCGAACCGACATCCCAGAACTGCAGGAAATCGACGGTGTTGTGCAGATAGGCGCCGCCCTCGAAACCCAGCCGCGTGATCCCCACCACGTAACCGCCCATGATGCCGATGACATCGCCCACCCCCACCAGAACCGGCACCGCGATGGTCGCGGCCAGCACCCGCGGCACGGTCAGATACTTCATCGGGTCGGTCGAAAGCGTGACCAGCGCGTCGATCTGCTCGGTCACCTTCATGGTGCCGATCTCGGCGGCGATGGAGGAGGCGACGCGCGCAGCCACCATCAGCCCCGCCATCACCGGTCCCAGCTCGCGTACCATGCCGATGGCCACGATCGAGGGCACCACCGCTTCGGCGTTGAAGCGCGCGCCGCCGGCATAGATCTGCAAGGCCAGCGCGCCGCCGGTGAACAGCGCCGTCAGCCCCACCACGGGCAGGCTGAGCCAGCCGATCTGCACCAGCGCCCGGCCCAGTTCGGCCAGGTGGAAGGGCGGGCGTATGGCATGCGCCAGCGTCGCGCCGACAAACAGCGCCAACCGCCCCGTCAGCGCCAGCACCGCGAGGCTGCCGCGCCCCAGCCGTCCCAGCACCGCCGCGACACGCCCCGTCATGCGCCACCGCCGGTGTAGCTGCGCGTATAGCGATGGCCCAACGCCGTGAGAACCTCGTAGCCGATGGTTTCCGCCGCCTCGGCCACCGCGTCGATGCCCTGATGGACGCTCAGCAGGTCGAGGCTGTCGGGCGGTTCAGGCAGATGGGTGATATCGGCGGTCAGCAGATCCATCGATACGCGCCCCACCAGCGGGCAGGGCGTCGCGCCGTGGTAAAGCCGTGCGCGGTTGCCGATCAGCCGGAAGACGCCATCGGCATAGCCCGCCGCCAGTGTTGCGATGCGCGCGGGCCCCTGCGCGGTCCAGGTGCAGCCATAGCCGACCGACTCGCCCGGGGCCACGTCGCGCAGCTGTATCACCGGAATCGAAACATGCGCGACCGGGCGCGCATCCGTGAAGGGGGCGCCGCCGTACAGCCCGACACCCGGGCGGGTGAGGTCGAAATGATAGGCGGGGTCCATCAACACGCCCCCCGTCGCGGCGAGCGAGCGCGGCACGTCGCAACCCTCGGTCATGTCACGAAAGGCGGCGAGCTGACGCGCGTTCGCCGGATGATCGGGGGTGTCGGCGCAGGCCAGGTGGCTCATGATCAGCCGCGGCCTGCGCGCCAGCGCCTCGGCGGCGACGGACGCCCATTCGGCGGGCTCCATGCCCAGCCGGTTCATGCCGGTGTCGAGCTGCAGCCCGAAGGGCTGCTGCGGCGTCGCCTGCAGATGGCGTGCAAGCTGCTCGGGCGTGTTGATGAGCGCGATCAGATCGGCCCCCGCGATCCGTTCGCCGTCGCCCGCCATATGCCCGGAATAGACAAAGATCTCGGGGCCGGGGCCCAGGATATCGCGCAGCTGCGCGCCTTCCTCGGCGATCGCGACGAAGAACTGCCGCACCCCGGCATCGGCCAGCGTGCGCGCCACCGGCGCAAGGCCAAGCCCGTAGGCGCCGGCCTTCACCGTGGCCGCCGTCGCGACCTGCGGGCCGGTGCGCCGATCCAGCGCACGCCAGTTCGCGGCCACGGCCGCAAGATCGACGCGAAGCGCGGGTGTTGCCATCTGCCTATCGACTCCCTGCGCCGCCGGCGCGAACTGCGGCGGCGCCATTCAAGCGCGCGGCCTTGTCCGCCGGCGCGGCGCTGCCGTCAGAAACCATCGGTCGCGCTGCCCTGTTGCCATGGGCGCGCAAGATTGCCGAAGCGGGTGAAACGGCCCTCGAAGGCCAGCTCGACGGTGCCTATCGGGCCGTGGCGCTGCTTGCCGATGATGACCTCGGCCTTGCCATGCACCTGCTCCATGACCTCCTGCCATTTGGCCATCGCCTCGAGGTCATGATCGCCGGGCTTTTCGCGCTCGCGGTAATATTCCTCGCGAAAGACGAACATGACCACATCGGCGTCCTGCTCGATCGAACCCGATTCGCGCAGATCGGACAGTTGCGGCCGCTTGTCGTCACGCGCCTCGACCTGCCGCGAGAGCTGCGAAAGCGCCACCACCGGGATGTCGAGCTCCTTGGCGATGGCCTTGAGCCCCTGGGTGATCTCGGAGACTTCGTTGACGCGGCTGTCCTTGACCGAGGCCGCGCGTACCAGCTGCAGGTAGTCCACCATCAGCACATCCAGCCCATGCGTGCGCTTGAGGCGACGCGCGCGCGCCGCGATCTGGCTGATCGGCAGCGCCGGCGTGTCGTCGATATAGAGCGGGCAGTTCTCCAGATCCTTGGCGGCCTCGACGAAGCGGCGGAACTCGACCTCGGTCATGTCGCCGCGCCGGATCTGCTCGGACGGCACCTCGGCGGCCTCCGACAGGATACGCGCGGCCAACTGCTCGGCGCTCATCTCGAGGCTGAAGAAGCCGACGACGCCGCCATTCACCGTGCCCTCGGTGCCGTCGGGGCGCGTGCCCGTCCGGTGCGCGCGGGCGATGTTGAAGGCCATGTTGGTCGCCAGCGCGGTCTTTCCCATCGAAGGGCGCCCTGCCAGAATCAGCAGATCCGACGGGTGCAGCCCGCCGAGCTTCTTGTCGATGTCGTCGAGCCCGGTGGCGATGCCCGCCAGACCGCCGTCGCGCTGATAGGCGGCGTTCGCGACCGTGACGGCATCGGTGACCGCCTTGAGAAAGGACTGAAAGCCACGCTCGGCCACACCCTGTTCGGCAAGCTGATAGAGCCGTTGCTCGGCATCGACGATCTGGTCGCCTGGCTCGCTGTCGACTTCGACGCGGGCGGCACGCTCCGAGATTTCGCGCCCCAGCGCGATCAGATCGCGCCGCACCGCCAGATCGTGCAGCATCTGTGCGTAGTCGCGCGCGGCATAGGCCGAGATCGCCGCGCCGGCCAGCCGCACGAGATAGGCCGCGCCGCCCAGCTCGTTCAGCCCCGGATCGTCCTCCAGAAAGGCCTTCAGCGTCACCGGCGATGCGAGCGCGTTCTTCTGGATGCGCGCCACGGCGGTCTCGTAGATCCGCGCATGCACGGGCTCGTAGAAGTGGCCCGGCTTGAGGATCGCGGCAATCCGGTCATAGATCTCGTTGTTGGTCAGGATCGCGCCGAGTAGCTGCTGTTCGGCCTCGATGTTGTGCGGCAGCTCCTGGGTGTCCGCGTCGTCGCTGCCGGGGGTGGCGCCCTTGGAAAGTGCCGCGATGTCGGTCAACTGCTCGCTCCTGCGTCGATGCGCCGGGTATGGCCGATCCATGCGCGCCGTTCAATCTGGATATCCTGTGGATAACCTGGCGCCTGCCGGATCAGCCGCGCGCATGCGCCTCCTGCCATTCGCGCGGCGCCTTCAGAAAGGCCTCTACAGCGTTGAGTTCCTGTGCCTCGAACCGGCCGGTGGCGCGCGCGGCGGCCAGCACGTCCCACCAGGTGCACAGATGGTGCAGCCGCACGCCATGCTCCTGCAGCCGGGTCCCGGTGTCGGGAAAGATGCCGTAATTGAAGATGACCGCGGTATGGGCGCACTGCCCGCCGGCCTCGCGAATCGCGTCGACGAAGCTCAGCTTCGAGCCGCCATCCGTCGTCAGATCCTCGACCAGAAGTACGCGCTGCCCCTCGTGCAGCACCCCCTCGATCCGGGCGTTGCGCCCGTAGCCCTTGGGTTTCTTGCGGATATAGCACATCGGCAGCGCCATGCGTTCGGCGATCAGCGCGGCAAAGGGGATGCCCGCCGTCTCGCCGCCGGCCACCGAATCGAACGCCTCGAACCCGGCCTCGCGCATCACTTTCGTCGTCAGCAGATCCATCAGCGTGCTGCGGATGCGCGGATGGCCGATCAGCTTGCGGCAATCGACATAGGTGGGCGCGGGCAGGCCCGAGGCGAGGATGAAGGGATCGCGCGCGTTGAAATGTACCGCGTCGATCTCGAGCAGCATCTGCGCCGTCATGCGTGCGGCGGTATCGCTGTCGGTGTGGCCGGATGGGATCATGGGGTCGGCTTTCTGGCGGGTCGGTTGCTGTGGGGGCGTTTCAGGCGGTCACGCGCCATCCGGGGACAAAGCCGGGATCGAACACCGTGACCGGACCGGCGTCGGTGTCGACATGCGACGCCGCCGCCGCCGGCGTATCCTGCAGGGTCAGCGTCCCTGTGTTGGGCGCCAGCCCGTAGAACGCGGCGCCATGCTGCGCCACGAACGGGTCGAGCCGGTCCAGCGCACCAAGCTCATCGAAGACATGGGCGAGGATGGGCAGGTTGTTCGTCGCCGTGAAACAGCCGGCGCAGCCGCAGGCTGACTCCTTGGCCGAATCGGCATGCGGGGCGCTGTCGGTGCCCAGAAAGAAACGCGCATCGCCCGAGGTCGCGGCCGCGCGCAATGCCTGGCGGTGCCGCTCGCGCTTGGCGACGGGCAGGCAGTAGTAATGCGGCCGGATGCCGCCGACCAGAATATCGTTGCGGTTGATGATCAGGTGATGCGTCGTGATCGTCGCCGCCATGCCTTCGGGCGCGTCGCGCACATAGCCGATGCCGTCTTCGGTGGTGACATGCTCCAGCACCACCTTCAGCCCCGGCGTTGCGCGACGCATAGGGTCCAGCACGCGCTCGAGGAATACGGCCTCGCGGTCGAATATGTCGACCTGCGGGTCGGTCACCTCGCCATGCACACAAAGCGGGATGCCCTCCTGCGCCATCATGTCGAGCACCGGTCGGACACGGTCGAAATTGCGCACGCCCGAGGCCGAGTTGGTCGTGGCGCCTGCCGGGTAAAGCTTGACCGCCAGGATCAGCCCGTCGCGATGGGCGGCGCGGATATCGGCCGGGTCGCTGTCCTCGGTCAGGTAGAGCGTCATCAGCGGCGTGAAATCGGTCCCTGCGGGCAGCGCCGCGAGGATGCGGTCGCGATAGGCGCCCGCTTGCGCCCCCGTCACCACCGGCGGCACCAGATTCGGCATGATCAGCGCGCGGGCGAAATGGCGGGCGGATTCGGGCAGCACCCCGCGCATCATGGCGTCGTCGCGCAGATGCAGGTGCCAGTCGTCGGGGCGGCGTATGGTCAGGGTCCGGGACATGCGGCCCGCATACACAGTCTTCGGCGCGGGCGCCAGAGCGCCGCGCCCCGGTCAGGACCGAGTCGCCGGTTCGGGCAGCGAGGCGCCTTGCGCGTCGAGGATGGCCTGCGCGCGCTCGAAGGTGCGCCGCAGGCGCGGATGCTCCTGGCGCCGCAGCGCCGCGCGACACCACAACGCGGTCAGCCAGGGCCGCGCCGACGGATCCAGCCGCGACAGCATGCGGATCAGATAGGGCTGATGGCCGCGCCGGGCGCGATAGAGCCGATCGAAGGCGGCCGCATCCAGCCGTCCCTGACAGGCCAGGGTCAGCATCTCTTCCAGGATGCCCATGCGCGCCAGTTCCAGCTCGATGTTCGGTCCCAGATTGCGACAGCGCAGTTTGGTCGTCTGCGGCCGCGTGAACAGGGCAGCATGCATGGCGTCGAGATTGCGATGCGGATCATACGCCACCATCACCTCGCCCGCGCCCTCGGTCATGTCGGGCGCAAAGCCGTAGCGGTCGGTGAAGTTGAGCCGCCGCTTGTGCGCAAAGCGCGGGTCCCATTCCGTCACCTCGGGGTCGAGCGTGGCCTGCGGCTGGATCGCCAGCACCTGCGCGCCCGGGGCGGTGACCGAAAAGGCCGCGGCGCCGTAGCCGCCCATGCCCGCGCCGTAAAACACCACGCGGTCGAAATCCTCGAAGAACGCGTCATCGACGAGCCGGTCGAAAAAGCCGTAGACGGCGCGGTCGCGGTACCAGTTATCCGCCTCGGCGATCAGGCAAAGATGCGACCAGCCATGCGCCTGCGCCACACGGTAGCCCAGCGGCATCCGCCCGCGCGTCGCCGCGCGGATCGCGTCGCCCGATTCGAAGGTGACCAGAAGCGTCGGCGCCTCGTCGACAAAGAATGCGGCGTGATCCGCGCCGACCGGCTCGTAATAGCCGAGCTCGTCGCCGATCTCCGTCAGGCGCGTCTGCCAGGCGCGCTTCGTGTCGGCATCGGCAGCGTCGCGCATCTGAGTGGTGTCATGCATTGTCGGCCTCGGCTTCTTGATCCCCACAGTAGACCACCACCGCGCCTTGACGGCAATCGGCAAGCAATGCGGCAGCAATGCGGAGACAGGGAAAATCCGCGCAACAATCCGAGCCGATTGTTTCACGCGAGCCCGCGGGGCGCCATACGGCTTGACGCAACGCGGCGCGAGTGCAGCATGGCGACACGTCGTGACGCGGGGAGAAGGCGTTGGAGCAGGAATTTGACGGGATCGACAGCATCGATGCGGCGCAGGCGCTGCTGGCCGGACAGGGCTATATCGCGGATCGCGCCCTCGCCACGGTGGTGTTCCTGACATGCCGACTGGGACGGCCGCTGTTTCTGGAAGGGGCCGCCGGCGTGGGCAAGACCGAGATCGCGAAGGCGCTGGCGCTGGCGCTGGGCCGCCGGCTGATCCGGCTGCAATGCTATGAGGGGCTGGACGCGGCGAGCGCGGTCTATGAGTGGAACTTCGCCGCACAGATGGTGGCGATTCGCACCGCCGAGGCGGCCGGCACCGCCGAGCGCACGGCGCTGCAGGCCGAGCTGTTCTCGGATGACTATCTGATCGCGCGCCCGCTCCTGGAGGCGATGCGCCCGCAGCCGGGTGGCCCGCCGGTCCTGCTGATCGACGAGATCGACCGCACCGATGCGCCTTTCGAGGCCTTTCTGCTGGAAGCGCTGTCGGATTTTCAGGTCACCATCCCCGAGCTGGGCACCATCGCGGCGCCCGCGCCGCCGATCGTGGTGCTGACATCGAATCGCACCCGCGAGGTGCACGACGCGCTCAAGCGGCGATGCCTGTATCACTGGGTCGATTACCCCGGCTATGAGCGTGAACTCGAGATCCTGCGCGCCCGCGCGCCTGAGGCCTCCGAGGCGCTGTCGCGCGAGGTCGTCGCCTTCGTGCAGGCGCTGCGCACCGAGGATCTGTTCAAGACCCCCGGCGTGGCCGAGACGATCGACTGGGCGAAGTGCCTGCTGGCGCTCGACGTGGTCGAACTGTCGCCCGAGGTGATCGCCGACACGCTGGGCGCACTCCTGAAGTATCAGGACGATATCCAGCGGCTGGAGGGGTCCGAGGCCCGGCGCGTTCTGGAAGAGGCGCGCGCGCAGGTGGCGGCGCAGTGACCGGCGGCGACCCCGCGGCCGGGGGGGATGCGAAGGCCCGCACCGGGGCGGCGACACGGCGCGCGGCGCTGGAGCTGCCGGAAAATCCGCAGCTGGCCCACAACATAGCCCATTTCGCGCGGGCCCTGCGCCGCGCCGGCGTGCCGGTCGGGCCGGGACGGCTGGTCGATGCGATCCGCGCCGTGCAGAGCGCGGGCTTCAGCCGGCGCGCGGACTTCTACTGGACCCTGCATGCCTGTTTCGTCTCGCGCCCCGAGCATCAAACGGTTTTCGCGCAGCTGTTCCGGCTCTACTGGCGCGATCCGCGCTATATCGAGCACATGATGTCGCTGCTGCTGCCGTCGATGCGCGGCGTGCAGCAGGAGCGGGCCGCCGAGGCGGCCGAGAAACGCGCCGCCGAGGCGCTTCTCGACGATGCAGCGCACCAGCCCGCCCCGGCCGCGCCGCCCGAACAAGAGGATGCCGTCGAGATCGCCGTCGATGCGGCGCAGACCGCCTCGGCGCGGGAGCGGCTCCGCCAGCTCGATTTCGAGCAGATGAGCACCGCCGAGATGGCCGCCGCCAAGCGCATGCTGGAACGATTGCAGCTGCCGGTGCCGCCGCTGGTGTCGCGGCGCATGCGCAGCGATCCGCGCGGTGCGCGCGCCGACTGGCGTGCCACCATGCGCGCGGCGCTGCGTCAGGGCGGGGAGCCGCGCCACCTGTCCTGGCGCGCGCCGCGCCCGCGCTGGCCGGACCTGGTGGTGCTGTGCGACATCTCGGGGTCGATGTCGGCTTACAGCCGGGTGATCCTGCATTTCCTGCACACGCTGTCGAACCGCAAGGGGGCGGGGTGGGCACAGCTGCACGCCTTCACTTTCGGCACGCGGCTGACCAACATCTCGCGGCAGCTGCAGGCGCGCGATGTCGATGCCGCGCTGGCGGCGGCGGGACGCGCGGCGCGCGACTGGGAGGGCGGCACGCGAATCGGTGCGGCACTGCGCGCCTTCAACCGTGACTGGTCGCGCCGTGTTCTGGGATCGGGCGGGGTGGTGCTTCTGGTCACCGACGGGCTGGACCGGGACGATCCGCAGCTTCTGCGCCGCGAGATGGAGCGGCTGCACCTGACCGCGCGGCGCGTGATCTGGGTCAATCCGCTGCTGCGCTGGGATGGTTTCGCGCCGCAGGCGCGCGGGGTGCGCGCGATGCTGCCCCATGTGGACGCGCTGCGCGCCGGGCATTCCGTCGCCTCGATCGAGGCGCTGGCGCAGGCGCTCGGCCGCGCCGAGGATGGGGGTGAAAAGGCGCGCCTGATGCGCGCCATGGCGCAGCGGAAGGACGATACGCGAAGCCGGTTTGACATGGATCAAGGCGGATGACGGTTGTGCCGCCGATATTGACGGCGATCGCCTCCCGGGCCTGCCAGTCGGGTGCGCGATCCGCGATCTCCCATCGCCGCGCCGCGGGCCTCCCCCCGCGGCGCATGGGTGCGTGATCGTGGCGCGTCGGGGCATGGCCCGACCCCGCAGGGCCGGGGCTGGTCTGCGCGGTCGAAAAGGTCCATATCCCCGGCATGAGCGACACGATGCGTGATTCCGGCCTCGGCAACCACGATGCCATCCCCGAAACCGCCCTCGCATGGCATCGTGACGGGCGCGGCGCGGCGATCGCGACCGTGATGCAGACCTGGGGCAGCGCCCCGCGCCCGGCGGGCAGCCAGCTCGCGATTTCCGGCGCGGGCGAGATCGCGGGCTCGGTCTCCGGCGGCTGCGTCGAGGGGGCGGTCGTCGTCGAGGCGCTGGAGGCGCTGGAGGACGGCGCGCCGCGCCTTCTGAGCTACGGCGTCAGCGACGATGACGCCTTCGAGGTCGGGCTGGCCTGTGGCGGCACGATCCGCATCCTCGTCGAACCGGTGGGCGCCGCCGCGCCGGCGTTGCCGCAAACCCTGCTGGAGGACCTGGTCGCGCGTCGCGGCGCACGCCACGCCGTGGCCTGCAGCGTGCATCTCGGCGACTGGACGCGCAAGCTGATTGCGCCCGAGCAGGCCGATGACGCCGTCCGCCGCCGATTCCGCGCCGACAGCGCCGGGATGGAGGGCGAGGACCGCTTCATCGCCATTCACAACCCGCCGCTGCGCATGCTGATCGTGGGCGCGGTGCATATCGCGCAGCCGCTGGTGCAGATGGCCCGGCTGGCGGGCTATGACCCGGTGCTGATCGACCCGCGCGAGGCGTTCGCGGCGGCGCACCGTTTCCCGCAGGAGACGCTCATCCATGACTGGCCGGACGAGGCGCTGTCGGCGCAGGGGCTCGATGCGCGCACGGCGGTGGTGACGCTGACGCATGACCCCAAGCTGGACGATCCGGCGATTCGCGCGGCGCTCGATTCGGATGCATTCTATCTGGGCTGTCTCGGCTCCAAGCGCACCCATGCCAAGCGCGTCGCGCGGCTGCGGGAGGCCGGGGTGCCCGAGGCGGCCGTCGCGCGCATTCACGCGCCGGTGGGGCTGGATATCGGGGCGCGTTCGCCGGCCGAAATCGCCGTGTCGATCATGGCCGAAGTCACGATGACGCTGCGAGGGCGCGGCTGATGCGGTTCGGCCCGGTGCCGCTCGCGCAGGCGTCGGGGGCCATCCTCGCGCATTCCTGCGCACTGCCCGACGGTAAGCTGAAGAAGGGGATCGTGCTGGGCGCGGCGGAGATCGCGGCACTGCGCGCAGCAGGGATCGCGCAGGTGACGGTGGCGCGGCTGGAGGTACAGGATGTCGGCGAGGACGCCGCCGCGCAGCGCCTCGCCGAGGCGCTGGTGCCCGATCCGGGGGCGGCGGGGCTGCGGCTGGGCGCGGCGACCACCGGGCGGGTCAATCTGCATGCGGCGGGGCCGGGCCTTGTGGAGATGGACGCCGCGGCGATCCATGCGCTCAATCGCATCGATCCGGCGATCACCTTCGCGACGCTGGCGCCGTTGACGCGGGTCACGCGCGGCATGCTGGTGGGCACGGTCAAGATCATCTCCTACGGCGTCGCGGCGGCGCATCTGGACGCGGCCTGTGCCGCCGGGCAGGGGGCGCTGCGCATCCGCGCCGTCACCCTACGCTCTGCCGGGCTGCTGCTCACGCGCGTGCCGGGCCAGCCTGACAAGCTCAACGCCAAGGCCCGCGCCGTGATGGCCGCGCGGCTCGATGCGTTGGGCATGGAACTCGTCGATGTCGCGGATGTCCCCCATGAGCAGGGGGCGATGGCGGCGGCACTCGGCGCGCTGGGCGGCGAGATGGTATTGATCCTGACCGGGTCGGCGACGTCGGATCTGCACGATGTTGCGCCCGAGGCGGTGCGCGCCGCGGGCGGGCAGGTGCACCGCTTCGGCATGCCGGTCGATCCGGGCAATCTGCTGTTTACCGGCGTGCTGGACGCGCGGCCGGTGATCGGGCTGCCGGGCTGTGCGCGGGCCCCCGCGCTCAACGGGGCGGACTGGGTGATCGAACGCATAGCCTGCGGGCTGCAGGTCGATGATGACGCCATCGCCGCGATGGGGGTGGGCGGGCTGCTCAAGGAGATCCCGACGCGCCCGCGCCCGCGTGAACGCGGCCCGCGATAACCCACCGGCGCAGGCCCCGCTCACGCGATTTTGCGGGGTTCCCAGCTTCGCGTCGCCGTGCTTAACTGCCGCGTGAATTCAAGGGAGGCAAGGCATGACCAAGGTGTCGATGACGGTAAACGGCAAGCGCGCAGCCGGCGACGCGGCGGGCAACACGCTGCTGGTGCAGTTCCTGCGTGAGGAGCTCGGGCTGACCGGCACCCATGTGGGGTGCGACACGTCGCAATGCGGCGCCTGCGTGGTTCACATGAACGGCGAGGCCGTCAAGGCGTGCAGCGTCTTCGCGCAGGAGGCCGAGGGCGCCGAGATCACCACGATCGAGGGCATGGCCGCCCCCGACGGTACGCTGTCACCGATCCAGCAGGCCTTTCAGGACCATCACGGCCTGCAATGCGGCTTCTGCACCCCCGGCATGGTGATGAGCGCGGCGGCCCTGCTCAAGGAAAACCCCAAACCCACCGAGGCTGAGGTGCGCGACTATCTCGAGGGCAATCTGTGCCGCTGCACGGGCTATCACAACATCGTCAAGGCGATTCTGGCGGCCAGCGGCCAGAACGTCGCCGTCGCCGCCGAATAGCCGCGCGGCATCTCGCGTTGAAGGACACGCCGCGCTGCGGCGCGGCACGACAGGGAGGACAGGACATGCCCAAGGACGGAGGAATCGGCGCCAGCACGAAGCGCCGTGAGGATATCCGCTTTCTCACCGGTGATGGCGCCTATACCGACGACATCAACCTGCCGGGGCAGGCGCATGTCGTGTTCGTGCGCAGTCAGGTTGCGCATGGCACGCTCAAGGGCGTCGACACCGCCGCGGCGGCGGCAATGCCCGGCGTGATCCGCATCTTCACCGCCAAGGATTTCGAGGGCGTCGGCGGGTTGCCCTGCGGCTGGCAGGTCACCGACCGGCACGGCCAGCCGATGAAGGAACCCAAGCACCCCGTGCTCGCCGAAGGAAAGGTGCGCCATGTCGGCGAGGCGATTGCCGCCGTTGTCGCCGCGACCGAGGAGCAGGCGCGCGACGCCGCCGAGGCGGTGCAACCCGATATCGAGGAATTGCCGGCCGTCATCGACATGAAGGCGGCGGTGGCCGGGCAGGCGCCGCTCGTGCATGACGATCTGGGGACCAATCTGTGCTATGATTGGGGCTTCGTCGAGGACAACAAGGCCGCCACGGACGCGGCCTTCGAGTCGGCGGATCATGTCACCACGCTGGAGCTGGTCAACAACCGCATGATCCCCAACGCAATGGAGCCGCGCGTGGCGATCGGCGATTTCAGCCGCGCCACGGGCGAACACACGCTCTACACCACCAGCCAGAACCCGCATGTCATCCGGCTCTTGATGGGCGCCTTTGTGCTCGGCATACCCGAGCACAAGCTGCGCGTCATCGCCCCCGATGTCGGGGGCGGATTCGGCTCCAAGATCTTCCACTATGCCGAGGAGGCCTTCTGCACCTTCGCCGCGAAGGCACTGAACCGCCCGGTCAAATGGACCTGCACGCGTTCCGAAGCCTTCATCACCGACGCGCATGGCCGCGATCATGTCACGAAGATCGAGCTCGCCCTCGACAAGGAGGGGCATTTCAAGGCGATCCGCACCGATACCCACGCGAATATGGGCGCCTATCTGTCGACCTTCGCGCCCTCGGTGCCGACATGGCTGCACGGCACGCTGATGGCGGGCAACTACAAGACCCCGCTGATCTATGTGAACGTCAAGGCCGTGTTCACGAACACCGTGCCGGTGGATGCCTATCGCGGGGCCGGCCGTCCCGAGGCGACCTACCAGCTGGAACGCGTGATCGACAAGGCCGCGCGGGAGATGGGGATCGACCCGGTCGAGCTGCGCCGGCGCAACTTCGTCACCGAGTTTCCCTACGCCACACCGGTCGCGGTCGAATATGACACCGGCGACTACCACGCCACGATGGACAAGCTGCTGGAGATCGCGGATGCGGCCGGGTTCGAGGCGCGCCGCGCCGAAAGCGCGAGAAAGGGCCTGCTGCGCGGCTTTGGCGTGAACGCCTATATCGAGGCCTGCGGCCTCGCGCCGTCGAATCTTGCCGGCCAGCTCGGGGCGCGGGCGGGGCTCTATGAAAGCGCGACGGTGCGCGTGAACGCCACCGGCGGTATCGTGGTCATGACCGGCAGCCACAGCCACGGCCAGGGCCACGAGACCAGCTTTGCGCAGGTCATCTCGGACATGATCGGCATCCCGGCCGATCAGGTCGAGATCGTGCATGGCGACACCGCCAACACGCCGATGGGCATGGGCACCTATGGCTCGCGCTCGATCGCGGTGGGCGGCAGCGCCATGTTCGGCGCGGCGCGCAAGGTGATCGACAAGGCCACCAAGATCGCCGCGCATCTGCTGGAGGCCGCCCCCGAGGATGTGGAGCTGTCCGAAGGGCGTTTCTCGGTCAAGGGTACCGACAGATCCGTCGCCTGGGGCGATGTGACCCTGGCCGCCTATGTGCCGCACAACTACCCGCTGGGCGAGTTGGAACCGGGGCTGGAGGAGACATCCTTTTACGACCCCTCCAACTTCACCTATCCGGCCGGCGCCTATGCCTGCGAGGTCGAGGTCGATCCCGAAACCGGCAAGGTCACGTTGTGCTCCTTCGCGGCGGCGGATGATTTCGGTAACATCATCAACCCGATGATCGTCGATGGCCAGGTGCATGGCGGCATCGCGCAAGGGGTGGGGCAGGCGCTTCTGGAAGGGGCGGTCTATGACGCCTCGGGCCAGCTCGTGAATGGCAGCTACATGGATTACACCATGCCGCGCGCCGATGATCTGCCCTTCTACGCGGTGGATCACTCCTGCCAGACGCCGTGCACGCACAATCCGCTGGGGGTGAAGGGCTGTGGTGAGGCCGGCGCCATCGGATCGCCGCCGGCGGTGGTCAATGCCGTGGTCGATGCGCTGCAGCGCGGCGGGCACGACCGGATCACCCATATCGACATGCCGCTGACGCCGAGCCGCGTCTGGGCCGCCATCAACGCGGCGTAAGCCCGAGCAAGGGAGAGAGCCATGTATGCATTCGAATTCGAGCGCGCGACGACCCTCGATGACGCCCTCAAGGCGCTGCAGCACGAGGATGCGCAGGCCCTGGGTGGAGGGCAGACCCTGATCCCGACCCTGAAGGCGCGGTTGGCCCAGCCTTCGCGGCTGGTCAGCCTTGCGGGGATCGACGCGCTCAAAAGCGTCAGCGCCGAGGGGGACACGCTGCGCATCGGCGCTGCGACCACCCACGCCACTGTGGCGCGCGAGGCTGCAGCGCATTACCCGGCGCTGGCCGCGCTGGCCGGGCAGATCGGTGATCCGGCAGTGCGCAATCGCGGCACCATCGGCGGCAGCCTTGCCAACAACGACCCCTCCGCCTGCTATCCGGCGGCGGCGCTCGCCTCGCGCGCGGTGATCGAGACATCGACGCGCGAGATTGCCATCGACGATTTCTTCGAGGGCATGTTCACCACCGCGCTGGAGGAGGGGGAACTCATCACCGCGGTTCGCTTCAAGGTGCCGCAGGCGGCGCATTACCAGAAATTCGTGCAGCCGGCCTCGCGTTTCGCGCTGACCGGGGTGTTCGTCGCGCGTTACTCCGACGGCGTGCGCGTGGCGGTCACAGGCGCTTCGGAGGAAGGGGTGTTTCGCTGGTCGGCCGCCGAGGATGCGCTGGCGAAGGATTTCAGCGCCGCCGCGCTTGACGGGTTGAATCTGCCCGCAGACGGCATGATCGGAGATCTGCATGGCAGCCCGGAATACCGGGCGCATCTGACCGCGGTGATGACCCGCCGCGCGGTTGCGGCGGCCGGCTGACGAAACGCCGCAGCCCGGCTGCGCAGCCGCAGCCGGGCCCCCGACTCCGGCGAATTGCGCGGCCCGAGCTTGATTTCGCCGCGAAAACGACAACGCCCGCCATGCGGCGGGCGAAATCAACGGGCGCTGCGCGCGATCCGGCTCAGCGCGGCCCGATCATCATGATCATCTGACGGCCCTCGACCTTCGGCATGTTCTCCACCTTGCCCTGCTCGCCGACATCCTCGGCGATACGCTTGAGCAGGTCGCGCCCCAGATCCTGATGTGCCATCTCGCGCCCGCGAAACCGCAAGGTGACCTTCACCTTGTCGCCGCCTTCGAGGAACCGCAGAACGTTGCGCAGCTTGACGTCGTAGTCATGGGTGTCGGTGTTGGGCCGGAACTTGACTTCCTTGACGTCAATCGTCTTCTGCTTCTTGCGCGCTTCGGATTCGCGCTTTTGCTGTTCATACTTGAACTTGCCGAAATCCATGATCTTGCAGACCGGGGGGTTGGCATTCGGCGATATCTCGACCAGATCGAGGCCGGCCTGCGTCGCCATTTCGAGGGCCTCGCGCGGCGTCGTGACGCCGACATTTTCGCCATCGGCCCCGATCAGGCGGATCTCCGGTGCGCGGATGCGTTCATTGACGCGAGGACCGGTATCGCGTGCCGGCGGGGCGTTGTGTGGTCTGCGGGCTATGGCTATGCTTCCTTCTGTTTCACAACCGAGACGCAAAAATAGCCTTGTAACGGGCGCGATTCAAGCCGGATTCCGCTTATGCGCCGTTGCGCTCGTGCAATGATGCGGCAGCGTCTTTTCAAAACGCGGGATTGATGACATATGACCTGCAACAACTTAGCACAGCCATCTTACCGGAGATCCGGACATGAACAGAAATCTGGTTATCGCACTCGCCGTGATCGTCGTCGCCGCCGGGATCTATGTCCTGATGCAGGGCGATGACGAAGTGGTGGTCACGCCAGTCCCTGACAATAATGACGCGGTCATCGGCACCGAGGACGGCGTCATCGAGGACGATCCGGCGATGCAGGACACCGACGACCCGGTCATTCTTGACGAAGAGCCCGCGGACGAAGAAGCGCCCGCCGAGGACGAGCTTGCCCCGGCCGATGAGGACGCGGCCCTTCAGGACGACACCGAGGTGACCGGGGCCGAGGATGCGCCCGGCGATCAGGCCGACACGGCAGCCGATGTCGTCGATGAAGCCGCGGATGCGACCGAAGAGGTGTTTCGCGATGCCGTCGACGCGGCCGAGGATGCCGGCGATACGGCATCGGAGGCGGCGCAGGACGCCGTCGAGGAAGCCGCGCGCGCCATGGACGAGATGAATGAGCGCGCCGCGGAACAGCTCGGCACGGCCGACGAGGTGACGGTACAGGATGCCGCCGATGTCGCCACGCACTCGGCTCAGGAAGCGCAAGCGGCCGAGGAGCAGGCCCGCAGCGCCGCCGATGCCGCGCATGAGGCGGCGGTTTCCGGCTCCGAAGCCGATGCCGACGATGCCGCCAGCACCGCGCAGCAGGCGGCCTCGCAGGCGACGCGGGACGCGACCGAGGCGGTCGAATCCGCCGATGTCGCGCAGGAGGCGGCTCAGGCGGTCGGCACCGACGCTGCTCAGGAAGCGGCCGAAGCCGCGGCGCGTGCGGCGGAAGAGGCAATGCAAGCGGCGGAACGCGCGATGGATCAGGCGGCACGGGCGGCGCGCAGCGCCGGTGATGCGATGCTGGGCATCTCACCCGAAGAGTCCGACGACCTCGACGCCCAGTAGATCAAGCTGTTGCGCTGCGCCCCCGGCTTTGCCGGCCCGGCGCAGCGCGCGCACTGCGCCGTCAGCCGACGAAAGCCTTCTCGACGACGTACTGGGCCGGTGCGCTGTTGGCGCCTTCCTCCAGGCCCCACCCTTCGAGAATGGCTTTCATATCCGTGTTGAATCCCAGCGAACCGCAGACCATCGCGCGATCCTGCTCCGGGGTGATCGGGGCGATCCCCAGGTCGTCGAACACCTTGCCGCTGGTCAGATTGTCGGTGATGCGACCTGTCGCGGGGCTGTCTTCCTGCGTCGTCGTCGGATAATAGCGCAGCTTGCCCGCGACGAACTCGCCGATCAGCGGATCGTCCTCGAGGCTGTCCACAAGCCGGCGGCCGTACTCCAGCTCGGCCCGCTCGCGGCAGGTGTGCATCAGTATGACCTCGTCATAGCGCTCATAGGTCTCGGGGTCGCGGATCAGGCTGGCGAAGGGGGCGATCCCGGTGCCCGTGGCGAACAGCCACAGCCGTTTGCCCGGCAGGAGCGCATCGAGCACCAGCGTGCCGGTGGGCTTGGTGCGCAGGATGATCTCGTCGCCCGGCTCGATATGCTGCAAACGCGATGTCAACGGCCCGTCGGGCACCTTGATGGAATAGAACTCGAGCTCGTCATCCCAGGCGGGCGAGGCGATGGAATAGGCGCGCAGCAGCGGCTTGCCATTGTCGCCCAGAAGCCCCAGCATCACGAACTCACCCGAGCGGAAGCGCAGGCTGCGCGGGCGCGTGACACGAAAGGAAAACAGCGTGTCCGTCCAATGCGTGACTTGGGTCACGGTCTGCGCGTCGGGCAGGGCGGGTTTGGGTGCGTTCATGTCACGACTCACCTGGTTCATGCTCATTCACGGGCGCGTGCCCGGCCTCCATGTCAATAAGTGTTCATCACCGCCGGCGGCAACCCGCATTCAGCCGCGCAGACGTGACTGATAGTCGCCGGCGTGCCAGTCGGCGCGGGCCAGCCAGTCGGGTTCGGGCTGGCGCGTGGCCAGCGTGTCGTCGATCTCGACCTCGTCGAACCCGCAACGCCGCGCCATCGCGAACTGATCGGCCAGCACATGCCCTGCCGCGCGCAGTCGCCCGGCAAAACCCATGCGGCGCAGGCGTTGCGCCAGCGTGAAACCGCGCCCGTCAGCGAAGGCGGGAAAGGTCACGCGGATCATCGCGACATGGGCCAGCAGCGCCTGCAGATCCTCGGCTGCGGTATCGCCTGCGACGTCGAGCGCACGCGGCGCATTCGCGCCCTGCAGCGCCCCGGGCGTGTCGAGGGCGGCGAACCCCTCATGCCAGTCCTCGGCGTGAAAGCCGTCATCGCGCACGACAATGGTCATGTCCCCTCCTTCGGGCCGCGCATCGCGCGGCCGCCCACGAAATGAATCCCGCATTCCTGCTTGGCCTGCCCGCGCCAGCGTCCCGCGCGTGGATCCTCGCCCGGCGCGACGGGGCTGGTGCAGGGCTGACAGCCGATCGACGGATACCCGCGCGCCACCAGCGGATGGCGCGGCAACCGGTTGTTGATGATGTAATCGCCCACATCGGCGCGGTCCCAATGTGCCAGAGGATTGACCTTGAGCCGGTGATCGCCGTCGGTCTCGAAGAAATCGAGCGCGGCACGGGTGCCGGCCTGAAACCGCTTGCGCCCGGTAATCCAGGCATCGAAGCCCGCAAGCGCATCCTCGAGCGGCGCGGTCTTGCGCAGCGCGCAGCAGGCATCGGGATCGTCTCGATGCAGCGTGCCGTCGGGGTCATGCGCGGCCAGCGCCGTCTCGCCCGCGCGGATGGTGCGCACATCGCGCAGCCCCAGCTCGCGCGCGACGCGCGACTGATACTCAAGCGTTTCGGCAAACAGCATCTGCGTGTCGATGAACAGCACCGGCGTCGCCGGCGCCTTGACCGCGATCATGTGCAAAAGCACGATCGATTCCGCGCCAAAGCTCGACACCAGCGCGACGCGCCCCAACTCGGGATCACGCAGCGCATGTTCGAGCACCGCCACCGCCGCGTGATGGCGGTAGCGTTCGTTCAGCGTTGCGGCGCGCTCGGCCGGGGGGGCGAGAAACGAATCACGCGGCATCGCGCTGCGCCTCCCCGGGGTAGAGCGCGGCCTTGAACGGCCCGGCACCGAGCCGGCGATAGGCGTCGAGGAAGGTCTCGTCGGGCCCCTCGCGGTGCGCCAGATAGGCATGGATCAGCCGCTCGATGGCTGGAACCAGCTCATCATGGGCAAAGCCGCGCCCGGCGCGCGCGCCGATCGTCGCGGTTTCGGTGCCATCGCCGCCGAGCGTGATCTGGTAGTTTTCCACGCCCGCACGGTCGAGCCCGAGAATGCCGATATGGCCGACATGGTGATGCCCGCAGGCATTTATGCAGCCCGAGATCTTGAGCTTGATCGGCCCGATCTCGTGCTCGAGCCTGAGTTCCTCGAAGCGGCGCGCGATGTCCTGCGCCACCGGAATCGAGCGCGCGGTGGCGAGCGAGCAGTAATCCATCCCCGGGCAGGCGATGATGTCGGAAATCAGCCCGACATTGGCCGTGGCCAGCCCCGCGCGCGACAGCGCGGCATGCACGGCGGGCAGGTCGCCCTTGTGAACATGCGGCAGGATCACGTTCTGCTCGTGGCTGATGCGCAACTCGTCATGGCCGTAGCGCTCGGCGAGATCGGCCATCACCCGCATCTGCTCGGCGCTGGCGTCGCCCGGTGTCGCACCATGGGCCTTGAGGCTGATGGTGACGATGGCGTGGGCCGGATCGCGATGGGCGGCGAGGTTGGTGTCGGCCCAGGCGCGGAACACCGGATCGGCGGCGTAGGCGGTGTCATAGGCATCGACCGGTCCGTCCTGCAGCGCGGGCGGGGCGAAGGCCGCCTCGATCTGCGCCAGCAGTGTCTGATCGACGCCGCTCCATTCCGGGCGAATCTGCGCGAAACGCGCCTCGACCTGTTCACGAATCTCTTCGATACCATGCTCGTGCACGGTGATCTTGATGCGCGCCTTGAACTTGTTGTCGCGTCGCCCGAAGGAGTTGTAGACGCTCAGGATCGCCTCGACATAGGGCAGCAGATCGGCTTTGGGCAGGAAGTCGCGGATCACCTGACCGATCATCGGCGTGCGCCCCAGCCCGCCGCCGACGACGACCTCGAAGCCGGGTTCGCCGCCCTTCTCGACCATGCGCAGCCCGATATCATGCGCCTTGGTCACGGCGCGGTCATTGGGCGATCCGGTGATGGCGATCTTGAACTTGCGCGGCAGGAACTGGAACTCGGGATGGTCGGTGGACCATTGGCGCAGGAGCTCCGCCACGGGGCGCGGATCGGCGATCTCGTCGGCGGCCGCACCCGCGAAATGATCGGCGGTGACGTTGCGCACGGTGTTGCCCGAGGTCTGGATGGCGTGCATCTCGACATCGGCCAGCGCGTCCAGGATGTCGGGCACGTCGCGCAGCTTCGGCCAGTTGAACTGGATGTTCTGGCGCGTGGTGAAATGGCCGTAGCCCTTGTCCCAGCGCTCGGCGATATGGGCAAGCTGGCGCATCTGCGCGCTGCGCAGCGTGCCGTAGGGGATGGCCACGCGCAGCATGTAGGCGTGAAGCTGCAGGTAGAGGCCGTTCATCAGCCGCAGCGGCTTGAACTCCTCCTCGGTCAGATGACCGGCGATGCGGCGGTCCACCTGCGCGCGGAACTGTGCGACACGGTTGCGCACGAAACCGGCGTCGAAATCGTCGTAGCGATACATGGGAAACCTCGCTCAGGCGCCGCTGTGGCGCTCCTGCTTGCCATGGGAGTAGTTGGAGGGGCCTCGGGTGCGAAACGCCTCGCGAAAATGCACCGGCTCGGGGCCATCCGGCCCGGCCCGAGCCTCGGCCAGATAGGCGCCGACTACGGTGTCGGGCTGGCGCTGCGCGTGCAGCAGCCGGATCTCGGCATGCGCCTCGTCCTCGATCAGCTCTGCCTCGGCATGGATGCGCGACCAGCGGTCATCGGCGGTCAGATACACGACATCGCCTTCCAGCAGCGCGTTGGCGGTCACGACCTTGGGGGTGAAACGGCGGCTCATCGCACGGCCTCCTCAAGCTGGGCTGTGTCAGCGCTGCGCGGCGCCAGGCCGAGCAGCAGCACGGCGGGCCCGTCGAGCCCGGCCACCGCCTCCGGCAACCCGGCCAGCTGCGCGGCGATCTCGCGCCGGTCGGGGCGCGAGGCGTTTTCGACAATGGTCACGGGGGTTTCGGGAGCCGCGCCATGCATCAACAGCCGCCCCTGCAGGAAGCGCGCCGCGCGCTTGCCCATATAGATGCCCGCCACCGCGCCTGGGGCGGCGAGCGCGCGCCAGTCCTGTTCGGCAAAGCCGTCCATGTCGTGGCCGGTGATCAGCCGCAGCGCCCCGTTGCGTCCGCGCCGGGTCAGGCTCTGGCCGATCTCGGCGGCGGCTGCCGCGGCCGAGGTGATCCCGGGGACGATCGACCAGCCGATGCCGGCCGCATCGAGCGCGTCCATTTCTTCGTCGAGGCGCCCGTACACGCCGGGATCGCCGGATTTCAGCCGCACCACCTGCGCGCCGTTGCGGGCGTGCGCGACCATCATGGCGTTGATCTCGGCTTGCGTCACCGAAGGGCCGAAGCCCTGCTTGCCCGCGGCGATCAACGTGGCTTCGCGCCGCGCGAGCTCCAGGATCCCGGGCGCGACCAGCCGGTCGTGGATGACCACATCGGCCGCGTCGAGCGCCTTGCGCGCCTTGAGCGTAAGAAGTTCCGGGTCGCCCGGCCCGGCCCCGACGAGCTGAACATGCCCGGGGGCCTCGGCGGCGGCGAGGTGCCGCGCAAGCAGCGCCTCCAGCGCCGGGGTCAGGGCTTCGGCGCCGGCCTCGGCATGGGCGCGCGGGCCCGCATCGTCGTAGTATTCGGCCCAGAAGTCGCGGCGCTTGCGCCCCATCGGCAGTGCCTCGGCGGCGTGGCGAAAGGCCTTGCCGACCCGCGCCAGCGTGCCGAGCGCCGGCGACAGCCGCGCTTCCAGCTCGGCCTTGATGCTGCGCGCCAGAACCGGCGCCGCGCCCTCGGTGCCGATGGCCACCGTGACCGGGTCGCGGTCCACGATGGCGGGGGTGATGAAGTCGCTGTCGGCGAGGTTGTCGACGATGTTCACCGCGGCGCCCTCGGCGCGGGCGATGCCGGCGACGCGCGCATCCTCGGCGGCATCCTCGGCGGCGCCGTAGACCAGCGCGGCGCACAGCGCATCGCCAGGCGCGAACTCGCGCGTGACAAGGTGCAACCGCCCTTCGACCGCCCAGCCGGCAATCTCGGGGTCGGGGTCGGGGGCGACCACGGTCAGCCGCGCCTCGGTCTTGAGCAGCAGCCGCAGCTTGGCCACGGCGGCGGCCCCGCCCCCGGCGACCACGATACGGCGGCCCGCGGTCCTCAGAAAGATCGGAAAGTGGTTCATTTCCGTTGCTCCGGCATCGCTGTGTTGCCGCAATATAAAATATTGTTCCGGTATCTGGCTATATGCCTTGCCATAACAAGAACGTTGTCCCAATATTCACATCAGAGTAGAGTGACGTTCAAGAGCAAGGGGGAGGTACGACATGGCTGTCCGCCTCGATGAGCTGGATCGCAGAATTCTCGCCGAGCTGCAGGAGGATGCCAGCCAGTCGCTCGACGAGATCGCGCGCAAGGTCGGCTCCAGCAAGACGCCGGTCTGGAACCGGATTCGCAAGATGCGCGACGCCGGCGTCATCCGGCGGCAGACCGTGCTTCTGGATGCCGAGGCGCTGGGGCTGGAGGCATGCTTTTTCGTGCTGATCCGCACCAGCGAGCATGACCAGGACTGGCAGCGCCGGTTTCTGGAGGCGCTTCAGGCCCGACCGGAAGTGCTGGAAGCGCATCGGCTGGCGGGGGACATCGATTATGTCCTCAAGGTGCGGGTGCCCAATGCGCGTGCCTATGACGTGTTCTATCAGGCGCTGATCTCGGAGGTGAAGATCCACAACGTCACCGCGCTGCTGTCCATGGAGGAGATAAAGAGCACGACGGTGCTGCCCGTGACCCAGACCGGCTGATTCCAGCCCGTTCATCAAATGTTCACATTTTCGGGTTGGAGACTCAGCCGCGCTCCTCTATCTAGGCGGTGATGGCATGGGGGCGGTGATGGCCGAGCATAAGTTCATCAGTGTGCGCGGCGCGCGCGAGCACAATCTCAAGAGCATCGATGTCGATATCCCGCGCGACAGGCTCGTGGTGATGACGGGGTTGTCGGGGTCGGGCAAGTCCTCGCTCGCGTTCGACACGATCTATGCCGAGGGGCAGCGCCGCTATGTCGAGAGCCTGTCGGCCTATGCGCGCCAGTTCCTCGACATGATGGAAAAGCCCGACATGGACGGCATCACCGGCCTGTCGCCGGCGA
>LFIK01000204.1_pt1 | contig 42050 bp, 43 predicted proteins | sample 643401 | NCBI WGS metagenome assembly LFIK01 (sample SAMN03777447, study PRJNA286221) | soda lake metagenome | biome: soda lake; feature: Kulunda steppe; material: water; isolation source: sample T5-Br brine of Lake Tanatar-5 | place: Russia: Kulunda steppe | collected 2010-07
GCGAGCGCGTGCGATCGAACAGCAGCACGTAGCGTTCCTGCAGATCATAGAGATCGCCCTGCTCGATATCGGCCAGAAGCGGCTCCAGCTCGGCGGCCCGCCCGGCGGGCAGCGCCGCCTCCGCGGCGATGCGCCCCGCCTCGGCGGCGTTCTGAATGGGCATCGCATCTGCGCGGCCCCGCCACGCGAAACGCACAGGATTTGAAATCCGCAATTCTCGAACCTCTCGCCTCGGCATCTTCCGGCCTGCGGCGATCAAGCAAACAGCCACGCTGTTGCCTGGCTGTCGCTTGATCTTTATCAGGTGATCAGGAGGGAGGTGCGACGTGCGAAACTCCGACCGCCCCGAGATTCGCGGCCTGCCGCTGTTTCGCGACATGGCCGAGGCACATTTCGACAGCCTCATGCAGGCGGCCTATGCGCAGGTCTTTCCCGCGCAGCTCGACCTGATCGCCGAGGGCGACCGCGCCGATTTCCTGCATGTCGTCGTCGAAGGCATGGTAGAGCTGTATGCGGGTTGGCGCGAAGGCGAGGCTACCATGGCGACGGTGCGCCCGGTCGAGACCTTCATCCTTGCCGCCTGCATCCGCGACGCACCATATCTGATGTCGGCGCGGACGATGGAGAAGTCGCGCATCATCCTGATCCCGGCGCGCGACCTGCGCGAGGCCTTCGCCCGCGACACGACCTTTGCCCATGCCATCGTCAACGAGCTGGCGCGAAGCTACCGCACCACGGTACGCCACGCCAAGAATCTCAAGCTGCGCACCTCGCGCGAGCGGCTGGCGGCGTATCTTCTGCGCCAGTCGCAGCGCGAAGGGGGTGCCCCGGGCTTCGGACTTCGCTTCGAGAAGCGCGTGCTGGCGTCCTATCTGGGTATGACAGCCGAGAACCTGTCGCGCGCCTTCAAGGCGCTGCACTCGGCCGGCGTGAAAGTGGATGGGCACCGGATCATCATCACCGACCCCGCGGCACTGATCGAGTTGGCGGGCCCGGATGAATTGCTTGACGGGCCGCGGGCCGGGGGCGCCAGCGTCGTACCGCTGCGCCGGAGCAACACCGAACCCACGGATCGCTGATCAGGAGGAGGACACATGAGCGAGCAACTTCCCGGCGCCGCCGGCGCCCTGGCCGAGGAGCATCCCGAGATCTGGCAGGCCTACAGCGCGCTCGGCCGTGCCGCTGCGCAAGCCGGGCCGCTGAGCGCGCGCGAGCGCAGGCTGGTCAAACTCGCGCTGGCGATCGGCGCGGGCTCCGAGGGGGCGGTGCATTCGCACACCCGCCGCGCCCTTGGAGAGGGCGTCGAGCGCGCCGCCCTCGATCAGGTGGCGCTTCTGTCCATCGGCCCGCTCGGCCTGCCGCGCGCCGTGGCGGCACGCAGCTGGATCGGCGATATCGAGGGCTGAGGGCGCAGGCCGCCCTGCGCCCGGCCCCTATCGCTCAATCGAAGACCTTGGGCCGCAGCAGCAGCCGGCCGTAAAGCACCGCGAAGCCGGCCATCGCGCCGATCCAGGCCAGCCCCGAGACGCTTTGCAGCAGCGCGGCCTCGCCGGGCAGCATCCCGGCCAGGAGCCGTGCGAGCGTGGCCAAGATCGCGAGCAGATAGATCGCCACGGTCCCGCCCCCCGCCGTGAGCGGCCGGTCGGTATGACCCAGCGTCGCCCGCGTCATCACCGCCCGCGTCATCACCGCCAGCGTCATCACCCCGATGCCGCCGATCATCCACAGGTGCTGCGCCGATGAGGGCAATATCACGTCAGGCCGCAGGATCGCCGCCCCCAGCGCCAGCGCGCCCAGCGGCACGAAAGCGTAACCGACATGCAGGATCCACAACAGCGGCTCGGCCAGACTGCGATGCCCGCACCAGCGCGCCAGCCGCACCAGATGCAGCGCCCCCGCCAGCAGGAGCGCGACAGCCGCCGGCAGGCCCTGCGGGGCGATGAGCCAGGCGCTGAGCGCAACCAGCAGCACCGCGAGCGCGAGCTTGTCGACCCCCTGCATCGGCGGCGCCGGCAGCGCGCGCGCGCCGCGCTTGACCAGCCAGTTGCGCGTGAAGGACGGCACGATGCGCCCGCCGATCACCGCGATCATCATGATCCCCGCGCCCAGCCCGAGCCGCGCCCCGCCCCCCTGCGCGGCGTAGACGCCGGTTGCCGCCTCCCAGTGAAACAGTGCGTTGCCCGCGATCAGCGCGCCGAGCATGGCCAGCACGATCAGGTTGCGCCAGTTGCGCCCGGCGACGATCTCGCGCGCGATCATCGCCGTAAGCACCACTCCAAAGGCGAGATCAAGCGCCGCCACCAGCCCCGCCGGCAGCCCCGCCGAAACCGCGACCGCCACCCGTCCGACCAGCCACAGCGCCGCCAGCGCCGCCAGCGGCCAGCCCACGATCGGCAGCCGCCCCGTCCAGTTCGGCACGGCGGTCATCAGAAAGCCCGCCACGACGGCGGAGAGGTAGCCGAAGATCAGCTCATGCGCATGCCAGGACACCGGATCGAAGGCCGTGGGCAGCGTGAGCGCGCCGGACAGCATCGGCACCCAGAGCGCCATCGCCAGCCCCGCCCAGAGCGCCGCGCCCAGAAAGAACGGCCGAAAGCCGTAGGTGAAAAGCGCTGGCCCGCGCCAGGCGCGCATCTGTTCGGTGGTGGTGGTCATGTCGCCTCGCGGTCGAACGCGACTCCCGCCTCGGTCACGATGACGTCGAGGGGGATGTCGTGGGGTTGCGGACGGATTGTCAGAAGGCGCGCGGCTTGAAAGCCCACGCCGATCGAAAACGGGCGCGGTGAAAGGCTGGCGAGTGTGCGGTCGAAATAGCCGCCGCCGTAGCCGAGCCGGTAGCCGGACCCGTCCCAGCCGAGGCAGGGTGCCAGCACGATCTGCGGCGTCAGGGGCCGTGCGTCAGGTGGCGGGACGGGGATCTTCCAGTCCCCGCGCACCATGCGGGTGTCCGGGGTCCAGCGACGAAAGACCAGAGGGGCGGCCTGCGCCTCGACCGACGGCAAGGCCGCGATGATGCCCCCTGCGTGCAGGTCGGCCATCAGCGGTCGCAGATCCGGCTCGCCCTTGATCGGCCAGTAGCCCGACAGGATTTGCCCCGCCGGATTGTCGAAGCGCTCGGCGAGCAGGTCGCGCAGATGCCGCCCGATCGCATTGCTCGCCGCATGTCGGTCCGCCACGTGCATCGCATCACGCTCGCCGCGCAGGCGGGTGCGTTCCGCCCGGCGCCAGCGCGCCACATCGCACGCCTGGTCCGGGTCCACGGCAAGCGGGTCGAAGCAGCCGGGCGCCACCTCCCCGGCCATACAGGGCGGCGAGGCGCCGCGGTCGCGCTCAGGGTCGTCCGCGCTCATGTCCCTGCTCCGGCGGCGTCATGGATGTGCGCGGTGCCCGTCATCGTGTCATTCCGTTTCAGCGCAGGGGCGGAGCGGTGTCGGGGGCGGCCTGCGCCGATTGCACCGCCATGTGCAGCGATTGCGCGATACGCTCGGCCCGCTCGATGACATGCGCCGCGCCGGCGGGGGTACAGACCTCCCGCGCCGTCTCGCGAAACAGCGCCAGCCAGCGCTCGAAATGCGCCGCACCGACCGGAAGCGGCGCATGCGCGGGCACCGGGCGGCCATGATAGCGCCCGCTCATCAGCGCGACCGAGGACCAGAAGGCCACCATGCGTTCAAGATGCGGTTCCCAGTCGGTAATGCGCGCAGCAAAGACGGGGGAAAGCAACGGATCGGCGCGAACCCGGTCATAGAAGGCATGCACCAGCGTGCGGAGCACCCGCTCATCCAGGCCCGTTTCGGCCATGATGGCGGCGGTCATTTCCGGGCGGGCGGATGCGATCCTCATGGACTCGCCGGGTGAGGGCATGTCATCTCCGGATTTCCTGTTTGCAACTCCCCCTAGCGCTGCTAATGGGCATTGTAAATACCTATTCTGAGAAGGACGTCACCCTATGCGCCTCACGTCATTCACCGATTACGGCCTGCGGATGCTCATGCGCATGGCGAGCGCGCCCGAGCGGGCATTCTCGACGGCCGAGCTGGCCGAAGAGTTCGGACTGTCGCGCAATCACCTTTCCAAGATCATGCAGCGTCTGGCCGGGGCGGGGCTGATCGCGACACGGCGCGGCGGTGGCGGTGGCGCGGTCCTCGCGCGTCCCGCCGCCGAGATCCGGTTGGGCAAGGTGGTGCGCCTGCTGGAAGAAGGGCATCCACTGGTCGAATGCCTGCGCGCGGATGGCGGTGCGTGCAGCCTTGACGGGCGCTGCCGCCTCAAGGGGCGCCTGCGTTCGGCCGAGGCGGCATTCCTAGCCGAACTGGACCGCTCGACGCTTGCAGATATTGCCCTGCCGCCCGTCGCGGCGGCCTGAATCCCCGAAACCGGAGCGCGCGCCGTTGACCTCAGCACACCCGTTCCCAGGCAGGCGCACCGCTCCCGGCCCGTGGAGCGCGGTTGCGGCCGCAGGCCTCGCACTGGCCCCGCACATCGCCGGTCGAGGGCGGATGCAAAGGTCCGGCCTGCGCTGACACCCGATCACCCCGCGAAGAGAAAGGAAATCCCCATGGCGACCTGGCTGCACAGTCTGACAACCCGAACCCCGCAGGAAGGCTATGAGCTGGCGATCACACTTGCGCGCAAGGCGGTCGGGATGACCCAGCCCGATGCCGCGATGCGCGAAAAGCTCCGCCCGGATTATGCAGAAGACGCCGATGCGCTTATCGCGTCCAGCCAGGTCGTGGCCACGCATTTCGCCACTGTCGCCGCGGCCAATGATTACTGGAAGGGCTCCACGTGACCCGCCGGGTGCGTGGAGGCTGAACCGTCCCCGTGATCGGCGCCGGTCCCGACCGCAGCGCGCGGCATCTGCCGCCCGCCCGCCCCGGCACGCGCCGAAGCATCCGCAGGAGCCGGCAACGACGTGGCGGGAAACCGCAAGAGCGGGGTGCGCGGATCACGGGTGTGGTTCACCGATCACGCGGGTACCAGCCTCTCGATACGGGCATCCGGAAAGAGAGGCAGGATCTTTTCGATCGTCGCGCGGTCTATCAGGCAGAATGCGGTGCTCAGGCCGTCGGCGAGCCATGCTTGCGGCGCGGTGATACTGACGAGATTCCAGTATCTCGGCGCCGGCAGGCCGGTTTTCGGATTCAGGATGTGCCCGACGCGGCCCGCTTCATCGAAGCTGATACCATGCGCCGCCGAGCTGGCCAGCGCCGCGTCCTGAAGCGCCGCGCGCCGGGGCAGGACATCCGTCCCCGCGCGTAGCCCGATCTGCCAGGGCTGTCGGTCCGGGGCTTGCCCGAGCGCCTTGAACTCGCCGGTATTCACCAACACGTCGCGCAAGCCCTGCGCGCGCAGGAGCGCGGCGACCTTGTCCGCGATATAACCCTGCGCGATCCCGTTCAGGCTGAGGGCAACCCCCGTATCCATCCGGATCTCCGCCGGGTTCAGCCGCAGCCGGTCGAACCCGACCGAGGCCAACGCGCCCTCGCGCGCGGCAGCGTCCGGGACATCGACGCGGCGCCCTCCGCCGAAGTGGCGCGCATAAAGTGCCCAGAGCGGCTGGATGGTCGGATCGAACAACCCGCGGGTCGCGCGGTGCAGCCGCGCGCAATGGCTCAGGCATTCCAGCAACTCTGGCGCGGGCGCCTGCAACTGCCCTTCGCCATTGAGCCGAGCGAGTGCCGATCCGGGTTGGTGCAGGCTGAACACATCCTCCAGACGTGCGACCTCGCGCCGGGCGAGTTCGACAAGGCGTGGCGCATCCGGATGGGCCAGTGTGATCGAGGCATCGGCCCCCAGGGCGACCCCGCGCCAGTGATGCACGCGCTGCGCTGCCGCGGCTGCAGGAATCCCGATGGCCGCGACCGCGGAGATGGCCAGAAAGCGGCGGCGCGTCAGCATCTGCATGGGTCAGCCCTCCTGCCCGCGCGACAGCGCACGCAGGCGATCCTCGAAATCGGCGTCATCATCCATGCCGATATCGTCATCGAATTCCAGCGGGGCCAGAACGAGATCATCGGTAACGGCATCGAGGCCGAGGATCTCGCCCCCGTGCCGGCGCACGAAAACCTGTGCTGCCGCCCGGTCGGCGAAAGGCACCAGTTCGGGGGCCTCCATCCCCCCGACCCTGTCGGAGCCGGCCACATAATGCGCGGCACTCGCGCGGATCCAGTTGTCGGCGCCGGGATCGCTCCAGCTGGCCCCCGGCGCACCCATATCCGAAACATAGATCACCGCGATCATGTGGCTCTGTTCGGGCATTCGGTCATACGCTATCGCATCGCGCACCTGACTGAAGAACAGCGGATAGGGCAGGCCGTCGAGAAACACCTGCGCCTTCGGGCCGGGGTGCTCCAGCATGCCCATCTGGCAGAAATGCCCCACCGCTTCGGCGGTCATGGTTTCCGGCTCGGGCAGCCCGGCCCCGTCATCGTCGCGGCAGGCGCCCAGCACGAGCAGGAAACAGGTCAGAAAGAGCACGCGGATCATGGAGTCACCTTTCGGAAGGCCAGCACGGCCAGCCCCAGCCCCGCGAGGGGCCACAGCAGGATCGAGGCCAAGGCATGCGCCGGCGGGATCGTGTTGGCGGCGGCCCCGATCCCCGCCGCGGCGGCGGTCGCCTCGGAGGCCGCGAGGTTGTAGAGCCGGAACGCATCCGCCGGATTGCCCACCAGCAGCCAGGGGAAGATGTCGGTGGTAAAGCGTCCGCCATCATCGGCCACGACGGCCGCCAGTAGGCCCAGATCATAGAGCACGATCATCAGAAGCCACAGCGCGATCGCCAACCCCGCCGCCGCGCCGGGCCGCCGCGCCAGCGCCGAGATCGCATAGCCGATCGCCACGAAGGTCGCGCCCAGCAGCAGGGATGTCCAGAACAGCCGGACCATCGCCGGAAACCCCGCACCGGCGCGGGGGTCGGCCCAGACGGCCGCCCCGACGGCAAGCCCGTAACCGACGGCCACGGCCAGCGACAGGATAAGCATATGGGCGATGAACTTGCCCAGCAGGATCTCGAAGCGTCCCAGCGGATAGGTCAGCGCAAGCGGCAGCGTGCCCCGCTCCACCTCGCCGGCGATGGCGTCGAAGCTCATCAGAAGTGCGACCAGCGGCACCAGATAGACGGCGAGGCTGGTCAGGCTGGCCACCGTCACCGACAGACGGTCCGCGCCCAGTGTCCCGGTGGGGGCACTGCCCGCGCCCGCGAGTACCAGCGAAAACAGGGCCATCATCGCGATGGCGATCGCCACCCAGCGGTTGCGCAGCGCGATGCGGAACTCGGCCACGGAAATGGCGAGAATGGCATTCATGGCTGCACCTGCTTGCTGAAATGGCTGTAAAGGTCTTCGAGGCTGGGCGGGATCACCTCGACATCCTCGATCATGCCGCCAAGCGCGGTGACCTGCCCCAGCCGCGCGAGCTTCTGTTCGGGCGGGCATGACAGCGTGATCGTGGCTCCGTTGAACCGTGCGCCGCCCAGCGACCGGGCGACCTCGTCGGCGGCACCATTGCTGGCCCGCACCTGCATCTGGATCGGCAGCGCGGCCTGGCGTCGCAACTCAGGCAGCGCGGCATTGGCCACCATCACACCGCCGGACAGGATAACGATCCGGTCGGTGCGCGCCTCGACCTCGGTCAGGGCGTGGCTGGACAGCAGAATGGACGCCCCTTCGGCGGCCAACGCGTCCAGCGTGGTGTAGAAATCGCGCCGCGACACCGGATCCAGCCCCGAGGTCGGTTCATCCAGCACCAGCAGGCGCGGCTTGCCGATCAGCGCCTGTGCCAGCCCGACGCGCTGGCGCATCCCCTTGGAATAGGTGCCGATGCGACGTTTGGCGGCATCCGCCAGCCCCACCCGGGCCAACAGCTCCATGGCGGCGCCCGCGGGTTCGCCGCGCAGCCGCAGATAGGTGCGGATCTGCTCCAGCCCGGTCAGAGCCGGGTGAAAGGCCACATTCTCGGGCAGATAGGCCACCTGCCGGCGGGCGGCGCGGTCGCCGGGCGCGGCCCCCAGAACCCGCACCTCGCCACCGTCAAAGGAGATCAGCCCCAGCACGATCTTCATCAGCGTGGATTTGCCCGCGCCGTTATGGCCCAAAAGCGCGATGCGCTCGCCGGGGGCGACCTCGAAACTCACCTCGCGCAGCGCGCGGGTGGTTCCGAATGTCTTAGTGAGCCGAGAGAGGATCAAGTTCGTCATCATCAAACCTTCCATGCTGCCACGCTGGCCGGGCCTCGGCCTCCATGCGGGCGATGTCGTCGGGTACCGCAATCTCGGGGGCGCGCATCAGCGGGAAGCTGTCGAGCACGCCGCCGGGCAGCGTGGCGGGGAACTGACCCTGCGCAAAGCGGATCAGCTGCACTGCAGGTGCGCCCAGCAGCAGCCCCGCGGCCGGCTGGGACCACAGCACATGATCCATCATGTCGTTGGGACGGAATTTCGCATCGGCAATCCCGTCGCCATCCAGATCGAAGCTGGCATGGTCCGACCAGTAATTGCCGCGCCCGTCATGGCTCCATTCGATATCGCGGGTGCCGACATACTTCACCTGCGTGCGGTTGGCGACGAAGGCGTTGCCGGTCAACGCGTTGCGTTCGGACCCGGCGGTGAAGTGGATGCCGATATCGCAGCCCTCGAACCGGTTGCCCACGATCACGTTTCGATGGGCGTTGTAGATGAACGTGCATTTCTCGTGCGTGCCGCCACGCACCAGATTGCCGCTGACATCGGCGTTGTTGGCGAAGTTCAGCATCAACCCGTGACTGCGGTCGCGCAGCGACATGTTGTCCGTCACCTGCGCGCGGTTCGAGAACATGATCGCATAGCCAAGGTGGTTGCCGATCGAGACATTGCCCGAGACCTCGCTCATGTTCGTGTACATGAAGTGCACCGCGAAACGCAGATCGCGCATCAGGTTGTCGCGAAAGATATTGTCGCGCGAGGCATTGGCGAAGATCCCGTCGCGACCGAAACGGATGTCATTGCCCTCGATCAGCGTACCGGGCGCGTTCCAGACATAGATGCCGTTGCCGCGATCGTTCATCCGCGCGTCGCGGCGGCCGATGATGGTGTTGCCGCGTACCACGCTGTCGGTAGCGCCGAACACGTGCACGCCGACAAGGTTTTCGACCATCACATTGTCCTCGACCAGCGCGCGTTCGGCGCTGCGATCGAGCTTGACGCCCGAGTCCACCACCGGATGTTCGCTGCCCGAGCCAACCAGCCTCAGCCCGCGCACCACCACATCGGGACCGTCGATGCGGATCACATCGCCCTGCCCGCCGGCGTCGATCGTGGCCTCGCCGCGCCCGTCGAGCGTGATCGGGCGGTCGAGCGTCACCGGGCCGTCGTGGCGGCCCGGTGCAAGGATGAGGACATCTCCGGGATCGGCCCCGGAGATGGCGGCGGCCAGCGCCCCCGGCTCGGCGGGCACCAGCCGCTCCCCTGCCCCGGCAAGCGCCGGCGCAAGGGCGACAACCAGCGCCGCGAAGAGGAAACGCAGGCCGGGCATGTCAGGCGTCCCTCGGCTCGACGAGCATGCGGCCGCGCATTTCCATGTGCAGCGCATGGCAGAACCACTGACAGTAGTACCAGTAGACACCCGGCTTCGTTGCCACAAAGGTCACCGAGGCCGTCTGCAGCGGCGCCAGCTCCATCGCGACGCCGTGGTCACCCAGCGTCCAGCCGTGGTGCAGATCCTCGATGTCGTCGAGATTGGTGATGATCACCGTGACCTCGTCGCCCTCCTTCACGGTGAAGCTTTCCATCGAGAAGCTGGGCGCGATCGACGACATGTAGACGCGCACCTTGTCGCCGTCACGCACCACCGTATCCATCCAGTCGTCGATGTCGACGCCATCGGCCTCGGCCTGTGCCCGCGTTTCGGCCCAGGTCGGGTCGTTGCGGTCGTAGACATGAACCGGATTCACGATATCGGTGCGAACGATGATCGAGTCATGCGGCTCGGCAAAGGTCGGACCGTCATGTACAAGGCGCAGATCGTCGCCATCGATCACGAAGAGCTGCTCGTTCTCCGCCTTCAGGGGGCCGACATTGAGAAAACGGTCCTTCGAGAACTTGTTCATCGACACGAACCATTTGCCATCGGCCTCCAGCGTCTCGCCCATCGAGGTCGAGTTGTGACCCGGCTGATAATGGACGTCGACCTTGGTGATGATCGGGTCCACATCCTCGCCGTTATAGGCGCGGATCGCGTCCTCGATGTTCCACTTCACGATCTGGCTGTCCAGAAAAAGCGTGGTAAACGCGTTGCCCTGACCGTCAAAGGCGGTGTGGAGCGGGCCGAGGCCCAGCTCGGGCTCGGCCACCAGCACGGTTTCGCGCGGGTCGAGGCTGTCATCCTCGAACAACAGGTCGAACTTGGTGACATCGAGAACACTGACCGTGGGCGACAGCTTGCCCGCGACGCACAGATGCGTCCTGTCCGGCGCCATGTTGATGCCGTGCGGGTTGTTCGGGATCGGGACGTAGCGGGTGTAGTCCTTGTTCTGACCCTTGCGGCCATCCACGACCTTGACGCCCTGCAGTTCGATATAGTCGCCCTCCTCGATTGCGCGCTCGATCGCGGCAATGTTGAAGATGACCACATGGTCCATCTCCGAGGCGGTCATCTCGGCCAGGTTCATCCCCATTTCCGAGTTGTAGCTGGTCGAGAAGGCCCATTTGCCTTCGTAATCGGCATCCACGTTGTCGAGGTTGCCCGAGACCATCACCTGCCAGGCAACGTCCATCGTGTCGGCATCGACCGCGGTGAAGAAGTTCACGTACTTCTCGGGCTCATCCAGGACCGAGCCGTCATTGACCATCGGCACCTCATCCTCGCCATTGGCGAACACATAGTTGGTACGCGGCCACTTTTGCGGGCGCAGACCATGGATCGCCTTGGCGTTGGGGATTTCGGTGATCTTGTCGCACTTCATGATATCGCAGCGGATGCGCGCGACGCGGGTGTTGGCCTTATCGTTCATGAACAGGAAGCGCCCGTCATAGGTGCCCTCGGTGAACGACATGTGGATGTGGTGAAGATCGCCGTTGTCATGGATCTTCTTGCCGTTGGCTTCGAGGAACGCCCTTGTCTGCGGCAGCATCCTTTCCTGATGGATGCGAAGCGACTCGTTGGTCTGCCCCCAGCCGGTGGCCGAGCAGCGGTTGAACACGGGAATGCGCATCAGTTCGCGCATCGATGGAATACCGAGGATGCGGACCTCGCCGGTCTGGCCCGAGGACCAGAAACCGTAATACTCGTCCAGCTGCCCGGGCCCGACATGGTAGTCGGCCGCCGCCTGGGCTGTGCCGGTGGTGGCGGCCGTGCCCAAGGCCGCAGCACCGCCCATGAGGCCGAGCCGGGCCGCGCCGCCGCCGACTCCGGCGCCCATCAGCGCCGCGCCGCCCGCAGTTGCACCCAGCAATCCGCGCCGGCTGATGCCGGGTTTCGTGGTCTTGTCAGACATGAGACTTCTCCTTCTTGATGTTGGGGTGGTTCGCACGGGCGGGATCGGAACGCGCCGACGACGCGGGAGAGCTGGATCTGACAGCTTCACGCCGCTTGAGCTTGCGGATCACGACCGGGCATTTGGTTTCCGACTGGTAGAGGACCTGACAGTTCATGCAGTTCAGGCACTCATTGGGGTTGATTTCCCCCGTCGGATGAATGGCTTGCACGAAGCATTCGTTCGCGCAGGTCTGGCACGGATTGCCGCATTCCTTGTAGCGCTTGAGCCAGTCGAACATGCGGATCCGTGCCGGGATTGCCAGCGCCGCGCCCAGCGGGCACAGGTAGCGGCAGTAAAAGCGTTCGATGAACAGTCCGATGCCCAGAAGCACCAACGCAAAGGTCAGGAATGGCCAGGCGCGGTCGAAGCGCATCACGATCGCCGTCTTGAACGGCTCGACCTCGTTGAGCTGCCCGGCCCAGGGAACCGAGGCGAGCGTGGCAGCGAACAGCGCAAGGAAGATGATGTATTTCACTGGCCAGAGGCGTTCATGCAGCCCCCAGGGCAGCGTGATCTGCGGCACTTTCAGCGCCCTTGCGATCTGGTTGGTCAGCTCTTGCAGCGCGCCGAACGGGCACAGCCAGCCGCAATAGGCCCCCCGGCCCCAGAAGATCAGCGCCGCCGCCACCGCCCACCACAGGATGAAGGTCAGCGGATCGAGCATGAAGGCCTGCCAGCTGAAGCCCTAGCGCATCGACTCGACCAGCGCCAGGATGTTGACGACCGAAAGCTGCGCCGCCGCGTACCAGCCGAGAAAGAACAGCGTGAAGGTCAGGAACCCCATGCGGAACCAGTAGGTCACGCGCGCCGCGCGGGTCAGGAACATCTGAAAAAAGAACGCCCCCGTCAGGACCGAAAGCATCACCACGAGCCCGCCGATCTCGAAACGCCGGTCCCACCAGATGCGCTCGACCAGGGCCTGCTGTGCGGCGAGCTCGGCCTCGCGGTCATGCAGATCGACAGCCGGGACCGCGGTCTGCGGGACCTCGTTCAGGTAGAGACGCGGCATCTGAAAGCCCAGATCGAAGGTCGTGAACACGCGCTCGAGCGCGGCGACATCGCGGCTGATCAGAAGCTGCAAACGCCAGGGTTCGGTCGGGTCGAACTCGTACTCGGCCGGGATGCGGAACAGGTCCAGCTCGTCGAAAGAGGGCGCGCCGGATACCTCAAGTGTCCGCAGACGGCGATTGTCGCGGTCGCGAAAACGGATGGATTGTTCACCCTGAACAAGCACCAGCCGGTCGAAGACGCCGCCGCGCACATACCCCGACCCCTTGAAGGAATAGCTTCCCCGCCCGGCGACCAGCAGCGCGTGCTCACCCTCGTCCAGCCAGTCCTGCAGATTGGCGAACTCGCGCTCCCCGATCAGCGTGCGGCCGATCGTGGGGACACTGGCGAGCGTGGCATACATGTCGATGAACCGCGCATCATCGGGCCCGGTCAGCGGGCGGTTGGTCGCGCGCGGGTCATCCATCGCAGCGAACGCCGCATTGACCTGCCCCACATCGAGCGACATGCGCCGCACCGTGCCGTCGCCGACCAGCGTGAACCAGTCATCGGCGGCTTGCGCCTCTGCGTCGAGTTCGAATTGCGGCCCGGCCGGCGCTTTCAGCGGAGCAAGTCCTCCAAGCCCGAGGTTGCGTGCAACCCGGATCCCCGAGCGCACGATGGAATCATCGATCACCATGACGGTAACCGTGACGCCCGAGATGATGTTGAGGTCCTGGATGTCGCCGCCGGCCTCGGCCGCGGCGGCAAGGTCGAGCCCGACATGATCCTGCATCAGATCGCGGATGCGCGATTCCGGGATGCCGATCAGGACGATGGGTTCGGAATGGGCGGCCAGTTCCAGACCGATGATGCGCGCGTCGTCGTCGATCGCAACCATCGTGTGGATGGGTTTCCCGGCGTATCCGGTCGTGCCGACATAATCGGAAGTGATGAAGACCCAGCCGATCCGCTCGGTGCCGCGCAGCAGGGGCGCTGCGGGGATGTCTTCGCGCATGGGGCCGAAACCGGTCGCGTCGGAGACCAGCGTGTCAGGGGAAACCTCCGCAAGGAAACGGGGCAGATGCGGGGATTGCGCGTTGACCGGCATCGCGAGGAGCAGCGCGGTCAGTGCGAGAGAAAGGGCGGCACAGGCGCGCCGGAACGCTCGGAAGCAGCGAGAGGAAGCGGCCGGAGTCATGGTTCAGGCCTGTGTCGGGTACGGGGGCGCGCGCGCCTGGTTGGCGGCCCGCCCCGCATGACGGGCCTGCAGCGGCGCGACGCGGGTATCACCCAGTCGCGCGGACGTCGTGTGCGGCGAGATCGCCGGCGGGGCGGCAGACAGGCTTGCCACCACCCTCAGGCAGTCGTGGCACAGGCCCTGCAGGCAGTCCTGGTCCTCGACCGGTTCTCCGTGGGCATTGACGTGGATCGTTTCCAGCCAGGTTTCGCCGCAGATCACCAGCTCACGTGTTTCGGGGACGGGGTCCTTCCCCCGCGCATAGCCATGCCCCATAGCCCCGAGCATCAAGCTCAGAGCAAGCAGTGCACATGCAAGAGGGGTGGCCCGACCTATCATGCGACTCGGCTAACATGGCCCCACCCGTGCAAACTTGATCAAGATCAAGTCGGAGGCATTTTCTGCGGACAGAAACGAAACCCCCGGTTTGACGCGCCCCGCTCAGGCGGCCTGCTTGCGCAGCCGATCTTCGTTCGTCGGTCACCGGCACGGGCCGAGCAGCGCAGCGGTCACGAATAGGTATTTACAGTACCGCTTCCCGGGCATAGTGTCCGCCGCAGACGGGTCGAATGCCGGCCGCCACCGGGGCCGGCACGGCACTGCAGCTCCGGCGGCTGCCGGTCGTCATCGGGTCCGTAAACGCCCTGAACCCTGGCCCTTTTCCTTGAACAGGCAGGTGTCGAATGAGCGCAATGACCGAAGGCCTTGGCTCGACGCGGCGACGTGCCTCGCCGTCTTCCCGACCCCGCGCCCCACGCGCCGCCCCAACTGGCGGGTGCACCCGGCCCGAACAGGGATGGCGGCTGTCGCCGTCCCCTCCGGCGACGCGGCGACGCGGCGGCCGTGCGGCGACGGGACGGGTGCCGACCGTCGGCACCGGTAAGGCGCCGGCGGCCGATGCGCGGCCCCATCGCCTCCCCAAGGCGCGGCTCCCGATGCAGTCGCGCGACAGCACGGCGCCACGTCAGAAAGGACCGCCACCCATGAACACGGATACCCACACCGCTCCGCGCCCTCCGATGCCGGGCGCCGGCATCGCCACGCGCCTGGCCTGTGCCGCGATCCAGCCGCTGCTGACCCGGATCGTGCGCCGCGTCGCGGCACGGCACCCGTCGCTCTTTGCGCGGCTGGGCCCGCATCGAAGCACCGATTTCCTGATCGACCCGGTGGATCTGCCTTTCGCGCTGCATCTGCGCCCCGATCCGCAATCGCTGGTCTTTCGCGCGGTGCCGCGCGACGCGCCGCCACCAAGCAAGGCCGTGATCAGGGGCGACTTCATGTTGCTGCTGGAACTCATCGACTCCGAAGAAGACGGCGATGCGGCGTTCTTCGCGCGCGATCTCGAGGTCGGCGGCGACACCGAGGCCGTCGTTCGGCTGCGCAACGCGCTCGACGATGTCGAAGGGTCCATCGCCGAGGAAACCGCCGAGATGTTCGGCCCTCCCGGCCGCGCCATCCTGAAGCGGCTGCGCCGCGCCTATTCCAACGATGCAACAGGAGAAACCCCGCGATGAGCCTTGCCGAGCTGATCTGTCCCGCCGGGACCCCCGCGGCGTTGCGTACAGCCGTCGACGCAGGCGCCGATGCCGTTTATTGCGGTTTTCAGGACGCGACCAATGCGCGCAACTTTCCCGGCCTGAACTTTACCCCCGACGAACTGGCCGGAGCGGTGTCCCATGCCCACGCGAGGGGCACCAAGGTGCTGCTGGCGCTCAACACGTACCCGCCCGCCGGGCATATCGATCTGTGGCGGCAGGCGGCCGATCTCGGCGCGCGGATCGGCGTCGACGCCTTCATCATTGCCGATATGGGCGTGGCCGCCTACATCGCACGCACCCATCCCGGAGTGCGGTTGCATCTGTCGGTGCAGGCCGCCGCATCGAGCCCCGAAGCGATCCGCTACTATTGCGAACATTTCGGGGTAAGGCGCGTGGTGCTGCCGCGTATCCTCACGATTCCCGAGATTCGCCAGATCCGCCGGGAAATCCCCTGCGAGATCGAGACCTTCATCTTCGGCAATCACGGGCTGATGGTCGAGGGGCGTTGCAACCTGACCAACTACCTCACCGGACAGTCCACCAACATGGACGGCGTGTGCTCGCCAGCATCTGATGTGGACTATGTCCGCACCCCCGACGGGTCGATGTCGTCGCGACTGGCCGGGTTCACGATCGACCGGTTCGCCCGCGACGAGATGGCCGGCTATCCGACGATCTGCAAGGGGCGCTACACCGCGCCACACCGTCCCGACGGCTACTACGCGTTCGAGGAGCCGGTCAGCCTCAACCTGTCACGCCTGCTGCCCGATCTGATCGATGCGGGGGTGCATGCCTTCAAGATCGAGGGCCGGCAGCGTTCGAAGAGTTATGTGCGAGGGGTGGTTGCGGCATTCCGGCGGGCGGTGGATGACATCCGAGCCGGGCGCGAGGCCGATATCGCGGATCTGGTGGCCCTGACCGAGGGGCAGAAACAGACGCAAGGCGCGTTCGAGACGAAGAAATGGCGGTGACGGAGATGACGAGACTCACGCTCGGCCCGATCGCCTATCACTGGTCCGCGCAGCGGCGCCGCGACTTCTATGCCCGGATCGCCGACGAAGCGCCCCTCGACGAGGTCTATCTTGGCGAGGTGATCTGTTCCAAGCGCGCCCCGTTCCACGAGGCCGAACTGCCCGCAGCGATCGAGCGGCTGCAACGGGCCGGCAAGACCGTGATCCTTTCAACGCTGGCCGAGGTGATGCTCAGGCGTGAGCGCAAGGCAACAGCGGACATCGCGGAGATGGCGTCGCCCGAAATCGAGGTGAACAACGCCGCCGGGCTTTACGCGCGCGGTACCCGCCCGCACCGGATCGGCCCTTTCATGAACGCCTACAACGAAGCGACCATCGCCTGGATGGCCGGTCAGGGCGCGACACATGTCTGCCTGCCGCCCGAGCTTCCGGCCCCGGCCGTTGCGGTCGCGGCGCGGGCCGGGGGCAAGCTCGGCCTCGGCGTCGAGGTGCAGGTTTTCGGGCGCCTGTCCCTGGCCGTTTCGGCGCGATGTTACCACGCCCGCGCGCATCGACGGACCAAGGACAACTGCCAGTTCGTCTGCGAGCAGGATCCCGACGGCATGCCGCTTCGAACCCGCGACGCCGTGCCGCTGCTGCGGGTGAACGGCATCCAGACCCAGTCGGAAAGCTACCTCGCTCTGTTGCCCGAGGTGCGTCAACTCGTGACGGACGGTGTCACCCATCTGCGACTGATGCCGCAGGATACGGACATGGTCGCAGTATCCGAGGTGTTTCGCAGCGCCCTGGACGGGGTGATCGACGCCTCGGAAGCAGAGGGCCGCCTGCAGGATCTCTGCGCGACGACGCGTTTCAGCAACGGCTTCTTTCACGGTCAGGCCGGATATCGCCGGATCGCGCGGGCAGGCCCGGGATAAGCCGGCGGGCCAAAGCTGCGCGCAACAGGCCATGCGGCGCGGCCGTCAGCCTTGCCGCGCGCTCACGTCACGGTCGGCATCTGGCCCGTCGTCGCGCGCGGCCGGTTCGGGCGCGGTGTCGCCTGGTGGCGGCGTCCACCGGGTCACGATCTGCGCCGCCGCGCTTACCAGATGGCGGCGCAGGGCGCGCGAGGCGGCGTCGGGGTCACGTTCGCAGATCGCCGCGACGATCTCGGCATGTTCCTCGCTCGAACGGCGCATCCGCGCAGTGTCGGCGAGCTGCGCGCGGCGAAACGGCGACAGCTTGACGCGCAGCGCTTCGGCGGCCTCGGCGAGAAAGCGGTTGCGCGCACCCTCGAAGAGGCGGCGATGAAACGCGGCATTGGCCTCGTCATAGGCCGCGCCGTCGCCCTGCACGGCGAGCGTCTCCATCCCCCGGTGCAACTCCAGCAATTCGGCGCGTTCGCGGATGGACATGCGCAGCGCTGCAGCACCGCCGCACAACGCCTCGAGCTCGCCCATCGCCTCGAAGAGCTGCTCGATCTCCTCCTGCGCGATCTCGGAGACGATCACGCCACGGTAGGGCACCCGTTCGACGAGCGACCGCGCCGCGAGCAGCTGCAGCGCCTCGCGCACCGGCGTGCGCGAGACCTCGAAGCGGCCGGCAATCACCGTCTCGTCCAGTCGTGTGCCCGCCTTCAGCCGGCCGTCGATGATCTCGGCTTCCAGATGCGCGGCGATCACATCGCTCAACGGTTTCCTGCCGGACCCGCGTGTCACGCCCTGTCCTCCACCCCGGTCGCGCGCGCCTCAGAACGCCACGGCATGGCCGTCCTTGCGGTGGTCCGAGCCGCCGATATAGACACCGCTGTCCAAGCGGTGGATGAGCTGGGCGCCGCCGAAGCTGAAATCGGCTTCGAGCGGCCCGCGCACGATCTCGTGGCCGAATGCGGCCAGCCCTTCGAGCGTTGCCTCGGGAAAACCCGCCTCCATCGCCACGCGCCGACCTTCGAGCACCCGCCAGCGCGGCGCATCGCTCGCCGCCTGCGGGGTCTGTGCGAAATCCATCATGCGCAGGATCATCTGCACATGGCCCTGTGCCTGGATCGGCCCGCCCATCACGCCATAGCTTGTCAGCGGCGCCCCGCCCTTCGTGACAAAGCCGGGGATGATGGTGTGGAAGGGACGCTTGCCCGGCGCGACGACGTTGGGGCTCGCCGGATCGAGGCTGAAGCCCGCGCCACGGTTTTGCAGGCTCACGCCGACCTCGGGGACCACGACACCCGACCCGAAACCGCTGTAATTGGACTGGATGAACGAGATCATCCGGCCTTCGGAATCGGCTGCGGTGATGTAGATCGTTCCCGACGGCCCCGGCAGCCCGTGCCGCGGATCGCCGGCGCGCCGGGGGTCGATGAGCGTGGCGCGCTCGCGCAGATAGCCGTCATCGAGCAGCGCCTCGGGATCGACACGCATCGCTTCGGGATCGCCGACATGCGCGTAGGTGTCGGCCAGCGCGAGCTTCGTCGCCTCGATCTGCAGATGCAGCCCCGTGACGCTGTCGGGGCCGTGGGCGCGGACATCGGTGTGCTCGAGGATGCCAAGCGCGATCAGGGCGGCGATGCCCTGGCCGTTGGGCGGGATCTCATGCGCGTCGATATCGCCGTAGCGCCGCGCGATGGTGCCGCACCAGTCGGCCCGGTGGACGGCGAAGTCCGCCTCGGTGAGCGCGGCGCCGTGCTGGCGCGCGAAGCCCGCGATCGCTTCGGCGATCTCGCCGCGATAGAAGGCCTCGCCGCGCGTCTCGGCGATGCGGCGCAGGGTACGTGCCATTGTCGGCGCGCGAAACAGCTCGCCGGCGCGCGGCGCGCGCCCCTCGGGCATGAAGACTTCGGCAAAGCCCGGCTGCGCACTCAGCACCTCGGCCCCGGCGGCCCATTGGCGGGCGATGATCGGCGAGACGGGATAGCCGCGCTCGGCATAGTCGATGGCGGGCTCGAACAGCGCCTCGAAGGGCAGCGCGCCGAAGCGCTCCGAGAGCGCCACCCAGGCCGACACCGCCCCCGGTGTGGTCACCGTTTCCCAGCCACGCTCCGGCATTGCCGAGCGGCCCCCGAAGCGCTCGGGCGTCCAGCCCGCCGGCGCGCGGCCGGAGGCATTGAGCCCGTGCAACTCAACACCGTCATGCAGGATCGCGAAGGCGTCGCTGCCAAGCCCGTTGCCGGTGGGTTCGACGACCGGCATGGCGATCGCCGCGGCGAGGGCGGCATCGATCGCGTTGCCGCCGCGGTCGAGCATGCGCAGCCCCGCCTGCGCGGCGAGCGGCTGCGACGTCGCGACCATGTTGCGGCCCATCACCGGGCTGCGCTGCGACGGGTATGGGGCGGAAAAGTCGAAATCCATCTCGGCGGTATCCTTTCGGGCGTTGCGTGGTCAGGTGTCGGCGCTCACGCGCGGGCGCATGCGGTGACGCAGAAAGACCACCAGCGAAACGACCGCAAGGCCCAACAGCACCGCCGACACGGGTCGGGTAATGAACAGTGTCAGATCCTCGCTCGTCGACAGGGCGCGACGCAGATTGGTTTCCGCGATCGGACCGAGGATCACGCCCAGCACCAGCGGCGCGAGCGGGTAGTCCATCTTCTTCATCACGTAACCGAGCGTACCGACGAAGAACAGAAGATAGATGTCGGAAAGCCGGTTGTTGAGCGCGAACACCCCCACCGCGCAGAAGACCAGGACCGTGGGCACGATGATGTGCTTGGGGATCTGCGTGACCATGAGAAAATAGCGCATCGAACTTAGCGCGATGATCAGCATCATCACCGCGCCCACGAACAGCCCCACGAAGATCGAATAAACGATCTCCGGATTGTCCACCATCAGCCGCGGCCCCACCGCAATGCCGTGCACCATCAGCGAGGCCATCAGCACCGCGTCCACCGCACTGCCGGGGATGCCGAGCGAGATCATCGGAATCAGCCCGCCACCCGCGGTCGAGGAATTGCCCGACTCCGAGGCCACCACCCCTTCGGCCGCGCCGGTGCCGAAGCTGTCGGGGTCCTTCGAGGCGCGCCGGGCCTGGTCGTAGGCGAGCAGATTCGCGATCGATCCGCCGGCGCCGGGCACCGCGCCGATGAACACCCCGATCAGCGACGACCGGATCAGGTTGACCGGCCGGCGGATCGTGTCCATCGCGTAGGAGAACGGTTTGAACGCGATCTCGCTTTCGATGAGCGCCTCGCTGCTGCCGCTGCGGTCCTTGCGCATGTGCTCGACCTCGCCGAGCAGCTGGCTGACGGCGAAGACGCCGATCAGCACCGCAAGGAAGGGCAGACCCGCGCGCAGCATCGACAGATCGAAGGTGAAGCGCGGCGTGTTCATCATCGGATCGGGCCCGATCGTGGCGATCAGGATCCCGATCAGCCCGGCGATCAGCCCGCGCACGAGCGAGCGGCCCACGAGACTCGCGATCACCGTCATCGCGAAGACGATGAGCGAGAAATACTCCCACGGCCCGAGCTGGATCGCCACCCGCGCCAGCGGCGGCGCCGCGAGCACGAGCACGACGATCGAGACCAGCGTGCCGAAGAAGGAGGCGAATATCCCGATACCGAGCGCGCGCCCCGGATCGCCCTTGCGCGCCATCGGGTAGGCGTCGAAGGTCGTGGCGACGGCCGAGGGGGTGCCGGGAATGCCCAGCAGTGCGGCGCTGATCATACCGCCCGTGAGCCCGCCGACATAGACGCCGAGCATCGTCGCGATGCCCTGGATCGGCGGCATGTAGAAGGTCAGCGGCAGGGTGAGCACGATCGCCATGGTGATCGTGAAGCCCGGTATGGCCGAAGCCACGATCCCGGCGATCACGCCGACGAACATCGTCATCAGCGTGGCGATCTGCAGGATGTCGGCAAAGCCGCCCACGAACCCTTCGAACATCGGGATGTCACCTTGACTGTTGCGTCATGCCGGGCGGATCAGAGAAGTGGCCCGCGCGGAAGAAAGACGTAGAGAACCTGCGCGAAAAAGATCTGCAGCCCTGCCGCGACGACCGCCGCGATGATCGCCGAGATCACCAGATTGCGTACCGTGCGCGGCCCGAGCAGCATCTGCACGCCGAAGGCGAACAGGAACGCCGCAATCATGAACCCGAGCGGGCGGATCAGCAGCATAAACACCCCGAAGGCCGCGAGCACGGTGAACACCGTCCGGAACTCGACCATGGTGCGCCATGCCACCCCGGCGAGTCGCGCCGGTCCGTAGCCGAGCTCGGCATAGGCCCGTGGCGCCGACTGGATCAGCGTGATCAGGTTGAGCAGCATCAGCACGCCGAGCACCACACGCGGAAAGGCGCCCGCACCCAGCGGCTCCCAGCGCGACTCGGGCAGCATGCCCGCCTGCCAGAACAGAAAGCCGAAGCCCGCAAGCATCACAGCGTTGAGCGCGAACTGCAGCAGGCCGCTGTCGCCGGCCGTGCCGCCGGGCTGCGGTACGGGGTCGTCCTCCGGCCGGTCGGTCCGGCCGGAGGTTGTGTCGGGGCGCGAATCGCTCATTGTTCGAGATGATCGGCCAGGTCGGCCACGGTCTGATCGAGCTGATCCATGTAGGCGGCGTATTCATCGCGCGTGCGCAGCACCATCTCGGCGCCCGCGTTGTTGATCGCCTGGATGAACGCCTCGTCGTCGCGCATCGGCGCAAAGGCATCGGACAGGTAATCGAGCATCGCCTCATCCGTGCCGGCGGGCGCATAGAGGCCGCGGCTGATCGTCAGTTCGAGATCGTAGCCGAGCTCCTGCAGCGTCGGCACATCGGGCGTGGCATCCAGCCGCTCGGTCGCGCCGACGGCCAGGAATTTCAGATCGCCGTTCTCGACGAATTCGAGCGAAGAGGCGATGTCGCCGATGGCCGCGTCGATATGGCCGCCCACCAGCGCCTGGATGCGCTCGCCGGTGCCTTCATGGCCGACATAGGAGACCTCGTAATCGGCCGCCTGCTCCATCATCGCCGAGTGCAGATGCGGCACCCCCGCGAGCGTGACGCCGAAGCGGATTTCACCCGGGTTTTCCTGCGCGTATTCGACGAATTCCTCGAAGGTGTCATAGGGCCGGTCGGCGTTCACGACGAGGTATTGCGGCGAGGAGGTGAAGGACGCGATCGGCTCGAAATCCGACGGATGCACGTCCGTCAGCCCCGTGTGATAGGAAACGAGCAGCCCCTCGTGGATCTGGGCAATGGTGTAGCCGTCCGGCGCGCGCTCGCGGGCCTCGGCCAGACCCTGGGTACCGCTCGCGCCCGGCATGTTGATCACTGGCATGGGCTGGCCGACATAGTCCTCACCGTGGTTGGCGACGATGCGCATCAGCACGTCGCTGCCGCCGCCGCTGCCCCAGGGCACGATCATCTCGATCGGCCGCTCGGGATAATCGGCCGCCGCCGCGGCGGCGAGGCCCAGCGACGCGCTCGCGGCGAGGGCGGTGGTGGCGAGCATGTGAGTGATGGTCCGATTCATGGTGTTGTCCTCCTGTCGGTTCGATCTTTGGCAGCGATTTGGATACAAACTACCGCTCTGACGTTACGGTCGTATACAATAACAATGCCAGAAGGACAAATCGGTCACCATGCCTGGCCCCGCGCGCACTCTGGCAGGGTCATCGCACGGCGATGCCGGACGTGCGTCAGAGCCCCGTTTCAGACGATGAGAATCGCGATCACCGGCCCCGGCCTGAAGGTGCGAGTCTGACCGGCGCCCCGATGGCGGCGCGCCGGTTTCCGGACATGGGCGAGCCCATCATCGCGTCGCGATGTTGACCGCGCTCACCCCAGCAGCCCGCGGGCAATGATCGTGCGCTGGATTTCCGAGCTGCCCTCATAGATGCGGAAAATCCGAAGATCCCGCAGATGGCGCTCCAGCGGAAAGTCGCGACAATACCCGTAACCGCCATGGATCTGCAGGGCGCGGTCGGCGATTCGCCAGGCCGCTTCGGATGCGAAGAGCTTGGCATGGGCGCTCTCGCTGGAATAGCGCGCGCCGGACCCGCGCAACCGGGCGGCCGCGTAGCCCAGCGCGCGGGCCGCCGCCAGGTCATTCGCGCTGTCCGCGAGCATCCACTGCAGGCCCTGAAACTGCGCGATCGGGGTGCCGCCGACCCTGCGTTCCCTGGCATAGGCAATGGCGGCATCGAGCGCCGCCGAGGCGATCCCGGTGGCCTGCGCGGCCACCTCGATGCGGCCGTTATCAAGGGTTTTCATCGCCGTGCGAAAACCCGTCCCGTCGGCACCGATCCGGGCGGAGGCCGGGATCACGCAATCGAGGCTGATACCGAACACATGCCCCCCGCGCAGGCCCATAGTCCTCTCGGCCGGGGTGATGGTGATCCCCTCGGTGGTTGCCGGCTCGACCAGAAAGGCCGAGATCCCCCGCGCCCCGGCCTCGGGATCGGTCTTGGCAAAGACGACAATGAAGTCTGCCGCCGCCGCGTTGGAGATGAAGCATTTCGAGCCGCGCAGATGATAGACATCACCGTCGCGCCGCGCCGTGCAGCGCATGTCGGCCGGGTTCGACCCGGCATGCGGCTCGGTCAGCGCAAAGGCTCCCAACGCCCCCGACGCCGCCCTTGGCAGGATCCGCGCGCGCATCTCGGCATCCGCCCCGATCAGAACCGCGTCCGTCGCCAGAAAATGCGCGGTCAACATCGATGCCGTCGACCCACAGGCCCCGGCGATCAGTTCCACGGCGCGATAGAGCGCCGGTCCCGACAATCCGATACCGCCCGCCTCGACCGGCAGGTTCAACCCCATCATGCCCAACTCGGTCATCGCAGGCAGGTGACAGGTCGCGAACCGGGCTTCCTCGTCGATCCGGGCGGCTTGCGGCGCCAGGACCTCATCGGCGAATCGCGAAACCTGCTCCAGTATGGCGCCTTCGTCCTCGTTCCAGTCAGTCATGGCCGCCCCCGGGAAAACCGTGCACGAATCGCGGCCCCGTCCTGATCGAGGGACGGCGCGGGCCCTCCGCCGCCACGGCGAACGCCCGAAAAATGCACGGGCTGCTCGGGAAGGCGCATCGCGCCCAGCCCGTCACGGGAAACCTCCGTGGCCAACCCCCTTTCGCGGACCTGTTGCGACTGCCATGCCTGCCGTGTTGTCGCCAGAACCGCGGCCGGAACGCCGGCACCCGAGAGCACCTCGACCGTCGCTTCGGCCGACAGCTCATGCGCCCAGCCCATGATCGCCTGCCCGAGCGCGGGTTCGTTCCGGCGCCGAAGCTCATCAGTGGCGAAACGCGGATCGCCAACGAGTTCCGACCGTCCTATCGCGGCACAGAACGCGGCAAAGAGCTTGTCGTTCAGCACCGCGACCGCAAAATGCCCGGTTCCGGCCGGGTAGACGCCGAAAGGGGCCGACAGGGCATGGCGGTTGCCGGTGCGCGTGGGGTCGTCGTCGCAGACCAGTACGCGCGCCCCAGCAGTGGGCATCATCGAGATCAGCGCGTCGAACAGCGCGAGATCGACGATGCGTCCCCGCCCGGTGCGGCTCCGCTCGAACAGCGCGACCATGACCCCCCAGGCGGCGAACAGACCGCCCGCCACATCCGCGATCGCTTCGCCCACCATTGTCGGCGGGCCGTCCTCGGCGCCGGTCTGGGCCATCAGCCCGCTCATCGCCTGGATCACATATCATAAGCCGGCTTGGCCGCGTTCGGACCGGTCTGCCCGAAACCCGATATCGCGGCATAGACGAGCCGTGGATTTGCGGACTGCAATCGGGCGGCGCCCAGCCCGAACTTCTCCATGACGCCGGGGCGGAAGTTCTCGACCAGGACGTCAGCCTCTTCTGCCAGCTGTGCGGCCAGCCTGCGGTCGTCAGGATCTCGCAGGTCCAGCACAATGGAGCGCTTGCCGCGATTGACGGTCTGAAACATGGCGCTCTCGCCGTCCCGGAAGGGACCGATATGGCGATAATCATCGCCCGAAGGGGGCTCGACCTTGATCACCTCTGCCCCCAGATCGGCCATCAAGGCGGTGGCGTAGGGCCCTGCGAGAACCCGTGTGAAATCGAGAACCTTCACCCCGTCGAGTGGTTGTCCCTGCTGCATGGCACGCCCTTTCGTTGTTGACGTCATGCGACCATAGGGCGCGCAGGGCTATAGCTAGAAACACGGAATTATTCTATATGGTATCAATGAAGCCAATACCCGTCACGTTCCGGCAGATCGAATACCTGCTTGCTGCGGCGGAAACCGGGAGCACGGCAGGTGCGGCGCGGACGCTGCATGTGTCCCAGCCCTCGGTCTCGCAGGCGATCGCCCAGATCGAAGCGCATTTCGGCGCGCCCCTGTTTCTGCGTCAGCCGGGCAAGGGGCTCAGGCCAACGCCTTTCGGCAATCACAAACTCGAAGAGCTGGCCGGTCTCGTGGCCCGGGGGCGCGCAGCGTTTTCTTCGAACGCAACGATCGCGGCGGAGGTCACCCTGGGTGTGTTCTCGACCCTCGGGCCGCGCTATGCGCCGCGTCTGATGCGGGCGTTCCGCGAGCACCGCCCGGACGCGTCGATCCGGCTGGTCGAGGGAGATCTCGAAACCCTGGCGCGGGGATTGCGCGCCGGAAGGATCGACCTTGCACTGGTTTACGATGTCGGGCTGCCATCCGACCTTGCGGTGACGCGGCTGCTTGCAAATCCGCCGCATGCGCTGGTTCCCATCGACCACCGGCTTGCGCACCGGGATACCGTTTCGCTGCGTGACCTTGCCTCTGACCCGGTTATCGTGATCGACCTTCCGCACAGCCGGGGCTATTTCATATCCCTGTTCCAGATGGCGGGCGCGGTGCCGCGTATCGCGGCGGAAACCGCTTCCATCGAGATGCTGCGCGCCATGGTCGGCAACGGGCTGGGCGTGGGGTTGCTGGCGACGGATCTGCCCTACGACACCACCTATGACGGTGGGCGCGTGGTCACGTTGAAGCTGGATGCCGCGCTGCCGCCGAGCCATGTCGCGCTGGTCCGGTCAGGGGCATTCCCCCCGGCACCGATGGCAGAGGCTTTCGCGCGGCTTTGTCACGAGGTCCTTGCATCCGGGGACGCCTGAGAGACGGCCGGAAAAGCTGGCATGCAAGGCGGCAGCAAAGGCGCTGGCATTCAGGCGTTCAAGCCCATCGCGCAGATCTGGTCTTGCACTGCGCCCTCCGAGGTTCGGGCGCGACCTCCCGCACCCGCCGGTTGGGCGCTCTCGGGTGCAGATGTGGTTCCGTCCGGCAGCAGCGTATCTGCGACACGCGGATTGGTTTCATGACATCCTCAATAAAAACACGGTTCCGCGGAATCCTCCGGGGACGGTACGTCACAGCAGCACTGGACCCGCCATGAAGGCGGCATTTCCGTCCGCACCGTCACGGCGGGACGCTGTCTCGCGCCGGGGCTGTTGATCAGCGCGCGGGGCGGCTTGCCACGCGGCGCGTCACACTTACCCTGCCCGGTACCTTCACCGAGGTCACCCGCGCCGCTATCCGGCGCAAATCGAGGAGGATGCGATGACCACGACCGGACCCCGCCTCGCCGCCATCGGCGCGGCCACACTGGGCGCGGCCGTGGCCGCGACTGCGGCTGCGGCACAGGACCACGAGATCTGGGCGCTCGATCAGGGCACCCATATGCTGCACATCTTCGACACCGATCTTGCCGAGATCGCGACCGTCGATCTGGGCGAAGCCGGGGTGCGCGTGCCGCACATGATCGATTTCACCTCGGACGGCGCCTACGCCTTCATCGCCTCGACGGGGTCACACGACATCACCGTGATCGATGCCGAAACGCGCGAGATCGTCGAGATCTTCGACACCGGCCCGCGCACCCATGCCGCCACGGTGCTGCCCGATGACAGCGCGGTGATCGCCGCGGTGATCGGCGATGCCGATGAGTATCGCGACGGCAAGATCGTCGAAATCACCATCGACGGCGCCGGCGGTTTCGAGATCGGGCGCGAGCTGGTGATCGCCGACGACCCGCTGTTTCAGGAAAACGAGGCGCGCTTCAACGATGTCGCCGCGATCTGCCATGAATACTCCGCCGATGGCGATCTGGCCTTCGTCACGCTGGGGCCGGGGCTCGCCGATGGCGGGTTGGTCGTGGCTGACACGCGCAGCTTCGAGCTGGTCGCGCTCTGGGGTCCCGAGGAACTTCAGGTCAATTGCGGCACCGCGCCCACTGTGGATCGCAGCCACATGTTCCTGACCGGCGGCGGCCCCGAGACGGGGGTCTATTACGCGCTGAACATGGAAACGCTCGAGATCGTGCATCAGGGCGACAGCCGCGGCACCGACGCGCATGGCATCTGGGCGGTTCCGGACGGCAGCGAGATGTGGCTGGTCAACCGGGTGTCGGACAATGTGGTGCTGATCGACCCCGAGACCTTCGAGATCACCGAGGAGGTCCCCGAGGGCTTCGGCGAGACCCCCGACATCATCGCCATGGCCCCGGATTCGAGCCGCGCCTACATCACGCTGCGCGGGCCGAACCCGGTCTCGGCGCCGCATGTGGCGGTGGGCTCGCAGCCGGGCTTTTCGGTGGTCGATATCGCCAGCCGCGAGCTTGTGGAGATTGTCCAGCCCGCCGCCGACAACCCCGATAGCGACTTCCACGGCATCGCCACCCGCCCCTTGTCCCGCTAGGGGGCGAGCGGTACCATCATGGCGCTGCACGCGGGGAGCATGCCACGCAGCAAACGTGCAGCGCCGGTCCGCCAGAGAGGACGAGCCATGAAACGCACTGTCGCGGGCGCGGTTGTCGGCCTCGCCCTCGGGATTCTGGGCGCCGCCGGCGCCGTGAACGCGCAACCGGCGCATTGCCCGCCGGGGCTGGCGAAGAAGGCCGTTCCCTGCGTGCCGCCGGGCCTTGCGGGCAGCAAGCTGCGCGCCGGAGACCGGCTGCCAAGCGGCGCCGATTACATCATCAGCCGCGACCATGAACGCTACGGGCTGCCGCGCCCGGGGCGCGGCAGCCGTTACGTGCGGGTGGACAACGACATCCTGCGGATCGTGGTCGAAACCGGGCGCATCATCGAGAGCGTCGCGTTGATCGGTGAACTTCTCGACTGAAAGCCGCGCGGGATGCGCCTTACCACCGTCTCGGCGGCGCCGGGCATGGCGCGAAGACGCATCGCCGCACTGCGGGTCGCGGTTCATCCATGAGGCGGCGGGGTCGCCCCGACCGGAGGAGCGAGCGCGGTGAAGATATCGGATGACATCGAGGGGCACGAAGAGGCCATCATCGACCTGTTCACCACCACGTTCACCGCGTCCGAAGGCGCGCAGGAAGGAAAACTGGTCGGCACTCTGGCCCGCAACCTTCTGGCGTACACTGCTCCGGACGATATTCAGGTCTTCACCGCCTGGCGAGGCGAGAGGTTGATCGGCGCGGCCCTCTTCTCGCGGCTGACCTACCCGCGCGATGCCCGCACTGTCTTCCTTCTGTCGCCCATGGCTGTCGCGACCGACAGTCAGGGGACGGGCGTGGGGCAGGCACTGCTGCGTCATGCGCTGGCCGTTTTGCGCGACCAGGGTGTCGATATCGCCGTGACCTATGGTGACCCGGCATTCTACGGCAAGCTGGGGTTCAGACCGATGAGCGAAGCGACCGCCCGCGCACCCCTGCCGATGAGCCAGCCCGAGGGATGGATCGGTCAGGCGTTGACGGGCGGTAAGGGGGGCGATGTCTCACCGCCCCTGCAAGGCCCCTGCCGCTGCGTCGCCGCATTGGACGACCCGGCACTGTGGTAGGCGCCGCCGAACGCCCTGTCAGGCCGTGGACGGGCGAAGCCCCGCCCGACGCCGGGCATCGATGCTGAACATGGTGTCGTCATGCCGGGCCAGGAACAGGCCGAGCGCGCCCAGAAGGATGGGCACCGACGCCCAGAAGACCAGGTTCGACCCCTCGGCGAAAGGCAGCAGATAATGCTGCAGCGTCGCGATCATGCCCGCACCGTGGACCGCGAGCCCCAGACCGTAGCTCACGGTTCGCGCCGCCCCCAGCATGATCGCGACGCCCAGCAGGGATTGAAGCGCGCCGAGCCCGTAGGCCAGCGCAATGCCCAGCCCTCCGATCCCGTAATGGGCGTCAAAAATGGCCTGAGCGGCGCCGGGCTGCAGGATCTTGCTCACCCCCCAAAGCGCGATGAACGCGCCGAACCCGAGCCTGATCAGAAGCAGGGCAACCTGCGGCGATGCTGTCATGGGAAACCTCCTGTATCGATGTGTCATGGCCGATCCGGGGCAATGCCGCCCCCGTCACCGCCGGTGCGTCGTCGGCGCGGACCGTTGCACCGGCCCCGCCCGAGGTTCCAATGACAGGCGCGTGAGACGCCGGTTTCGCGACAGAATGCCGCGGGATACGCGCGGATTGCGCGGATTGCGCGGCTTGCACGCAGGGTGGCTGCACGGATGCGATGAAGCGTCCGCCGCCGCGACGGGGCGCGGCGCAGCGCGGACGGGCCCGAAAGCCGTCAGCCGCAGACCGGCATATCCCCGCCCGCGCCTGCCTGCGCCGCGCTCGGAGCCGCGCTGTCGATTGGCGCATTTCGTACCGGCGCGCCACGCTGTAAGCTGTGCGCGGCGGCTGCGCGCACCGCGCGGCAGGCAAACCGGGAAGGAGGGACTGCATGCAGACCAGGGACATGGCGGCGCTTGTGACTGGCGGCGGCTCGGGGCTGGGCGAGGCGACGGCGCGGGCGCTGGCCGCCGATGGGGCGCGGGTGGCGATACTCGACCACAACCCGGAGGCCGCGCAGGCGGTCGCCGCCGAGATCGGCGCGCTGGCATTGGATTGCGACGTGACCAGCGCCGATGCCGCCGAGGCCGCCATCGCCCGAGCCGAGCAGGCGCACGGGCCCGCGCGCATCCTCGTCAATTGCGCCGGCGTCGGGCCGGCGCAAAAGATCCTCGGCCGCAAGGGACTGATGCCGCTTGAGGATTTCCGCCGTACCGTGGAGATCAATCTGGTCGGAACCTTCAACATGCTGCGCCTTTTCGTGGCATCGGCGGCCGCGCTCGCCCCCCTGCCCGCCGGCGAACGCGGGGTGGTCGTCAACACCGCCTCCATCGCCGCGTTCGACGGCCAGATCGGACAGACCGCCTATGCGGCATCGAAAGCCGGGGTGGCGGGGCTGACGCTTCCGGCGGCGCGGGAACTGGCGTCACAGGCGATCCGGGTCGTGACCATTGCGCCGGGGCTGTTCGGCACGCCGATGCTGCGCGCTCTGCCGCAGGAGGCGCAGGACAGCCTGTCCGCATCGGTGCCCTTCCCCGCACGGCTTGGGGAGCCGTCGGAATATGCCGGTCTGGTGCGCTACATCCTGTCGGCCGAGATGCTCAACGGCGAGGTCATCCGCCTTGACGGCGCCTTGCGGATGGCGCCGCGCTGACACGGCGCAGGATCGCTCCGGCCTCGCCCTGCACGCCGCATCGCGCATGTCGCACCGGGCGCGGCGGTGGCGATGACCCTGTGCGACAGCACGGCAAGCGGGCGAGGAATCGCCACCGCAGAATGCAAAAAATGCGGTTTGCGAATCATCTTATCAAACAATTGCCACAATCTTTTCCAGAATTGCCACCAGGCGACGACAGAAGAGGTTACGCATTATGTCGCAAGCACATGATATCACGACACAAGATTACAACGGCTCGCTGCTGACCACGCAACTGCTGTCGGGGACCAATCAGACCCTCGTGTTGAGCGACCTGGGGCCGGAGACCGACACGACGATCTCGACCGGTGCGAACAAGACGCTGAAGGTCGGCGAGGCATACACGCTGGACGACGGGCGCGAGGTCACGATCCAGGGGTCGGGCACGGCACAGCCCGGCGTGAACGTGGCTGGCTTGACCGTTCCCTTGGGTGAGGAGGTTCCGCTGGTCATCGCCGAGGACGAGGCCGGCGAAACCGTCTTCATCTACCCCGAAGGCACTCCGAACGAGGCCGACCAGGTCGCGCTGGTCATCAATGCCACGGAGACGGATTTCGTCATCTGCTTCGTAGCCGGCACGCTGATCGCAACGCCGCAAGGCGCCCGCCCGGTCGAGCAGTTGCGCGTGGGCGACCCGGTCGTCACCCGCGACAACGGCGTTCAGAAGATCCGCTGGATCGGACGACGCAATCTCGCCGGCGCGACCCTCAGGTGGCGGCCCGAGCTTCGGCCGATCGAGATCAAGGCAGGGGCGCTCGGGCACGGCGAACCGGGATCGGACATGATGGTCAGCCCGAACCACCGGGTGCTCGTACGCAACCACCTGACAGAGCTCTACTTCGCCGAGCGCGAAGTCCTCGTCGCCGCGAAGCACCTGGTCGGCATGGCGGGCGTTCGCATCGCGCAGGTGCCGCAGGTCAGCTACGTCCATTTCCTGTGCGACCGACACGAGGTCGTGCTGTCCAATCAGGCATGGACCGAGAGCTTTCATCCCGGCGATTTCAGCCTCAAATCCCTGGGCGCCGAGCAACGCGAAGAAATCTATGCGCTTTTTCCCGAACTCCAGCAGCCGGACGGCCTGACGGCTTTCGTGGCGGCGCGGCATTCGCTCAAGCGTTTCGAGGCGCAGCTGCTGCATTGACACTGGCCGGCGAGGCACGCGACGCGCGATGAAAAGATGCTCCAAGGCCCTCGCCCCCAATCTCCGGCTCTGATAGCGCTGAGCAGTCGAAACGGCTGCGAAGGGCCGGATTGGGGGGCGGGATGCAAAGGGCTGCGGGTCTGGATACACGCGACACACCGCTTGCGATCCTCACGATCTGTGCAGGAGTCGCCTTTCTGGTGGCCAATGACGCCGTGGCGAAACTGCTCACGGACCGCTATGCGCCGATACAGATCGTCTTTCTGCGCAACCTGATCGCCGTGCCCCTGATCGCAGTGTTCGTGATCGGCCTGGCCGGAACGCAGGCGCTGCGCACCCGGCATCTTCGCCTGCACGCGCTGCGCGGGCTGTTGATGGTGGCCGGGGCGTGGCTTTATTTCACGGGGCTGATGTTCCTGCCGCTGGCCGAAGCGACCGCGCTCGTGTTCTCGGCCCCCATCTTCATCACCGCGCTCTCCGTACCGCTGCTGGGCGAAGCGGTCGGCTGGAAACGCTGGGGGGCCGTTCTGCTGGGGTTTGCGGGGGTTCTGGTGATCGTGCGGCCGGGCGGGGCGACCTTTCAGCTGGCCTCGTTCCTGCCCATCGGCGCCGCCTTGTGCTACGCGCTGTTCATGCTCAGCGCGCGCTGGATCGAACGCGCCGAAAGCGCCTGGACGATGATGCTCTTCGTGATGCTGTTTCCGATGCTCTACGCCGCGCCGATCGCCATCGCCGTCTGGAGCCCGGTGCTGATCGGCGATCTGTGGCTGTTCGTGACCATCGCGGTGTTCGGCAGCCTCGGGATCACGCTGATCGGCCAGGCGTTCCGGCTCGCCCCGGCGGCGATCGTCGCGCCCTTCGACTACACCGCGCTGATCTGGGCGACAGGACTCGGCTGGATGATCTGGGGCGACCTGCCCGTCCTGTGGACCATCATCGGTGCCGTCATCATCGTCATCAGCGGGATGATCATCATCCTGCGCGAGGCCAGGCAGGGCGGCTGAGCCCCTGCCCGGCCACCGCTTTCAAGTCGCGAGCGCCGCATCGATGGCGTCGGCCAGGCGCGCGACGATGGTATCGACATCCTCGCGCGACACGATGAAGGGCGGCGCCAGCAGCACATGGTCGCCGCGCACCCCGTCGATGGTCCCGCCCATCGGGTAGACCATGAGCCCGCGCTCCATCGCCGCGCGCTTGATCTGCGCATGCAGCTTGCGCGACGGGTCGAAGGGGGCCCGGGTCGCGCGGTCGGCCACCAGTTCAATGCCGCGAAACAGGCCGCGCCCGCGGATATCGCCGACATGCGGGTGCGCGCCCAGAACCTCGGTCAGACGCGCCGCAAGATGCGCCCCCATCTGCTGCACATTCTCCAGCAGATTGTCGCGCGCGATCACGTCCTGCACTGCCAGCCCTGCGGCCGCGGCCATCGGATGGCCCATATAGGTGTGCCCATGCTGAAAGAAGCCGCTGCCATGCGCGAAGGCATCGTGAATGCGCTGTGAGAGCAACACCGCGCCGATGGGCTGATAGCCCCCGCCGAGGCCCTTGGCGATGGTCATGAGGTCCGGTGCGATTCCCTCCTGCTCGACGGCGTGCAGCGTGCCCGTGCGCCCCATGCCGCACATCACCTCGTCGAGAATGAGCAGAACCCCGTAGCGGTCACAGATATCGCGCACCCGGCGGAAATAATCGCCCACGGGCGGCACCGCGCCGGCGGTCGCGCCCACGACCGGCTCGGCAACGAAGGCGGCGACGCTGTCTTCGCCGAGTTCGCGTATCTTCGCCTCGAGCTCGCCGGCCGCGCGGGCCGCGTAATCGGCGTCGGACTCGCCCTCGCGCTGTTCGCGGTAGGCAAAGCATGGCGCGATGTGATGCGTCTGCATCAGAAGCGGGCGAAACTGCTCGCGGCGCCATTCATTCCCGCCCGTGGCCAGCGCACCGAGGGTGTTGCCGTGATAGCTCTGGCGGCGGGCGATGACATGGCGGCGCTGCGGCTGCCGGGTCTCGACGAAATACTGACGCGCCATCTTGAGCGCGGCCTCCACCGCCTCGGACCCGCCCGAGACGAGATAGGCGTGGCTGATCCCCTCCGGCGCATCGGCCACCAGCCGTGTGCCAAGCGCTTCGGCGACATCGGTCGTGAAGAACCCGGTATGGGCATAGGCCAACTGATCGAGCTGTGCGTGCAGCGCCGCGATGACATCGGGGTGTCCGTGCCCCAGACAGGTCACCGCAGCGCCGCCCGAGGCATCGATATAGTCGTGCCCCCGAGCGTCGGTAATGGTGATGCCCTGTGCATGTGCGGCGATGGGCGGGGTGCGGCCGGTCGCGCGGTGCAGAAGATGGGTCATGATCGAACCTTTCCTGATCAGAGATGCGTGTTGAGGGCGGCCAGCTGGCGGTCGAAATCTGCCAGCGCCTCCTGGGTTCCGGCCCCGCCCTGCCCGGCCACCTGTGCGGCCAGCAGCTCCGACAGCACGAAGGCGGCCGCCATGCTGTGCAGGTAGGACGGGCTCTGCGTGCCCACGATGACGCTGCATTCGGCCCGTTCCGCCAGCGGCGAGACGGGGCTGTCGGTGATGGCCGCGACGGGCACGCCCGACTCCGCGGCCAGCACCGTGGCCTCGACGACACTGCGGGTGTATGGCTGAACCCCGACCACGAGGAGAACATCGTCACGCGTCGCGCGGCTGAGCGGGTCGAAGCCGGCCCCGCCCGCCCCGTCCAGAAGCACCGTGCGATCCGCGATCAGCGACAGGCTGTAATGCAGATGCCAGGCAGCGGCATGGCTGGACCGCAGCCCGAGGCAATAGACCCGGCGCGCTTCGGCCAGCCGCGTCGCCAGCGCGACAATCCGCTGCAGCGTGCCCGGATCGCGCAGCGCGGCAATATGTTCGCCCGCCCTGCACAGGAACTCGTCGGCAAGGGCCTCGGCACCGCGCAGATCCTGCGCCTGAAGCTGCGCAGCGGCACGACCTGCGAATCCGGCCTGCGTACCGCGCAGCGCGCCGGCATAGGCCGCGCGCAAGGCATCGAACCCCGCCAATCCCAGATACTGCGCCAACCGCGTCATCGTCGCCGGCTGCACCCCGGCGCGGCGCGCCTGCTCGCGCATCGACAGAAGCGCGACATCGTTCGGGTGATCGATGACGAAACGCGCGGCCTTGCGCATCTGCGCGGGCATTGCGGAATGCGCTGCGATAATGGTGTCGGCGATCGCTGGCAGGCTCATGTGCAACATATATATCGTGTTGAAAAATTATGCAACATATGTATCATCCTGACGGAGTTGAGTTGACCGAGGAGATTGCGCCATGCAAAGCGCCCCAGGGCCTGTCACCCTTGCCGTGGCCCCCAATGGCGGGCGCCGGCTGAAGGCCGACCACCCGGCACTGCCCCTGACGGCAGATGAGTTGGGCTTTGAGGCGGAGGCCGCGCTTGAGGCGGGTGCCGCCATGCTGCACATGCATGTCCGCGACCCGGCGGGCCACCATGTACTGGATGCCGACGCCTATGCCGCCGCGCTTCGGGCCGTACGCAGCCGGGTGGGACAGCGGCTGGTCGTGCAGATCACCAGCGAGTCGCTCGGCCGCTACGCCCCGCCCGAACAGGACGCGCTGATCCGTGCGGTGCGGCCGGAAGCGGTGTCCATCGCGCTGCGCGAACTGGTGCCCGATGCGACGCAGGAGGCCAGCTTCGCCGATCTGCTCGCATGGATGAAGGATGCGCGGGTGATGCCCCAGATCATCCTTTACGACGCAGCGGACTTGGCACGGCTGAAGGCGCTGCAGCAACGCGGCGTGATCCCGTGGGACAGCGTGCCCGTCCTCTTCGCGCTGGGACGCTACAGCGCCGGGCGCATCGCGACACCGCAGGACCTGCTGGGCATCCTCGCCGCCGGGCCAGTGCGCCCCACCGAATGGATGGTGTGCGCCTTCGGTCCCAACGAGGCACGCATCACCGCCGCCGCCGCGCTTCTGGGCGCAGATCTGCGGATCGGATTCGAGAACAACCTGGATCGCCCCGACGGCACGCGCGCGGCCAGCAACGCCGAACAGATCGCCCATATGGCACAGGTCCTGCGCGCGCTCGGGGTGCCTGTGCGCGACGGCCCCGCGCTGCGCGCGCACTGGCAGACGCTGCTCTTCGAGTGATGCCGCGCGACAGCTGCGGCGCGGGTCAGATGCGCCCCTCTTCCACCGCGAAGCAGGCCACCTCGGAAGCGTCCGAGGATGTGCCCGCGCGGACCAGCTGCGGCAGCTCGCGCTTGCAGCGGTCATTCGCATGCGGGCAGCGCGGGTGAAAGGCACAGCCGGGCGGCGGGTCGATGGGGTTGGGGATTTCGCCTTCCACGCGCTTGCGCCGGCGGCCCGACATCTCCAGATCCGGCACCGCGTCGAGCAGCATCTGGCTGTAGGGATGGCGCGGCTCGGTGAAGAGGCGCTTGCCGTCGGCCACTTCGGTCAGCCGCCCCAGATAGAGCACGCCGATCCGGTTGGCCATGTGACGCACCACCGACAGGTCATGGCTGATGAACATGTAGGTGAGGCCGAACTCATCCTGCAGATCGCGCATCAGGTTGAGGATCTGCGCCTGCACCGAAACATCCAGCGCCGATGTCGGCTCGTCGCAGACGATGAATTCGGGGCGCGACGACAGCGCGCGCGCAATGGCGATGCGCTGGCGCTGACCGCCCGAGAACTCATGCGGGTATTTCGACGCGTCGCTCGCCGACAACCCCACCGTTTCGAGCAGCCGCCCGACCTCACGGCGCAGCTCGGCCCCGCGGGCGATCTCGAAGGTGCGCATCGGTTCGGCGATGATGTCGCCGACATGCCAGCGCGGATTGAGGCTGGCGAACGGGTCCTGAAAGATCATCTGGAAGCGCTTGCGCAGTCTGCGCATCGCCTGACCGGACGTACCGGCCATCTCCTGCCCGTCAAAGACGATGCGCCCGGAGGACGGGGGCAGCAATCCGACGATCATCTTGGCGATGGTGGACTTGCCCGACCCCGACTCACCGACCAGCGCGAAGGTCTCGCCGCGGCGTATTTCGAAACTCACATCCTGCACGGCACCGAGATACTGCCGCTGCCCCCCCTCCAGCATGCGGTTGAGCCACGGCTTGGACACGTCGAAATACCGTGTCAGATTCTCGACCTGTATGAGCGCCTCGTCAGCCATGGTCACGCCCTCCCGCAACGTCGCGCCGGTACAGCCAGCAGGAGACTTGACGCCCCGCCCCGCGCGCGATGAGGTCCGGCCGTTCGGTGCGGCACCGGTCGAACACCTCCGGGCAGCGCGGATTGAAGGCGCAGCCTTGCGGAATGTTGTCGAGCCGCGGCATCGAGCCCGGGATCTGTTCGAGACGCGCGGCGGCATGCGTCAATGTCGGGATCGAGCCCATCAGCCCCCGCGTATAGGGATGCTCGGGGGCCTGCACCACATCGCGCACCGGGCCGATCTCGGCCATGCGCCCGGCATACAGGACCGCCACCCGGTCGGCGGTCTCTGAAATCACCCCCATGTCGTGGGTGATCAGCATGACCGCCGCGCCGCGTTCGGCGCAGATCTCCTTGAGCACATCGATGATCTGCGCCTGCACGCTGACATCCAGCGCGGTCGTCGGTTCGTCGGCGATTACCAGCTCGGGCTCGGCGGCAAGCGCCAGCGCAATGACGACACGCTGGCGCATGCCGCCGGAGAAGTGATGCGGGTAATCGTCGATCCTGCGTGCGGCGGCCGGAATGCCGACACGGTCCAGCAGCGCAATGGCGCGCTTGCGCGCCTCGCGCTCGTTCACATCGAGATGGGTGCGGATCGTTTCGATCAGCTGATCCGCAACGGTGTAGAGCGGATTGAGACTGGTCAGCGGATCCTGAAACACCATGCCGATGCGCTTGCCGCGCACCCGGCGCATCTTCTCGGGGCGCAGATTGTCGATGCGCTCGCCCCGCAGGCGGATCTCGCCCCCGGCGATGCGCCCCGGGGGCTCGATCAGCCCGATGATGGACTGGCCGGTGATCGACTTGCCGGCGCCCGACTCGCCCACCATGCCGAGCACCTCGCCCTCATGGATGTCGAAGGACACCTGATCGATGGCGCGCAGCGTGCCGCGACGGGTCGGAAATTCGACGACGAGGTCGCGAACCGAAAGAACGGGTTCGGACATGGTCATTTCAGCCTTGGATTGAGGGCATCGCGCAGCCAGTCGCCCAACAGGTTGACCGACAGCGCCAGCGCCAGCAGCGCGATCGCCGGGAAGAACAGGATCCACCACTCACCCGAGAACAGGAATCCCTGCCCGATGCGGATCAGCGTGCCGAGGCTGGGTTGGGTCGGCGGCACGCCCACACCCAGAAAGCTCAGCGTGGCTTCGGCGATGATCGCCAGCGCCAGACCGATGGTGGCGATCACCAGCACCGGCCCCATCACATTGGGCAGGATGTGCCGCACCAGGATCGAAGCGGGATGACGACCGATGACGCGGGCCGCCTGCACGTATTCCTTGCCTTTCTCGACCATCGTCGCGCCGCGCACGACACGCGCATACTGCACCCAGTCGGACAGGCCGATTGCCACGATCAGCACCCAGATCGCCATCGTTTCGCGGTAAGCCGGCGGGATGAAGCCGCGCGCCACACCGAAGATCAACAATGCCAGCAGGATCGAGGGGAAGGTCAGCTGCACATCCGCGATGCGCATCAGCACGCTGTCGATCCAGCCGCCGCGATACCCCGCGACAAGGCCCAGCGTGACCCCCAGAACCATTGCGAACAGCACCGCCGAGATTCCCACGAAGAGCGAGATGCGCGCGCCGTAGAGAATGGCCGACAGCATGTCCCGGCCCTGATCGTCCGCCCCCAGAAGATAGACGTTTCCGGTAAACTGGTTGGGCTCCATCGGGGGGGTGAACCCGTCCATCAGAATCAGCTCGCCCGGATTGAACGGATTCTGTGGCGCGACCCAGGGCGCGAGTATCGCGAGCACGATCATCGTGACCGCCACCAGCCCGGCGACCATCGCCACCGGAGAGGTGCGGAAGGAATAGGCGACATCGCTGTCCCAGGCGCGGGCCAGCAGATGCGGCCGTCCCTGAGACGGCGGAATTTCGGCGTCCTGGCTCACCTCGGCCTGCCCTTTCTTGCGTTCACGACCCCGGCCCGCCGCCGCGATCGACCCGCAACCGCGGGTCCACGACGTAGTAAAGCATGTCGACGACGAGATTGATGATCACGAAGACCAGCGCGATCAACATGAGATAGGCGGCCATCACCGGCACATCGACGAAGCGCACCGAATTGATGAACAGCGCCCCGACGCCGGGCCATTGAAACACCGTCTCCGTGATGATGGCAAAGGCGATGATCGACCCCATCTGCAGACCGGTGATGGTGATGACGGGCACCATGGTATTCTTGAGCGCATGCCCGAAATGCACCACCCGGTTGGACAACCCCCGCGCGCGGGCGAACTTTATGTAGTCGGCGCGCAGCACCTCCAGCATCTCGGCGCGCACCAGGCGCATGATCAGCGTCATCTGGAAAAGCCCCAGCGTGATCGCCGGCAGCACCAGCGAGGCACGGCCCGAATGGGTCAGCAGCCCCGTGCGCCACCAACCCAGATCGACCGTATCGCCCCGCCCGAAGGAGGGCAGGATGCTCAGCTCGACCGCGAACACCCAGATCAGCAGCACACCGATCAGAAAGGTCGGCAGCGACACGCCGATCAGCGATACCGTCATGATCGCGCTCGACAGCCAGCCCCGGCGGTTGAGCGCCGTGTAGACGCCCAGCGAGACGCCGATCACGAAGGCGAAAATCCCGGAGATGAGGGCCAGCTCCAGCGTCGCCGGCAGACGGCTGAGGATCAGCTCCATGACGGGTTGCTGCAACCGGTAGGAGATTCCGAAATTCCCCTGCAACGCGCGCCCGATGAAGTCGATAAACTGCACGATGAAGGGGTCGTCCAGCCCCAGCCGCGCGCGCAGCGCCTCGCGGTCGGCAACGGTGGCCTCCTGCCCCAGCATCGTCGCGACCGGGTCGCCGACGAAGCGAAACAGCGAAAATGACACGAAGGCGACGACAAGCATCACGATCACGGACTGGAATAGCCTGCGGATGATGTAAGCCAGCATCGGGATCGGGCGCCTGTGTCAGGGAAAGCATGCCACGCGGGCACGGGGTGCGCCCGCGCAGCTATACTGCGCGGGCGCGGCGTTCAACCCCATCAGTCGAAGGTGACGTCCGTCATCCGCGGCTGATTCTCGGGGTGCACCGGCAGCGAGATGTCGTCGCGCATCGCGTAGGCCAGAAGCTGGTTGTGCACCGGCAGGAAGACACGATCCTCCTGCACCTGCTCCCAGACCTCGGCGATCATGGCATCACGCACATCGAGGTCCGTCTCGGTCGCCATTTCCTGGATCAGCGCGTCGACCTCCGGATTGGAGTAGCGCGATCCGTTCCAGCCGCCGCGCGCACCTTCCGTAGTATGCACAAGGAAGTCGAAGACATACTGGCTGTCGAAGGTCGGCACGCCCCAGCCCAGAAGGTAGAAGTCGGTCTCGCGGTTCTGGATGAGCGGGAAGTGCAGCGACCGGGTCTGCGAGACCATGTTGGCGTCGATCCCGATCCGGCCGAGCATCCCGACATAGGCCTGGGTGATCGCCTCGTCGTTGAGGTACCGATCATTCGGGGTGTGCAGATCGAAGGAGAACCCGTCCGGGTACCCGGCTTCGGCCAGCAATTCGCGCGCACGCTCGTAATCGGGCTCCGGGTAGGCGTCGAGCTCTTCGGTCCAGCCATTGACGAAGGGCGGCGTCGTCACCCCGGTGGGCAGGGACTCCCCGCGCATCACCACCTGCTGGATCGCGTCGCGGTCCAGCGCCAGATGCAGCGCCTCGCGCACCCGCGGATCGGCGAACGGGTTGCCGTCGACATTCGCGGATTGCAGCGATTCCGACCCCTGATCGTAGGCGAAGAAGATCACGCGGTTCTCGGGGCCCTTCTCGACCTTGATGCCGTCGGTCTGCTCGAGGCGCGCGATGTCCTGTACCGGCACATCCTGAACCACATCGACCTCGCCCGACATGAGCGCCGCAACGCGTGTCGCAGCTTCGGCGATCGGGGTGTAGATGATGCGCGTGACTTCCGGTGCGTCGTCCCAGTGATCCTCGAAGACGGCAAGCTCGGTGCGCACCTCGGGGTCACGGTCGACCAGCATGTAGGGGCCGGTGCCGTTGGCGTTGCGCACGGCGTGGCTTTCCTCGCCACCGGCGAAGTCCTGCGGCGCCTCGACGCCGTGCTCTTCGGCCCAGGCGCGGCTCATGATGAAGGTGTTGGTCAGGTTCTGCACATAGAGCGGCGACGGCCCGTCGAGCCGGATATGGACGGTCAGGTCATCTTCGGCCGTCACCTCCACGACCGAGGCGTGCAGCCCCTTCATGTCCGAGGTTTCCGCCATGGCACGATTGATCGAGAAGACGACATCGTCCGCGGTGAACGGCGTGCCGTCATGGAAGGTCACGCCCTCGCGCAGGGTGAACTCCCAGACCGTGTCGTCATCGGGATGAATCCGCCATTCGGTAGCCAGACGCTCGGTCAGCGCGCCGTCAACGGCCCGTCCGACCAGGGTTTCGTACACGTGGTGGTTCAGCGTGTGCGTCGGGCCCTCGTTCTGCGCGTGCGGGTCCATCGTCAGCGCGTCGCCGACGCGCGCCCAGCGCAGCGTTTCCGCGTCGAGCGGGGCCGTCGTCAGCGCCATGGCGAGCGCCGCGCCACCCAGCAAGGCCGCCGTGCCGCCACGGCGCCCGAATGATGCGATGTTGCTGATCTTCATCTTCTTGCTCCCTGTGAAAAGCCGTTGCGCGGGCGGCTGGACGCCGCCGCGCCACACCGCTTCACCCTTCGCACAAAGCGCCGTTCTGTCAAGAACTCGACGCCGGACCATGGCAGAAACGCTCGGAATTCCGGAATGAACGAACGCTGGCGCAAACATTCGCGTGACCACGCCCGAGTTGCGGTTGCCGTCCGGTGCCGCCGCCGCATATGCGCATGTCAGGAGGCTGATCATGCTGGACGCTCGGGTAAGACCCTTCATCGACCCCCCGCTCAACCATGCGGGGCGGGTTCTGGCGCGTGCCGGCGTGCCCGCGAATGCGGTCACCCTTGCCGGGCTGGTGATCGGGCTGACAGCGGCGTGGTACATAACCGCCGGCGCGGTGATGCTGGCGCTCGCGCTGATCATTGTCTCGCGCCTGGCCGACGGGCTGGACGGGGCGATCGCACGTGCCGC
>LFIK01000205.1_pt1 | contig 42015 bp, 33 predicted proteins | sample 643401 | NCBI WGS metagenome assembly LFIK01 (sample SAMN03777447, study PRJNA286221) | soda lake metagenome | biome: soda lake; feature: Kulunda steppe; material: water; isolation source: sample T5-Br brine of Lake Tanatar-5 | place: Russia: Kulunda steppe | collected 2010-07
AGGAATTCCAAAAAAACGATGAAGAGCTAACCTTCAGGGAATTTCAGGCTGCAATCTGGAGTCTGGCCGGTTATATGGAGATTGCACCGGAATTTGATTTAACAAAACTTTCGGACAGTGAACTTCCAAGTGATTTCAGAACGAACGGGGTTGCAAATTTCAATAAGCAGAAAGTCCTTGATATGGTAAGTAATGTATTGTCTAATTACTCAAGTGTAGTTGTATCGTACTATGGAGTTGTCGGGCAAACAGCAGACGATCAACAGGATATCATCAAAGATCCGGAAGATCCCAGTGATCCAGAAGTAGGAATTGATAGAATTGAGTTGATACCTGATCCTGCAGAAGTCAGAGAGACCTTAACCATTCAAATGGATGCAACTGTTTATAATGAAGAGAATGAGATCGTAAGTTGTAATTTGGATTGGACAATCGGTGACGGTTTTTATGCTTCAGTTGATGGAAACGGTTTAGTTACAGGAATTAATGAGGGGCAAACAACGGTAACCGCAGATTGTAATGGAATAAGTGCTACTGCTACAGTAGTTGTTACTCCACCCCCGCCCGTGATTGATGAGGATACATATATCTATATCTATTTTGATTCTTCTGGTTCAATGGATAGCACATTAAGTCCATTGGTATCAATGAGAAATAACTTGTTAAGAAGTGCATTGCTTCCATTTTACAATAATAATGAAGCTGCGTATGATGAACAGGTGAATGTGATTAGCTGGAGTAATGAGCGAACATTCAATGTTATGAATTTACAGGGTGCACAACCTCCGGATGGAAATGTCATTGTATTGGTGTTCCAGGATGAGGCTCATTCAACGTATCATGGAAGTGGTTCGACGTGGAGCCCTAATTCTGCACGGACATTTAATTTTAACACTGATATTACTAATCTAAGAACGCGGTTGGATCAGTTTGCGAATGATTTTAGTCCGGAATATTACAGAAGCGTCATTTTCCAAGTGACTAACACTACATTCTCGGGAGTTGAAAGTCAAGTGGGAGCTAATTTTAAAGCACTAATTCAGGCTGTTGAAAATGGCACCGGAAATTATGCGCCACCTTACGGCCTGTCCGATCGTAGTGAAATAACTTATGTCTATGACGTTGAGGACGGTGATAGTCCCGAAGCATATTTAGAATTGGTAATTGACGCATTGAAAGATCTCGGATTCCAGCTCTAAATAACTTGTATCAACATTAATTTTATAGAAAAGGAAGGGCACTTTAGTCCTTCCTTTTTTATTCCCCAACCACAGTCATAACCAACCTCCTCGCCCCACCCCGATTCCTGTGCTCACAAAGATAAATCCCCTGCCACGTTCCCAGGTTAAACGCTCCGTCTGTTACAGGTATGGATACAGAACTCCCGAGCAGTGAACTTTTTATGTGGGATGTCATATCATCCGGCCCTTCCAAAGTGTGTTCAAACAGTGAACTGTCTTCCGGAACCATTCTGTTGAAATGCGACTCGAAATCGCGGCGTACGGAAGGGTCAGCGTTTTCATTGATCGTTAAACCGGCGCTGGTGTGCTGAATGAAGATATGTGCAATTCCGGCTTTGACATCTCTTAACTCAGGGATTTTCTCAAGAACCTCATCTGTTATCAGTTGAAAGCCTCGAGGTTTAGGTGAAAGTGTAATTGTTTTTTGAATCACGCTCATAAGCTATCCAAAGATTCCTTTAATAACACCGCCATCGTGACTAATTGTCTGCCCGGTTACATAGCCGCTATGAGGCGACAAAAGCCATGCTGCCAATGACGCAAGCTCTTCGGCCTTACCCATTCTTTTCACGGGAATATTTGCAACCAATTCTTCTTTTGCTTTGTCGTAAGAGATCCCTTTGATACTGCTGTTATTCTGGATCACTCTTTCAATGGCAGGGGTTTCATGGGAACCGGGCGCCAATACATTCACGGTTACCCCTTTATCAGCAATTTCCAAAGCAAGTGATTTGGCAAAACCGACAACCCCGGCTCTAAATGAATTGCTCAATGATAAAGAGGGTAGAGGCTGTTTTACTGATTGGCTCTCAACAAAGAGTATCCGGCCATAGTTGTTTTGAACCAGAAGAGGAGCCAGGCGAAGTGAAAGATCAATTTTCCAGCGCATAACAAGTTGCCAGGCAGCATCCCAGTCTGTCATATCGGTATTCTGAGGTGTTCCGGTCGGCGGGCCACCGGCATTGAGTACTATACCATGAAAGGATCCTTTTTTTACACTCTTCTCAATCTTGGAAAGCGTTTCACTATAGATCAAGCTCCCTTCTATGATAGTGGTCTGTTTTTCGTAGTGGCTGTATTTATCTTTTAAAAGGTTTCCACGCCGGGCGACTAAGACAACATGTGCCCCCTCTTTTAACAGTTGACGCGCAATGGCTTCACCGAAACCGCTGCTCGCTCCACACACGATAAACCGTTGTTTTTCAAGTTTTAAATTCATGGTACTACAATTGGGTTAGTATAGTTAATGCAGAAATAATATCGACTTGTCGTAATAAAAGCTTATTTTAGGAAGCTGTAAACATTTTCATTTAAATAATAAACTTAATCTGATTTGTTCAAGGCAAATCAGATGGTGATTTACCAAATTTATGACACAAGATATTAGAAATATAGCCATTATCGCTCACGTTGATCACGGGAAAACCACACTGGTTGACCAAATGCTTAGACAGAGCGGTACATTCAGAGAGAATCAACAAGTAGACGAGAGAGTAATGGACTCCGGTGACCTCGAAAAAGAGAAGGGGATTACCATTAGTTCTAAAAACACAGCCGTTATCTGGAAAGATACCAAAATCAATATTGTGGATACACCGGGTCACGCTGATTTCGGAGGTGAAGTGGAGCGTATTCTGAAGATGGTAAACGGTGTGATTCTGCTTGTGGACGCTGCAGAAGGCCCTCTGCCACAAACAAAATTTGTACTTCGAAAATCACTTGCACTTGGCTATCAACCCATTGTTCTGATTAACAAAATTGACAGACAGGATGCGCGTCCGGATGCGGTTCTGAATATGATATTTGATCTTTTTGTATCACTGGATGCCAGTGATGAACAGCTCGATTTCCCGGTTCTATATGCGGCTGCTATTGAAGGCTATGCTAAAAACGAACTTGAAGACGAGAACGTGGATATGGCACCGCTGTTTGATAAGATTGTAGACCACATCCCACCGCCAGAGCAGATTACAGATGCTCCGTTCAAAATGCTGGTAAGCAGTGTAGATTGGAATGATTATGTTGGTCGTATTGCCATTGGCCGTGTAGAGCAGGGTACGATCAAAACCAATCAGGAAATTATTTTGATGGACCGTAAGGGAAATCAGAAAATAAAAGCAAAAGCTACTAAACTGTTTACGTTTAACGGGTTGAACCGGGAACCGGTAGAGGAAGCTCAGGCGGGAGATATTTTTGCCATGGCAGGGTATGATGCCGTTGAGATCGGCGATACGCTTACTCACGTTTCAGACCCTACTCCGATCGAGTACTACGATATTGATCAGCCAACTATGGCGATGTACTTCAGAGTAAATAACTCTCCTTTTGCAGGTCTGGAAGGCGATTATGTGACGTCGAATATGATAAAGGATCGTCTGAATAAGGAGATCCGGACCAACGTATCCATTCAGGTTGAGCAGACAGAAAATCCGGATATTTTCAGAGTGGCCGGCCGGGGAGAACTTCAGCTTTCGATCCTGATTGAAACCATGAGAAGAGAGGGATTTGAATTTGCAGTTTCAAGACCGGAAGTGCTTTACCGGGAAATTGATGGACAGACTCACGAACCGTTTGAAGAGGTTGTAGTGGATGTTCACTCCGACTACAGTAATAAAGTGATCGACAATCTTCAGAAAAGAAAAGGTATCATGACATCGATGGTACAGGAAGGAGAGAACCACAGAGTTGAGTTTAAAGTGCCTTCGCGAGGATTGATCGGTTTCAGGGGAGAGATGCTAACTGAAACCCGCGGAACAGGTATCATGCACCAGCAGTTCGACTCTTATGAGCCTTATGCCGGTGACATTCCCGGACGTACACGAGGTGCTCTCATCTCTCTTGAGAAAGGTGATGTAACACCTTATGCCCTGGAGGGGCTTCAGGACAGAGGCCAGTTCATCGTGCAGCCGGGTGACCCCGTTTATACCGGGCAGGTTGTTGGGATTAACAATCGTGCAGATGATCTGGTTGTGAACGTAGTAAAAAAGAAAAATCTTACGAATCACAGAGCGACACAAACTGCTGATTCAGTGAAAATTTCTCAAGCGAAAAAAATGAGTCTCGAACAGTGTATTGAATTCATCGACAATGATGAGCTGCTGGAAGTGACTCCAAAAAGCCTGAGAATTAGAAAAACCTATCTCGATCATAACGAGCGAAAAAGAGCTGAGAAGCAGAAAGAGCTGGTTTAACTCACCCCCTGTCCCCCGTCTCTATCTCGATAGAGAGGGGGAGCTACAGAATTGATTATTAAGAATCTACGAGGTCAGGTAAAAAGTTAGATTACAAAGTCCTCATTTCTTGCTTGAATACAAGGGAACAGGGGATGAGTCTTATAAGGAATGACTGTTTATATTTTATCGTTTTCATTCACATGAGAAACTTCAACAGTCACAGAGTCTTTAAACAAAATCAAAAAGAACCTAATCCGGATGGGGATTATGTTCTCTATTGGATGCAGATTAACCGGCGATTTCACTACAATTTTGCACTGGAATACGCCGTAGGTTGGGCCAATAAACTTGGCAAGCCACTGCTAATCCTGGAAGCATTTTCTTGCGATTATCCCTGGGCAACAGAACGATCTCACTCATTCATGATGCAGGGGATGAAAGAGCATCTGGATTATGCAACAGATCAGGATCTGAACTATGTTTCCTTTGTGGAAGGGGAGGGAGGACAGTATAAGAAACTACTTTTTGATCTGGCTTCTAACGCATCTGTTCTGGTTACGGATGAGTACCCCGTCTTTATTATGAAAGAGAGAAACCGGGATTATCCAAAGGAGTTGAATATTCCGTACATCACAGTAGACAGTAATGGTCTCATCCCGCTTGGCCTGACCGATAAAGATCCCTACAGCGCATATTTTTTCAGGAAAATTATGCAAAAACATTTTGTGGAGGCGTTCACAAATCCGCCGAAGCGGAATCCGCTGGATGAGTTGGAGGTTCATTCAAAAGTAGAATTATCGGAATCCGTTTTTGATAATCTCCCTGATGCGAAAAAAGCATTAAATGATATTCCGGGCTTTATAGCCAAGCTAAATATTAACCGTGATGTAAAAGCGATTGAGTGGCAAGGCACACGTTCGGCCGGTCTTGGTATGCTTGGGCAATTTATTAAAAATGGATTGCTGGAATATGATGAGAAACGAAACGATCCGGATGAGAAAAAAACAAGCCAGCTCAGTCCCTGGCTTCATTTTGGAAAAGTTTCGGAGTACGAAATTGTGAAAGCTGTTTTAGAACATCAGCCGGAAGGTTGGGATCTGGATAAGATCACATTTAATAAAGGCTCAACCGGCGGTTTTTTTAATGGCAATCCGAACATCGACGGTTTTCTGGATGAGGTGATTACCTGGCGCGAGGTTGGTTTCCATTTTGCCCATCACAGGCCCGACTATGACAGAATTGACAGTTTACCCGACTGGGTACAGAAGACGATGGATGAACATCGTGATGACCCGAGAGAGTGGGTTTACAGCTATGATGAACTGAAAAATTCCCAAACTCACGATGAGATCTGGAACGCAGCTCAAACTCAACTGCGTGAAGAGGGAATTATCCATAACTATCTGAGGATGCTTTGGGGTAAAAAAGTGATCGAGTGGACACCGGATTATGAAACTGCTGCTCAATATCTAATTGACCTGAACAACACGTATGCCATTGACGGTCGCGATCCCAATAGCTATTCAGGTATATTCTGGTGTCTTGGGCGATTTGATCGGGCATGGCAGGAGAGATCTGTTTTTGGAAAGTTGCGCTACATGACCAGTGAAAGTACCCGCAAGAAAGTGAAGCTGAAAGAGTATCTGAACCGATATGGAAATCAGAAAAGTCTGCTCTGATTTGTACCTATAACTTCAGTCATTAAAAATCTCCCCTAAAAAGGGGACAAAAAGAGGGGTGTAATTTTTTTAAAATTCAATCCGTATTTACACAATCTTGGTTTTTTTTCTGATGCGCTTACAACTGAACTCTTGTTCTACAGCTCCCCGATTAAAGCATTTACCAGTCGCGCAAAGTCCTCTTTGCGGGTTTCGGCGGCAGCTTTTACTTCTGCATGATCCAGTTTCTGTTTGAGAACTCCGGCCGCCATATTAGTAACGAGTGAGATTGCTGCAGCGGGTAAATTAAGCCGTGAAGCCTCTATCAGCTCCGGAGCTGTACTCATGCCTACCACATCCACTCCCATTGTTCTGAAGGCTCTGATTTCGGCCTTTGTTTCATAACTGGGCCCTTTAGCGAACAGGTAGGTGCCACGCTGAACTTCAAGTCCGATTGAAGCGGCGATTTCTCGCACTCTGTCGGCAACCGGCCGTAAATTGTAGCTGAATTTCTGAGATGCTACAGGAGATACTTTATACAGCCCGCGAAAAATATCATCAATGACCATCAAATCACCCACTTTGAAACTAGTGTTGATGGCACCGGCTGCGTTGGAAACGATTAGCTTTTTTGCATTAAATGCTTTAGCTAAACGAACGGGCAGAACGGTTTTGGAAAGCGGATATCCTTCATAGTGGTGAAAACGCCCCGAAAATGCGATGATTTTTTTTCCTCCAACCAACCCGGTAAATAACTCACCTGCGTGTCCTTCTACACTTGAGTGGGGAAAGTTAGGAATCTGATTGTAGGGAATCGAAAACGGCTCGTCGATAGTGGTAGAAAAGTCACCCAGACCGGAACCGAGTATTACGGCTGCTTCAATTTCTTCAGGAAAATCGTTTTCAATCAGGTGTGCTTTAATTTTTTCAATGTATTCGGGCAGTTCACTCATGATATATTTTCAATTGTATATCCTTTTTTCTTGTCGTAGTCAGTCAATTTAAAAATAGGGTGATCTGACTCATGATACGTCATAATAGCATAACCTTCATCATATGCAAGCCTCTGAAGCTCATTTCGAACCTTTAAACTCTGTTTTGGATCGAAATCAAATTTTGCCTCAAAAGAACGGTTAACGGCACTTCGACGCCCAAGTACATCACCTGCCATAATGTAACGATCTTCTCCATTTTCATAAAAGAGTACCTGATGAAATTCGGTATGTCCGCCAATTTTTTTGGTACGTACATGCCCAATTTGGTTTTCATCATCTTCTAAAAAGTGGAGATTGCCATGAGAATCGATGAAATTAAAAAAATCTTTTTCATCATCACCCTGCTTTTCAACCACTTTTCTGAGTTTATCCCACTCATTTTTTGAAACCCAGATTTTTGCATCCGGAAAAGTAAGCTCCCAGTATCCGTTTTTTCGGTTTGCTAATCCGCCAATGTGATCGAAGTGAAGGTGGCTGGCAAAAATATCGGTGATTTCGAAATCTTCAATCCCTTCGTCTTCAAGATTTTCGAGGATGGTATCAATGGAAGTATTCTCGCCCAGTAAATCACCCAATCCAACATCGAATAGAATATTTTTTTCACCATCCTGAATCAAAAAAGGATTGATGGAGAGCTTGAGCGTCCCTTTGTGTGGCGGATCATCCCGCTGAATTCTTCTGAAGATTTTGTCTAACCCTACAGAAAAAGTTCCCTCGTATAGAGGTTTTACATTAACCTTACTCATAGTGTATTGTTGCTAAAATAATTTTTTAGAAGGGGAGTATTATTTGTTCTCAAACTTTTCGTAAGCATCGATAATGTCTCGAACAAGTTTATGACGAACCACATCTTCCTGGCTTAAATAGACAAAGGAAATACCATCGATGTCTTTAAGAATATTTTGAATAGAAATTAGGCCGGACTCCTGTTTTTTGGGAAGATCGGTCTGGGTGATGTCTCCTGTAATAATTGCACAGCTGTTAAATCCAATCCGTGTCAAAAACATCTTCATCTGCGTGTTGGTAGCATTCTGAGCCTCATCTAAAATGACGAATGCATTGTTGAGTGTTCGCCCCCGCATGTAGGCGAGGGGAGCAATTTCAATCGTATTTTTTGCAAGCTGAAACTCAAGCTTATCAAATTCAATCATCTCTTCCAGGGCATCGTAGAGCGGACGCAAATAGGGATCCACTTTCTCTTTAAGGTCGCCGGGTAAAAAACCAAGATTTTCACCTGCTTCAACTGCAGGTCTTGCCAGAATAATTTTTTTAACCTTTCTCTCCTTCAGGGCTTTCACCGCAAGTGCAACAGAAGTATAGGTTTTACCTGTTCCTGCAGGACCTATGGCAAATAGAATATCATTGGTTTCGGATGCTTTTACAATATTTCTCTGACCCGGAGTTTTGGCAGAAATAGCTTCTCCGGTGTGCGTGTGAATAATTACATCACCTTTATCTTGCATAAAAGGCTTATGGGATGATATGGAACGACCATCATCCTCGGTTTTGTCTGCCAACGCTAAAAGAGTAGATACGTCCTGAGATTTGATGTTACCTGTTTGCCGGCCAATCGATATCATCTCACTCAATATCTCTTCGATGGCACTTACCTCTGCCTGAGGACCTAATATCTTGATGCGATTTCCCCTGGCCGTAATTTTGGTGCAGGGAAAAGCCCGGTCCAGTTGATTTAAATGTTCATCACTGAAACCGAGAATGACAACCGGGTCCAGATCTTTGATGAAAATTGTTTTTTCAATCAGTTGTTGAGAAGTATCGATAGGAATAGTTGCTTAAGTTTTTATTTGAATGATTCTTTGTAGTGTCACATTTAATTAAACTACTTTTTCTGATCCTTTTAAAGCCAGAGACTGCAGTTCGCTGATTCGTTCAGGAATGTCTTCTGCCTTGAAGACGCTACTACCGGCAACCAGGACATCCACACCAGCTTGAACAAGTTTTGTGATGTTTTTGGTTCCGACACCGCCATCAATTTCTATCAGAAAATCGGTATTTAATTCGCTTCTAATTTCTTTTAGCTCAGTTACTTTTCTATAACTGGATTCTATAAATGATTGGCCGCCAAACCCCGGGTTGACGCTCATAATCAAGGCAAGATCTACTTCGGGCAGAATAGGTTTGAGTAACTCTGTGCTGGTAGCCGGATTAATAACCACACCGGCCATACAGCCATTTTGTTTGATATTCTGTATGGTTCTGTGTAGATGTGGGCAAGCTTCATAGTGAACGGATATCAAATCAGAACCGGCATCTGCAAAATCCTCTATATATAGATCAGGATTATCAATCATCAAATGAACATCTAAAAATGAATCTGGCACAGCTTCCCGAACGGCTCCCACAATTCCGGGTCCATAACTGATATTGGGCACAAAGTGCCCATCCATAATGTCGCAGTGGAACCAATTTATTACGGAATCTTTACATGTCTGTAGCTCATCTCCGAGCTTTAAAAAGTCAGCGGCCAGGATGGATGGAGCTAGTATTGGAAGATCAAAATTCATTAAGAATTGATTAGTTGTTTTGAATTTGAGTTGTGTCGGGTGGAATTGTATTTGTGGTGTCGTCAATTACAGCACCTGTTTCAGACTCTTCGCGAGCATCAAACCTTTCTGATACAATTAGCTGAATGGTTTCACCTTCCGTTAATTCGGGACCGACCGGACTATAAGATAGTACCGTGTTTGGGGTTACATCTCTGGCCGGTTCAAACCGGATTTCTCCGACTCTGAGGCCGGCACGCATAATCTGCTGCTGTGCTTCCGACAGGCGTAAACCTTCAACATCTGGTACTTGCACCATTCTTGTTCCAAGGCCGTCACTAACCACGAGGTTGATGGAAGTGCCACGTGCTACGGTATCTTCGGGAGCAATAGACTGGCGTAAAATTGTATTTCTGAACCGATCTGATTCATAACTTATCGAGCCAACGGTAAGTCCGTGATTTTCGAGCTGCAGGCGCGCATTTCTATATGATAGATTTACCACGTTTGGAACCACAACTTGCGGGGTTGTCTCTGTATTAACCGTTAAATAGACTTTGCGGTTTGGCTTAACGAGCTGTTTTGCGGATGGAGATTGATCGATCACATAGTTTGCAGGATAAGCAGAATGAGCTCTGCGGTCGTGAATTTCAAATCTCAATCCGAATGATGTTAACAGGTGTTCGGCCTCATCAAGTGAGAGCTTGGTAACATCGGGTACAGTTACCCCCTCGTTGTAGTTGGTATACTTTGGCATGATGTAGGAATCGAATAGTAGTACAATGATGATTCCTGCGGTTATCAATCCTGCCAGTGAGATGTAAAGCGTTTTATTTTTTAACAGTGCAAGTAAAGTTTTCATGGGTGGAAAATACGATTTTCAATCTGATGTTAGAAACGAACTGTCATACTAATTTGTCGGCCGGGCGCTATACTTGGAGTAGCTTCAACCCGATTTTGTTTCAGCTGAACCGTAAAGAGCGCATCAAAGGCAGAAGCAACGTGATTTGCAATTAAAAGCATCTGAAATGTTCTTCCGGTTCTGTACAGATCATTAAAACGTTCAGCATCATCGGCAAATTGCCAGAAAAGCGGGCTGGCGTAGGCTCCGTTTCGGTCAAAAAAATAGCGCTGATTGAAATCACTACCGGTGTGGCCAAGCTGATCGTGAAAATCGTGATAATCTCTCCACCCGGCCTGATATTGATAGTATTTAGCAATCAGCTCGTAGTATTGCTGGGACCCGTAAGCCGGAAGAGAGTGAGAGAAATTATTGGCTGACTGATCGTCGGTTGTCATATAGCGAGTATTGCGTTCTGCATTTCGCAGAATGTTAATATCAACAGCATTCCAATCAACATCAGTATCAAAAGCGGGAGTCAATCCGGAAACTTCATCATGTAGTTCACTTATATACGGATTGGATAGATTGTGAACTGAGTGATATTCAATAAGCCACTGTGCATACTGCACAACACTCCAGTTTTGATCAGCATTACGCTCGTAGTTACGTTCTCCTCTGGCACCGCGGTTTCGGTAATCTAGAGCAAGAATAATAGCTGTTGCCTCTATGGCGGCGAATAAGCCTGCTCGAACCCAGTTTCCATTTATGGCCTGGGCTGATCCGGGAAGTATCGCAGAGCTTAAGAATGAAAGCCCGGGGCTATTCCGAACCGAACTAAAAACTGAAGGATTGTCAGCGCTGTAAAAGTTATTGGTAAAGGCCGGCTCTATCAGGTCATATTTATTGAAATCAGATGACTCTGCTCGCAGTTCATCCTCTGACTGCTGAGCAAAACTAAAACAGGGTATCAAAAATAGATAGAGGAATATGTAGGTGCCTTTCATAACAGGTCAAAATCAAAAGTTAAACCAAAGTAGAAGAGGATTTCCCTGCCATAGCGAACAGTCTCGCGATCCTGAGTAGTGACAAATTGCGACGGTAAGTTAACATCAAACCGGTTCAATCCATATGAGGTGTTTATGAAAAATTTCATTGGGAAAAGATAGGCATTGTTGAATGCAAATCGCAGTTCTGCACCAACTCCGGATTTTAGATTATTGCCGATATTTAGCGGCCCGCCCCACCCGTTACCGGTTTCAGCATAAAGGTGAGCGTAGAGTTTATCCAGAGAGTACGCGCCAATTTGTTGATTGATACGCTGTATCAAAGGTGTGATGTAGGATGTGCGTATGTATGCTGTTCTTTGCCCGCCAATGGCAAAAAATGGGTAAGAACGGAGTCCGGCAAGTCCGCCGCTGTAGTCCAGATAGAAGTAGTCTTCAGGGTTATTCAGATAGGTGAATGCCCTGGAAGTGATAAGGCCTGTTGACTGTTCTGTAATCGAAAATCCATACTGACCTCTCCATTCAAGGGAGTGATTTCTCTCACTTTCATAAATCGGAGCCAGTGTACCTTCTTCAAGTTCAAAACGGTCAAGAAGCCGTCCCGGTTGAAATTTATAAATAAATGAACTCTTGATTCCTTCAGGGGCGATATCCGAGTGCCGGGTGGGTTCTACGAGCTCTGCATGGTAGGCGGCCGAAAAAGTAGTTCCTCTGAAATATTCTGATGAGGAACCCGGTATAAATTCCTGATACTCCTCAGAGTAAAACCCATCACTCGAAACAGAATACGGAGAATAGGAAGCTCCCAACTCCAGTAAACTCCATCGGTTTAATTTACTTCGAAGAAACAGATTGGCTTCCCAAATAGAGTAGCGGGTATCAATTCGTCGTGTTTCCGGCAGGCAGGAAGTGCATCTGAACTCTTCGAACTCAAGACCGTTTTTCACGTTTCTCTTTAAATTATAGAGCTCTATTGATATGGTGGGAGACCAGCTTCGCTCGATAAATGGTAGCCCTCGATGTTCGGCAATAAAGAATAGATCTCTATCCAGGTTATTAATTCTTGCGGGTGTAAAGAAATCTCCCAACCCATCAGCGGGTCTGGATCCAATACCTAAAAGTGCTCCGGCAAAAAGAGAGATATTTTCAGTTACATCCCTTGTGGAGAAATAGGCACCAACCTTTAGATCGCGCCACAGGTTTTCGGATAGATCTCCAAATCTGCCCGAACGAATCAATGCACCGTTTCCGCCTTTTAATTTGGAGTAGTTGTCGAACCGCACAACAGGAAATATAGAGAGTCCGGTGGTTGTTTCGCTGTATTCATCAATCTGGTATTCAAAATCAGACTTTGCCTCGTTATCAGCAGTGAAGAGATTTATTTGATCACCATCCGAAAGCTCAAAAATATGATTTAATTGAACTCTATTTGTGATCAAATCCGTTTTGGTGATTTTGTATCCATTAGATCTGTACTCAGCCATGTAGAGTTCATTCTGAAAAACGTAAGGCATAAAAGCTCCGCCCAGCACGTCTGTAACCTGTTCGACCTGTTCGGACTTTAAATGAACTCTGTAAATATTAAAAATTCCGGTTATATCGGATGAGAAATAGAGATACTCATCATTGCTATCAACCCACGGATCTCTGAAATCGATATATCTGCTTTCAAAAACAGAATCAACACTTTTATCGCTGATGGAGTAGAGGTAGATGTTCCGGTTTGACCGGCGAGCTGCAGAAAAATAGATATTACTTCCGTCTGCACTCCAGACAGGCGAATGGATAGTTTCGCCACTTTTAAAATTGGTAAGTACTTCACTTTCTCCCGACTCTATATCTACCAAAACAAGGTTTTGGGTTCCTTCCGAAAATTGTACAGCTGCCACCTTATCTGATTCTGGATGCCATGCGGGATCTTGCAATCTTCCATTAAATGTCAGTTGTCTGCTTGATTGCTCATCAATGTTGTAGATATAGAGATCGTTGTACGTTTCACCAAATCGGTTTTTATCAGCACGGCTGTAGATGATTTTATTTCCATCAGGTGAGAATGAGAATCTACTGCTAATAAAATCGAGACCGGCATTTGTGGTAAATCCGTGTGAAAATTGGTAACTCTGCCCGGCAGAAAAGGATTGGTCTGAACTGAGATCGTCAACCTCGGTGAGGCTATCATTTTGGACTAAAACAAGTGTATTACGAGCATAATCTCGTCCCCTGTTGGAAAGATATGCGAAATGTTCTCCATTTGGACTGTACTGTGGATGAAAATTGAAAAAGCCTTCAGGCTCAATCTTCGTAGATTCGGTCTCTGTTTGATTTAGTTGTGAGTACTCATTCTGCTTCTGGTTGATCCACTCCTTAAACAGCTGTTCACCGGAAAATCCGGTAACGGATTCTATCGTTTTACTGAAATTTTGATGTTTGCCATCCGCCGAAGCAGAGGTAATATCAGCCAGTATTTTTTCTCCAAATCTGTCAGCTAGATAAATTGTAAATCCAAACCCCTGGTTGTAAACAAGTTCACGCTCCAGGCTAGTTTTTGAACTGAAGTGTCCCATTTCCGTAAAGCTGAGAAAAGAGTCTGACAGAACTGATGAGCGAAGAAGCATATCTCTGTGGCTGTCCCAGTAATCATACTCCATTCCTGTACGCTGGTATTGTGCTGTTCCCTCTGCAAACCAGGCGGGAATACTAACAGTTGCAAATGGCAGGGTTATCACACCTTTGGGAAAACCGTATAAAACATCGGGTCGTCGAACATCTTCATAAGAAAGCCATTGAAAATAGATAGCCGGTATTTGACTGCTTCTTCTCATAGAAGCTCCCAGCTGCACCATGTGTGTAAACTCATGAGTAATTACATTTTCAAGCCAGTCATGCGTGCCTCTTAAGGGCGTGTCTAAAGCTGGAGTCCAGATTTCAATCTTGTTGTCAAAGAAGAATGCTGCGCCATTAGAAAAATCTTCTCTTTCTCTTAACACAATACTTATTCTCCGGTCAGGAGTGTAATTATAGAGCTCTGTAATGGGTTTGTAGATTGAATCGGCAATGATTGCTGCTTGCTGTGCACTCCATTCACTCCCTTCCTGAAAATGGATGGAGAAGTGTTGACTTTCTATAGTAAACCAGGGTAAATGGTTATGTGGATAGTCGTAAAATTGTGGGGAGGACTGAGAATATGTGCTACTCAACAATCCTGTGAGAACGAATATAGCTGCAAGGAAAGCGGATCTAATTCGATATGTGTTTAAACTTGTCATCTACTTTGTAATGGCAATTTGCACAAGTTTACTCTCTTTTTTACCGTCTTTCTCAACCGTAATCAGGGCAATATAACCTCCGCTGGCCCACGAAGATGTATCAACGGAAATTTCTTCTACAGAAATGCCGCGGCTTTCAATCTTACGGCTATAAATGGTCCGTCCGCTCAACGTCGATATTTGAATTTGCACTTCAGCCGGTCCGTTGGTTTGAAAGCGAATATTTGTACTGTTCTGTGCAGGGTTAGGCCAGTTATAGGTTTCAGTTTTGTTTAACAATCCAAAATCAGGAGCCTGATGTTGACCGCTGTTGATAAATACAGAACTTTTATTGTTTAACTGATTGCCGTATAGAGAGCCCCATCTGATATCCCGCATTTCAGGAAACTCCCAAATTTTCAGATCTCTGGCCGGCCCAACTGCTGCAATATACTGTTCAATCAGTAAAGGGCTAATAATTTGATCATTAAGTTCACGGACTCCTCCAACAAGCAGCGGAAATCCATCCAATAATTCTCCATCGGGTTGATAGGCAAAAAGGTTTAAGGATGATTCGGTAAACCCGGCTACAACGATATTTAAGCTTCCATCTCCATTTAGATCGGAAACCAGGGGAGTAGCAGTGAAAGTTACTCCCTCAGGCGGATGAATGGGGAAATAGTCTAAAATTGCACCATTCCGGTTTAGGCCGATTAAAGCGTTCAGTTCATGGTCAATCAACAGGAAATCGGGTAACTCGTTGTTTGTAAAGTCAAGAATGGCCGGCCGTTTAAGAGAACTACTGCTATAGAGAGGGTTTGGTGTGCTGTATTGATCTTCAGGTGAAAACAGTTTCAGGGATTTATCTTCAACAAGTAAAAAGAGAGGAGGATTGTTCTCCTTTTCAATAATTGAAATGTATGTTCTTTGATAGATGTCATCGATAAAAAGTGAATGCTCTGCCGTACCGCCAGGATAGTGAATCAACAGGCCTTGCTGTGTTAACTCTGCTGAATATCCGCCGCTACTTTTAGTTCTGAATATGGTTTGATCCGGAGTTGATTCGGTTGACTCACTGTCAAGATTAAATCGATGTGGGGCTCCGTCCAGATCGATAATATTTGGTTCTACGATGCTCAAATTTCCCCGATTCACCGGCACGGGATATTCATCAACACTTACGAGCCCAACACCGGAAAGATCGATGGAAATTAATGGCATAATCTCCTGAACGGTTGAAGGGTTTGGCGAGGTGTACATCAGATTGTTGTTTGAATTATAGACCGGCTGCTGATAAGTGCTGAGTTCAGTAAATGGTGCGGAAAGCTCCTGAGTTTCTACATTGAACTTCTGGAGGCCATTCTTACCGGGAATAATCAGTTGTTGATTTCCACTCTGGACAACAGAAAAAAGTGAAAGAGGGTAGGAGTTCCAGTATTGATCTGCACCGGGTGTAAATGTTTCTACGGATAAGTCTGACCGATTGGTTTTTAATTGATAAAGATCACTGTAGGGTTCAGTAGGCCTGATTCTGAAGGTTGCATCTGGCAGGTTATCAGAAAATTCAAAAAGCTCAAATGGGGGTATAGCTCCTGAGTTGCTTCTGTTGGGTGGTGTTGTGTCGGGCCCGAAGCGATTTTCATACAGGATAATTGTTCCGGTTTGAGTTATCACTCTGGAGTTGTTTCCACTCCACCAAAAATCAAAAGGGGAGCCATTGGCCTCATTTTGAAAAAGCCCTATCGATACCGGTCTTCCAATATCCTGAGCTCCATCTGCTTCTATAAGTTTAACTCCTTTCTGATCCGGAATGCTGTTCACTCCTTCATTTTGAGTGAGTCTCTTCTGTATGATCGATTCATCGATGTGCCAGATTAAAATACCTCCGTTTAGCTCTCTGTTTCCCTCTTCATCCAGGCCGCCGGGTAATGAAAAGTCAAAATTGCTCACATTGGTAATTACACCGGGTTCTAATAACTCATCAAAGCCGCTGTGCTGATTTGTGAAAGCTATATCGCTGTTTGTAAAGACCTGCTCAACGGTTGTTCCGTCAGCCTTTCGAACAGAGAGAGTTACCCCTTCACCCTTTGGGTCTCGGTGGCGATTTTCAATGAGATAATACTCTGTTGACGACAAATGAACCTTGGAAATACTGTTTGAGCGTACTTCAGATACAGCAGGTATATCTATACTGACTTCTTGATCAACAGGAACGGTAAACGGTTCAACCCATCCAAAATAATATTTTTCCCAGGCAGACATTTCGGGAGGGAAGAGGCCGTTATACGCAAAGATTCCTGCTCCGTCCATCAATCCAAATCGTCCGATACCGGACTCACCGGTTTCTGTATTGAACAGATCCGGTAATCCTAAGTGACTTCCAATTTGCGCGGTAAGCATTCCGTTGATGGACAAAGGTAAAACGAAACGGTTCCCGGTAATATCTTCTCCTGAACGGCTCAATGTTCTGGGCACAATGAGACTGTTAGTTACGAGTACATTTCCATTCTGTATCGGGAAACCGGCAAATGAGGGTTCGTCCAGCATGTTAGAAAGAGCTTCCTTGCTAAGATAGACAGACGGGATATCCTGGGGAGTTCTGTCTAAGGTAGTACCTGTTAATTCGATGTCTCTGCCTATTCCGGCATGGAAAATCACAAAAGCGATATTATCTCCGGGTTGGATTTTTGGAATCTGTATATCCCATTCAGCCACAGAATTCCATACCTCCCGGGTTAACACAGAAAGTTGAGATAAATCCGGCTCTTCCCCGATAGGCGAGTAGTAGGACATATCCTGTTCAAGCCGCAGTATATCCGGCAGAACCTGGTAGTCAATCTCCAGTGTACCATTCGACATTCTCTCGAAATAATTTTTACTAAATTCGAGATGTGCCTCAAAATAGGATTGGTTATGAGGCAGTGCGTCAACAGGAGTTCCCGGATTTTCAAGGTACGGAACGCTTCCGGGTTCAAAAGTTCCGTTGCCTGATGTAAATCGGTTTTCATCAGGTTGAAATTCCACCATTACGGCGATGATGTGCAAGGTACCCTCAATGGGAGAGTTTAATCGTGGCTGAGAGGGTGAAGTAAATACTTGAGAAAAGATCGAGGCCGGAAAAATTAAACATAAAAAAAGCAGTGATATAAATAGTTTACCACTGCTTTTGAAATGTCTATAAATCATTCACGAGGCCATTATTGGAAGTTAACCAAAAGACTTAAGCGAATCGTGTTGGCAAGAGGGTGATCTTCTTCCAAAGTGTAAATGTAACTGAAGTCCACGCCAAAAATATTATATCTGAGACCGGCACCGAGAGTAACAAATTCACGGTTTCCATTATCTGGATTTTCGTAGTAGTATCCTGATCTGAGAGCAAATAGATTGTTGTACCAATATTCAAGTCCAAAACCCCACATCAGCTGTTCAGCTAGATTTAAAGAGACTGTTTCACCCTGGCCGGTGGTTCGTTCCAAACTTCCCCATGAGTTAAAAAGAGCTTTTCCTACTCCCATAGGCTCATAGGTCTCATCTCCGTTGGCGTCAACAACTCGTTCCGTTCTGGCCATGATTTTGGAAACGTCGTTAGTAAAGGTAATGGTGTTCATTCCCATGTTATCTAAATCCATGGTGTAAGCCCATCCAAGACGCATAACAGTAGGTAGTGGATCCTTCTGTGCATTATCGGTGTACTGCATGCCGGGACCAATATTCGCTAAATTAAAACCTGCACGAAGTGAAGCGTTTCGGTTAGCTACTTGAAATGGATCACTTCGGTAGAGGGCCGCCAGATCAACACCCACACTGGAGCCTGGATTAATTTTCTGTCCACTCACCTCTCCATCAGCTAAAGAGCTGTAAATAAATCGAATTCCGGTACCTAAAGAGAAATTTTCAGAAATTTGATAACCGTAAGAAAGACCGGCTGCAATTTCGTAGCTGTTAAATCGTCCAAGATTTTCAGCAAATTCATCAGTTCTTATTTGCTCACCTAAATTCAGGAAAGTGATATGGCCTCCAATCGTGCCAATTCCATCTATATGGTAAGTTCCCACTAAATAGTCATAGAAAAGATCGGCATTAAAAGCAGGTAACCAATTGGCATGAGTGATACTCACCTGATTTTGATTTTGAAATGCCAAACCTGCCGGATTCCAGAATATTGCTGATGCGTTGTCTGCAATAGCAACACCCGTGCTTCCCATACCCGCTCCACGGGAGTCTGGTTCAATTTGAAGGAAAGGAACTGCTGTGATTCCAACTTGTGCTTGAGCTGCCGGAACAGTAAAAGCGATGATAAATGCTAAGAGGAGTGTCGATAATGCCTTTTTCATGATAAATATGCGTTGTTTTGCTACGAAAATTGTAAACGTTTCTAATCGCAAACAATTATATGGTAACCAAATTATAAGTGTAAATATACGATTATTGAAGGTGTTTCAGAATTTTGAAATGATCAATGTGAATCGCGGGTAATCAAAGTAGCAACTTTCGAATAGGCAAAAAGTTTCTTGAAGTAAAAAAATAGTTAATAAAACAGGTAACGGGATATAATAATTGAATGAAAATATTATACATCCGTCACCCCAAAAAAGCAAAATTTTTGTGTAGGGCGACAGATGTTTTTCTATTAATTCAATTAGAGCATTTCCACAACCAGTGCAGAAGCTCCGCCACCGCCGTTGCAAATTCCGGCGCATCCATATTTGCCGCCTGTTCTCTTTAGCGCATGCAGCAGTGTCACAATAATTCTGGCACCTGAGCAACCAATTGGATGGCCAATACTTACGGCACCGCCGTGGATATTTACTTTTTCAGGATCCAATTCTAAAATTTGATTATTTGCAAGCGACACAACCGAAAATGCCTCATTGATTTCGAAGAGGTCGATTTCATCTTTATTGAGCCCTGCTCGTTTCAGTGCAATGGGAATCGCATCGGACGGGGCTGTAGTAAACCACTCCGGAGCTTTGGCTGCACTGCCATGGCTAAGTACTTTTGCGAGTGGTTTTAATCCCAGCTCTTTAGCTTTCTCTTCGCTCATAATCAGAACAGCTGCTGCACCGTCGTTTATGCTGCTGGCATTGGCTGCCGTAATGGTTCCTTCTTTATCAAAAACCGGGCGTAGTCCCGGAATTTTGTCAAAATTTACCCGGCCTAGTTCTTCATCCTTTTCTACTTCTGTGACATTTCCTTTACGGTCTTTTACCTTGATTTTGACAATTTCATCGGCAAAGTATCCTTTTTCGGTAGCTTCAATTGCACGCTTGTACGATGTAATTGCAAATTCATCCTGGTCTTCGCGACTTATGCTGCACTCTTTAGCACAAATTTCACCTGCATTCCCCATATGAAAGTCGTTGTAAACATCCCATAAGCCGTCTTTCAAGATTCCATCTTCAGCTTGTGCATGGCCAAGTTTTGAACCGAATCGCTGTTTTGGAAGATAGTAGGGAACATTACTCATACTTTCCATTCCACCGGCTATCATGATATCGTTTTGTCCCAGCGCAATTTGATCGGCTGCAATCATAATAGCTTTGGTACCGGATGCGCAAACCTTATTAACGGTGGTAGACGGAGTTTTTTCAGACATCCCGGCTTTTAAAGCGGCCTGACGAGCCGGGGCCTGACCTATACCGGCCGTTAGCACATTACCCATTACTACTTCCTGTACATCATCCGGTTTGATGCCGGCACTTTTTACAAGTTCGTTAATTACGGCTGCACCCAGCTCCGGGGCAGAAAATGATGATAAACTTCCGCCAAACGACCCAAGTGGTGTTCGTTTAGCAGCTACAATTACTGCGTTCTTCATAAGGTTATGGTAGTTTTAGAATGCTTGATTTAAATCGTCTATTAAGTCGTCAACATCTTCAATGCCAACGGATAGCCTGATGAGGGAGTCTTTTAGCCCGGCTTTTTCCCGAACCTCTTTTGGTATGGAACCGTGAGTCATCGACGCCGGATGGCTAATAAGAGACTCAACACCTCCTAAACTCTCTGCAAGAGTAAATATACCGGTTTTGCTCATAAACTCAGAAGCCTTTTCAATAGAGTCATCCTTCAGGCTGAAGGAGACCATTGCACCAAAATCGTCCATCTGCCTGGCAGCTATTTCATGATGAGGGTGAGATTCAAGACCGGGGTAGAAGACTTCGTTTACCTTTGGATGATTTGAGAGGTGAGTGGCAATTTTTTTTGCATTTTCAACCGACCTTTGCACACGCACAGAAAGCGTCTTGATTCCTCTCAGTATTAGATAGCAATCCATCGGACCGGGTACAGCTCCTGATGTTTTAATTTGGAATCGTAACTGTTCAAGTAATTTCTTGTTCGAAGAGGCAACTGCACCGCCTATCACATCCGAGTGCCCGCCTAGATATTTTGTTGAAGAGTGCATTACGGCATCTGCTCCAAGTGTAAGCGGACGCTGAAGGTAGGGTGAAGCGAACGTATTATCTACAATACTTAAAATGTTTTTACTGCTTGTAAGTTTAGTAACGGCCTCAATGTCAATTATTCGAAGCAGCGGATTGGTTGGGGTCTCCATCCAAACCATTTTCGTATTTTCCTGGAGGGCTTTTTCAACTTCAGAAATGTTGGTCATATCAACAAACGAGAACTCGATACCGTAATTTTCGAATACCTGTGTGAAAAGTCGATAGGTACCGCCGTAAAGATCATTTGTAGAAACCACGTGGTCTCCCGGGCGGAGTGTTTTCATAATCGCATCTATAGCTGCAACACCGCTCGAAAAGCAAACACCTTCATCAGCTTCTTCCAGGCCCGCAATCAACTTTTCAAGAGCTGTTCGGGTTGGATTGCCAACTCTTGCATAGTCGTATCCCTGATGATCATTTGGTGCTTTTTGGGCATACGTAGATGTTTGAAATATTGGAGGCATTACGGCTCCCGTCGTTTCCTCATTTTTCTGCCCTGCGTGGATGGCTTTGGTATTAAATTTCATAGTCTAAAGATTGTATGATCTTTTTAGTGATTCTGCTTCTTCTGTCATTTCTAGTTCAACGTACACATCATGCAGATTCTGAATGTAGTTGATGTTATCGGGATTGTTTTCTGAAAGTCTTTCCCAAAGCGCCAACGATCTGGTTAAAAGGTCAACTCTATACTCTTCAAGTTCATTACCGGATGATATTTCTGACAGATCTGCTAAATAGCCTGCACTGTTTTTTAAATATGCAGCTTTCCGGTATGCATTCTCGTCAGAAAGCGGAACCGTTGAATCGATTTCGTTATAAAGTTCAGTAATCTCATCCAATTTTTGCAAAATCTCATTTTTCTCAGACTCTGTTATAGCCCTGCTTGAGTTAATGAGAGTTAACGCGTTGCTGCGAAAATTGAAATAGAGTTCACCGGCCAGCGATTCTTTGTACTCTATTCTGTTTGGATACTCAACGATAAGTTCTCTCAGTATGAGAATCGCAGAGTCATGATCGTTATTCAGCATGTAGGCGTTAGCCAGCCCATGCTTGATTTGAGCCTGCTGTGGGTATTCATCTGCCAGTTCGCTATACATTCGAATTGAAGAGTCGATGTTTCCCGATTCTAAATAGAGATAGGCTAATTTTTCTCTCACTTCAGATGGTCTGGAGTCCAGATTTTGAAGAGCACTTTCCAATGTTTGAATGGCTTGGTCGTATCTGTCGGCCCTGTAATAGGTATTAGCCAGAAGATTGTAGGTTACCAAACTATCGGGATTAACTGTAACTGCATTGGTGAAATGAGAAACTACTTCATCAATTATCAGTTCATCCATAGCAGAGGTATTTTGCTGTAACAGTTTTACACCTTCACTCTGCTCAAATGACCAGGAGTTAATAACATATTGATCAATCTCTTGATTGACACTCTGATCCCGGTAATTCGCATCAGCCATGTCTCGCAAATTTCTGTAGTATGGAAGCCGCTGGGATGGTGGGTTTGTTTTCTCAGCAACTCTTACTAAAAGAGATGCTTTTTCAATAGTTAAGCTACTGTTTTGCAGATCACTCTGTAACTGATTATCAATTTGGGAAAGTCGGTCTTGAAGCTCATTTACAGTTGTTTCTTGTGTAGGTTGCGTATTGTTTGAACGATCTGTTGTGGCGCAAGAGAGGGTAAAAAAAATCCCGAAGACAAGCAGGATGCTTGTCATTCGGGGATTAAAATAATGCATAAAATTTGTTTAAGGGATGATTGAAATTACATTCCGGCTTTTTCCATAGCTTCTTCAGCTTTTTCTTCCATACCTAAGATGGTATAAACCTGGAATAGAGATTGCCAGTTTTCCGGATTGTCCGGGTTGATTTCAGCAGCACGTTCGTAATAAACCAAAGACTCTTCTAAATTTTCACGAGCTCTTTCGTCGTAGTCTTGTGCTTCCTCGTTATCATCAGTGTTATTTCGTCTTTCAAAAAGACTTGCTGCTCTGTTCTGAAAAATAATTCCCAGAATGAAGTTCGCTGATTCATCGTTTGGCTCAAGCTCAATAACCTGTTTCATTTCACGAATAGCTATTTGAACCAGCTCATCAGCATCAGCTTCCTTTCGGTCAATTTCAGACTGGAGTTCACTGATCTGATTTTCAATTCGGTCTTGTTCAGCACCTGAAGCATTTCTCAATTCCTGACGTAATTCGAAAATTTCTTCATAGTGATCACTCACCTCATCGTTTAACTCACTGACAATCTGGTAAATTTGTGTACCAAGTACTCGTCTGTACTGAGGATTATCAGGATCATCAGCAATCAATCCTTCAACCAGTTGGATGGCCTGGTCACGCTGTCCGGACTGAAGATATGCGTCGGCTAAAAGCTGAATGAAAATATTTTCGTCTGGGTACATTTCCATAGCTTCTTCAGCATAGGCAATGGCGCGATCGAAATTTTCATTAACCAATAAAATACCAACCATGTACTCATAGTCATCAGCTACAGGTCTGTCCAGAAGGTCCATGGCCGTTTCATAGGATCTTACTGCATTTTCCATATCATTTTCATTGAAATATGCAGATGACATTACCTGATAAGAGAGTGCACTGTCTGGCTGAATTACCGCGGCATTTTCAAAGTGCGCAATTGCAGTAAAGTTGGGTTCCGGAGTAGCTGCACGGATGCTATCGTCATTTAATATATTCACACCTGCGTTAAACTCATCTGCCCAGAAGGCTGTGACGGTATCTTCAAGCTCCTGATACTCATCAGGCTCTTCTTCAAGTGTTTGCATAATCTCTTTGGCACGATCATAAGATGCACGTGCTCTTTCGTAGTACTGTTTGCGATCTCTTGGATCTTCATAGGTTTCTGCTTGTGCACTTAAAACATAACCTTTGTAGTAGTGGGCAATATAGTTATTCTCGTCTTCAGCGATGGCATCATCAACGAGCTGTAGAGCTTCGTCATAATTACCGGTTAAAAGCTGAACCTGAACATCATTAACTAATGGATCTGTAGTTTCACAGCCCCAGAGAAACCCCGCGAACAGAAAGATGAGTAGTAATGGCTTAAGACTTTTCATGTGTATTTTTCTATCAGTTGTTGATTATATTCGTTAAACAGAAAGTAACCATATATAGAGCTTTCCGCAATAATGTGGTAAGATGATTTATTTTTGTTTAAAGTGATTACCAATCGTATCTATATAATGCAGGATTAACCAATAATGTTTCAATAAATTATAATATGAGTCATAAAATTATATCTACAGACAAAGCACCTGCGGCAATTGGGCCTTATAGTCAGGCAACGGTTCATAATAAGATCGTTTATTGCTCAGGACAGATCGCATTAGATCCCGTAAAAAATGAAATCATTGATGATGGTGTGAAGGAGCAATCTGCTCAGGTGATGAAAAATTTAGGCAAAGTTCTGGAAGAAGCGGGATCAGGTTTCGATAAGGTGTTGCGCTGTACAATATTCCTCGATAGCATGAATGACTTCCCTGTCGTAAATGAGGTTTATGGGAGCTACTTTACCGGAAATCTGCCGGCACGTGAAACTGTCGCAGTAGAAACACTGCCAAAGAACGTGCTAGTTGAGATAAGCTGTATAGCCTACATCTAAATTATCGGGTAAAACGCACATCAACCGTTCGGGATGTTTGATTGCCCACACCGTCATAAACCCGGTATTCGATGCTATTCATATCTTTCGGTTCAAATCCCGGTTTGTAGTATATGAGGTGATTTTTTTCGGGATCATATTCAACTATACCGGGTTCGCCATTAACCAAGATGGCGGATTTTCTGTAGTCAATTCCTGTATCTCCATCTTTTACAGGAATTCTGACTATGTGCATGCCGGCCAGGTTTTGTACAATTTCGGGACGGCCAACCCAGGGAGCGATTCGATCTTCCCGAATTCGGAGATTTGTTATCTCATTAATATTGGCCCGTATCAAACCTGAAGAGATATTGGCGCTAATGAACTGTTCCCGATTTCTGAACGGATCTACTGAAAAAAGTGCAAGTTGACTGCGGTCTTTGAACTCGTCGGGCAGTATGAAGTTGAATCGAGCCGACCTGCCGATTGGCAGTTTTGTCGGTGAGAGTTCGATATCAATTTGATTGGCAGTCTGAATAACATCCATCCGCACAGAGAGTGTATCATATAGAGACCCCTCCGGAAATTGGATCCATAATTTTTGGTCCGGTGTGTGAAGCACGTCCATTTTATTTGGAGACAGACTTTTTTCAAAAGACCGTTTGTCGGAATAATAAAATCTTATGTTTCGATAATCCGGCGTTCCCAGTTCCGGGCCTGCTGCTGCCAATAATGTCTCTTCAGGAATGCTGCTTGTTTCAAACCAATTATAGGCGATTCTATTAGTTTCAGCATCAGGGGCAGGGTAGGTGGCTACATAATCGATAAAATCGTTTTTATTCGAACCCTTCACATTTATAGTAACGGATGCAACAGACTTATTGCCATAGATATCTTCCGCTATGATGTTTATAGGATAAGTGCCTTTGTTTAGATGCAATACCCCTTCATTTACTGCTTTTTTATAGATAGGAAGACGATTTCCATGTACTTTATATAGTCTCTGAAAACCTCTTCTGGTTTTAGAAAGTATGGGATATGAGCGGTCCAAAAACATATCGCCGGAGTGATAAAATGAAAAGCTGTCTTTTACCGAGTGAAACAGGGTGTCTGATTCATGGACCATCATCAACGAGTAAACAGCATAAGAGTTAGGGGTGCGATTCGCTTTGTCATGCACATTTACGGAAAGCCCAACAGGACCTTCAATTTCGATCTCCCCAAAATCAAAGCCATCCTGATTATTATCGGCTGAGAAAAGTGTAAAATCTATAAATCTGTAGTTTTCAATGTCCAGATATTCAACTCCCAGTTGTGTAAAAACAGGGGGTAGATCATCGGTAACAAAACTGCTCAAGTTTGTAAGCAGAGGGTTAACGGGATTGAAGTTTGGGTCTCGGATCTCGAAATGGAGATGGGGAGGGCCTACTCCGGTAGATCCGGTATAGCCGATGACATCGCCTTTTTTGTATCCTATGCGTTCATTTTCTAGTTTAAGGTTCAATTCATACGTATTATCCTGCAGTCTAATGGAGTCGGTATAAGATTGAAGGGCAGGTTCAAATCTGTTTAAATGGGCGTAAACGGTGTAGGAGCCATCAGAATGTTTTAGATAAATTACATGGCCGTAACCGTGAGGGCCAATTCCAATTCGATCTACGATTCCGTCTCTGGAGGCGAACACCTTGTATCCTTCCTGGCCCCAGGTTCTGATGTCTATACCCGAGTGAAGATGTGCAGATCTGGTTTCCCCAAAAGTGGATGATAGATATTGTGTGGCGTCCGTAGGCCAGGCATATTCTATGGAGTCACTTAGAAAATAGAGAGGATCTTCCTGCGCTACTACCTTCAGGGGGAGTATGAATACAAATAGCAGAGTAAAGAGTAAAGGTATTTTTAATTTATGATACATGAACCTGAAGTGTTGAAAGTCCGTTGCCCAGCGAAGCTTTTATTAAATCACCTTTTTCTACGGCGGATACTCCCTCAGGAGTTCCGGTGAAGATCAGATCTCCGGCTGTGAGCGTAAAGTGTTTAGAGAGATAAGAGATCAAACTTGCAACGTTAAAGAGCATGTCCGAAGTATTCCCAGACTGTCTTTTTTCTCCATTTACTGAGACGGTTAGATTCAAATCGGATAAGTTTGTTGCTGAATGATATGGAGCCAGATTTCCGAGCGGGGCAAATGTGTCAAAACCTTTAGCCAAAGACCATGGCAAGCCTTTCAGTTTTGCTTCAGACTGAAGGTCTCTCGCTGTCATGTCCAGCCCCACTCCAATGGCCATCACAGATTCGAGGGCACGTTCCGTCGAAATGTTAGCAGTGGTTTTTCCAATGAGTACAACCATCTCCACTTCATGATGTACATTATTTGAACTGGCAGGTATTTTGACGGAGTCGCCATTAAAAATGAGACTGCTTCTGGGTTTTAAAAAAACAACCGGTTCGGAAGGGACTTCATTTTTTAGCTCTTTGGCATGTTTCGCATAATTTCTGCCGATACAGTATAACGAGCCAAATTGCAGTTCAGGAAAATCGGGGATCTGATGGGTCATAGCGAGTTTTTTTGAGGTAACCTCTAAAGTTATGAAAAAGAGGATTGCTCAAAATAAAAAAAGCTCCGATAAAAGATATCGGAGCTTAAATAAAATAGTTCGGCGTAAGTAAGCTTACAGCTGTTCGATGGAAACGTATTTTCTGCCGTTTCCTCGACGTCTGAATGTTACTTTACCGTCAGAGAGTGCAAAGAGAGTATCGTCTCCGCCACGTCCAACATTCTCACCGGGGTGGAATTTGGTTCCGCGCTGACGCACAATAATGTTTCCGGCTTTAACAATTTCTCCGCCGTACTTCTTAACACCTAATCGTTTCGATTCTGAATCTCGTCCGTTTCTTGTGGAGCCTTGACCTTTCTTATGTGCCATTGGTATACCTCGTCGTTAATTACGAAATTTTGTCAATTTTAATTTGGGTAATGTGCTGTCTGTGACCGTTCTTTACCCGATATCCTTTTCGTCGTTTCTTTTTGAAGACGATCACTTTATCACTTTTTAAATGATCTACAATGGATGCTTCAACTTTTGCACCTTTTACTGTAGGCTGGCCAATCTTAACTTTTCCTTTTCCATCTTTTACTAAAAGTACATCCTCGAATGTAACTTTTCCTTCTGCTTCAGGCAGCCTGTTAACAAACAGTGTTTGGTCTTCAGAAACTTTGTATTGATGCCCGCCGATTTTTACGATAGCGTACATAGGATTATATAATTTCTTTGATTGCAATTCAATATTTGGATAGAAACCAAAGATAATGCTTTTTCAGTAAACCTAAAAACGATCTGAGAATGTTTTTTCCTTTAGTTTTCATTTGATTAGACCGAAATTTCAAATCTTCATATTTTCTCTTAAAGCGTAATATTCTTTATTGAAAGATAACACTGTCTTTTTGATCGAAAATCAGATAGTTTCTGTATAATTATTAATACAGAGGCGCCAACTTTTAAACGTGATATTAGATTGATATGGGAAAGTTACCTGATCTGCATAAACAAGCATTTAAGTACAAAAATCGTAAGCGTTTACAGCACGATGGCGGAAGGGCATGGATCAAAGATTCACAGCTATTTGAGTCCCGAAAAGGGGCTAACGGCCACCTGGAAACGATTAAGGAAGAAGGTTCTAAAAAGCAGTCCGAGTAGTTATACTCTATACACTTGGCTGATACTCAAATGTTCATTTTGTGTTAAAACGCTTTATGAATACCGTTTCGGTTTACATGGCCGATATACTTTCCAATAACACGAACCTCTTCGAATACATCAGGTTCAACGTGAATTGTTTCGTACTCCTCATTTGCCGGTTCCAGGCGTAAGCCGTTATTATCGTAATAAATACGCTTTAGACTGGTCTCGCCATCGTAAAGGATTGCTCCGATGTCTCCATCTTTTACGTCGCTATCCATCAATAAAACAAAATCCCCATCGTATATTCCGGCATCCTTCATGCTCATGCCCGCAACGCGAAGGGCAAACATCTGATCCAAATTTGGAAACAGCGTATCTAATGTGATTTTACCAAGATCTGCTTCTACAGCCTCCTGCAGGTAGCCGGCCGCGATTACTCCTCGGACTTCTATGCCGTCTTTTTGGAATCCAAGCTCTGCTTCATGATCCGGGTGAATGTCATACTCATCGTCTTCACCCTTTATCAGATATCCCTTTTTTAAAAGAGCTTGTATATTTTGTGTTACACTGTTTGGGGATTTATAGTTAAACTCATCAGAGATTTCCCGATAGGTTGGCCAAACATCATGCTCTTTTTTGTATTCTACGATATAATCAAAAAATTCTTTCTGTTTGCGCGTCAGCTGTGCTTTATCCATAACAAATTTATTTACTGTAAGAAATATGTGTAAGAAACAAATTCCTCACTCAAAATACAATCCTATTTATCTCAAATTTTCATCTTTTTTGCTAGGATTAGCCCTGATGGTATCCATATCAGGCTGTACAGATGATTATGAATATTTAGATAGATCAGACTCAGTGAAGAGTTACTATCCGGAAGTAGCTGAACATATTACCAATCGTAATTTCTCCGGGTTGATAGAATTTGTTAGTCACGACGATGAAAATGTTGCCAATCTTGCCTGGAGGGCAATCGCACATACCGAGTTGGAATCAGAAGTGATAAATGAACTCTATAGAGTAGTAGTAGATAGTGATAAGGAAGGAGGGTGGTTTGCGCTCAGTTTTCACGAGTTAAGCGATAGTCAGATTCAGGAGATCAGAGCCGGATTGGGTTCGGGGCAGATTTCATATGCAGCTTGTGAGTTGTTTTACAGGCAGGGTGAGGTGGCCGATCTGGAGTTTATTTTATCCGCAGAGCAGCTGAAGCAGACGGCATCGTGCTCGAAAGCGATTGGAGGTATTTTATCCCGGACAGAAGTTTCGGGCTCTTTGAACCGAACAGTTGCCGGTTTAGCCTTCCAAACCGACGATCCGGTTATTAGAAGAAATCTGCTGTACGGTTATTACAGATCGGCATCGAACAGGCCTGAGGGAGGAAGCGGGTTTTATCTGGATACTATTCAAAACTGGCAAAGTTTTGGTATTGGAAACGATGAGTTTGTTGATATGACCATGGTGCGACTTCTGGGAGCTGAGGCTTTACAAATGGTAATGAACGCACTTGATGACAGTGAGTTAAAGGAATTGACGGGGCTTTCTGTAGACTTGGCATCCACCCTGAACAGAATGCCACCCAATCGAAATAATATGGATATGATTTTCAGGCTTCTGCATCATCCGAATCCACACGTTGTGGTGCAGGCTTTAGCGTCGTTGACTCAGCTTGATCGTATTTCTTCTGAAGCTCTTACGCGAATTAAGAGTGATATTCTGGCGCCAACAAGAGATGCTGAGATATTTGTTACGGCTTTGAATCTGTTCTTGAAAAACGGCGAAGATATTTCTATCCACCGTACAAGGCTGGATTACTTTGCAGACCGAAATCCCTATTTAACAGATCGCTTTTTGGTTATGTATAGTGCTTTAGACAATGATGATGAGTATTTCAACCGATTGGTGTCGCTAATTGATGAAGGAGAAATTAGAGCTCTTCACGCAGGCAGAATGATGACAGCTTTTCTGCAGCGTCCCGGAATACTGGCAGAATTTGAGGAGCAAGCCGATGAATTGATTCAAAATGTACTGAACCAGGGGAACAGTAGTGCTTTAGACGGTTTGACGGAGCTGTTGATGAATGATGAAATAGTGACTGAGGGGAATATCTCCCTGCTGCTGGATACTTACAGTCAATACATCGAAAACGATTTATTCGAGAGTGCTCGAATAATCGGGCGGATTTTAGAAGAGAGAGCTCCGGATCAATTTTCTGAATCAAGTGAAATTGGCGACAGAGATTTTTATGAACCGGACTTTAATCAGCTTTACAATATGGGGGTACGCCCGTTCTGGACGCTTGAAACAGATAAAGGCACTATTCAGGTAAAGTTGGATCCAATTACAGCTCCCTTTACGGTTTCGTCAATTTACAACCTCACCCGTAGTGGTCTGTATGATGGAGTAGCTTTTCATAGGGTGGTACGAAATTTTGTTGCACAAGGCGGAGATTTCGATCGCCGTGACGGTTTCGGAAGTCCTGACTATCGGATTCCAACAGAACCTTCATTTGAAACATTTGAGCGCGGGATGGCTGGTATAGCGAGTTCCGGCATCGATACTGAAGGCAGTCAGTTCTTTTTTATGCACCGATGGGCTCCGCACCTGGATGGTCAGTATACTAATTTTGGGCAGATCACGAGAGGGCTGGATGTTCTCGACAAACTACAGATCGGTGATAAGATCATTGAAGCGTCCATCTACCCGAAGCTGAAATAAAAAATCAGACTAATTCTAACTATGGAGATCAATCCTTCGAGTAATTACGAGATCTCAAGAGTTCACAAATGGCTGGATTATGAACTTTCAGGTGCATCCCTGTTTCTATTGAGCTATATCTACCCGTTGGCTTTTATGGCTGCAGCAGGGGCAGCGCTACTTTTTACTCCTTTACTGCTTAAAATGTTGGTTGAAGAGAGCCGATACGGATGGCTTATTTCTTTTGTGATTTTTGTAGTTGGTCCACCCGTTTTTGCAGCTTTCTATTTCGAAAATCCAACCGTTGACGGTGTTGGAAAATTTGTGATGATTGGCAGCTTTTATTTCTACTGCGCAATTATGAGATTGGTAATCCCTAACTGGTATCGGCCGGAGTAGCTAAAAGCGGTAATTTATACCCGCTCTAGTATTACCGCATATCCTTGTCCAACTCCAATACACATCGTTACAAGCGCGTACTGTTTATTCTGCTTCTGAAGTTCTATGGCTGCAGTCTGAAGTATTCTTGCCCCACTCATTCCCAGCGGGTGACCCAAAGCAATGGCTCCTCCATTCGGGTTAATTCTTGAATCATCATCCTCAAGACCCATTTTTCGGGTGCAGGCAAGAGATTGTGCCGCAAAGGCTTCATTCAGCTCAATAATATCCATGTCATCGTAAGAAAGACCGGCTTTTTTCAGCGCAATTTCTGAGGCGTATACCGGTCCGATTCCCATAATTCGCGGCTCTACACCGGCTACACCTGATGACACAATTCTCGCCATCGGCTTCAGATTATGTTCTTCCGCTGCTTTTTCTGAAGCGATTAGCATGGCAGCTGCTCCATCATTCAACCCGGAGGAGTTACCCGCAGTTACGCTACCGTCTTTTTTGAATGCGGGACGTAGTTTCTCTAAAACTTCCGGTGTTGTTGATGGGCGTATAAATTCGTCTTCTTCAAAAAGGAGTGGGTTTTGCTTTCTTCGGGGGATTTCTACAGGTGTAATTTCATCAGCTAATCGACCGGATTTTCTTGCTTTGGCTGCTTTTTGCTGAGACCAGGCCGCAAATTTATCCTGATCCACTCGGCTGATACCGTATTTCTCAACTAAATTCTCGGCTGTATTACCCATTCCGTCCGTTCCATAAAGCTCTTCCATCTGTGGGTTGATGAATCTCCAGCCAAAGCTGGAATCGTGCATCTCTGAGTCGTTTCCAAACGGCTTGGATGATTTTGAGATGACCCAGGGACCGCGTGTCATGTGCTCCACGCCACCGGTGATAAAAAGGTCTCCATCACCTGCCTTGATAGCTCGATTTGCATGCACGGCGGCCGACATACTGGAAGCACAGAGCCGGTTCACCGTTTCGCCGGGAACTGTAAATGGCAAGCCCGCCAGCAGCAGAGACATTCGGGCTATATTCCGGTTATCTTCCCCGGCCTGATTGGCACAACCCATAATCACATCGTTTATAGCAGACGGGTCCAGGTCTGAATTTCTCTCCATCAATGACTTGATAACGTGGGCTGCTAAATCATCGGTTCGTACAGGAGAGAGCGACCCACGAAAATTTCCAATTGGTGTTCGGATGGCATCAATAATAAAGGCTTCTTTTTGATCAGACATGAGACAAGTGATATGAGATTTGAGATGTTTCTAAATAAAAAGTTGTAAGGATGAATCAGTTATTGTGTCATATATAAAATGAACTGAATATAAGATATAGGTGACCAAGATGAATAATTTTAGAAAACTAAAGATTTGGCAGAATTCAGTCCAATTTGCCACAGAAATCTATAAAATGACCAATTCGTATCCTTCACTTGAACAGTGTGGGTTAGTTTCTCAAATAAGACGTTCAGTAGTATCCATTAGTTCAAATATTGCTGAAGGAGCGGGGAGGAAAGGATCAAAGGAATTCTGTTATTTTTTAAGAATTGCTTATGGATCAGCCTGTGAAGTAGAAACTCAACTAATTATTTCTAAGAATTTAGAGTTTATTCAAAAAAATCAGTTTGATGAACTGTTTCAAATGTGTGATGAAATTCAGAAAATGATTTATACTCTTCAAAGAAACTTATCGGAAGAGTAAATATAAGAAGTGAGTGTCGTTATGATTCTCATTTCTCAAATCTCATATCTGTTTCATTTCTGTCTTAATTCTGATTATTCTCCAAATATCGAACATATCTGGGCGGCAACTCAAACGGACGCTCTTCAGGAATTGCCGGGAGTCTGGGAATTTGAATCATCGGTCTGGTCGGTTGTTGTTCAGGATTCCAGGAAAAGTTGTCCAATCTTCGATTGACATTTTGTGCGGATTCAGGAAGGTATGACCCATCTACATTTCTCTCTGCTCTGAAAAAATCAAATTCGCCATCAAGAAAGTACATCGTTGATGAGCCCTGAGCAATCAACTCTATTAAACCGTCGGGATCGTCATTTTCATCGCGTTGATGAAAGATGATTTCACTTTCATCAAAAACGACAATTCGTTCAACTACACCTTCGCTGAAATAAGCGTGCAGAGTATCTCCGGCCATCTGGTGCAATCTGCCTGTTAAGGTATCTTCCTGCACAGCGATGGGCCGAGTGTAGGATGACAGGAAACGGATATCATCATTCTCGAGGTGTGCCTCTATGACCGGGCCTGTAAGCTGAATATTCTTCTGCCAAAGCTTTGGGTTCGATCTCAGCTCAAATTTTTCTTCATGGTCGCGGTATAGGGCTGTATCTGCAACAGCTGTGAATTTTGTTGACCAAATCCGGACGCTTTCAAATGCATCCATCGTTGAGGTGGTGTCTGTCTCCAGAAGCTCAATTTTTTTGGCAAGCAAATGTGTTGTATCGGCTTCATTTTCGCTCAACTCCATAAGCCATGCGTCATCGCCGGTCAACAATCTGTATCCTGTAGAATCTGCATACAGGTAATCTCCTGAAAAGATGACGTTATCCTCAAAGTCCTCAGCATAAACACGGCCAAAAAGTTCGTACAGATCTTTCTGTCTGTTCATAAAGAGGGAGTCGGACTCCAGGTATTGAGTGCTGTCGGCCAGCTGTACGTTACCGCGGAATGCGGCACTGTCTACATCCTGATAGTAGAGTCCGGATTCTGCTAATAGAGTACCCCGTTCGTCTTCAAATCTGACAGGATCACTGAATATGATAAGCTCAAGAGAAAGTGCCACATCCATGTTGTCGCTGAATACGGTGTTGTTCTCAGACTTTATGATAACCCGACCACGCAGCTCGCTGTAGTCGGTCTGTGTGTTGTAGTAGAGAGTATCTGCCCAGATTATTTCATTTTCAGTTTCAATCTGTATGTTAAACCCTTGAAGCCGTTGCCTGTCTACAAACTGGTAGACACTATCAGCTTCCATGTTCATTTCGTCTGTAGATAGAATCACGTTTCCGAGGAGTTTACGAACGTTTTCACCATTAATAATACCACCTTCGGCCCGATCTGCCTGATGAATATTGACCAAACTCTGACCCTGTGAATCATATGGAATACTCAAAATAAGGATGAAGGTGGTCAGAATCAGCAGGGAGGGTATCGGTAAAATGTTTTTTTTCATCAATCCACCAGCATTCTGCCGCTAATTTCTTCAATTACATAGTCGGCGAGATCAGTTCCGCTTTCGAACCCTCTTCCTGCAATACTGTCGGTTGGTGTAATGATTGTAACAAATCTTGGAGAGGTAATTCGATCTGTTTTTTGTGACCAAACCAAAAAATCTGAGTAGAGTTCACGGTCTGTATTGGTGAGTACCCGAACGGAGTCATACAGCTCAAATTCACTTTTCGTTTCCAGGTAGACTGCCCGATTACTCCAGGCTTCTGTTTCAACAGAGCCGGTTGTGTCAAAAAGCTGAACATAGACAGGGCCATCAATATGAGTTTCTGCGCGATCTCTACCCTGATAGGTGATAGCATAGCTGCCCTCGATGTAGATACGGGCTCTTTCTTGCTGCATGAGCGTCATTTTTACATCCCAACTTTCTGTTGTTGTAATCAGAGAGTCGTTTAATGTAGATTGCACCTGCTCACTATCATAATCGGAAAGATCACTGCAGGCTCCTGCAATAAGCAGAGAGATTAAAAAAACCGGGATGATATGATAAAAATGATAGTCAGACACTTTTTATACTCTGCAGTTTGTCAATAAAACCTTTAAGATCGTGATAGTGAGATGGTAAAAGTCCGGTAGTTCAACCTTATCTATGTTGTGCCAAAATAACGATCTCCGGCATCGCCAAGGCCCGGAACAATAAATGCGTCACTGTTCAATTTCTCATCTACTGCAGCAGTAATAATACTAACATCAGGATACTTTTCGCTGATTCGTTCCAGCCCTTCGGGTGCAGCTATTAACGAAATAAAACGGATATTGTTGGCTCCCTGGTTTTTCATAAATCCAATAGCATCATCTGCACTTCCGCCCGTGGCAAGCATGGGATCGACCACAAGAACTAAACCGTCCTTAACTCCATCGGGAAGGTTAGAGTAATAGTCAACCGGTTCGTGAGTCTCTTCATCCCTGTACATTCCTAGGTGACCAACTTTTGCATCGAGGATAAAATTGATAATTGCGTCTACCAAGCTTAAACCGGCTCGGAGAATGGGCACTATTATAATTTCAGTGTCAATTTCGCACCCCTCGGTTTTAGTGATAGGTGTCTCAATGATTGTTTCCCTCAGCGGAAGATCTTTTAGTGCAAAATATGCAAGAATAGTGGCAATACGACCCAAAGCAGCACGGAATTCGGCAGTGCCGGTGGTGTTATCTCTCAGGATAGAGAGATCCCTGGCTACCACCGGATGATCGATTACGGTTACTTTATCTAAAATTTCCTGCCGTTTACTCATCGTCTTCAGTCTCTTCCATTCTGTTGAAGTACTCTTTCGAAGTAGCATATACCACGCCTGAGAGTGCGAAGAGGGCAATAAGGTTAGGGAAGGTCATCAAACCAAGGGCAATATCCCCGATGGCCCAGATTGTACCCAAAGCAGTAATTGCTCCAACAAAGTGCAGCAGTATATAAACCCCTTTGTAGTAGATGATAGACCTATCTCCCAGTAGATACTGTATGGATCGATCACCATAATAACTCCAGGCAATGGACGTAGAAATCGCAAAGAGAAGCACACAGATAGTAACTAAATATTTACCGCCCGGAAACAGTGGTGCGAGACCAATTTCGAAAGCTTGTGATGTAAGTGTGGCACCGTTGTAAACAACGTTTCCGTAAACGGTACCTGAGCTTTCGCCGGTATCCGATCGGAATGCGGTGTTCGTGCTCATATCAATAGTTCCTGAAAAGAATTCAGTCTGAGTCGGATTAACATAGAGCGTGTCTATTGAGAAGTTATTTCTCAGCAGAGTACCGTTCTGAACAATTCCATCCTGAACCTGAAGGATAAACGGACTCTCAGCGATTTCAACAACTTCGTAACCCATATCCGGTGAGTTCAGGTTTACATCTGTAGGGTGTTTGGTATCCCAAACTCCGGTGGAAATAATTACAAGACCGGTCATTGTACACACTAAAATGGTATCGATAAACGGTTCAAGTAGTGCTACAGCACCTTCACGTACAGGTTCTTCAGTTTTTGCTGCACCGTGAGCAATTGGTGCTGAACCCTGTCCGGCTTCATTGGAAAAGAGGCCTCGCTTCACACCCCATACCATCGTAGTAATGAAAAGTCCTGACCCTACACCAAACGCTCCGGCTACCGGATTGAATGCGTATGTGAAAATAGTTACAAATGAAGGGATAACCTGATCGTAGTTGAGAAGAAGTATGATCAGTGCTCCCAATACATAAAGAATAGCCATGAGAGGTGTGAGGCGAGCAGTAACGTATCCAATTCGTTTAATACCCCCGATGATTACAAAACCTACCAAAGAAGCTGTAATAAGTCCGGTTACATAAGTAGGTACCGTGAAAAAGAATGAGTTCTCCATTACGTCGGCAACCGTATTAGCCTGAATAGCGTTACCGGTAAAGAAGGAACAGATAACGGCAAGAGCAGAGAATGCAACGGCAAGCCATTTCCAGTTGGGACCAAGACCGCGCTCAATGTAGTACATCGGACCACCTGAAACAGATCCATCTGCATTCTTGATTCGGTATTTAATGGCAAGCAAACATTCGGAGTATTTAATGGCCATACCGAAAAATGCTGTGACCCACATCCAGAAGAGGGCACCGGGACCACCGTAGTGAATGGCAATAGCTACACCGGCAATATTACCAATACCAACAGTTGCCGAAAGAGCAGTAGAAAGTGCCTGAAAGTGATTGACGTCGCCGGTATCATCGGGGTTATCATAGTGACCCATTACAACTTTTATACCGTGACCAAACTTTCTAAGCTGTATGAACCCCATTCTTATTGTGATGAAGATTCCAAAACCCAAAAGGGCAACCACCATAAGAGGTAACATTTCGGGTGTATTCCAAACCAGGCCGTTTAAAAAATCAACTACTCTGTCTAGCGTTTCCATTCTTATTTTTTAGATTTCAATTTATTCAAGTCCGAATGTATAAAAGATTTATCTTAAAATTTTGTGAAAAAAGCTATTAAGTGAACGATAGCTTTTCAAAATCACTTTCAAAACTAAAGAGTTCAAGTATACTCTCTAAATTGATTTCGTAATAATTCATAAAAAATTGACGTAAATCCCATAATTATGACTAAAGCTGATATTGTTGATGTAATCTCTTCATCGACGGGAATTACCAAAGTGGAAACAGAAGCTGTGGTAAACGGATTTTTAGACACAGTAATTGATGCCATGAAACGCGGCGAAAATATCGAACTCCGTGGGTTTGGCAGCTTCAAAGTTGTGAAGCGTGCACAGCGTGTTGCCAGAAATCCAAAGACAAATGAAGAAGTTATCGTACCGGAACAGCATGTACCGGTATTGAAAATGTCTAAAGATTTTAAAGAGCAGGTAAATAAATCTCACGATTAATTGATCATTTTGAGCGAGTGTTTCTGCATTCTGGATCTGCAGATGCACTCGCATTTGCCGCTCTAAATATTGTTAATGGATATCGAGGAAGAACATTTTTTCCTCTGTCATTTATTTAGCTAGCTCTTTTTTTTAAAATCTTGCTTTCCCTTTTGATAATGATTTAGCGATTTTCAGTACGTAAATCGCTAAACTTCATATCTGCAGATGAGAGGATTTGATTGCCATCACCTCGTTTATTTATTACTTACCATCCCATTCCTATTTTGGTCTTGCAACCGTCCGCCGGTTTCAGATTACTATGAGGCTGATGGGATTATATCTATAGAGACAACCACTGCAAACCAAACTGACAACTGGATTGCAGACTCTACAGGAGTAGCTCACTCCATAGTATCACGACAGCTGGATACAACAACTGCAGGAGAGACTGATTTTACATTTTATATTCGAACACCCGGACAGTATGCTTTCTGGTTACTGGGGAACACGAGCAGAGAACACAGCCAACCGTTGCAGCTACGGTTTTTAAATGAGCAGGACGAGACAATATCGTTTCACCGACTCGAAATTATTTCAGAAGAAATTCCTCGATGGGTAAATATTGATCAGATTATCGAAGAGCCGGTCGTGCTTGAAGTTGAGGAAGAGGGTTTCTACAGTGTGCAGCTGGAGTCGGGTGGTATGGGGGGACTACACGTTAGTAAACTTCACTTTTCAAAAGACGGAACAGTGATTCCCACAGGTTCCGGCTATCCCGAGACAATAGACTGGCGAATGGAGCCTGTTATTGATAAAAGGCTTGAGCAAGCGAGAATACCGCCAAGCTGGGTTTTTGGGTTAATTGTGAATCAGCATAGATTCATTACAGATGGTCTGGTGATTGACATGTATTATGGAGGTGGTAATTTGATGCTTCCGGATACAAAAATTGGCCGTCACATGAATACTGAATTAAAAAAAATAGATTTTAAGTTTTTTACAGATCTGGAATCTTTCGATCGTTCCGCCTCTGATGCATCACATTCCAGGTTGTTCGATCTCTATCCGCTTCACGACATCCTCCATGCAACTCACAAGAATTTTCCGGTACCGTGGTACAGGCCGAAAAATAGCACCGGATTTGAAGCGTTAAGGGAGACGATTGGTCTGCTATCAAACCCGGATTTGGTTACTTACGAAAGTCCTTGGCTTTTGATTTTGCCGGAGTGGTACGATCCGCAAAATCCTTTGGAAGATGAACTTTCCGAAGAGTTGCTGATTCGAACCTTGCAGCTTGCCACGTTTCAAAATATCATGTTTGTGCCATTTCAGTCGATAGATCAGGCTGAAAAGCACCGTGAGTATTTCAGGCAACTGATCGATTTCAGGCGTCAGCTTTTCCCTTATATCTACAGTTATACAAACAGAGCGAGAACAATCGGCACAAAGCTGATCACAGGGGACCGAAATCATCCGGATCAGTTTCTGTTTGGAGACTATTTTTTAGTAGCACCTGTTTATGAAGAGGGAGCAGTGAATCGTGAACTTAACTTGCCTTCTGGCAACTGGTATCACTACGAATCAGAAGAGTTCTTTGAGGGTGGGCAAAGGGTTGAAGTGAATGCAACTCGCTACTCAATCCCACTTTTTGTGAAGGCCGGAGCTGTTATTCCAAGGAGGACCGATGGCACGCTTCCGATTAAAATGGAAGATAATGACGAACTTATTTTGGACGTTTACGGAGGGGATTCCGGCACTTTCCGGCTTTATGAAGATGATGGAGAATCTCTTGGCTATTTATCTGGGGAGTTCTCAACCATCGCGTATCGCTATTTTGAGGGAGATGGGTACTCAACCTTCAACATAGGAGCACAGGTTAATAACTTTCCCGGAAGGAGGGATCAAACCGAGTACACAATCCGATTTAAATTTTTGGATAGGCCAACTCAAATAATTGCAAACGGTAATACTCTTTCGCAGGAAGACTGGCTCTATCGAGAAGATCAGCGGCTGCTAATTCTGAACTGGACGCAAATTGATAGAGAGAGAACGGAGTTTAGAATAGAGTTTTAAGTTCATGGCTGTCTCGACAGAGATATCATAGTAAGGTAGGTTTCAAAATAGGTATACCATTCCGGGTTCAGAATAAAAAAAGCCCAAAGCTCTTCGATATCATCTGCGTTCATGTTGCCACTTATATAGTCTTCGATTTTTTTTGTGGTGACAGGATCAAAGTCCGGTCCGGAGGTGGAATTTACTTTCACTTTAGTAGTTTGATTTTAATTGAGTGATTTCTCTTGTTGAATGTAATTTTTCAGAACATAACGTAAACTGCACGTAAGGCACCGATTTCGGTTAATCCTTACAGTGAACGTTGACTTTTAATGAAAGATAGATGTTTAGAAGTAGGGGGAATTACCTATTACTCTGGAAATAAAAAAAACCGGGTGTATAGTTGATGATTAAAACAGAGAGTGTTGATATTTATCCTCATCCTCAAGGATCATACCCGTACCTCTTACAACCGTAGTGAGGGGATCGTCAGCTATATGAACCGGCAGGTCAATCGCTTCTGATATCATCCGGTCCAGATCTTTGAGCAGTGAGCCACCGCCTGTTAACATGATTCCGCGATCCAGGATATCTGCACCGAGCTCCGGCGGTGTGTTTTCAAGTGATTTCGTGATGGCATCGAGGCAGGCGTGAACGGATTCATGAATAGCCTCACGAACATCCTCAGAAGTTACGGTAAGGGTTTTAGGAACACCGCTTACTAGGTTTCTGCCCTTCGTTACCATCTCCTCATCATGGTCTCCTCTGATGGCTGATCCAATCTGATGTTTAATTTTTTCTGCAGTACGCTCCCCGATTAACAGGTTATGCTTTCTGCGAATAAAATTGACGATCTCCTCGTTCATTTTTTCACCGCCAACCCTAACCGACTGGGCATGAACAATGCCGGAAAGTGAGATGATGGCAATCTCTGTGGTTCCGCCGCCGATATCTACTACCATATTTCCCACCGGCTCATTTACATCCAGACCCATTCCAACGGCTGCTGCCACAGTTTCCTCAATCAGAAATACCTCTTTAGCACCTGCATTTTCTGCACTGTCGCGAACGGCCATTCTCTCCACAGCAGTGATTCCATTTGGAACTGTAACCAGCATCTTTTTTACAGTTGCAAACCACCGTTTTTTCATCACCTTCCGGATCATTTCCCGCATCATCTTTTCAGCAATATCAAAATCGGCAATTACGCCTCCTTTCAGAGGACGAACGGTTTTAATATTCTTATGAGTTTTTTCGTGCATCATTTGAGCTTCCTGACCCACCGCAATAATTTTTCCTTTTGGATCGAGGGCAACAATGGAGGGCTCATTGAGAACAATTCCCTGGTCGCGCTGATAAATTAACGTATTTGCGGTCCCCAGATCGATGGCAAGGTCGCTATTCAGAGAGTTGAAAAAACCTTTTTTCGATTTGGCTCGGGATTTATTAGCGGCAGTATCACTTTTCATAGATGATAGGGTTGGATGTTCAATATTATGGAATCCGGAACCACTCAGAGAGAGCGTCCACTCATCATGACTGAGATTAAAACAGTTTGTTCCCTGTTTAGAGTGTAGAATTCAATTTTATTTAAAATTGAATTAGTAAAGTTTGTTCCCGGCCTACTCTCAACAGAAAGAACAACCGGAAAGTAATTGCTGGATAGATCATTTTTTAACAGAAAAGATTGGGTAGTGAAATAGATAGAAAATAACCCTGTGCACTCAGTAGTATTTACTCTTTTAGACTTCTAACGGGGTAAATTCAACAATAGTAGCGGAATGTTGTAGAGGGCTTTGCAGAACCCCCTTATTTTCGAGGTTTTGGTTAATAAATTGTAGATTTCAAGGGAATCATCACAGACAATACCAATTAAGCTAACTTTCGCTATGGATCATCGATTTCAACTCGGC